>Ga0210389_10000200_pt1 | contig 62785 bp, 64 predicted proteins | sample IncBWH28OmetaG_FD_160127 | JGI IMG/M metagenome (GOLD analysis project Ga0210389, IMG submission 160127) | Forest soil microbial communities from Barre Woods Harvard Forest LTER site, Petersham, Massachusetts, United States - Inc-BW-H-28-O ... | reverse complement strand
CTCGACTCGCTGAGGAACCGTGCGGCGCGGGCGAAGGCCAGTTTGGGATGATCGCTGATCAGTAGCGGGCGGTCATAAGCGACAGAAGGCGCGGATGCGACGGCGAATTCTCCTGCGATGATCGCTCCAGCCCGGGACTGCAAAGCCGCGGCCAGGTGCTTGTCGTCGTCGACGAAGACAAGGTCGTCGGGCGTCGCCGATTCCGAGCTCGATACGCCGCTCACTTCGATGCCGCTGACTTCGATGCTGCCCGCAGCAATCAGCTTTGCCCCGATCGCATCGGCGATCTGTTGCAGAGAGCGCTTCATGGCTCTCACTGTATAGCAGCGAGGCAAGAGGAAGGAAGAGTGGGGCGTCTGATGGCGCGTCTAAGGCGCGGTGCAGGTAGCGGCGGCCTGGCACATGATGAAGGTGCCGTTGCCGTTGCAGCTGGCATTGCTGGCATTGTTGCTGAGGGCCCACGTTCCCACGACGACGCCGTTGCTGAGCGTGCCGGTGGTGTTTTGAGTGGCCGTCGAGATACCGGTGAAGCCGTTCGCGTAACTGGTCAGCAGGAGCGTACTGGCGGGAGGCACACCCGACGCTATCTTATACGTCATGGTGCCGATGACTTGATCGGTCCCGGTAATCGTGGAGAAAGTGGTGAAGCCTTGTTCGGAGGAGGAGTCGATGCCGTTGGGAAAGCAGGTGCCGGCATTGATGAAGCTGAAGCTTGCAATCTGAAGCGCCAGGTTATTGCCTGACCCGTTGTCAGTGACCGTGAAGTTGGTCACGAAGTTCAGTTGACTGGTCGGGCCCAGACCGCCGTCCACGTGGGCCTCCCAATTTCCGCTGGCCGTTGTATTGGTGAGCGTGGTGTTGAGGGTGCGGCTACCGCAGCCATAAACCGCCAGGCTCAGACCGAGCAGGGCCAGAAATGCAAGCTTCTTCATTTACCGTCCTTGAATTGGAATCCCTATGAGAATAGAGAGATGCGGGCATGCCCGTCAATGGATGTAAGGGACGCGCCCAAGTCGGAGAAGGAGTCCTGGGCCGGCTCCTGGGACCGAGGAGGCATGGAGCGCATGTCCGGCGCCAGGACTGGCTTCATGGTGAAGGTGCCGTTGCCGGTGCAGCTTCCAGTCCCCGTAACTGACCAGGTGCCGGTGATCTGGCCGCCGCTGACGGTGCCGTTCAAGGTCAGGACATTGGACTCCGAACCGGTGGACTTGATGACATATTGGAACGCTCCCGAAACCTGGCCGTTGAAATTTCCGCTGATGGTGAATGAGCCGCTCTCCGTGGTGGAGGGAAATGAGCAGGGCGTGTTGTTCAGGGTAAGGCTGAAGCTGGTGGTCCCCAGCGACCCGTCGGCGTTTACGGTCAACGTGGTTTGAAAGGTGAAGGTGCTGGCCGTCGAATTCGAAAGGGTGGCGTCCCAGATGCCATTGATGTTGCCAGTGGCGTGCGAATTCGATCCACAACTGGTGAAGATCAGGGTCATTGCCGTCAACAGCACTGCGGCGATTTTCTTCATAGGGTGAGTGCTCCTGTTCAGGCTCATATTTTGCAGGACTCAGACGCGGCACCTGAGAGGATGCCGGCATCCTTTAGAAAGGATGCCAGAGTGCGGCCGAGCCTTCGTCATGAAGACAAGAACCCGAGGCTTGGGGAAATGTTGCCCTGGGAGCGTAAGTTGAAGAGTAATGGGGGTTTGGATCGGAGGCGCGACCCTGCGCGAGGAGCCCCAATCTGGGTTTTCAGGACGAGTGGCGTTCGCATTCAGTGCGGCGTCGGCTACCGCGAAATGCGGCGGCGCGAGGGGTGGGACAGGCCCAGAATCAGTAGGGCGATCGACACTCCCAACAGAAAGCCACTGGCGAAGTGGGTGAAGCTGGTATCCAACCAGAACCGCAGGCCGATGCCGAGGACCAAAGCCAACGAACCGGATGCGGTGAACAGACTACGGCGAATCATACTGCCCTCCTGATATTTCTCGACTGCGTGAGCGCGAGTTCGCACGGCTAGCAGGACTCTGCGTGAACTTGCCGAACTGCGTGCCTGCGGCAGCAGACGCGGGCAAGAGTGCCCGCGCCACACGTGCCTTCGGCACACTGCGCGTGCGCTATGCGCCGCGCTTGGTTTTCAGTTCCGCCAGCAATTGCTCGATGCGGTCTTCTTTTTCGAGCGCGGCCAGGCGGTCGTCAATGTTGTCGCCGGCGATTTCTGATTTCGCCTGGCTGACGGCCTCGGAGTGCGCGACCTTGCGTTTCATGCGGTCGAAGGCCGCGGCTTTCGAGCCGTCGCCGGAGGCCATTCGGGCGTCGCTGGCCTTGCCCACGGCGCGGGCGCGGCGATGCTGCGCAATGAGCACGTCGGCCTTGGCCTGAGCTTCGGTCAGCTTCTGCTCGAGCTGGCGCAGGGCGGACTTCAGGTTCTCGACCTGGGCTTTCTGGTCGGCGACCTGTTGCGTGAAGTTTTGGCTGAGTTCGCGGAAACTTTCCACGCGCTGCAGCGAGGCGCGGGCCAGGTCGTCTTCTTTCTTGTCGACGGCAAGTTCGGCCTTACGCATCCACTCGGCCACTTTGTCTTCGTTTTCTTTCTGCTTTTTTTCGAGCAAGTGCTGGTCGGCGATGGCGATCGCGACCTGCGTCTTGACCTGCAGAAGTTGGTTCTGCATGTCGAGGATGACCTGCTTGATCATTTTTTCCGGCTCTTCGGCCTTGTCGATCAGGTCGTTGAGATTGGCCCGGACCAGTGTGGAAACGCGCTCCAGTAGTGCCATGGTGAACTCCTTTTAATTCAGCTTCTAGCTACTAGCTGCTAGCTTGTTGCTTGGATTTCTCATCTCGTGCGCTCGGTGGATCTGTGCACATTCTGGACATTCCGTTGGTTTGCGGCGGAAGGACGCGCCCAGCAGCATGCCGATCGCGACGCCGATTGCCAGCCAGGCGCCGACGTGGCCCGCCATTACTCCGAAGGCTGCGCCTAACGCCGCTCCCAGGGCGAGTCCGACGCCGGTGTGTTTCGATTTGTTGGTCATAACCGTGCTCCTGACCGTGCTCCTGCAAACGCCTCGCTGCGCTTGGCGGGACGGGCGAGTCGCCCGTCCCCCTACAAGCTTTTCCACACGAGACCCCTCGACTAGGCCTTCGGCGCTGTGCCCGGTTTGGGGGCTTTGTCGCCGATCAGCCGGATCTTGCTCATCAACTCGGAGAGCGGCATGCCCGAGAGCGTCTCGAACAGCGCGGGCACTTGCGCCGCCATTTTGGTGATGTCGCCGGTGACTTTGCTCATGCCGGCGCCATCGCCGTTTCCAGTGGAGACGATGGTGATCTTGTCGACGTTGGCCAGCGGAGCTGCCAGCGCCTTCACGATTTCCGGCATGCTGGCGAACAGCCGGTCGATCACGGCCGCCTGGTTGTACTCCTGGAACGCTTCGGCTTTCACGTTCATCGCTTTGGCTTCGGCCTCACCTTTTTTGAAAATGATTTCGGCTTCGGCTTCGCCTTGCGCGCGAATCGACGATGCCTGGCCTTCGGCTTCGGCGATCAGGCGTTGCTTCTCGGCGGCAGCGAGCGTTTCGATTCTTTGACGCTCGATCTCGGCGCCTTTGAGCACGGTCGCGATCAGTTCTTTTTCGCGGCGATTGATTTCGGCTTCCTGCACCTTGACCTGCTGCTCTTTCTCGATCTGCTGCACTTTTACCGACTCGGCGATGACTTGCTGCTGCATGATGTTGGTCTGGATGTCGTACGCCTTGTCGGCCTGGGCCTGCTGGCGCTTGGTGACTTCCAGGTATTGCGCCTTTTTTATTTCCAGGTCGCGTTGCGATTCGGCCTGCTTGGCCAGCGACAACGTTTCAGCCAACACGCGTTCCTGATCGGCCTGCGCTTTTGCGACAGCGGACTCCCGCTGCAGGGCGGCGCGTTTAATCGCTGTGTCGCGGTCGGCTTCCGCCGTGGCCACGTCGGCGTCACGCTTGATGCGCGCAACATCCGGCTTGCCCATGTTGGTGATGTATTCGTTCTTGTCGCGCACTTCCTTGATCGTGAACGAGATCACTTCCAGGCCCATCTTGTTCATGTCTTCGGCGCAGGTGCCGCGCATGCGGTCGGAAACCATTTCCGGCTGCTTGACGATTTCTTCGACTGTCAACTGGCCGATGATGCCGCGCAGGTGACCTTCCATGACCAGGCGGATCAAGCCTTCGCGCTCCTGATCGGACTTGGTGAGGAACTGCTCAGCCGCGGTCAGTACGGATTCGCGGTCGGATTTCACTTTGATCTGCGCTACCGCTTCGACTGTCACTGCGACGCCTTGCTTGGTGTACAGATCTTGTTGCGGCGCCACGTCGAACGACATCAGTTCGAGTGAAAGATCTTTGCAGATCTGCACCATGGGAAACACGAGCGTGCCGTGCCCTTGCACGACGCGCGTGCCGCCCAAGCCATACACGATGAGGGCTTCGTGCGGCCCGGCTTTGCGATAGAGCCTGGCCATTCCGCTCATGAGGAACAGGATGACCATCACTCCCAGCCCGACAAAAATCCAGATTGTGACCATTGACGACAATCCCAATCCCATAACGCCTCCTTACGAATGCAGTGCGAAAAGGTTTGTGCGACTCGAGTCACTAGCCGCCGGGGAACGCGGGCCCACTAACTCGGAATGGGCAGGCGGCGGGTTCAGGTTGAACTCGACAATCGAGTTGTTTCCGAACCACAAGAAACCGAGCACTACATAAAAAGCGATGAGCAACGGCCAGGCTGCAGCCGGCTTCAGCGTGTGCGCGGCCAAAGCTCCGATAGTGAAAAAGAGCAGCATGACGGCCATGATGCCGAGACCCAACATCAGCGCGCCTTCGCGCGAGGTGTAGCCGTTGGGCCGCCAGTTGGCGTCGAAGTGCACCGCCATCCGTATGGGCAGGTGGTCCCAGGAGCGCCAGTACATGAGTGCGGTGATGGGCAGTGCCAGCCACATCAGCCAGACCAGCGGTTTGTAGAAATTCCGAATCATAGAGGTCTCCCCAACGCGAATCCGGTGAATCAACTTTGCATTGCAGTGCCCGCTGCCGTTTCGTCTTCGCCAGACATTTCGCTCCACAGGCGAACGTAGGCGATTCCTTTTTCGTGGCGCGTGACCACGACTTCGGCGCCTTTAGCGATGGCGCTGCCATCGTCGCTGCGAGCGCCGCAGACGCGGCGGGTTCCGACCTGCGAGTAAACAATTTCGCCGGTTCCGCCTTCGCGGATGGAACTGGAAACCCGGCCGAGCACGCCGACCATTTCGTAGTCGGCGGGATCCATGTTTTCCTCGTCCGACATCAGTACCCGGCTGAGGAACAGAAAAATAATTCCTCCGCCAGCCAGGCCGCTGATCACAGAGAAGAGCAATCCCAGGCCGACCCATACTGTTGAAAAGCGCGTGAGCAAATATCCCGTGCCGCCAAACCACGCCAGAAACGCCGTGAAGGTGACGAAGTTAAACGGCGAAATGCCGCCACTGCGAGCTGCCGGATTCGCGCCTGGCGCTTGCGCGGCTACTGGTCCTTTTCCCGCTAATCCGTGGACCCCCGCGGGCGCGTGACCGCCGGCAATCGGAGCATGCCCGACGGGAGCATGCACGGCCGGCATTTGGCCGACATGCCCGTGAAAGTGGGGCAGGTGCAGGCGTCCGAAACGCGATCCGCCAAAGATGAACGAAAAAAAACTGAAGCAGAAGCCGACCGCGAAACAGATCAGATAAAAATCGGACCAGTCCAGTTTGGCTGCCGTCGTCATTATCATTGCGGTCATCGGATTCGCCTCCCTTCCTCAGTCGTGCCCGCGCGTGATGTCCCATGCGATGACCGGCCCAGGCTGGCGCGCGAACCGTTGCCGTTGCTTGCCGCGAGTTCGGGCCGCAGCGCTTCGAGCAACCGATCGGCCAGTCCCGGCGTGTCGAGAATTGCTCCCAACAACAGGAAGCAGCGGCGCGTATCTTTTTCGCGGGCGGCCTTGATCAGCACGTTGCTGACTTCCGGGTCATTCGCGAACTTCTCAGAACCTTGCAGCAGCCAGACGTCGAGCTGGCCTTCGGTGGTGCGCAGGTCGGAAGTCAGTTCGGCGTGGTAGCCGTCGGGGTCGTCCACGAGGAAACCGGGATGCACCTTGAAAAACTTCGCCAGGAGCGCGCGCGAGGACTGCGTCATGTGCGGGCGCACGCCGTTTTCAATCTGCGAAAGATAGGACTGGCTGATGGACGCACCTTTGGTGCTTCCCCGGCCTTTGCCCAACTCTTCGCGGATGGCGCGGACCAGTTCGAGCTGCGTCATGGGGCGTCCCAGGCCGCGCAGCCCACCTTCCACCTCGCGCAGGTAGCGAATTTTCTCGCCCAGCTTCACCGGCCCTCCCCCGAGGATATTCCAGACAGCAATATTTATATTGCAATTTGCGATTATTGTCAAGAATTGTATGTGGAGCGGTTACAGAGGCTTAGGGGGTATGCAAAACGGTGCCCGGCTTTGGGACCGCTAACTGAGTGGGGCGCGGTCGAAGGCGGGCAAGAGTAACGGTGGAAACTCCCTGGGGAGCTGCGGGTGATTTTCGGGGTGCGAGGGGTCCTTCGCTTTGCTCAGGATGACAGGCCGCGGATTTTGTGCTGACTGTTCAGAGAGTTTATTCAACTCAATCTGCTGGCGGCCTGGCGCGGGTGCCGTCGCTGCCTTACAGTCCGGCTTCGATGCGGGAGCGGGGGTCGAGATAATCGCGGAGCGCGTCGCCGATGAAATTGAAGCTCAGCACGGCGAGCATTACTGCAAGCGCGGGAAACAGGACGAGATGCGGGGCGTCGAACAGGTGAGCGCGACCGTCGTTGAGCATGGCTCCCCAACTGGCGGTCGGAGGAGGGACGCCAAGTCCGAGAAAACTCATGGTGGCTTCGGCGAGGATGGCTCCGGCCATGCCGATGGCAGCCTGCACGACGACGGGCTGAATAATGTTCGGGAGAATGTGGCGGGCGATGATACGCAAGTCGGAGGCGCCGAGGGCGCGGGCGGCCTCGACAAATTCGCGTTCGCGGGCGGCAAGAACTTGTCCGCGAACCAGACGCGCGTACCCGACCCATCCGCCGAGCGAGAGTGCGAGTACGAGGTTGAAGATGCCGGGACCGCGGAAGGCGATGAAGGCGATGGCCAGCAGGATTCCCGGGAAGGAAAGAAACGCATTCATCAGCACGACGTTGACGAAGCGGTCGATGGCGCCGCCGTAGTATCCAGCGATGGAGCCGATCATGAGGCCGAGACCGAGCGACATCCCGACGACGCAACTGCCGACCAGCATGGAGATGCGGGCACCGTAGATGACGCGAGAGAGAATGTCGCGGCCGAGTTCGTCGGTACCAAACCAGTGGGCGGATGACGGCGGGTCGAGACGTGCGGGCAGGTTGATCGAGGCGGGGCCTTGTGGCGCGATCCAGGGCGCGAAGAGGGCGAAGGTTACGAAGACGATCACTAACACAACGCCTGTCGCTGCAAGTGGGTTGTGACGGGCATTTCCTGCCGTCCAACCGGCAACACGCTGGCGGAATGAGATAGGGGCAGTGGACATTCAGGTCTTAAATTTCAGTTGTGCAAGTTTCAGTGATCAAAGTCTCAGCGATCCAGTTTCAGCTGTGCAAATCTTCTAACTATGCGGTCTTGCGGCTCGGTACGGATTATGTTCTCATAAAGATAACCGCAAGGACGACACGCCCGCTCCGCGTGCACGCCGCAACCTCCACCCTTAGCCCCCATTTCTAAGGAGAAAAATCATGAGTAAAGTCTCGTATATTCCCAAAGACTACAACACCATTACCCCATACCTGATCATTCGTGGAGCCGCCAAGGCCATCGACTACTACAAGAAGGTTTTTGGTGCGACGGAACTTTTTCGCATGGATGGCCCGGATGGCAAAGTCGGCCACGCCGAGTTGAAGATTGGCAATTCGCACGTCATGCTGGCTGATGAGAATCCCAGCATGGGTCAAGGACACACCAGTGCAGCCACCATCGGCGCAAGCCCGGTGAGTCTGTACATCTACCTTCCCGACGTGGATCGCGTGGTCGATCTGGCGGCGAAGGAAGGTGGCAAAATCCTGAAGCCGGTGGAGGACCAGTTCTACGGCGACCGCTCCGGCTTCCTTCAGGATCCGTTCGGACACCTTTGGGGAGTTGCCACGCACGTGGAAGATGTGGCGCCGAAGGAACTGGAAGAACGGGCGAAAAAAGTGAGGCAGGCAGCGTAGGTCAGCCGACACGGGGGCGGGGCGGCGATGCCCCGCCTTATTAATTTTATTAATGTTCGAGCGCCCGGCGAAGATCCTTCATCAGCAGCATCAGTTGCAATTCGTGCACCGGTGAAGGCTCGAAATCAAAGTGCTCGTAGAACTTTCTTGCCGGTTCGTCGATCGCGTGAACCAGAACTGCGCGCGCGCCGACGATGTCGGCGGCTTGGGCAATGCGCGCAAGTGCGTCCTTCAGTAGAGCCTTCCCTAGCCCCGTACCTTTTTCATTTTTATCGACGGCGAGCCCTGCCAGCAAAATGACCGGGATCGGATGCCGTGCCAGCCCTTTGGCAATGCGAGTGGGCGATTCCTCGGCGGCGACACTGCCCGCGGAAATGGAATAGTAGCCAACGACGAAAGCGCTGCGGTGGACCACGTAAGTCCGGGCAGATTCGTTTTTCTGGTTGGCAAGGGCGAAACGTTTCAGCCAATCGTTGAGAGATTCGTGTTCCCCGCAATCGAAGCGGCTCAGGTCGTGGGACTCGGAAATGGGCTCGACGACTGAGAGGGAACGCTTCGAAAGCGGCATCAGTCCAGCACGGTGGGTTCGGCGAAGAGCCTCTTCAGGCGGGGCTTTAGCTTGACGGGCCGGTCGAGAGCCGCGCTGAACCTCTGCCAGTCTTTGGGGCCAACCTCGAAATAGCGGGCCTCGGCGATCTCTTGTGCTGCCCGGACGCAAGCACTCTCCAAGATAAAGTTCGTGATGTTCACACCCCGCTGTTCGGCACCCAGCCGGATGAGCTTTGCTTCCCGTTCGCTGAGGCGAACGTTAAACCTCTCGGTTCGTTTCTTTTTGGCGGCTGTCGCGAGCATGTAATTTTTCCCTGCGTACGCTCATTGGACGTACATGGTACATACAATGTACGCCTCTGAACTGATTCGGTCAAGTCTCGTCTGTCACTGCCTGATCCTCGGATTCGCCACTGAGTACAGCACGTCGGTCAGGAAGTTCACGGCGACGTAGGTCAAGCCGATGGCGAGGATGCAGCCCTGGACCAGGAAATAGTCGCGGCTGGAGATGGCGTCGACGGTGAGGCGGCCGATGCCGGGCCAGGAGAAGATTTTTTCGGTGACGATGGCGCCGGCCAGTAAGGCGCCGAATTGCAGGCCTACGACGGTGAGCACGGGGATCATGGCGTTACGCAAGGCATGGCGGTAGACGACGGTGCGTTCGGGCAATCCTTTGGCGCGGGCGGTGCGGATGTAGTCCTGGCTGAGCTCTTCGAGCATGGAGGTGCGGACCATGCGGGTGAGGATGGCGGCCAGTGCGCTGCCCATGGTTAGCGACGGCAGCACTATGTTGGCGAATGATCCGGCGCCGGAAACGGGGAGCCAGCCGAGTTTGATCGAGAACAACAGGATTAGGATGGGACCGAGAGCGAAGTTTGGGAAGGACAGGCCGAAGAGGCTGACGACGGAGAGCAGGCGGTCGTCCCAGCGATTGCGGCGCTGGGCGGAGCGGACGCCGGCGGGGATGGAGAGGACGAGAGCTATGAGCAGCGAGGCGAGCGTAAGGCGCAGCGTGTAGGGATAAGCTTGGGCGAGGCTGAGCGTTACCGATTTGTTGAGGCGGATGGAGCGTCCGAGGTCGCCGTGCAGGACCCCTTTCCAGTAGTTGAGGTATTGCTGGCCGAGCGGGGCGTCCAGGCCGTAGAGGTGGCGCGTGGCGGCGATGTCGGCGGGGGGCGCGCCTTCGCCGAGCATCTGCGCGATGGGGTCTCCGGGGACGAGGTGGATGAGCAGGAACACGAGGCTTACTACCAGCCAGATTACGGGCAGAGTGTAGAGGACGCGTTGGAGTACGGGTTTCAGTTGGCGGTTCTCAGTGGTTAGTTGCGACGCTCCAGAATCCAGCGATCTTCTTCGCCTTCAAAGTACGCCAATTTCCCCGGGACGCAGGAAAGGAATGTTCCCATTTGATAACCCACAATTCTCTTCAAGGCTTCTACGAGAGACATCTCTTGCCTGTCCAAATCGCGGTCTTCCGAAGTTACCCAACAGGTTGGTGGCGCTCCTTCTTGGTGCAGGAAGGTCGCAATTTCTTCGGGGGTGCGTACAGCGTTTGGCAAGCCAATGCAATACCGCGGGTCCAGCGATTTGAAATGTGACAGCTCGCGAAGGAATTTTTGCCGTCCCCTAGTGCTCGCGATCATTTCGATGTACCGATCGCGTTTGGACGGAACGAAAAACGCTCTGATCAATTGCTGTTCGTCGTCAATGCTCACGTTGGCCCTCAGCGGCTGAAGCCGCATCATAAGTGGTCCTAATCGCGGCGCTGAAGCGCCGCTCTTCCACGGTCGATCCGGCTGCAGCTGTGCCCTTCCCAATTCTCTAGCTGAAGTCAGCCTCCGCCTTGCTTGGCGGCTTCGGCTTCTATTTTTGCGGTTTTTTCGATTCTTACTCTTGCGATGCGATGACCTTCCAGCTCTTCTACTGTGTAGCGACGGCCTTCGTATTCGAAACTGTCGCGCAGGTTGGGGATGCGCTGCAGTCTCGCCAGGATGAACCCGGCCAGGGTTTCGAAGCCGGCATCGCGCGGGAGGGTCAGGCCGTGTTCGGTTTCTAAGTCGCGGATGTTGACTGAGCCTTCGAGCACGAGAACCGATTCGTCTTCGAGGGCGGGTTCGCTGGGGGAAACGTCGAATTCGTCTTCGATGTTGCCGACCAGTTGTTCGAGGATGTCTTCAACGGTGATGACGCCGGCGGTTGAGCCGAATTCGTCGACCACTACGGCGAGATGGCGGCGCCGTTCTTTAAATTCTGCGAGCAATTCGGCGAGAACTTTCGTTTCGGGGACGACCAGGACGTCGTGCATGATCTGGCTGATCTGCATGCGGGAAATGCGCGTCGAAGTCGACTGGCCGAGATTGCTGAGGCGGAGGCGCATCCAGCGCATGAGGTCTTTGTAATAGAGCACGCCGACAATGTGTTCGGGGCCACGCTGCGGGTCGTAGACCGGGATGCGGGAGTGCTGGCCTTCGACTACGCGGGCGAGGGATTCGTCGAGCTGAAGGTCGCTTGGTAAAGAAAAAATGTCGGGGCGGGCGACCATGACTTCGCGAACGGTGATGTTGTCGAGTTCGATCGCGCTGTGAATCATTTCTTCCTGGAACTCGGGAATCTGGCCGAACTGGCGGCTGGCGGTGACGATGAGCTTGAGTTCGTCGGGGGAGTGTATGGCACCACGACGCCGCGTGTCCTGGGCACCGAAGATTCGCAGAACTATGCCTCCGGAGCGGCGCATGAAGAAAAGGATGGGACGGGTGAGGGTGAGGAAAGCCTCCATGGGGGCGGCGACGGCGAGGGCGACTTGCTCGGAGCGCTGCAGGGCCAAGGTCTTCGGTACGAGTTCGCCCAGGATCACGTGCATGTAGGTGATCAAGCTGAAGGCGATGGCGATAGCGATGGTGTGGGCATAGACGGCAGCGTGCGGGACCCGGTGAACGAATTCCATGCCCTCGACCAGGCGGGCGACCATGGGCTCGCCGATCCAGCCAAGAGTGAGGCTGACCATGGTGATGCCGAGCTGAACGCCGTTAACGACTTCGTCGAGGTGCTGGTGGAGGCGCTGGACGATGCGGGCGCCGATGCGGCCGGATTCAATCAGCTGCTGGATGCGGGTGTCGCGAACGCTGACCAAGGAGAATTCGGCTGCCGCGAAGAAGGCATTGGCCGCCACCAGGAGAAGGATCAGGAAGACCCGGAGCAGCACAAAAGCGATCATGGAACGGTAATTCTAACAGTTGGCAGTGGTTAGGGATTAGGGGTTGGTCTTAAAGTTATGTGGTACAGAATCAGAAAACGTTAGGATTTCTCGTAGTCCTGGCATCCATCCGCGGAGTGTGGGCGTTCCAACCAAGAATATCCTCGCGCCCTGGGTACAAAATTCGGTTCGTGGATGCGCTATCCTTTTAGGAGATCGTCTGTCTAAATGGCAGGCGGTAAATGGGTTGTAGCTTTTGTCAGTCGAAACCGAGCAACCCTCAGGGGCTAAGGCCCGGATCTTCGACTGGCTTTAGCGGCACGGCTGAAGCCGTGCCCTTCGTAAAACCTCATTTTTTCGAAGGCAGACTTTTTCGAAGGAAAGTTTCCAGCTTAAATTAGTGCGCAGGTTCTAGGAACAAAAGTTCGTTGGGCGTCGTACAACAGAGTGAGGGTGGCGGAATGGCTCCCAATCTCCATTTAGCGGCATTAACAGGAGGCGGTGTGAACGGTAACGGGAATAATAAGAAAAAGCGCCGGAAACTGATTATCTGGGGTGTGGTCGTAACCGCGGTCGTTCTGGTGATTGCGGGCGGAGTGTTCGCGGCCACGCGCGGCGGCACCAAGATTGATGCCTCGAAGCTCGCGAAGGTGGAAAAGGGCGACCTCGCCAAGAGTGTGGTGGCGACCGGGAAGGTTACGCCCATCACCAAGGTCGAAGTGAAGTCGAAGGCTAGCGGCATTGTGAAAAAGCTTCTGGTCGACTACGGCGATCACGTTAAGAAGGGGCAACTGCTGGCCCAGCTCGACAAAGTTGAGATCGAGGCGCAGGTGGCGCAGTCGCGCGCCGCGCTGGAAGCGGCCGAGGCGAATCTGAAAAGTTCGACGGCTGACTTCGAGCGCGCCAAGGTTGACGCGGAAGGTCCGGACGTGCCGCTGCTGAAGCGCGCCTACGACCGCGCCACAGGGATGGCCAAGGACGGCGTGGTGTCGGCGTCGGCGCTGGATGACGCTGAGAAGAATTATGAAATGGCCCTAAACAAACAGAACGTGTCGAAGGCGCAGGTGACTGTTTTAAAAGCCAAGATTGCACAAGCGCAGGCGCAAGTAGCAGAGGATGACGCAAACCTGAAGCAGTTGGACGAGCAGCTTAGCTACACCGACATCGTCTCGCCGATTGACGGCATCGTGCTGTCGCGCGATGTAGAGATGGGCGACGCGGTGAGCTCGATCCTGGTGCTGGGTTCGTCGGCCACGCTGGTCATGACGCTGGGCGATACTAGCGAAGTGTATGTGAAGGGCAAGGTCGATGAGAGCGACATCGGCAAGGTTTATCTGGGACAGCGCGCCCGTATCAAAGTGGAATCGTTCAAGGACAAGACCTTCGACGGCAAGGTTACCAAGATTTCTCCGATGGGTGTGGAGAAAGACAACGTCACCACGTTTGAAGTACGCGTATCGATCCAGAATCCGGGCGGCGAACTGAAGGCGGAAATGACCGCCAACGCGGAAATCATCCTGGAAGAACATAAGAACGTGCTGCAGATTCCGGAAGGCGCGATCCTTTACGACAAGGACAAGAAGGCTTCGGTGGAAGTACCCGACCCGAAGGGCAAGGACGGCAAAGATAAGATTGCGGTCAACATCGGGATCTCGAACGGCGCCAAGACTGAAGTGTTGAGCGGGTTGAAGGAAGGCGATCAGGTGGTACTGCAGTAAGGCCAGGCTCTCGGCTTTCGTTATCCGGCTTCCCGTTCGAAGCGCTCATCCGTACCACCGGAAGCCGAGAACCGGAAGCCGGGTTCCTTTGGGGTTCACGATGACACTCACCGAAATCCTGCGCCAGGCGTTCGCCACATTTCGGGCTCACAAGATGCGGACGTTTCTCACGATGTTTGGCATCGTGTGGGGAATCGCGTCGGTGATCATCCTGGTGGGGCTGGGACGCGGGTTCAGCGTCGACCAGAAAAGACACATGCAGACGCTGGGGAAGGACCTGGTGATCGTATGGGGCGGGAGAACCAGCGCGCAGGCGGGCGGGCGCGCGGCGGGCAGAGAGATTCATCTCAACGTGGACGATGCCGACTTGATTCGCGACGAGTGCTACCTGGTGCACTACGTCAGCCCGGAGTTGCGACGCACGATTCCTGAAGTCAGCCAGTACAACCTGGCAAACCGGGGCGTGGTCGGGATGTGGCCGGCGTATCAGAGTTTCCGGTCGTTGCAGATTTCCGAAGGCCGGCTGATTACTGAGGACGACGAGCGCGAGGGGCGTCGCGTACTGGTGCTGGGGTCGAAGGCCAACCGGCAATTGTTTCCGGGACAGCCAGCGATCGGCGCTACTGTGCTGGTGCAGAGCGTCCCCTACCTGGTGGTGGGTACTCTGCAGGAAAAGAAGCAGAACGCCAGCTACAGCGGCCCGGACAACGACTATTTGTTCGCGCCGTATTCGGCGGTGTCGCGCGATTTTCCGCCGCCCGAGAAGCCTGGAGCGGGGATTACGCGCGGGTATTTGGACGACATCGTTTTCGAAGTGAGCGATCCGGAAGAGCATGAGGCCGCGGTGCAGCAGGTGCGGAGCACGCTGGGGCGAGTGCACCACTTCGAGCCACTGGATAAGGACGCGCTTTTTATTTGGGACACTATGGAGGGAGCGAAGCTTCTGGACAAGATTTTCGGCGTCGTAACCTTATTTTTCGGATGTGTGGCGATTGTGACGCTGTGCCTGGGCGGGATCGGCGTGATGAACATCATGCTGGTTTCAGTGACCGAGCGCACGCGCGAAATTGGCACGCGCAAGGCGATGGGCGCGACCAAGCGCGATATTCTGCGGCAATTTTTTGCCGAGTCGGCGATGTTGACGATCGTCAGCGGCGCACTCGGGCTGTCTGTTGGGATCGGGTTATGTGCCGCCCTGGAAGCGCTGCCGCTTCCCGATTTTGTTCCCCATCCCATCGTTTCGTGGATTTCGATTGTTGCTTCGATTCTGACGCTTTCGTTGATCACCGTGACGGCGGGCATGTATCCGGCCCAGCGCGCCGCGGATATGACACCTGTGGAGTCACTACGCTATGAATAACACTTGCACTGCCCGCTCAACTTCTGCTCGCTCAACCTTCGTGTCCAGCCGGTTGTTAGTCGTGGCCGCGCTGGTCGTGCTATTCACCACCACGGTCTTCGCTTCTTCTACCCCGGCCGCCACCTTCGACCGAACACTGAGTGTGAGCGGGCCCGTCGATCTTGAAGTGCTCACGCATTCGGGCGATGTTACGGTGCGGGCGGGGGCTTCGGGATCGGTAACCATTCACGGAAAAGTCTTCATGAGCGATCGCTGGAACATTCTGCCGGGTGTCGGCGTCGGCGGAAACCGGGATAGCGCTCAAGCGGTGGCGCAGAATCCTCCCATCCGGCAGGAGGGCAACAGCGTTCATATTGATTATGTGGAAGTGAAAAACATTTCGGTGGACTACGAGATCACCGTGCCCGCGGATACGACCATCCGCAGCCACAGCGGCTCGGGAGATCAGTTGGTCGAGGGCACGCGTGGCAACGTGGACGTGACCACGGGATCGGGCGACGTGAAGCTCACCAACCTTACGGGCGAGGTAACGCTGCAGACCGGGTCGGGCGACGTGCGGGCGCGTGAAATTTCGGGACCGGTGAAGGGTGGCACGGGCAGCGGCGACGTCGAGATCGAAGAGACGGGATCGGGCGACGTCTACCTGCACACCGGTTCGGGAAACATTATCGCGCGCGGCGTGCAAGGCGGTTTCCGCGGGGAGACGGGCAGCGGCGACGTTACGGCGGAAGGCACACAGAGCGGGTCGTGGGAGATTCATACCGGCTCGGGCAACGTGCACGTGCAACTGCCGTCGAATGCGGCGTTCGACGCGGACATCTCCACGAGTTCAGGGACGGTGGATGTTGATTCTCCCATCGAGATGACGGTGCAGGGGCGGGTGGGAGATACGCATAAACAGATTCGGGGCAAGGTGCGCGGCGGAGGGCCGCTGTTGCGGGTGCACACCGGATCGGGCGATATACATATTGCGTAGGGCGAGCTGAAGCCTTGTCATCCTGAGTGAAGCCTAGGACCTCTTTATTTTGCTGATCGCGAGAGACTGCAGAGGTCCTTCGCTTTGCTCAGGATGACAGGGCGATTAATGTTGATTTTATGTATTTGAAAGAACTCATTTCGCAAGGGTGGCAGTCGCTGATGCGCGATCGCATGCGGTCGACGCTGACTATGCTGGGCATAGTGTGGGGCCTGGCTTCGGTGGTGCTGCTGCTGGCTTACGGGCAGGGGCTGGGCGGGTGCGTGCTGAATGCGTTCCTCAATATGGGGAACAATGTGATCGTACTGTGGCCGGGGCAGACCAGCATGCAGGCCGGCGGGCAGCGGGCGGGCAAGGCGGTTCGGTACGAACTGGAGGATGTGGAGGCGCTTCGCGATGAAGTGCCGATCATCCGCGCGGTGAGCGGGGAGATCGATCGCGATTTGGGATTCAAGATTGGCACGCGCGTAGTTTCGCTCCAGGTGCGCGGCGTGGACATGCCGTACGGACAGATGCGCAAGCTGATTCTCGACGATGGACGCTATTTCAACGAGAGCGATTTCGCTGACCACCGGCGCGTGGTGATTCTGGGCTACGAGGCCGCCAAGAAAGTTTTTCAGGGCGCGCCGGGCTCGGGGCAGCACGTTGAAATTGGCGGGCTCGATTTCGAAGTGATTGGGACCATGCGCAACAAGATTCAGGATTCGATGTATCAAGGGCCCGATAACGAGAACGGATTTATTCCGTTTGCGCTGATGCGCGATCTGAAGAATGTTCGCGATCCGGACGAGATTATTATTCAGCCGACTGCGCCAGAGCTGAACAAAAAGGCGCTCATGGCGGCGCGGGAAGTGATTGCGCGGCGGCACCACTTTGATCCCAAGGATGACAAGGCGACGCCGGAGTGGGACACGATCGAAGACCGCGCCATGATCAACGGCTTTTCGTATGGGTTGCAGGCGGTGCTGGGATTGATCGGCGTGGTTACGCTGGCCGTGGGCGGCATCGGCGTGATGAACATTATGCTGGTGTCGGTGACGGAGCGGACGCGGGAGATCGGGCTGCGGAAAGCGATTGGCGCGCGGCCGCGGCACATTCTGATTCAGTTTCTGCTGGAGGCGCTGGTGCTCACCTTTGTGGGCGGCGTGATCGGGATGGCGGTTGCTGAGGTGCTGACCTGGGCGATTCCTCCCATGCCGCTTTACGATGAGTTCTACAAGACTGCCGACCATGAAGGCGCGATCTTCCTGCATGCTTCGATGAGCGTGATGATTATTTCGTTCATGATTCTGTCGATGGTGGGGATTGTGTCGGGATTCTTTCCGGCGTTGAAGGCGTCGCGACTGAATCCGATTGAGGCGCTGCGGTACGAGTAGGCCGCTGCACTTGGCTGAACTTTTTAAACTTTCCTGGAACTTTTTCCCGGTTTAATCGTTCCTCATTTTCAGAAGTCGCAAAACGAGGTGGATCGATGAACGGTGAAAATGTGTCGTCCGCTTTCGGCGGAGCAAACCAAACAATCGTTAGCCGCTCGAACGCGCCGGTGGCCATGGGGATTTGCTGTCTGGCGATCGTTCTGGCGTTGGTGGGCGGGGTCGGGCTGGCCAGCAACCTGGTGGTGCGCCATCTCGTCCAGACGGCGCCGCTTTGGGCAGGCGTTGCCCTCGGATTTCGCCGCTCCCGCGCGACGGCGTGGGTGGGACTGCCCCTGTTTTTATTTTGGCTGCTTCTGATGGGCCTTATCTGGTCCTACCTGCTCGGCATTTCTCATCTGCTAAGCGGACAGTTCTCGTCTATCGAGATCGCGATGACGATTATCGTGGGACTCTCGTCGGTGATCGGGATCGCGAGCTTTTTCCGCTTCAAGTCTTTTCTGTCTCCGTTAAGTGCGGGAAGCTTGTTCGTTTTGTTTGCCGTAATCCAGGTCATCTGTTTTCGTCTCAGCTTTTTGCCCGCGATTGCGCATCGATAGCACTGCGCCAGTTGCCGATGCAAAATGCTAGCGGGTCAGCAAGCGCAGGCGGGGCAAGGGATGGTCATCCGTTTCAAGGCAGCGATCGTTCTAGCGGCGTTTTTGCGGATTGCTGGATCAGTTGAGCGGTCGCGCATTCGTTCCACGTATTTGATTGCCGCGTAAATAGTCGCACTCCTGATGTGCAGGTCTCCTTCGAACTTCCACTCTGCCGGGAGGGATGTTGTCGGCGGTGCGCCGTTGCCGGAGCCCGCGGGTTTCGCATGAGTTAGGACCAGGGAGAACATCTGAGCCATCGCTATGCGGCCGCTCGGAGAGGGTGGCTTGTATCGCAGAGCCGAATCGATCGTCCCGTAGTTGTCATCCCACTTCGTCTCGACTTGGGCGCGATCGGCTTTGACCCAGTCCTCGCCTACGACGCCGCCTGTCGATACTACGTAGATGTCTCCGCTCGGAGGGTAGGGATTTGATTTTTCGAAAAGTTCCGATGCGCGCTTCCAGCCTGCGGGGGCGAGAAGGGCCCCTGCGGCGATCAACTTCTCGTATCGCCTGACGAGCTGCTCGGTCGGTTTTAACTGTTCTTTGGAATTTTGGGCGGCTGCGCCAGTGCGGCCGGTCGGGACGGTGAAGACCAATCCAATGGAATACAGCATCAGAACGAATCGTGCGGTTTGCCTGCTTTGCCTGCGTGCCATAACAGCATCAGGATAGACCTATGTGGGTCAACGTCCAGATTACTTTTGAAGGAGACGAGGACCGATCGACCGGGCCGGATTGAGGCGCTGGCCACGAATAGGATCGATCCCTTGGCCCGAATCCACTAACTAACAATTGTCATCCTGAGCGCGTACTTTGCGCGAAGGACCTATGCACTCCCGGCGAGTTGCACAGGTCCTTCGCGGTCGAGAGCGCCGCTCAGGATGACAGAGTATTGTTGGGCTGGGGCCGTCAGGCTTCGACAATACTGCTGAAAGCTCCCCATTACCTCGGTGCCTTGACTCGCAGGTTCGCAGCAAATTAACTTCGCTGTACCTATAATTTTGTCTTCAGGAATTCTTGTCTTCCAGCGAGGGAAAGTTGCCACATCGTCCGACGGTTACTCTTACCACTGATTTTGGAACCAACGATCATTATGTGGGCGCGATGAAGGGGGTGATTCTCGACATCACTCCGGACGCGCAGATCGTGGATATTTCGCATGCCGTGCAGGCCTTCGACGTGCTCGATGGCGCGCTGGCGATTTCACAGGCGTATTCGTATTTTCCCAACGGCACGGTGCACGTGGTTGTCGTGGACCCGGGGGTGGGCACGGTGCGCCGGCCGATTCTGGCTTCGAGCGACGGCTACCATTTCGTCGCGCCCGATAACGGCGTGCTGTCGATGGTGTATGCCAAGGAAGAACGCATCCACGTGCGGCACATCACCTCGGACCATTATTTCCGGATGCCAGTGAGCCAGACGTTTCATGCGCGCGACATATTTGCGCCGGTGGCTGCCTACCTGGCGAAGATGGTCGACTCGCACAAATTTGGAGATGAGATCGAAGATTTCGTGCGCTTCGCCGCGCCCCGTCCGAAAGCCACGAGCGACGGGCGCATACGGGCGGTGGTGCTGAAGGTTGACCGCTTCGGCAACCTCATCACCAACGTGACGCCGGCGGACGTGCCGGCGCTGTTTACGGCCAAGCCGGGCGCGTTCAAGATTGTGATCGGAGGGCGCGAGATTACCGAGATCCGTCACGCTTACGCGGAAGGCTCGCCGGGGGAAGTGTTTGGCATTGTCGGGAGCATGGGATATCTGGAGATTGCGGCCAACCGCGGGGCGGCGGCGCAGATCACTGGCGCGGGCAAGGGCAGCGAGGTCAGCATTCTTTTGGGTGAGGCTGCGGCGGCGGGTAAGGGGGCGTAGCAGAAGCGCCGTTACTCCACGTGCCCCGATAGGACAGCCGCAAAGAGGAGGACGTTGAGAACGAAACCCACCGAGACAGCGATCAGCACACCCTCGGGATAGCTCGATTGGTTACCTTTTCGCAAAGCGGCCGCGCCCGACGCGACAAGCGCGATCACATTGAGTAGTGGAAACATCCAAGCATGGCGCAGTCCTAGCGCGGCTCCTAGAAGAATTGAGAAGAGCCAACAGCCTACGCAGACGAGCATGCCCAAAAGGAAGCCCAGCGCTACCTGAGGAATCGAACGTTCACCGCCTTTGGGCGCACCTGACATTTCGCTTCTCTCGCAACTGATGGTTAACCGCCTTACGAACTCTTCGGTTTGGGATGGACCCAGCGATCCATCGAACTCGTCCACTTGAGAAAGCGCCAAAGGTCGTGGCGCTCGCGCCACATGAATTCCCAGAATTCCAGGAAGCCGATCTGCGTCATCTTCACGCCGGTGTAGGTTTCGATGCGCCACAGCAGGTAGGGGCTGCGCCAGGGGGCCAGACGATGGCCTTTGGTGGCGTTCCACAGGAAGCGGAGACGGTAGCGCATGCTGTACATCATACCTGCAAGGTCGGGCGCTCTCTGGACCAAAGAATCATGAACCACAAAGGGCAAGAAGGTTCACGAAGGAAAACGGGGGCTGCGACCTCGGAATGCCCCACTCAAGCCAAAGGACGGCTTGAATGGGCCACCTTTACCTTTTCAGGCGCGAATCGTCGCCGTCGTAATCCCATGTTAGAATCCTGACTCTGCCTGGAATTTTCCCGCATGCCTGACGCTGACGCCCGCGAACAAGCCCGCCTTCGAGCTGAAGACCACTACTACGCTGCGCTCGATCTGATGGCGGAAGGACATCTCGAGAAGGCCGTGGCTGCTTACCGGGAGTCGCTGGCGGCTGATCCGACGTTTACTGACGCGATGCACGGATTGACGCGGGCCCTGCAGGATTTGCAGCGTTACGATGACGCGATTGCCGTGGCGCAACGGCTGGCCGAACTCGACCCGGATGACGTACTGGCGCATACCAGTTTGTCGGTGCTGTACATGAAGAAGGGGATGATCCCGGAGGCTGAAGCGGAGGGTGCGAAGGCGCGGGTGCTGGGGTGGAAACAGCAGTTGAAGAAGAGCTAGCTCTTGGCTCTTGGCTCTTGGCTCTTGGCTCTTGGCTCTTGGATTGACGCCGGTCCTGGAGGGAACGCCGAAAATAGCCCGCCAGTTCCACTGGCGGGACACACGGCCAGCATAAGGGCCACCGTGCCCTAGGCACGGATGAGATCACACGCGGACAGACCGTTTCAGCCGTCCCTCTGGGACGGATTTCCCTTTTGTCTCGACAACCCGGCGTTGAGAACGCCGGGCTATTTTCGGTGGTCCCTCCGGGACCGGTTTCAAGCTAAAGGCCAAGAGCCAATAGCTAAAAGCGTTTTTATAGCCCGTACTTTTTCATCAAATGGCGGAAGGAGCGGTAGGAGACGCCGAGCACGTCGGCGGCTTTGGTTTGGACGCCGCCGCTCTGGGTGAGGGCGTTTTGCAGGAGCGAGCGTTCGATGCCGGCTACGTAGCTTTCCATGCCCATGCCGGCGGGGAGAGCCACGTCGGCGCCGATTTCGGGCAGAGTCGTTCCGCCGGCGGAGGCAGCTGCGGCGTGGGCTTTGGGACGTTCGGCGGGGAGTTCGACGTGGAGTTCGGCGCTGGTTTCTAACGCTACGGCGCGCTCGACCGTGTTCTCGAGCTGGCGGACGTTGCCGGGCCACTCGTAGCCGCACAGGGAATCGAGCGACGGGGCGTTGACGCGCAGAATGCTGCGGCCGGCGGCGGTGGCGTATTTTTTCAGGAAATGGTTGACCAGCAGCGGAATGTCTTCGCGGCGCTCGCGCAGCGGGGGGACGCGGATGGGAATCACGTTGAGGCGGTAATAAAGGTCCTCGCGAAACAGGTTTTCGGCGACGGCCCGGTCGAGATTGCGGTTGGTGGCGGCGATGACCCGCACGTCGATGGAGATTTCACTGGTACTGCCGACCGGACGCACGGTGCGTTCCTGCAATACACGCAGCAGTTTAACCTGCATGGCCAAGGTCATTTCGCTGATTTCGTCGAGGAAGATAGTGCCGCCGTCGGCGACCTCGAACAGGCCACGCTTGTTCTGGTTCGCTCCGGTGAAGGCGCCTTTCAGGTAACCGAAGAGTTCGCTTTCGAGCAAGGTCTCAGGGAAGGCTCCGCAGTTTACGGAAACGAAGGCGTCGGTGGCGCGGGGCGAACAGACGTGGACGGCGCGGGCGACGAGCTCTTTGCCGGTGCCGCTTTCTCCGTGGATGAGCACGGTTGAAGCCGTGGAGGCGACGGTGCGGACCGTTGCCTTCAGCTTTTCCATGGCACCGCTGGAGCCGATGATGTTGTCGAGCGAGTTGCGGGTGGCGGCGTCGCGGCGCAGGGCGAAGTTCTGCTTGCTGAGGTTGAGTTTTTCGACGGCGCGGTTGAGGGCCAACTTGATTTCGTCGACCAGGCCGGGACTTTTGCGAATGTAGTCGGTCGCGCCTCCGGCTTTTACGGCTTCGACGGCGGCCTCATAGTCGTCGACCGCGGTGATTAGGATGACGGCGGAGTCGGGCGAGACGCGGTGGGCGTGGCGCAGGACTTCGATGCCGTCAATGTTGGGCATCTTGATGTCGGTGATGATGACGTCATAGAGCGCGCCGTCAATTTTATTCTTCGCGTTTTGGCCGGACTGCACGGTCTCGACGCGGTGACCCTCGCGGCGCAGGGAAATGTCGAGCATTTCGCAGATGGAGCGCTCGTCGTCGCATACCAGGATATTAGCCATGGAAGCGTCCTCCGGCTGCGGCCGCGGCGGGCTGCGCGCCTACTAACGCTCGAGATTTCTCAGACACGCTCTTGTCAGCCGTGTCATTGCCAGAGACTGCGCGCTCGGCATCGAGACGACGTAGGCGCAGAACGAACGTGGTTCCCTGCCCTGGTTTCGATCGCGCCCACACCTTGCCCTCATGGGCCTGGATGATCTGGTAGACGATGGCCAGACCGAGGCCGGTGCCGCCCTCGAAATTTGACTGGAATGGCTCGAAGATTTTTTCGATCTGCTGCGGCGTCATGCCGGTTCCGGTGTCGATGAAGGAGACCTGCCAGTCGTCGCCCAGGGACTCGACTGCGGCGGTGAGCGTTCCGCCTTCTTTCATGGCGCGGACGGCATTCTCACAGAGGTTCCAGAAGACCTGCTTGAGCTTGTCGCCGTCGGCGATGGCCCAGGCTGGGCGCACCGTGAAGCGGCGCTCGATCTTGATGCCGGTCTTCTCGGCCGTCATGCGGTGATCCATGAGGGTGAGCGTGTCTTCGACGGACTGCACCAGATCGACGCGGTCAAAGTGATACTGCTTGGTGCGGGAGTAGGCCAGGAAGTCGGTGATGATGCTATTCAGCCGCTGTGATTCGCGGGTCACAATGTCGAGCAGGCGGCGGTGATCCTCGTTCATTTCCGGGACGGCGGACAGCATGCTGACCGAGCCGGCAATCGAAGTCAGCGGGTTGCGAATTTCATGAGCGATGGCGGCGGCCAGGCGGCCAACCGCGGCCAGCTTGTCCTGCATGCGGACTTCGCGTTCGAGACGGCGAATCTCGGTGAGGTCGTCGAGTACGTAGACGTAGCCCAGATCGCCGCGCTCGGGCACGGTCAGGGCGGTCACCCGCACGCGGGCGGTGCGGCGGAATTTTGTTGGGACATCGAAGCGGACTTCGGCGTGGGTGTGCTGCGATTCCACGGTGGGCAGCGTATCGAGAAACAGCTCTTGAACTGGGGAGCCTAGCAATTCGGTGGGAGCAAGCTCCAAGAGGCGCTGGGCGGCGGAGTTGATCAGCGTAATGCGGCCATCGAGGCCCGTGGTGATCAGGCCGCTGCTGATGGAGTGAATAATATTTTCGTGCAGCGCTTGCAGGCTTTCGAGCGCGCCGCTGGTGTCTTTCAGCTGCACGCCCACCTGGCGCAGCTTTGCGGTGAGTAGTCCCGCCAGGTACGCCACTGCCAGGAAAGCGAAAAGATTGACGAAGATGATCGCCTGCAGCGCCTTCAGGCCGGGATGCGTGGTGCAGTAGGAAGGAACCACGGCGTAATAGTTCAATTCGAGGACGGTGCCGTAGAGGATAAAGGCCAGGGCGGCGACGAGCTGGGCCCACACCCGCGGCAGCAGCACGCTGGCCACGATGATAACCAGGGGATAGAGGAAGTTGAGGGAACTGTCCCAACCTCCGGTTTCGTGGATGACCAGGCTGACCAGAAACAGGTCGGTCAGGACTTGCAGCGTGGCTTGCAGGCGGTGTTCCTGCCAGAAAGAGAGCAGCAGCACGTAGAACAGGGATAGGCTGTACCAGAACAGAATCGTGCTGACGAACAGACGCACGGGCAGGGGCGCCGGACTGAAGTGAGCGACCGCCAGCTCAACGGCCAGCAGGAGGGTCAGAATGAAAATGCGGACCCGGACCAGCCAGACTAGCCAATTGCGCTCGTCAAAAGTGGATTGCATGGTTTTACGTCTTAGGTCTTAGTCCCAGATCTTAAGGGTTCGGGGTCTTAGGCGTAAGACGTGCCACCCAAGACCCCAACCCGGTTTCTTGCTAGCCTGCCAACTTGGCGATCATGGCGAACAGCGGCATGTAGAGCGAGATGACGATGCCGCCGACGCTGACGCCCAATACGGCGATGATGAGCGGCTCGAGCATGGCCAGCATGTCTTTAGTAGCTGCGTCGACTTCTTCTTCGTAGAAGTCGGCAATTTTCTGGAGCATGGAGTCCATAGCGCCGGTGGCTTCGCCGACGCCGATCATCTGGGTCACCATGTTGGGAAACACGCCGCATTCGCGCAGCGGATCGACGATGGTGCGGCCTTCTTCGATGGCCTTGCGCACCTTCATCAGCGCCTCTTCGAGGACAGCGTTGCCTGACGTTTTCGCGGTGATGCTTAAGCCTTCGAGAATCGGAACGCCCGAGGTGATCAGCGTGCCGAGGGTTCGGGTGAAGCGGCCGACGGCGATCTTGCGCAACAGCCCGCCGATTACGGGGATGAACAGCAGCATCTTGTCGAAGTAGTAGCGGCCGCGGGGATGCTTGCGGATTTGCTTAACCCCGAAGAACAGGCCCACGCCGGCCACAATGAACATCCACCAGAAAGTATTGATGAACGCGCTCAGGCCCATGACGATGCGGGTGGGCAGAGGCAGGGCGACGCCGAGACCGGCAAACAGGTTGGCGAAAATGGGCACGACCCACTTGAGCAGGGCGCCGACGATCACGCCGGCCATGCCGACCACGGCGACGGGATAGATCAGGGCCGACTTAACCGCCGATTTCAGACGCACGGCTTTTTCCACGTAGGTGGCCATGCGCTGCAGGATGATGTCGAGAATACCGCCGGTTTCACCGGCCTCGATCATGTTGGTGGTAAGGTCGTCGAAAACTATGGGGTACTGGCGCATGGCGTTGGCCAGAGTCGCGCCACCTTCCACCGTGGTCCGGACGCCGGTCAGAATCTTCTGGAAGGCCTGATTTTCCTGGTTGGCCGCCAGGATTTCCAGGCACTGCACCAAAGGCAGGCCGGCGTCGATCATGACGGAAAACTGGCGAAAGAAGATCGCAATGTCCTTGGTTCCGACCTTGCCGGAGCCAAATGTGGGCATGGAGAATTCTTTGCCTTTTTCGCGAATCGCACCGGGCGTGATGCGCTCGCGCCGCAACGTCTGCTGCAGGGATTGCTTGTTGGGTGCCACGCGCTCGCCGGTAATCTTCTGTCCGGACGCGTCCTTGCCGGAAAATGTAAAGACTGGCATGGTTTAGCTTCTCCTCACTGGACCTGCTGTTTCGTGAAACCTGTGTTGCTTCAAATGTCTAATGCTGCAAAATTTCTAATGCTCGATCTTGCTCCAACCGCGCTATTGCTCCAACCGCGCTAACGCTTGGAGGGAGCAGCGCCACGAGCCAGAGTTGTACCTGCCGTGGTCGGACGGTTGGTCAAACTGGCGCCGCGGTTAATCATTTCCTGCAACTCGTCGGTATTGCTGGAGCGCGCCATGGCGGTTTCCAGCGTGATCTCTTTCTGAAAATAAGCCGTGGCCAGCGACTGGTTGAAGGTCTGCATGCCGAACTTTTCCTGGCCGGACTGCATGGACGAATAGATCTGGTGAATTTTGTCTTCGCGAATCAGGTTGCGGACGGCAGCGTTGGGCACCAGAATTTCCATGATCATGGCGCGGCCTTTGCCGTCGATGCGAGGCAGCAGACTTTGACACATGATGCCTTCGAGCACCAGCGACAGCTGGGCGCGGATTTGGGGCTGCTGGTGGGCCGGGAAGACGTCGATGATACGGTTGATGGTCGACGTGGCTGAGTTGGTGTGCAGCGTGCCGAAGGTCAAGTGGCCGGTCTCGGCGATACGCAGGGCCGACTCGATCGTTTCCAGATCGCGCATTTCGCCGATCAGCACGACGTCGGGATCTTCACGAAGCGCGGCGCGCAGGGCGTCAGTAAAGCTTTTGGTGTCGGCGTGCAGCTCGCGCTGGTTGACCAGGCAGTTCTTGTTCATGTGCACGAACTCGATCGGATCTTCGATCGTAAGAATGTGGTCGTGACGCTCGCTGTTGATCTTGTCGATCATGGCCGCGAGCGTAGTGGATTTGCCGGATCCGGTCGGGCCGGTTACCAGCACCAGGCCGCGGGGCTTGTCACACATCTTGCTGACCACGGGCGCCAGGCCGAGCTGATTGAATGACTTGATTTCGAAAGGAATCAAGCGGAAGACGGCGGCGCTGGCTCCGCGCTGGTTGAACACGTTGGCACGGAAACGGGCCAGACCCTTCAACCCAAAGGAGAAGTCGAGCTCGAGACTTTCTTCGAAGCGATGCTTCTGGGAATCGGTCATAACCGAGTAGGCCAGCTGCTTAGTCTCGGCAGGAGTCATCTGCGGCAGGTCGAGCGGCACCAGATGGCCGTGGACGCGAATCTGGGGCGGCGAGTTGGTGGTGATGTGCAGATCGCTGCCGTTCATCTCCAGCATTCTCTTGAGCAGATCGCTTAACGACAAACCCATAGAAAAGTCCTTCCCTTTCCCTCTACTTCTGAATTAATGAATGGTTTCGCGGGCCACTTCCTCGAGCGTGGTCATACCCGCGGCAACCTTGATGAGCCCGCTGCGCCGCAGGGTGATCATGCCGCGCTCGATGGCCTTTTTCTTCAACTCGACTGCAGATGCGCCGACGAGAACCAGTTCCCGGATCTCGTCATCGACCTCCATAACTTCGTACAGGCCGCAGCGGCCCTTGTAACCCGTGTTGTTGCAGACGCCGCAGCCTTTGCCTTTCTGGATCTTCACCGTCTTCGATTCGTCGGGGGTGAACCCGGCATCGACTAGAGTTTGCGGGGGCACGTCCATGGGCTCGATGCAATCCTTGCAAATGCGCCGCACCAAGCGCTGGGCGCAGATGAGATGGACCGAGGTCGCCACCAGGAACGGTTCAATGCCCATGTTCATGAGGCGGGTAATAGTTTCGGGGGCGCCGTTGGTGTGCAGCGTGGAGAGCACCAAGTGGCCGGTGAGGGCGGCCTTGATGGCGATTTCTGCGGTTTCGAAGTCGCGGATTTCGCCGACCAGAATGATGTTGGGATCTTGTCGTAAGAAGGAGCGCAGAGCGGCGGCGAAGTTCAGGCCGATCTGCTCTTTCATCTGCACCTGATTAACACCGCCCAACTGAAACTCGACCGGATCTTCGGCGGTCATGATGTTGGTGTCGGGCTGGTTCAGTCGTGAGATGGCCGAGTAAAGTGTGTTGGTCTTGCCCGATCCCGTTGGTCCGGTGACCAGCACCATGCCGTAGGGCTTGAGAATGGCCTTTTCAAACTTCACCAGCGACTCGGCCTCGAAACCGAGCTTGGTCATGTCGAGACGCAGGTTCTCTTTGTCGAGCAACCGAAGCACGATTTTTTCGCCCCACAGAGTGGGCAGGGTGCTGACACGGAAATCGAGCTGCTTCTTGCGCCCGCCGATGTTCATCTTCAGCATGATGCGGCCGTCTTGGGGCAGGCGCTTTTCGCTGATGTCGAGCTTCGACATGATCTTCAGGCGGGAGGTGATGGCGTCCTTCAACTTCAACGGAGGCGACATGATCGACTGCAACACGCCGTCAATACGGAAGCGAACGCGGAATTCTTTTTCGTAAGGCTCAATGTGAATGTCGCTGGCGCCCCGCTTGACCGCGTCGCCGAGCACGACGTTGACAAGCTTGACGACGGGAGCTTCGTCGGCGGCTTTCTCCAGTTCCGACAGCTCCATCTGCTGCTGTTCGGTTTGCAGTTCGACGTCTTCATCGCCCATCTCAGACATCGACTGCATTACGGCTTCGAGATCTTCTTCTTTGGTGGCGCCGTAGGCTTTTTCAATGCCCGAGAGGATGGAGCTTTCCGAAGCTACGACCGGCTCGATGTTGAAGCCGGTCATGAACTTGATGTCATCCATCGCGAACACGTTGGTGGGATCGACCATCGCGATGGTGAGGGATGCCCCCACTCGGCTCAGAGGAAGAATCTGGTAGCGCTTGGCGGTCTCGAAGGGAATCAGCTTGACGACAGCAGGATCGATTTCAAAATAAGAAAGATTGATGGCGGGCACGCCGTACTGGCGGGAGAGGAAATTGGTGACATCCTCGTCCGTGAGGAAACCGAGCTTCACCAGGGCGGAGCCCAGGCGGCAGCTCTGCTCCTTCTGAACCTTATTCGCTTGTTCCAACTGCTCTGGGGTAATGATCTTCTCTTTGACGAGAAGGTCACCCAGCCGTTGAGACATACGCAACTCTCCTATTCAAGTGAGAACGACGCCTCGCACTCGTGCGGGCATGGCGCAAAGGACCGCCCAGTATGGGGGGAGAAGCAGCCCATTCGCGTTGACACAAATTGTCAACGCAAGCGCGTTACGGTACCACTTACTTTGGTACTTGCACCTGAAGGGGATCTCATGCCCAGCAAGCAGTTAAGGCCTGAAGTCCACGCCAAATGCCATTTTTTGGCTTGCCGGGGAACGGACTGGCGGCTCAGGTACATGCACTTCAGTAAGTCTCCCTGCCGCTCGGGAGTCACCTGAGCGCCGGCGCCGGCGCTCGATTAGACTCGGAACCGAGGGATTCTTGCGTTGTCGCCACTCCAGAACGAAAAAGCGAACGGGAGAGAGAAACAGATCCGGGAGTACTATCGCGCGCTTTCTGTGGCATGGGGAGCGCAGCATTGGTGGCCCGCCGAAAGCCGATTTGAAGTTATTGTCGGAGCGTACCTGACACAGAATACGGCTTGGACCAATGTGGAAAAGGCGTTGGCAAATTTGCGCGCTGCGGAATTGCTGAGCGTGGAAGGAATCCGGAGAGTGAGGCTGGCTCGACTCGAGCGCCTGATCAGGCCTTCTGGCTATTTTCGGCAAAAGGCCAAGCGGCTAAAAACGTTCGTTGCCTTCCTCGACAAAAAATATGGCGGATCGCTGGATAACCTTTTCGCCCAACCAACCGGCAAGGTGCGGGAGGAGTTGCTCGAGTTGAACGGCGTCGGGCCGGAAACTGCGGACTCGATTCTGCTCTATGCGGGGAATCATCCCGTGTTTGTTGTTGACGCATATACGCGGCGCATCATCGATCGACATCAGATTTTGCCGGAGAAAACGGAGTATGAGGAGATACGAGAGCTGTTCGAGAAGGCTCTGACGGCGGCCGCTCGCGAGCCAGGAAAGCCAGCGGACGGGAAGGCACAGCATGCCCCGGGCATCCGCGGCACGGCTCACCTGCCCTCAGCCATGAGCACGGCTGCACGTACGCCGTTGGTGCAGGTCTATAACGAGACGCACGGGCTGATCGTTGGCGTGGGAAAATACTACTGTAAGAAATCCAAGCCAGCCTGTGAAGCGTGCCCGCTCCAGCCGTTTTTGCCGGCGCGGCGAGTCGGCGCAATCGACTGAGAGTCGCAGAAGAACAAGTCCTTCCAGGTTCTTTACCTGCCACGCTTCCCGGCCTACAATTACGCTTCCCCCGCAAGGAGAATCAGCATGGCAATTCAAGGCCTCGGGAACATGTCTTCCGACCAATTGCGATTTGAGATTCAGCGGGGCGCTAAACTTGTCCGCTATCAGTATTGCGTGTCGCTTCTAGTGATTACTTTTCGCCGGTCTTCCGAGGTTTATTTCATTCCGGTCGGAGAAAGCGCAATCGGCAAGGGCTTACCTTGGACTCTGATTACGCTGGTGGCGGGCTGGTGGGGAATTCCTTGGGGACCCATCTTCTCGATCCAGTCGCTCATCACGAATTTTAAAGGCGGCAAGGACCTCACGGCGGAAATTGGCGCAGCGATGAGCCGGACCTCTCCGGCGCCCGCGATCGCCGTAGCCAAACCGTGAAAGCAGCGAATCGTGAAGTATCGATCGTGAAGTATCGATGAAGAGCAGCGACCACGAGCAGCAATGATGTTTCGCTTCTGCCTCCCCCGCGCTCTCTTGCTGGCTCTGACCATTCTTCTCGCCTCCGCTCAGCAGACGCTCCGCGAAGCCGCGGATTCAGCCCATCTCCTGGTGAGCACGGCGGTTCGTCCGTCCATGTTTTCGGAGGCTGCGTATTCGACAACCCTGGCACGCGAATTCAACATGGTCGAGCCTGAAGATGCAATGAAGTGGTGGACCGTGCGCCGCGAGGCCGGCAGGTTCGATTTTCGCGAGGGAGATGAGGTCGTTCGCTTCGCGCAGGCTCATGGGATGAAAGTTCGCGGACACTGTCTTGTCTGGGATCACGACAATCCAGGCTGGCTGACGCAAGGGCGTTTCACGCCAGCGGAGATGTCTCGCTTGCTGCAGGAGCACATCACCACGATGATGAAACACTATGCCGGCCAGGTGTTCGCTTGGGATGTAGTGAATGAGGCGATGGACGAAAACGGACGGTTCAAGAATTCTCCGTGGTACAACCAGCCCGGCATCGGACTCGCCGACAAAGGCAGCGCATATATCGAGCAGGCCTTTCGCTGGGCGCGTGAGGCTGACCCACAGGCTTTGCTCTTCTATAACGAGGCGGAAGGTGAAGGGCTCAATCGTAAGTCGGATGCGATCTATGCGATGGTGAAGGATTTCAAACGCCGTGGAGTGCCTATCGACGGAGTTGGGCTGCAGATGCACGTTTCCGATTCTGATCTGGACACGGCGCCGATTGCCGCCAATATTGGGCGACTGACCGCACTCGGAGTTCAGGTGCACATCACGGAACTCGATGTGTCGCTGCCGGTGGACGCGAGTGGCGTCGCCGGGCATGACGATTTGATTCGTCAGGCGGAGGTTTATCGTGGGGTTGTTGGGGCGTGCCTGCAGAATCCCGGCTGTACCGCGATCCAGACCTGGGGATTCACCGACAAGTATTCGTGGATCGGATCGCACTCGCACGGAACGCGGGGGGCGGCGCTGCTTTTTGACAGCACGTACAAGCCCAAGGCCGCTTACGACGCGGTGTTGGAAGAGATCTTGGCGAGGAAGAAGCGCCCACGCTGAACGGCTCGTAGGGTGTGAGTTCGAGTGGTTTTGCCGCTGACGGAAGGTCGATCTGGTTGTCGAGGAAGAGTGCGGCCCCTTCGGGCTGCGACCGGGTTAGAGACCCGGTCCAGAGATGCTCGGTGACACGTGCCCAGTCACACATGCCCGGGTCCCACACTCCCTGCACCTTGTCCCGTTACTGACGCATCTATAATGTTTCGCGAACCTGGCGATTTGCCGCCAGATGAATGACAGTGGCACAACCAGCCTCCATCCCGCCGCAGAAGACTTCGCAGCGCAAGCAGGTCATTATTTTGCTGTCTATTTCTGTTTGCCTGCTGCTGGCCCTGCTGGTATCGCAAACTGCTTTCGATCAGACCCTCCTGCGTCCAGGAAATAATCAGGACATTGTTGTGTTCGCCGCCCTGTCGGCGCTGATCTTTCTGCTGTTCGTCGCGCTCACGTTTGTTCTGCTACGCAATTTGCTGAAGCTTTTTGCCGAGCGGCGCCTGGGAGTACTGGGCTCGAAGTTTCGCACCCGCATGGTTGCGGGCGCACTGTTGCTCTCGTCGCTGCCGGTGATGATGATGTACTGGTTCGCATACGGGCTGATGAACCGTTCTATCGACAAGTGGTTCTCGACTCCGGTGGAAGAAGTTCGGGCCAACACCCATGCCATGGCATCTGTGCTGGCGAGCTATGCGATGCAGAATGCCAGGGCTGAGGCGCTCTCGCTTGCGGCGTCGCCTGAGATGGAGCATGGGTTTTCGAGCCGGGGATTTTCCGGAGTGGTGAGCGAGTTCCAGCATCACGAACAGACATTGCAGGGAGGATTCGCCGTGGCGCTGCAGGACGGCGATGAAGGGGCCAGTTTCAATGTTCCAGCGCCCTGGCCAATTTTGAAAGCAAGACTGCCGCTGGCGGATGCGACCGCGGGACGTCCCGCACAGTTCACATGGCAGCAGACGGACTACACGCTAGGCAGCGCTCCGGTTCCAGGCGGAGGCTTGATTCTAGTGGCGATTCCGCTACCCCGCGAGTTCTCTGAAACCGTGCGCCAGGTCGAAGCCAGCCAGCAGCGCTACTACGATCTGGCCCGTGACCGGAGACTGGTGCGTCGCACCTATATGGGCCTGTTGTTGTTGCTCACGATGATCGTGCTGTTCGTGACGACGTGGCTCGCGCTATTTCTCTCAAAGATTGTCACGCGGCCGCTGTCGGCGCTGGCCGAAGCCACGCAGGAAATTGCGCGGGGCCGGTTGGACTATCGCGTACCCGTCACCTTCGCCGACGAAATTGGCGACCTGGTGCGCTCCTTCAACCGAATGGCTGAAGATTTGGAAAGCAGCCGGCGGCAGATTGAGGCTTCCAGTCTGGACCTGAGCGCGGCCAACGCCGAACTCGACCAGCGCCGCCGCCAGATGGAAACGATTCTCGAGAGCATCCCGACCGGCGTGCTTTCGCTGGATGCTGAACGACGAGTGACCCACGTGAATCAGGCATTGCTGCGCATGTTTCATCCTGAGGGCGGACACGATGGCGCTCGTGCGATTCTTTCGCGAGCATCGCTGACGGATGTCTTCCCCGCCGAGGTGCTGGAAGATTTCGAGCCGCTGCTGCGTCGCGCGGACCGAATGGGCATGACCACCAGCCAGATGGAGATGCAGTTGCCTCGCGCGTCGCTGAATGTCGCAGTCACCGTGGCAACTCTGCAGCATCAGGCCGAGCGCTCGGGATATGTGGTGGTGTTCGAAGATCTTTCGGACCTGCTGAAAGCGCAGAAGCAGGCGGCGTGGCGGGAAGTGGCGCGACGCGTGGCCCATGAAATTAAGAATCCGCTTACGCCGATTGCGTTGTCGGCAGAGCGCATCCGGCGGCATCTCGACCGTGCCACGCCGGATGATCCGGCATCGCTCGATGTGGTGCGCTCGTGCGCGGACACCATCGCTGGCGCGGTGGAAACTGTGCGGCGATTGGTGGACGAGTTCTCGACCCTCGCCCGCTTTCCCGTGGCCAAACCGCAGCCGGCCGACATTAACGCAGTCATCGAGAATGCGCTGTCTATGTTTAATGGCCGGCTGGACGGAATCGGAGTTCACACTTTACTGGCCTCCGATCTGCCGCGGGTTATGGCCGACAGCGAGGCCATTAAACGCGCTGTGGCTAACCTGGTGGATAATGCGGCCGAGGCCTCGCAGGGCTCGGTGGTGCGCGAGATTCAAATTTCTACGGCACTGGTGGCGAGCCGCGATGCCATCGAAATCAGCGTCGCCGATACTGGCCACGGCGTGACTCGCGAACTCAAAGAAAAACTTTTCCTGCCTTATTTTTCGACGAAAAAGCGCGGGACCGGCCTCGGTCTGGCAATCGTCAGCCGGATTGTCGAAGATCATCATGGGTCGATTCGCGTCGAAGAAAATCATCCGGTGGGCACGCGCTTTATCGTAGAACTTCCTGTTGTCCTCGAACCCGCGCCGGCAGCGGCGACCGTCCAGCATGCATAACATTCTCATCGTCGATGATGAAGCCGGAATTCGTGATTCGCTGGCGGGCATTCTGCAAGATGAAGGCTACGCGGCTTCAGCGGTTGGGAGTGGCGAGGCTTGCCTTGATCTGCTGCCCAAGACCGCATTTGATGTAGTACTGCTCGATGTGTGGCTGCCCGGCGTTGACGGCCTGGAGACGCTGGAGAGAATTCGCGAGTTGGACAATCCTCCTGAAGTCATCATGATCTCCGGCCACGGAACTATCGAGACTGCGGTGCGCGCGACTAAACTCGGCGCGTATGACTTTCTGGAGAAACCGCTCTCGCTTGAAAAGACGCTGATCCTGGTCAAGAACGCTGTCGAGTCCAAGAAGTTGCAGCAGGAGAACGTTGACCTGAAGAAGCAGTTGCAGGGCAAGAGCATCATCGTGGGCGATAGTATTCCCATGAAGGCTTTGCGCCAGCAGATTGCGCTGATGGCCCCGACGAACGGCCGAGTTTTGATTTACGGCGAATCCGGTACGGGCAAGGAACTTGTGGCCCACGCCATCCACGGGCAGAGCCTGCGCAAGGACGAAACTTTTGTTGAAGTCAACTGCGCCGCGATTCCGGAAGATCTGATCGAGAGTGAATTGTTTGGACACTGCAAGGGATCGTTTCCAGGTGCGGGCACGGATAAGGAAGGCAAGTTTCAGCGGGCACATGGCGGGACGCTCTTTCTTGATGAAGTCGGCGACATGAGCCTGAAGACGCAATCGAAAGTGCTGCGTACCCTTGAGGAGCAGCGCTTTACGCCCGTGGGCGGGAACGAGATCATTACCGTCGACGTGCGGGTGATTGCTTCGACCAATAAAGATCTGGAGGAAGAGATTTCGCGGGGCAACTTTCGCGAAGACCTTTTCTACCGGCTCAATGTGATTCCATTTTTTGTGCCGCCGTTGCGGGAGCGGAAGGAAGATATCCCGCTGTTCACGCGGCATTTTCTGAAGGAACTGGCGGCGACTTACGGGCGACGGCCACGGGAGATCACCGACGACGCGATCGACGTGCTGATGCGCTACTCCTGGCCGGGTAACGTGCGCGAGTTGCGCAACGTGATCGAGCGCATCGTGATCATGAATCCCACGACCACGCGCTTCGAGAGCAAACACCTGCCGCCGCTGGTTTACCGCGACGCCAGCCGGCGCGCACCTAAGAGCGAGTTCTCCACGCTGCATCAGGCTCGCGACGCTTACGAGCGCGATTACATCCTGAAGACGCTCGACCAGAATCATGGGAACGTGAGCCGAACGGCCGAGGTTTTGGGATTGGAGCGCAGCCACCTTTATAGGAAAATGAAAGCATTGGCCATTGCAGCGAAAGAGTAATTGTTGAGCGCAAGGCTCTTGTGGAACGGTTATTCGTGCAATGGCAATGTTGCGCCAATGATTGGAGAGTCAGGAATACAATTCCAGTCAGGATGCAACCCTCAACCGGAGGAATACGATGACGCCTCACCGGGCTATCTTGGCCGCGTTTCTGGCTCTGGCTACATCGTCCGTTGCTCAGCAGATCGTAAACAGGTACGACAACAGCCCTCGCCTGATACACGATGTACTGCAGAACGCCCACGTTTCAGGTTCCCTCATTTATTCGGCGACCTGCCCTCGCGTTGGGCGCTTTCCCGAGGTCCCAGCTGTCCGGTTGCCTCTATACCCAGGCTCTCCCGCAGAGGTCTTACAGAAAATGTTTGGTGGTGACTCGAAGATGCAGGTGACTCAAGAGCCAAGCGGCATGGTTCGTATGGCAGAGACTGATGTTCCCACCGATATTCTTGAGATTAAAATTCACCACATCTCGTTTCACGATTCCGCTTTGGGCTCCGACCCGGTTGGCGGTCCGCGCTTGGCAATGATGCGAGTTTTAGTTGCTCCTGAGGTAATTGCCTTTACGAAGGAGCACGGCATTACGACCGGAGGCCTCCTGTTCGAGGGTATCTATCCCAAGTTGGCGGAGGTTCCTGGCGAGTTGAACGAAGTCACTCTGGCGCAGGCTCTGGATTACATTCTGACGGCTTTCCCGGGATACTGGGTGTATGAGAATTGCACAACACCTGACGGCCGTCGCTCAGTCAATTTTCAATTCTGGTGACGGCTTCCATGTTTGCTGATTAATGGCGAAACCATGCGATAACGTTCATTGACTTTTGCTGGAGAGCTAGGACATGAAACAGGGGCGACGCCCTAGTCGAACTCAATCTTCTCGAATCCCAGACCCTGTAACAGGCTCGTAATCGTCGACGCTGCGTTTTGCTGGGCGTTTCGCAGAATGCCGTCGGCCATGGCGGCCTCTTGCAGCTGGCGTTCTGCCTCCTGGCGGACTTGCGTTTCCAGATCTGGGTCGGTCGAGACCAGTAGCCCCGTCTGCCTGGAATACACTCGGGTCTTCCCGCTGTCGATTCGAGTGCTGAAAATCTGGGGCGGAGGAAGCCGCAAGCGTATCTGCTTGCCATCCACTTTCACGTCGCCGGGCTTTAAGTTCGCAAAATCGATTCCCGCCACCACCTCGCCATGCACCAACATCAGCAGGCGATCTCCAGCGAGAAAATTCGGCAGGAGTGGATTCTCTTTGGCGCCGGTCACGATTTTATCCATCGTATAGATCACCGTCTCGAGACGCTGCAGGCGCTGAATGCGATCGACTACCGTCGGTTGGCTTACGTCGATGGTGAGGGTTCTGCCAGTCACGGCCGACCACATATGGCTCAACAGAGCTCGCCCTGAGTCACGCGAAAGCATCAGCCAGCCGATCAAGCCCAGACAGACGGCGCCCAGGAACAGTCCTACGATGAGAGCCAACACGACCGCGAAGCGGGATCGAGCCGTCTTGAGTCGTGGCTCAGGATCGTTGGGCATGCTGCAAGGGTACCACTCGCTCGCGGTGAATTAGCATTCGTGGGCACTGATTGGTCATGATTGCGCATTGAGCCCGCCCGGGAGACAGCCGATGTGCCTTGGCGGTACACTGACTGCCAGAACAGCTGAAACAATTCAGGAGAGAACTCGCATGGCGCATCACATCGCAAAGCAAGTGCATGACCGGTTCAAGATTTTCAGCGGCGAACTGGCGGCCGACGGCACGATTGGCAAGCTGGCCGATGAGGTTGCCGCGTTCGTGAACAAGTCAAAGGCCGCCGCGAAAAGTATCGGCGTTGCTTACCTGGAACCGAGCAAGAAGCTGGTTATTACTTTGGGCTATATCGACGATGCCGATCCTTACCCGGTTAAGTTGCACTGCATCCCGTTGGGAAAGGTTGACGTCAAGGCGGGCGATTTCCACGCGCTCGAGGCCAGCATGGCGAAGGCCACCGGCAAACATCGCAACATCATTTGCCATGAACTCTATGTGACGGGCGGGGATAATTTTACGATGGTGCTGATGACGCACGAAGCGGTATAGGCGCGCCGCAGCGCGGAAATCTATTACCTCACACCCTCTTCACCATGCGGATTTCAGTGCCGTTCTTGTGGAACTGCACTTCGTCCATCAGCTGGTTGATCAGGAAGATTCCGCGTCCGTGATTGGAGTAGAGGTTCTCACCCACGGTGCAACTGGGAATGGCCTGAGGATCGAAGCCAGGGCCGGGGTCGCGGACGATGATGAGGATGCCGCGCTGTTCGTCGCAGGCCACTATGCACTCGACGATCTTGCTGGGATCTTCCTTGGCGCCGTGAACCACTGCGTTGGCCAGCGCTTCCTGCAGGGCCAATTCGATGGCGTCTTCTTTGCCGTCGACGCATTTCATATCGCGGACTGAGTCCATGATCTGCGTGACCACGGGGTCCACGGACCGGCGATCGGCTGCGAGTGTGACTCGCACGCGCAAGCTCAGCTTTCCTGGATCGAAGTCGTGCTCCGGAAGTTGTTCTTCGGAAGAAGCCCCAGATTCCATGGTTGGCTCGTTCGTCCCTTGGTCCACTCGTTACTATAATTCGCAGTTCGCCGGCAGTTGGAAGTGGCGACACCCGCAATTGCGATTCTAGCCGTACGGCGCAAATCGGGCAATGGCCGCCTTATTCCAAGCGTTCGCTACCATAACACAACGTCAATCTTCTGTTTGGTTACGATCGTGGTCTGCGCCGGCGTCCGCGGAAACACGCCGTTCTTCCGAACTGGGTTCCTGTGTTCTAAGTGCGGGGGTTCCACGTTCCAGCATGCGGTGTTCCAGTTGCCGGCGCCAGTCGAGTTCTTCGACAAAGCGGCGAGAGTCTCGCCATCCTGGCTCTGCTTTTACGTACAGTTCGAGAAAGACTTTTGTTACCATCATGCGCTCGATCTGCAGGCGGGCTGACGTGCCGATTTTTTTTAGCATCTGCCCGCCCTTGCCGACGAGAATTCCTTTCTGGCCTTCGCGCTCGCAGTAGATGGTCGCGGCGATTCGGGTGAGGCGCGCGCCTTCTTCGAAGTTGTCGACGATCACCGTGGTCGCATATGGAATTTCTTCGCTGGTGTTCAGCAGAACTTGCTCGCGGATGATTTCCGCGGCCATGAAGCGGGCCGGCTGATCGGTGATCTGATCTTCGGGAAAATACGCCGGGCCTGCCGGAAGCGATGCAATCACCATGTCGAGCAGCGCGTCGAGGCCCTTCCGCTTGAGCGCGGAGATCGGGACCACTTCGGCGAAGGGGTAGAGCTTGCGGTACTGCTCGATGAGCGGCAGCAGTTTCGACTTTTCGCGAATCAGGTCGACCTTATTAAGGATCAGGAATGCCTTCGTCTTCGGGCCTCGCAGCAAGTCGAGCGCAAACTGATCGCGGGGATCGAACTTGCGCGTGACGTCCATGATCACCAATACCAGGTCGCAGCCCTCAAGGGCCTCGCGCACCTCGACCATCATCTTGCGGCCAAGAGAGCTGTCGGGCTTGTGAACTCCGGGAGTGTCGATGAGCACGATCTGCCCGCCGTCGTTGCCCCTGTGTTTTCCTTTCCCTTTGCGGTTGGGAACGTGGACGACGCCCTGAATGCGGTTGCGTGTGGTTTGCGGCTTGGGCGAAATGATCGCCAGCTTTTCGCCGACGAGCGCATTGAGCAGCGTGGACTTGCCCGCGTTCGGGCGGCCGAGAATACAAACGAAACCGGAGCGGAAGGGCATAGGAAGTCAGCTACTAGCTACTAGCCGCTAGCTAGTCGCGAATCACTTTCTGTTGCCTCTTTATCTTAGGGTATTTTCTCGTCGGGTGCCGCTGAACCTGAATAACGCAGAGGTTAGCTAGAAGCTATCGGCTAGGAGCTAGAAGCTGTTTATATCAGTTTCAACTGCTGCGGTTGCACGGCAGTGACGCGCACGCGCTCGACCTTGCGGTCAGTGGATTCCAGCACTTCAAAGCGCAGGCCGTCTTCTTCGACGACTTCGCCTTTGCGCGGGATGCGGCCAGCGAGTTCGCTGACCAGGCCGGCGATGGTGGCCGACTCTCTGCCTTCCGGCTTGCTGCCAAAAAGTTCGTCGAGCCGATCGACGTCCATGCCGCCGGATACGATGAAGGAGCGGTCGCCCTCGCGGACGATTTCCGGCTTATCGTGGTCGTCGCGAATCTCGCCGACAATTTCTTCCACCAAATCTTCTATGGTGACCAGTCCGGCCACGCCGCCGTATTCGTCGACCACAATGGCCATGCGAATATTCTGCCTCTGCATTTCGCGCAGCAGATCGCTGCCCAGCTTGCTCTCGGGGACGAAATAAACATCGCGCCGCATGATGGTGTCGAGCCTGCGCACGTGCGCTTCGCTGTCGGGTACCTGCAGCACGTCCTGAGTGTAGACAATTCCTTTAATGTTGTGGATGCTGCCTTCGTATACCGGCACGCGCGAATAGTGCTTGGTACGCAGCATTTCGATGAAGCGCTCGACCGTCGTATCCACGGGAGCGACAAAAATCTGCGGGCGCGGCTTCATTGCTTCGCGAACTGTCTTGCCGCTGAATTCGACCACTGACTGAATAAGGTCGCGGTCACCCTCTTGAATAATTCCTTCTTCCTGTCCGGCTTCGATCAGAGCGTCCACGGCCTCGGCTGAAGTTTCCGGTTGTTCGCTGGAGGTTTGCTTGGTCAGTGCTGCGACCGATTGCATGAAGCCCAGAACGACCGTAACCGGGAACACCAAGTAGATGAGGATTTTTAGAACCAGCGTCCAGTGAGTCAACCACTCACCTTTAGTACGCGAGAAAAACACGAACGGCAGGAAGCGGTTGAAGATGATGACAATGAGGATCAGGCTGATGGTCGCCTGCAGAATTTCGTAGATGCTCCAGGCCTGATCGCGGAAAACCAGAAATCCGATCAGCATGGCTATCGCGGCCATGGTCAGCTGCGTCACCACAGCCATGGAAAGCGCAGCGCGCGAGTGGCTGACTCGCAGTGGCCGTTTTTCGAGCTCGGGCTCGATGTTCAGTTCGAAGAAGTCAATGTTGTCCTGGAATTCACGCGAGAGAAACTTTCCCGCCTCTTGGTAGACGCGATCGACGTAGGAAGCCAGCGTCAACAGCCCTAGCAGGAGGAGAAGCGCGATGGGGACTGCGAAGTTCACGGCATCCTCCGCCGTTCGATCAATGCCGGGGGCAGGCGAAGCGCCCGTCGTAACGTGGCCTCTTTCCGTGCCATTTCACCATTATCGCGCTCGTGGTCAAAGCCCGCCAGATGAAGAATTCCGTGCAGCGCCAGAACCTTGATTTCCTGGGCAACGGGATGTCCGAGGCGAACGGAATTTTCACGAGCAATGTCGGCAGAGATGGCGATGTCGCCCGCCAGCTTTTGCCGTTCGCCGCGGCTGGCAGGAGAAGCGTGAGGAAATGACAGAACGTCAGTGGCTTTGTTCTTGCCGCGAAACTGGCGGTTCAGCGCGCGGACCGCCGCACTGCTGGTGACGAGGAGGTTCACTGACGCGTGGAGGCCCACTACCTTTCGCGCCCGCAACACGAAGCGGCCGAGCGTAGCTTCGTTCAACCCCGCAATTTTTTTTTGCAGAATAACCAAGTCGTTCTTCGTGGCCTCTCGACTATTCCCGTCCCGCCCGCTCAATGCCAGAGGCGACGTTGTAGCTCAGCACAAAAGCAAACGGGAGGGCCGAGTCGCGGCCCTCCCGCATAAAGCGTACGACTTTATCCTCTAGCTTCGGCCGAGGTCGAATTTTGCTTATTCGAGGCAGCGCCGTTTGGAGCCGCTTCGCTTGCGGCCGCCTCATGTGCAGCGGCTGTGGTCTTTTCGGCGATCTTCTTTTCGCTGATTCTTTTCTCCGCGGAATTCAGCGCTTCCGCAGACTTCGTTTCAGCACTTCTGGGCTCAGCCAGGAGCAACATCTGCTGCTCGGCCACGCGCGTCTTGTGCTCGTCGTAGGCACGAACGATGCGCTGCACCAAGTGATGGCGCACCACATCGGTTTCGTCGAAGTGCGTGAAGGCAAGACCATTCACATTTTTCAGAACGTCCATCGCCTCGACCAGCCCGCTGCGGCGCGCGTTGGGCAGGTCGATCTGCGTGATGTCGCCGGTAATGACGGCCTTCGAGTTGAAGCCGAGACGGGTGACAAACATTTTCATCTGCTCCGAGGTGGTGTTCTGCGCCTCGTCGAGAATGACGAACGAATCGTTCAGAGTGCGTCCGCGCATGAAAGCGATGGGCGCAATTTCGATGACATTCTTCTCCAGATAGCGATCCACTTTTTCAGGATCGATCATGTCGTAGAGCGCGTCGTACAGGGGGCGGAGGTAAGGATCGATCTTATCCTGCAGAGTGCCCGGCAGAAAGCCGAGGCGCTCCCCCGCTTCGACCGCCGGACGCGCCAGGATGATGCGGTTTACGCGCTTGGCCAGCAGCGCGGAAATGGCCATCGCCACCGCGAGATAAGTCTTGCCCGTGCCGGCCGGGCCAATGCCAAACACCATGTCATGCTTCTCGATGGCTTCGAGGTAGCGGCGCTGGTTGCTGCTCTTGGGCTGCACGGTGCGGCGCCCGAACGAACGCTGGCGCCCGGCGTCGGCCAATCCGCGAAGCGTCGAACTAGGGTCGGAGGTAAGCACGCGCAGCATGCTGTTGAGGTCGCCATTGTTGAAGGTGTGGCCGGAGCGCTGCAGGGTTTCGTAGTCGGCGAAAACCTGCTCGGCGCGCGCCACGTCTTTAGCTGCGCCCTCCAGTTCGATGGCGTTCGACCGCAGATTGATGGTGATGTTCAGGCCGTCTTCGAGCAGGCGCACATTCTCATCGCGCGTGCCGAACAGTGTCTCGATGTTGGGGCTGACCCCGATGCTTTTCTTCATGCGTGCGTTCATACCTCTGGGTTGATGCTTGGGTTGGTCCGAATCTCCGACTCAGACGACAGTCGAGAGACAGTGGGGAGACACCTTCGCCTGCTTGACCGGTGGGACAAAGCAGGGTTTCGCTTGGAGACGGGACCAGCCGATATGCGCATGCCCAGAAGGCAAGTCACTACCATTGCATAAAGCGTACCCCGCGGCGGAGAGGGAGTCAATGGGAGCGAAATGTAGACCGCCTGTGGGAAACTTGTAGGATGAAGAAGCCGCGGCTGCGTGTGACGAAGTGGCTTGGGGATATTCCGGTGGAAATCGAATGCACGGGGTGTCCGGAATGGAAGTTCCGCGCGGCGTCGACGAGCCATCGGCCGAACCGGGAAGAGTATACGAAGCAACTACAGCGGGCGTTCGATGAACACTTCGGGGCCGTTCACGAGTGCGGAGACTCTGAGCCAATTACGGCGTGACGGAACCGTCGTCACGAGCCGTTGCGGGCACGGCTCTGATGCGGGCCCACTCGCGCAAGGTTTGGATTTCTTCGGCGCGGGTGATGGAGAGCGGGACTGTTTGCGCGAGGGCGTCCAGAAGCGACTGCGTGGTGAGCGGCTTCTTTTCGGAATATGCGGCGTAGAGTCCGCCCTGGACGGCAACGTCAATCTCGGCTCCGGAGTAGCCTTTCGCCGCGGCGGCGACTTTTTCAAGATCGAAGTCCGCGGGATTGCGTTTGCGCTTCGCGAGTTGAATCGAGAAGATCTGCTTGCGTTCGGCCTGGTTGGGCAGATCGACGAAGAACAATTCATCGAAGCGGCCTTTGCGGATCAACTCCGGCGGCAGCACGGTCACGTTGTTGCAGGTCGCCGCGACGAACACCGCGGCTTTGCGGTCCTGCATCCACGACAGAAACGACGCCAGCAGGCGCGACGAGACGCCGGCGTCCGCCGACGCGGAATCGGGGCCGCTGCCGGCGAATACTTTTTCCAGTTCGTCAATCCAGAGCACGCACGGGGCGAGTCCCTCGGCGACCTGAAATACTTTGCGGATGCGCTTTTCGGTCTCGCCGATGTATTTGTCGTAGACCGCGGACGTGTCGAACTTGACCAGCGGCAGCTTCCATTCGCCGGCGACGGCGCGGGCGCACAGCGACTTGCCGCATCCTTGCACGCCGAGAATGATCATGCCGCGCGGGGGCTCCAGACCAAATTCGCGGGCCGAATCTTCCCACGCTCCACGGCGCTGTCCGAGCCAGTGCTTCAGATTTTCCAACCCGCCGACAGCTGCCATGTTGTCCTGGGCTTCGACGAATTCGAGCATACCGGAGTGCCGAAGCAGTTGCTTTTTGGCGTCGAGCACGTCGGTGACGCTATCAGGACACAGCGCATAGCGCGTGACCAAGGCCTGCGAGATGGCGCGATCGGCCTCTTCTTCGGTAAGGCCGCGCAGGTTGCCCGACATGGCGTCTACGCCGGCGGGATCGAGTTGCATCTTCAGCGAGTACGTTTTCGACAAGCGCGTGAACGTGTCGTGGATGATTTCCTGCAGGCGTTTGCGGTCGGGCAGCGGGAGATCGAAGTATTCGACCAGCGTTTTCAGTTCCGCTGGGACGGCGATTTCGGGCGCCGTGATGATTACGGTGCGCCGGTTGGTGGCGAACTTCTGGCCCACATCGCGCAGGCGGCGCACTACGACCGGATCGTCCATGTGACGGTGAAAATCTTTCAGGATGAAGACGGCTTCGATGGTCATCGACGCCATATTGGCCAGAGCTTGCGCGGGCTCACGCGTGTTGTAGATGGCCGTACTAGCAGCCGCCGCACCGCCGTCGACTCCCTGGTATGACGACATTGCCTGGGCCAATCGATCCGCCTCCCGGGCGCCGGGGCTGAGCGCGGTTCGCACTTGGGTATAGGCGCGTCCGGCCTGGGCCAGCATTGTGTTTTGATCGATGCGGGCCTGCAGCGGGATTTTTGGGGGCTCGGGTGGAGTGCTGGTCCCGCAGCGCAGGAGGCCGTCGGCATGTTGAGTTCGGTGCAGGCCGCGCGGACTAGGTTGACGGCATGCGTTTCCTCCGACGTTTCCATCACGATGATGGGCGTCGAGGAGTTGATGAGAACTTTGAGGCGATCGAGTCCGTCTGTCATGCGCTCTTATGTTGCGCGCGAAATCCTTCCCTTCGCCTGAAAACCGGCTCTGGTCAGGGTGACGCCCGGCCGGGGGCAGCCGTTTCCATACACGTCCAAAGTTTGACCGGTCGGGAATGCTTCCCTATAATAAGTAATTCGGACCTACCCGAATATCTCTCTGACACACGAAGGTAACGATCCAGCTATGGCAAATCATCTTTCGGCGCTGAAACGTGCGCGCCAGACCGAACGCCGCACCGTGCGCAACCGCGCCAACACGTCCACCCTGCGCACCCAGTTGCGCGACCTGCGCGAGACCATTGAAAAAGGCGACAAGGGTGCCGCAGAGCAGTCCTATCGCAAGACTGTTTCGGCCCTCGACAAGGCCATTCAGAAGGGGACGCTGCACGAGAATACCGCTTCGCGCTACAAGTCCCGGCTGGGCAAGCGCGTCACGGCGATGAAGTAGGCTTGAACTTAGCTGTTAGCTGTCAGCTATCAGAAGAACTGAGGCAGACTTTCGGGTCTGCCTCTTTGTTTTGGATATCAGCGAGGGGATTCCGCAACAGAGTCGTCACTGCGTGCCATGTTGCTCGGCGACTTCGCGCTCAATCAGCGAATGCCACGCTGTCGTTGAACGACTCCACCTTCCAGCGTAGGTTCCGTCCCAGACCATGCGGACATTTTCCGGGCCGAATTTGTCGTCGCGTCCTGCGAGGAACACAGAACCTGGTCCGCCATCCTTGTCGATGCAGTAACGCATGCCGTAGATCATGGTGAGGCCGTCGCGGTCGTAAGGAGTTGTCGACTCAATGCCGCGCTTAAAATACACGATCTCGTACTCCCATCCCAAATCGCCTCCGGAGATCGGGCGCTCCCAATCGACAAAACCCGCGGTCCAAGGATCAAACTGCTGGAGCAAGGCGGGGTCGGTGATTTCGACGGGGTGTTTGAGTTCACCGCCGCTGATCAGGATCATGTCGGGCATTCGTTGCGGGTCGCTCATTGCGACGGCATCGCCCATCAATGAGTTCCACTCAGCGGTCGCGGGGTGCCATTTCCCGTCGGCGTTGCCGCGGATGATCGTGCTGACGTTGCCGCGATACTGCAGTTCGCCCGGGCCGGGCAAGTAGACGTAGCCAGCGGAACCGGTCGAGCAGTAACGCGTAGAGTAGATCATCTGCAGATTGCCGCGGTCTGACGACGATTCCCTTCCCGGCCACTTCATATAAAACCGCACTGCGAAGGAACGACGGAAGCAGGGCGCGTCGGCAAGCGACTTCTCCTGCCAGTCCGCGAACTGGCCTACCCAGGGATCGAACGCCTTCAATTGGGATGGGTCGGAGATTTCGATGGGCTGAGCGAGGCCTCCGCCCGAGATCATGATCAGCGCTGGAGAACCCTTGCTGTAGGCGAGAGGGACGACAACGAGAGCCAGAAACAGAACGAAGAAGCAGCGCTTCGTCATACGTCAACTCCTACATCGAAGGACGCATTTCGGCCCTCGGTTGTTAGCCCGGAGTGCTGGACCGATGAGAACAATGCTACACCGGGAGCTGTTCCTGCATCCAGCCTGGGGTTTCGAGTTTGGGCTCGGTGGTCAGGTCCATGACCAGGCGCTCGAGAACCATGCGCTTGCTGACGGGATTGGAACGGAGAGCGAGGTCGGCCTTCGCCACCAGGCGGATGGCCCGCGTCAGTTCGCGGCGGTTCTTGTAGCGGCGGGCTTGCCGGATGATATCGTCGGCGGCGAAGGGAGGGACGCGGAAGCCCTGCCACAACGCGGCCCACAGCATGCGCTGGTCGCGGACGTTGCGCTCGAGAATCACCAGCATCTGGCGGAAGGTTTTGGCCAGCATGTAGATGTGTCCGATGGCGGCTTCTTCGCCTTCGCCGGAAAGCAGAATGGCATCCAGGATTTCGAGGGCGCGCACGCGCTCTTTGGCGGAGATGGCGTCAGTCAGTTCATATAAAGACCGCTGCTTGGCGGCCAGTACCATGGTTTCGACGTCGCCGAGGGTAACGCGCCTTTTTTCACCGACGTAGAGAATCAGCTTCTCGAGTTCATTCGAGATCATCATCATGTCGCCGCCGAGAGCGTCGACCAGTTCGCGGGCGCCATCGGCGTCAATTTTCACACTGCGGCTGGCGCAGTAATCGGAAATCCAGCGGACGGCTTCACCTTCTTCTACGCGTGCCAGTTCGACGATGCCGCAGTACTGGCCCATGGTCTCGCGGATGCGCTGGTAGCGTTCTTTATCCTGCATTTCCATGCGGCGGACGTCGGCAGGAATGCTGATGTGGTCGGCGACAAACACGAGGAGCGCGTCGGGATTGGGGTTCTTGCAGTAGTCCTCGATGGCCGCGAGTTTGTCTTCGTTCGAACCGCGGCCAAAAAGATTTTTTACTCCGCGCACGAAGAAAACCTGGAATGGAGCCATCAGCGAAGGTGTGCGGGCGCGGTCGAGAACCTCGGCCAGATCGTTTTCGGCGAGATCGAATTCGAAGAAGCTGAAGTCGCGCAGATCGGCGGGCACCAGGTGCTCTAGGATCGCATCGCGAAAACGCTTGCGGAAAAAAGCTTCGTCGCCGACGAACACATAGGCGGCGCGCAGCTGGCGCGATTCCAGTTCGCTCACAAAGCGTTCGGCCTGGGCGAAGGCCCTCATCAGATTTCTGTCCTAGCGACGCGCATTGTTTTTGAATGTAGCATCGGGAAGTTGATTCGACTAGTACCGTTCTGCGGGAAATCCCTTCGACTCCGCTCAGGGCAGGCTCTTCTCTCCGTCTGAAAAGCGGCTCCGTTCAGGATGATGTCCCAGGTTTTGCGTGCAACTCAGTGTGAACGATTACAACCTGGTCAGGAAATCCATCACTTCGGGCGAAGTCCAGTCGACGGGGCCGATGAACTTGCGGCGCATCACGCCCTCGCGGTCAATCACATAGGTTTCCGGCCAACCCGAAGTGCCGTAGATGGTGGCAACTTTCTGTTCCGGATCGCGCACCGTGAGAAAGTTGACGTTGCGAACTTTGAGGAACCGGTGGTAGGCATCGGGATCGACATCGATGCTGACGCCGAGGACGACAACTCCCTTTTCCCGCGTGCGATCCTGCATGGCGATCAAGGATGGAAGCTCTTGCTGGCACGGGGTACACCAGGTTGCCCAAAAATTCAGGACCACCACTTGGCCGCGAAACTGATCCAGTGTTACTTTTCGATCGGAGTCTTGCAGGGTAAAGTCGCGGGCGGCGGTGCCCACATGCGGCGGGCGCGATCCGCTGGTACAGCCGGAAGCCAGCATGGTGATAGACAGCGCGAGCGTCAGCACTACGCGCCTCATACTTAGAATCCCTCCAATACGTTAGCCACCAGCGTGCGCGCGAAGTCTTGCGAGAGGCGGCGGAAGGCGGGGGAATCTTCTTCGAAAAAGCTACTCAGGTCCTGCGAGACTTCGTATTGCTCGCGGAAGAGGTACGCGGGATTCTGGTACAGGACTTTGCCGTTGCGGTCGGTGAGCACAACTTTCATGCTGACCACCACCAGAACGCTGGCGGCGCGGCCGGTCGCGGTGTCATAGGTGAGCGGAGAGGCGGCGGTGGAGAGCACGGTGCCGCGCAAGGTGGCATCGGCGTCGTCGCCGGCATCGTTGAGAATGCGGTAGCGAGTGCGGGTGGTGAACTCGCGCACCACGGCCGCTGTCAGCATCTGTTCGATGCGGTAGGTGAGGGTCTCATTCTTGAAAGCGGGGACGGCAATGGTCTTGACCGTATCGGGAAGCTGCACGGAATGACCCACGGTGTGGTAACCGCATCCGACCGTAAGCGCGCACCACGCCGCCAACACCAGTGCCGGCAGGCGCTGCGCGCGCATGATCATCGCTCCGTCCCCGTCATGGTTTGAAACTTCGCCGTCATCGTCGAAACTTACCAAGTCACTGAATCTTCCCGGTGGGGCGCGAAGCGGTCATGCTCTCGGCGATTTCCACCGCCGTCAGAGCTAAGATGCGCAAATTATCTACGGCCGCCCACAGCCAGACGCCATTGGGCTGCACGGGATCGATCTTCAGCTCGAGTTGGATCTCGGCCTGCCCGGCGGCACTCACGTTGCTGGGAGGATCATCTTCCGCGCCGGGAATCGTAACGTGATCTCCGGCCAGGGCCAGAGACAAGGCCGGTAAATCGACCCCGCCTTCCATCTCGAGGAAGACCGCAAGCGCGTAGCCGTGGAATATGGGCGCCTGCAGCAGCAGGAGAGAAGGTTGAGGAGTTGGCTCTCCGGCGATTTTCTTATAATGCCGCGCGATGCGCGCCTCGACGGAGTCAAGCGCAGGCTGCGACTTCTGCCCGTAGCGAGCGATCATGTTGAAGGCAACCTGGGCATCGTAAACATCTTTGGGCAGGGGCTGGAATGAAAGCAGGTTCACAGTCTGCTGGTGCAGCTCGTCCATGCCGCGCTGGCCGTGTTCGGAAGCCGGTTCGAAAATCGTGGCTACGGCGCGCCGCACGGCGGAGGCCTTCTGAGCCCGCAGGAGCAGTAACACCAGGGTCACGGCGGCCGGATGCGCCGCCACGCATGGGCCCGGCTGCAGTTCGGGAGCGGGGATTCGGGCACGTTCACGCTCCACCCAGGGGGAGCGGACGCTGGCTCCGGGTTCGTTTTCCAGAGAGGCGGAAAGATCGATGATGGCGCTACCGGCGTCGCGGGCATCTTTCCAGTTGGCGCGCGTGCACTCTTCGTCCGAGGCAAAAAAAGTAAAGTCGACATGCTCAAACTGCTCGGCGCGCACGCGCTGTATAAAGCTGATCTCGTCGCCCATAGCCTCAAGCTTGCCCATGGCCTCGTCGTCGTCGAGCAGGCGGATATCGGCAGCCGGGAAATTTCGTTCGCTGAGCATCTCGGCTACTTCCTTGCCCCTGAGCGAGCCCGCGCCCACGATGGCTGCGCGGTACAGATTGCCGCGAACAGCCGGGGAATGCGGCGCAGACGCCGTCTTGACGGAGTCGTTGGAGTCGTTCATTACGCCTGCGGAGCCTCCTTGTAGGGCGGCGGTGGGGGATCGGTGCGGCGACGGAAGATCCATTGCACCCGCCAGAAAATGCCCGAGATCATATAGAGCAGAGCGATGGCGAAAAGAACCCTGCGGTGGAACATGAAGATCAAAGCAAACAGCGCCGCCATCAGAACGATCAGCCGAAACGGGTGCCGCGAGCGGAAATCAATGTCCTTGAAGCTATAGAAGCGCCAGGTGCTCACCATGAGATACCCGATCGTCGTAACCATGGCGATCCAGGTCAGGGCCGTATACCAGGAGATGATGGGATCGCCACCGGAAAAGTGAACCACGGCCGCGATTACGCCCGCACCGGCCGGAATGGGCAGGCCGACAAAATATTTCTTGCCGGGGCGCCCGGGATTAGAGGGCTGCGGATTGCTCGTGATGTTGAAGCGCGCCAGACGGCTGACTCCGGCAGTCAGAAAAAGGAAGCTGGCAATCGCGCCCAGCTGCGTCATCTTGATGTGCCAATCGGTCAGAAGGACGGCCGGCATCAAGTGAAATCCCCAGGTCCAGGCCAGCAGGGCTGGAGCTACGCCGAAGGCGATGGCATCGGCAAGAGAATCCAGTTCCCTGCCGAAATCGCTCGTGGTGCCCGTCATGCGAGCGATGCGGCCATCGAGCCCGTCGAAGAGCACGGCGAAACCGATCGCTTTGGCCGAGTTGTCGAGGTGCCAGTACTCAGTGGCCGTAGCGTGCATGACCTCGAGCATGGCGTAGTAGCCCAGCGCCATGTTCGCAGTCGTAAACAGCGACGGGAGAATATACATCCCCTTGCTCTGCCGGCCGCGATGTTTAGGGACGGATGAGTCCATCAGCGTGCCCTTTCGCTGGCAGAGGAGTTTCCCGCGGCCGCCAACTGGCTCTGTGGCTGCGGCTGCAGGTACGCCAGGACGCTGGCGCCACCTTTCACCCGGTCGCCCACCTTGACGTTGACTTTGGCAGAGGCATCGAGCAGCACATCGACCCGCGATCCGAACTTGATCAGGCCCACACGCTGGCCCCGCTCCAGGCGGTCGCCAACCTTGTGGTTGAACACGATACGTCGCGCCAGCAGGCCGGCGATCTGCTTGAAAATCACGGTCTGCCCGTCGTCTTCGACGGTGACAATATTCTGCTCGTTCAATTCGGCGGAAGTTTTGTTCATCGCGTTAAGATACTGGCCGCGCTGGTAGCGCACTTCGCGAATTACGCCCGCGATGGGCGAGCGGTTTACGTGCACATTGAACACGCTCAGGAAAATACTGAGCCGAGTCAGCTTCTCGTTACCCACGCTAACCGGAGAAACGTCGGTGACCTTGCCGTCGCCCGGAGAAACCACCGCACCCGCAGCCTGGGGGATGGCCCGCTCCGGATCACGAAAGAACCACAGGAAGAAAAACGCGAGCAGGCAGGGGATAATCGCCCACGCCGGATTGGTCAGCCAGCCGAGCAAGACCGCTGCGGCGATTAGGGGCACGGCATAGAAATATCCGTCACGTACCATGAGAGCTTTTTATTATAGAGCAGGCTGCACACGTCGCGACGCTTTGGAGGGTCGATGATTTTTGCAGCGCCGATTCGGTTGCAATTTACGATTCCGGCAGATTGAGTTTCCGCATCAACCTTGCCCAGTGAGGAGTGGAGCGCAGTTCCCTTCCATACCAAATCCTCAGGTAGATGAGGCCATAAGGATCGTGCTGGTCGATGGCCTTCTCCAGCCATTCCGCCTGCGCGTCGAATTCCGCGAGGATCCAGTGATAAACGGACAGGGCCCTGGGAACGCCGAACGCATCGCTGGGTTGGAGCTTCCCGAGTAGTTCCTCCGCCGCGGGCGTATCTCCGCCGCGCTGCAGGAGCCCGGCGAGCCATCCGATCGCACTGGGGAGGGGAGCGGCAGTGTACGCCCTTCTGCAAAGCGCCATTGCTTGATCGAACTCCCCGCGTGACGCATGCAGACCCGCCAGAGCTAACTGCGAAAGGACCAAGGTCGGATTGAGTTCCAGAACCTCACGCAGTGCCTCGGCGGCTTCCGCATCGCGGCCGGCCGCGGACAGGTAGGCGGCGCGGTTATTTTGAAGAAGAAGATTCAGCGGATCTTCATGCAGTCCGCGCTCCGTCTGCTGAACGGCTTCGGCCGGCCGGCCGACGAGCAGAAGGTAAAGGGAGTAATAGAGCCGCACATTGCTCGTAACGGGATCGCGAGATAGCGCCAGGCGGAAGCGCCGCTCCGCTTCTTTCCAGTCGTATTCGAGGCAGGCTGCGACCATGCCCGACATCGCGTGCGCGTCAGAAAGAGAAGCGTCCAGTTCCAGCGCCTTCTCCGCGATGGTGCGGATCCGGGGCAAGGCCTGGTTGGCCGGCAGCGCTCCCGCCAGCGCCATGCCCCAGAAATAATTTCCGTGCTCGCAGTGGGCCAGGGTGAATTTCGGATCCAGCGCGATCGCCTGATCGAAGCATTCCTTAGCCTGCGGAAGCAGGTCCGGGCGAAAGGTTCCATAGTAGTATCGCGCCTTCAACAGGGCTTCGTAAACCGGCAGGCTCGGTTTGTACGGTGCGGGTGCGCCGGAAAGCTTCACGTGCAGCGCGGACGCGATCGCCTGCGCGATCTCGTCCTGCAGGTCGAACAGATCGGCCATTTGACGGTCGTAGCGCTGCGACCAGAGATGATAGCCATCTCGGGCATTGATCAGCTGGGCGGTGACGCGGAGGCGACTGCCGGACCGCCGCACGCTGCCTTCCAGGACGACCGCGACGCCCAGCGTCTCAGCGATTTTGCGAATGTCTTCGGTCTTGCCCTTGAAGGCGAAGGCGGAAGTGCGCGCGGTCACCTTCAGACCGGGAATCTGCGCCAGAAAATTGATGATCTCCTCGGCCAGGCCGTCGCTGAAGTATTCGTTATCCTGGTCGCCGCCCATATTGGCGAACGGCAGCACGGCAATGGAGGGCGTCTTCTCTCCTGGCGTCGCGATTGCTCTTTCCAGCGCCGCCCGAACCTCGCTGATCGTCTGGAACCGGTCGACGGGCGACTTCCGTAAACAGCGGGTGACGATGGCGGAGACATTCGCCGGCGCGTCGAGCACGGCCGGTTCGTCGCGTAAAGTCGCCGAAATCGTTTCAACAAAAGAGTTGGCCGCAAACGGCTGGCGTCCACTCAGCATCTCGTACAGCACCACGCCGAAGGAAAAAATGTCGGAGCGCGCGTCTATGTCCTCTCCCTTTGCCTGCTCGGGAGACATATAAGCCGCTGTGCCCAGGATTGTGCCCGCTTCCGTAAGGGACATCGTTTGAGCAGAGCCGGTTTGAGCAGAGCCGGACTGTGGCCGGCCGTTTTGGGTCGCGCCTGCCGGCCTCTTTGCCTCGGACACCTTAGCCAGTCCAAAATCCAACACTTTCACGGCGGTGCCGGTAAGCAGAATATTCCCGAGCTTCAGATCGCGATGAACAATGTTCTTCTGATGTGCCACTTCCAGTGCGCTGGCGATTTGCACGGCGTATTGCAAGCCCTGCTCCAGCCGCAGAGGACCGGTCAGGGGATCGCCATCAATGTACTCCATCACCAGGTAATTTGGTCCGACATCGTAAATCTGGCAGATATTGGGATGATTCAGCGCCGCAATGGCCTGCGCCTCGCGTTCGAAGCGCTCGCTGAATTGAGCAGCGGAAACTTTGATCGCCACGTCGCGTTTCAAACGTGGATCTCTGGCGCGGTAAACTTCCCCCATACCGCCCGCGCCGATAAGCGCAACGATCTCATACGGGCCGAGTTTGTCGCCGGCAGAGAGCGGCATAGGAGAGATTTGGCTAGTTTAATCGATCACCACGAATAACGGGGCAAGCCGGAAGGCAATCACTTTGGCGGGATTGGCGTCTGGGCCGGAATGGCGCAGACCGGCAGCTAATGCGAAGGGGACCACGCGGTGAGAGTACACAACCATGAAGCGCTAAAGCCCTGTAGCGGATGCACCACTCCCTCGGCGGGAGGCCGCGAGGAGGTTGGCCAGGAATTAGGCTACGTTAACGCCGTACTGCTGCCGGTGCGCGCGCTCGATGGATTCCATCTGATCTTTCAAGCGCAGTTTCAGCTTCTTCAGACGAACCTCTTCCAGCTTTTCGTCTTCGCTGAGATAACGTTTTTGGGTGAGTGAATCGAGGCGTTTCGAATACTGCGTGTGCTCCTGAGCCAATCTGCGGAATTCCTCATGATTGGTCAGAAGTTGGTCTCTCGAAGTCAGCATCCAGCAGACCTCCAACCGGGATATGAGCTGAGGCTAGCACAGGGCAAAAGTGGGTTCAATGCCAAAAAAGTGGTGCAGTCTCAGTATGAGAAACACCTCATTCAAGACCTAGGCGATAGAGGACGGCGTCTTCGGCAGGATCTTTGTAATACGAGGTCCGACGACCGGTCTTTTCGAAACCCGTCTTTTCATAGAGACTTCGCGCTGCGGCGTTTGACTCCCGGACTTCAAGAAACACTGACTTACTGTTTGTTTCGCGGGCAGTTGCCAGCAATGCGCGCAGCAGCCGCTCGCCGACTCCCTGACGGCGGGACGAGCGCACGACGACTATATTTTCCAGCTCCCATTCGGGAGCGAGATGCACGGCCACGAGGAAGGCGAGGATGTTCGGGTCAGCGCCGGGGATTGCGGGCACAGAATGGGCAGCTGTGTCGGCGACCAGGACAAGCCGCTTCACGCCTCCGTCTTCAAACGCTTGCCTATACTGTCGTTCCGTCCAGTGGGCCGCAGAGGCACACGTGCGCTCCAAGCGAATGATGGAGGAGACGTCGGCGGGAGTGGCGAGGCGAATCAAGGGAGTCAGCAAAGTTTTTGGAAAGCTAAGAGCCAAGCGCTAAGAATTGCTTTTCACAAATATCTCGGCGTCAGAGCGGCGGAGATAGTTCGCTTCCAATCGTTCGGGCGAAACCGTTTCGCCGGCTTGCAGTTTTTTCCAGCCGAAGCGGGCGATCATTTCAACGGTTGGACGCTCGATCAGGACGACTGAGAGACCATAGTCCCGTGCGGCTGCAGCCAAATCGGAATCCGGAGTTGCGACGGACGAGTCTCGCGCTTGCGATAAAAACTCCGGGCGCGACACGAGTTCCTCGCGCAGCACGCGGACCGATTCGCCTGCCAGTTCGTAGGCCCCGAAAAACACTTCGCCGCGGCCGCCGTCCAGTGCGGCCACGACTTTGCCTTGAGCATGACTGGCGGTGGCCACAAGTTCCAACAGTGAGACTGGCACAATCGGCTTCTGCAGAATTTCCGCCAGCGCCTTGATGGCCGCTAACCCTACGCGGAGGCCGGTGAACGATCCCGGGCCGGAGACCACGACGAAAGCGCCGATGTCGGCCTTGCGAAGACCGTGCTTCAATAACAGTACAGCGATCTGCGGCACCAGCTGAGCCGAAAATGTTCCTCCCGCGAGCGGCGCGACTTCGAGGACCTCCACGCCGTCGAGATCATGTTCGCCCGCACGTGCTAGAGCGACTGTGCCGTCTCTGCCGGAGGTGTCGGTGACGAGAAGAAGCATGTGGTTATGTTGTTACTCTATCCGTGGGTGATCCGCGAAGATCCGTGCGATTCGGTTTATCCCTGCACCAGTTCGAGTAGCACGCCGCCCGTGCTCGCCGGATGCACAAACACGTACTGGTGGCCACCCGCACCAGTTCTGATCTCCTCCGACACCAGACGCACCCCGTCTCGCTTGAGCCGTTCCACGGCCGCAGCCAGGTCCGGCACTTTCAGGCAAACATGGTGCAAACCTTCGCCACGCTTGGCGATGAACTTAGCGATCGTTGAATTCTCTGAAGTCGCCTCGAGCAGTTCGAGCCGGCTCTCGCCGACGGGAACCATCACTAGCCGCACTTGCTCGTGTTCCACGGTTTCTTCGGGCGAGACACTGAGGCCGAGCTTTTCGTAGATCGCCTTAGCGGCTGACAGCGACTTCACCGCGATGCCGAGATGATCAATTTGAGCCATTGCATTTGCTCACGTGGCGGCGGATGCATTCGTCCGCACGTCTGATTTCTAGAAACGCCCGGATGAATGCGTCCGGGGCTACGCGTTCTTTGTCCTCGCCGCAATCTCTTCCACTAGCGTATACGGATCGCGCTTGTGTTCGGCGACTTCCGCGGCCAGACGAGTGAGGGTTCCATCGCCCAGCTGCGCCCGCGCCTTCTCAAGCATCACGTCACGCAGCATTTCCACCAGTCGCTCCTGCCAGTTCTCGACGCTTTTCTTCGGCGCCAGATTCTCTTTCTGCAAATACTCTTCGTAGCCGGCGATCGCGGCTGCCAGGTCGCTCACTCCGGTGCCGTCACTGGCCACGGTTTTCACGATCGGGGGCGTCCATCCATCGTGGCGGAGCGCCAGCGACTGCAGCGCGCGAATCTCGCGTTCCACGCGCTCTGCGCCCTCGCGATCGCTTTTGTTGATCACGAAGATGTCGGCAATCTCCATGATGCCCGCTTTGATAGTTTGCACATCGTCGCCCATTCCAGGAACCAAGATCACGACCGTGATGTCGGCGAGGCGTACGATATCGACTTCATCCTGCCCGACGCCGACGGTTTCAATCAGGATAACGTCACGGCCCGAGGCGTCGAGCACGGTGGTAACGTCGGCCGTGGTGCGAGCTAAGCCGCCCAGCGACCCGCGCGTCGCCATGCTGCGAATGTAAATTCCAGTGTCGGCGAAATGTTCCTGCATGCGGATGCGGTCGCCCAGAATCGCGCCGCCCGTGTAGGGGCTGGTGGGGTCGACGGCGATGATTCCTACGCTTTGTTCTTGCTTGCGATACGATCGCGCCAACTGGTCGACCAGCGTGCTCTTGCCCGCTCCGGGCGCGCCCGTCAGGCCGATCACGCGAGCCCGCCCGCTGTGGGGAAACAGGGCCTTCAGCAGGTCGGACCATCCCGGGGCGCGATTCTCGACCACGGAAATAGCCCGCGCCAGAGTGCGTACATCTCCCGAGCGCAGCGACTCGATCCAGGAGGAGATGTCGAGATTAAGACTGGCGTTTGGCAAGCGGGCGTTTTCCAGACGGGCATTCTTCAGACGATCAGTCTAAAGCAGTAGCTGACAAACTGAAACTCCCGGTGGCGCTGAAATCGCTGGCGCGAATGAATTACCGAGGTTCATTGCTCGCCAATCGTCCCCGATGTAGATTGAACCCGACGAATTGAATCGGACTAGTTGAGTCCGGTCGGGAGAACCTTTCGCGCCCTTGAATGCCGCTTCCCAAGCCGACCTCGCCACACCCACCAAGAAGACGAACTGGCTCGGCTGGCTTCCGCTACTAGTACTTCCGGTGATTGCTATTTTGTTCAGCCAGCGAGCGCCCGCATGGGTATTCATGTGGGCCTTGTCGTTTTCCATTTTTGCCGGACTGAAGTGGATAACGTGGTGGAAGGCTCGCTCACGAGTGGCCCACAGCGCGGGACGTTCGTTCGCGTACCTCGTGGCGTGGCCTGGAATGGACGCAGAAACCTTTCTGGGCGCGGACAGGTCCGCGGTGAAACCGTCGGCTCGGGAGTGGCTCTGGGCAGCGCTCAAGACTGTCCTAGGAGTCGCGCTGCTGTGGGCGGTCGCGCGCCACATCCCGGAACAACGGGCTCTGCTTCGCGGCTGGATGGGGTTATTCGGGTTGATCTTTCTGCTCCACTTCGGCAGCTTCCATCTCATCGCCCTGTTCTGGCAGACGATGGGGATCACCGCCGAGCCGATTATGTCGAAGCCCATTCTGTCGAAAACTTTGAGCGAGTTCTGGGGCAGGCGCTGGAATCTCGGCTTCCGGCAGCTGGCACACGATCTGATCTTTCGACCGCTGCACAAGAGCATCGGCGTAGCTGCGGCCGGGTTGCTGGTGTTCCTCGCTTCTGGGCTGATTCACGACCTCGTGATTTCCCTGCCCGCGCGCGGCGGCTACGGACTGCCCACGGGATACTTCATCCTGCAAGGTCTGGGTGTGAGCCTGGAGCGATCTACACTCGGCCGGCGGCTCTGCCCGCAGCAGGGTGTGACCGCGTGGATTTTTCTGTTTATTGTGACTGCGGCTCCCGCCTTCTGGCTTTTTCATCCGCCGTTTGTGCTGCATGTCATACTTCCCTTCATGCGCGCGGTTCACGCTCTATGACGCATCTTTCGGCAGAACGGCTGTTCGACCTAGTCCTCTGGCTGGCCGGAGCCGGGCACTTCGCGATTTTGTTTGCCAGCTTCCAAGTGCCGTCGCGATTGCACTGGAAGCAGGACCTGGCGCAACTTATGCCCTTCAACCGCAAGCTGCTGTGGGTGCAGGGAGGATTCACCGTGCTCACCATCATTGCGTTCGGCATACTCACGTTCGCGCTGCATCGCGAATTGCTGCGCGGCGACCGCGCGGCGCTTGGTTTGGCCTGCTTTATTGGAAGCTACTGGACGGCCCGCATCCTGGTCGACGCATTCTATTTTTCACACGAGGATTGGCCTCAGGGAAAACAGTTCGTCGTCGGACACGTTCTGCTGACTTGCTTGTTTGTGGCGCTGGCGAGCAGCTATTGGGGATTGTTTTTGTGGCAGGTGTGGCTGAAAGATTGAGCTAGTCTTTTAGCAACTGACGTGCGATCACCAGCCGCTGAATCTCGCTGGTGCCTTCGCCGATGGTGCAGAGTTTCACGTCGCGATAAAACTTCTCGGCGGGATAATCTTTGATGAAGCCGTAGCCGCCATGAATCTGCACACCTTCGTTGGCACACTTCACGGCCACTTCACTGGCATAAAGTTTGGCCATGGACGATTCCTGCGTTGTCTTCATGCCGGCATCTTTCATCGAGGCGGCGCGCATCGTGAGCAGCATGGCCGCATCGATTTCCGTGGCCATGTCGGCCAGCTTCCACTGGATCGCTTGAAAGTCGCTGATGGCCTTGCCGAACTGCTTGCGCTGTTTCGAATATTTCAGGGCCGCTTCGTACGCACCCTCGGCCATGCCCAGCGACAATGCGGCAATCGAGATGCGGCCGCCATCGAGCACGCGCATGGCGTCGGGAAATCCCTGGCCCTCGCCGCCCAGCAGATTTTCCGCCGGGATCACGCAGTCTTCGAAGATCAATTCGGCCGTGTCGCTGGCCCGCAGTCCAAGCTTGTTTTCCTTTTTGCCCGGACGAAATCCCTTCGTGTCTTTCTCCACGACAAAGGCGGAGATTCCGTGCGTGTGCGCCGCACGATCGGTCACGGCGAGCACCACCACTACGTCGGCATAGTGACCGTTGGTGCAGAACGTTTTCGTGCCATTCAGCACCCAGTTGTTTCCGCGGCGCACGGCCGTCATGCGCGCGCTACCCGCGTCCGATCCCGATGATGGCTCGGTTAATCCCCACGCGCCGATGAATTCGCCGGTCGCCAGTTTGCTGACGTATTTCTTTCTCTGGGTCTCGTTGCCGGCGAGAAAAATATGGTTCGAGCAGAGCGATGTGTGCGCCGCTACGATGATTCCGATCGAGCCGTCGACGCGAGAGAGTTCCTCGATCGCCGTGACGTATTCCACGTAGCCCATGCCCGCGCCGCCGTACTCGGCGGGGAAAATCATACCTAGCATCCCGAGCTTGCCCAGTTCCTTGATGGTGGCGAGCGGAAATTCGCCCGCCTCGTCCCACTTCATGACGTTGGGCTTGATCTCGCGCTCGGCAAATTCACGAACGCTTTTTTTCAAATGCAACTGCTCTTCGTTCAGTTGGAAATCCAAAAGTTCCTCCGGCACACGCAGGCGTCCGAGTCACGCGTATGCGCATAAGAGAGCTTCAAAGGCTCAGATTGTGATTAGAACATAGCGCCGGAAGAGGTAGAAGTTACCAGAGGATCGGAAATTGGAAGACGGCAGAAACCGCATGAACATTGGCGATTCTGTTCGTTTCACTTCGCCGTCCAACCGACCGGATGGTTTGGGGAATGCCGCCGCGATGATGTTTTTTATCTCCCTGTGGAGACGTCGACCTTGGCCAGGAAAGCTTGAAAGACTTCGTTGGAGAGCAGACGTCCGCGAGGCGTGAGGCGAATGACATCGCCGTCGCTGTGCAGCAGTTCATCGGCGACTAGTTCTGCGATCACGGGCGACAGATCGTCGATCGATTGCTGACTGAAGTTTGCGGCTATGTCTGCCAGCGATACGCCCCGGTTCAATCGCAGCCCGAGAAAGAAAGATTCTTCGAGTGCGGCCGCGTGCGAAACGACCGTGCACTGGAGAGGCGATCCCGCCACGTACTTTTCCAGGGCATCAGCGGTAGCGAACCGCACTGCCATAGCTGCCGCAGTCGAAGCCGCCAGCATGGAATGCGCATCGACGCCGAAACCGAGATACGGCTGCCGCGTCCAGTATTTGAGATTGTGGCGCGATTCAGCGCCCGCTCGCGCGAAATTGGAAATTTCATATTGTGCAACGCCGGCGGTGTCGAGTTGTTCGCAGGCCGCGAGATAGAAATCCGCCGTAGCTTCTTCATCAGGCACGAAGTGCGCGTGATAGCGCGTTCCGCCGGCGATCACTTCCCTGCCCAATCGCGAGTCCTCGTCCACTTCGAGCATGTAGACGCTCACGTGCGGGGCCTCAGTCGCGAGCGTTGCATCAAGTGACTGCTGCCAAGTTTCTGCGGTCTGGTGCGGGAGCCCGGCAATTAGATCAATGTTGAGATTCGTAATCCCGGACGCGCGCAAGTGGGCGATGTCGTCGAGCACGGTCGATCGCTTGTGCAACCGCCCGACCGCAGCGGCTTCGGGGTCAACGAACGACTGCACGCCCAGGCTGACGCGATTCACGCCGCAGTGCAACAAGCCTTGCAGCACCTCCGGCACGAGGGTGCCGGGAGCGCACTCGACCGTGACCTCCGCATCAGGCTGCACTCGGAACTGCGATCGAACGGCACTGAAGATCCGAGACAATTGGCCGGTGTCGAGCACGGTGGGAGTACCGCCACCAAGATAGATCGAGTCCACCTCGGGCTCGAACCGCGCCCCCATCTCTGCGGCGGTCTTCGCAGCGTTCGCAACGTCGGCGCAGACGCGATCGACATAACGCTCGAAAACGGCGCGCGAAAATACGTCGGACGCGAAGTTGCAGTAACTGCACTTCGTCTTGCAGAATGGCACCGAAATGTAGATCCCAACGGCCATCGCACTCGATTATCCCACCCTCAAAGCTTTTCCATCCTATCGAGGTTCTCGGCCACCTAGTTAGGGTACCCTGTTAGAGACGCCTATAACGTTGCTCGCCGCAGCTTTGAGGATTATCCCGAGACGATGGCCCAGGAAGAAGAAATATTAGGCAAAGCGTATGACAGCCGGCTGATGCGGCGACTGCTTACCTACCTGCGTCCGTATCGCTGGCAGGTGACGATTGCTATTGTCTCGATCGTCCTCAAGACTTTCTGCGATGTAATGGGGCCTTACCTGGTGAAGGTCGCCATAGATCGCTACCTTGCGCCGACGAAGAGCACGCCCTCGGCGTTGTCGAACTGGCTCAGCCCTCGACCCTTAACCGGCATCGCGCAGATTTCTTTAATCTATCTCGGGCTGCTGATTTTCGGATTCGTGCTTGATTTCCTGAAAACTTATTTCGTCCAGTGGGTTGGACAGAAAATCATGTTCGACTTGCGCAGCCAGATATTCCGCCACCTGCAGCGCATGCACGTCGCCTTTTATGACAAGAACCCCGTCGGCCGCCTGGTCACGCGCGTCACCACCGATGTTGACGCCTTGAACGAGATGTTCACCTCTGGACTCGACGCTATCTTCGAAGATGTGTTCGTGCTGGCCGGAATTGTCGGCGTCATGCTGTGGATGAACTGGAAGCTGGCGCTGATCACGTTCGCAGTCTTGCCGTTGATCGTGGTGGCGACCAAGATTTTCCGAGATAGAGTACGCGACTCTTACCGGCGCATTCGCACGGCGATCGCGCGCATCAACGCGTATTTGCAGGAGCACGTCAGCGGCATGGTCGTGCTGCAGCTTTTCAACCGCGAGCGCAAAGCCTATGACCGCTTCTCCGAAATCAACCGCAGCCATATGGACGCTTACAAGGATGCGATTCTGGCCTATGCCCTCTACTATCCCGTGGTTGACTTTCTCTCGACGGTCGCGATTGCGTGTGTAATCTGGTTCGGCGGCCAGAGCGTGCTGCGCGGCGCAGTTAACAGTACCGTCGCCGCAACCGCAGCCTCGCTGGGAGTGCTGATCGCATTCACCCAGTATGCGATGCGCTTCTTTCGCCCCATCATGGATTTCAGCGAGAAGTACAACACCCTTCAGTCGGCGATGGCGGCCAGCGAACGTATTTTCAAGTTACTGGATACTCCGATCGACATCGTTTCGCCGGCGGTGACGAAGAAGCCGGAAGGCCCCGGCCGCATTGAGTTCGACCACGTCTGGTTCGCGTACCGCGATGTGCTCGATCAGGGACAGGCAGCCGATCTCGGCACTCCAGACTGGGTGCTCCGGGACGTGACTTTCGCCATCGAACCAGGAGAAACTGTCGCTGTCGTTGGCCACACCGGCGCGGGCAAGACTACGCTCATTTCCCTGCTGATGCGTTTTTACGATGTGCAGAAGGGTGCGGTCCGCATCGACGGGGTCAACGTGAAAGAGATGGATCTCGCCGCCCTGCGCCGCCGTTTCGGCGTCGTCCTGCAGGATCCGTTCCTGTTTAGCGGAACGATTGGCGGCAACATTCGCCTGGGCACGGAGCGCATTCGGGACGAGCAGGTCGCGAAGGCCGCAGAGGACGTTAATCTCGGCGACTTCGTCCGCGCGCTACCCAAGGGGTTTGATGAAGAAGTGCGGGAACGCGGATCGACGCTGTCGACGGGGCAGAAGCAGCTCATCTCGTTCGCGCGCGCGCTGGCGCACGAGCCGAAGATTCTGATTCTCGACGAAGCCACGTCGAGCGTCGACACCGATACCGAATTCAAAGTGCGCGACGCGCTCGGCCGCATGGTCGAAGGCCGCACGTCGCTGATCATCGCCCACCGGCTTTCGACGGTGCAGCGCGCGGATAAGATCATCGTGATGCATAAGGGCCAGGTGCGCGAAATGGGGACACACCAGGAACTGCTGGCGCAGCGCGGAATTTACTTTAAGCTTTATCAGCTGCAGTACAAGGATCAAGAGTTGAACGTGGCGCAGGAACGGCTGCCCGCGAACGGGGAAGGTCTCCGCCAACCCGAAGTGAGCGCCCGAGGGGACGATTGAGTTCGGCCGTGACGTCTACTAGTCCTGACGCCGGTGGCGTTCGATCCGATTGTCTAGATACCAACGCGCAAGGTAGAGAAACAACACGACCCAAAGGCCTGCGCATAGAGACGCTGACAGGTCTCCAACCGGCGAGATGAAATCAGCCGCCCCGATTGCTACTTCCC
>Ga0210389_10000199_pt1 | contig 63434 bp, 44 predicted proteins | sample IncBWH28OmetaG_FD_160127 | JGI IMG/M metagenome (GOLD analysis project Ga0210389, IMG submission 160127) | Forest soil microbial communities from Barre Woods Harvard Forest LTER site, Petersham, Massachusetts, United States - Inc-BW-H-28-O ... | reverse complement strand
CGCGCGTGAGTTCATCGAGAGGATCGGACAAGCGAATTCCTTGGACCACGGCGCCAATGCTAGAAGTCAAACGGGTAAAGCTAATCACGTTTATTCGCCTCGTTTCGTGAGTGCAGCGCCCTTGAGGCCGAGCCGCGGGGGCTCCGGCGTCAGCGCGGCAGCCCCACCGACGATACTCAGGGCGAGGCCGAAGCGCCGGCGGCCGGCGAATCCCAGCAGCAGCAAGCCCAAACTGATGACGCCGAAGAGAAGCGGAATGCGCTGATCGGGAATGAAGGCCATGGCGAGAAGGATGCCGAGCATCCCCGCGATCGCCAGATAAGTGAGATAAGGGTATCCCCACATGCGCAATCCCAAGCGAGCCGGATCCTCGCGCTCCAGGCGCGCGCGCAGGCGCAGCTGCGAGACGGCGATCGACACATAAACGAACACGGCGACCGTGCCGTAGGAATTGACCAGGAAGGCGAACACCGTGGTCGGCGACACGTACGACATCAGTACGGCGGCATAGCCGAACAGCGTGCCGAGCAGGATGGCGCGCGCCGGCACGCCGTTGCGGGCCAGCTTGGCCAGGCCGGCGGGTGCATCACCGCGCCGGGTGAGGGCGAACAGCATGCGCGAGGAGGCATAGAGTCCCGAATTCAAAGCCGACAGCACCGCCGTCAGCACCACCGCGTTCATGATATGCGCGGCACCGGGAATACCCATGGCGCGCAAGGCGCTGACATAGGGCGTGGAAATCTGCGCGGAATTCCATGGCACCAGACAGACCACCAGAAGAATCGAGCCCACGTAGAAGAACAGCACGCGGGTGATGACCGAGTTGGTGGCGCGCGCCACCGCCTTCGCAGGTTCCGCTGCCTCGCCCGCCGCCACGGCGACGATTTCGACGCCGAAGTAGAAGCCCGTGGCCGCCACCGCGCCGGTCAGGATGGGCAGCAAGCCATTGGGCGCGAATCCACCGTGCGCCGTGAGATTGCCGAGGCTCGGCGCGATCCCCGGCCACAAGCCGGCGACGTACACGCCTGCCAAGCCCAAGAACACGACAATGGCGGCGACTTTGATGGAGGCGAACCAAAATTCGAATTCGCCGAAGGATCGCACCGAGACCAAGTTTGTGACGGTCAGGGACAACAGCACCGTCAGACTGATCAGCCACGCCGGCACGGCCGGCAGCCAAAATTGCACCAGCCCCGCGCCGGCAACGGCTTCAAGCGCGACGACGATGACCCAAAAGTACCAATACATCCAGCCGGTCAAAAATCCCGCGAGGGCACCCAAGGCCGGCCGATCGCTCCATGCCAGCCGGGCGTACTCGTAGAATGAGCCTACGGCGGGCTGTGCCACCGCCATCTCGCCGAGCATGCGCATCACCAATACGATCAGGAGCCCGGTGATCGCAAAGGAAACCACCGCCGCAGGGCCGGTGGACTTGATGACGACTCCGCTGCCGACAAAAAGACCTGCGCCGATGACGCCGCCGAAGGCGATCATCATCATGTGCCGTTGCTTCAGCGTGTGCTGCAAATCACCCGTAGCGGCGGACTCCCATGTCGTGCAGCGCCTCGCCGATGGCGGCCACGGCATCGCGCAGTACGCCGGGGCCGATGGCGCCGATGCAGCCGACTCGAAACGTCTCGACCGTGGTCAATTTGCCCGGATACAAGATGAAGCCGCGCTCGCGCACCCGCCGGTAGAATTCGGCGAAGTCGTACTTGGGATCGGGCGGAGCGTGAAATGTGACGATGATCGGCGCCTGCAGCGCATCCGGCAGGAAGGTCTTGAGACCCAGTGCCCGCATGCCGGTGACCAGCGCACGGCAATTTTCGGTGTAGCGTGCCGATCGGGCGGGCTGTCCGCCCTGCGCCAGGAACTGATCCAAGGCGGCGCGCAGGGCGGCGAGAACATGCGTGGGCGGGGTGAAGCGCCACTGACCGGTCTTCTGCAGGTACTGCCATTGATCGAACAAGTCCATGACCAGCGATGCGCTGTTGTTTGCCGAGGCTTCCAATGCCGTGCGGCGGGCGATCACCACCCCCATGCCGGGCACGCCCTCGAGACACTTTCCCGAGGCTGTAATCAAGCCGTCAAAAATCACCGTACGCGCGTCGATGGGAATCGCACCGAAGGAGCTCATGGCGTCGATGATCAGCCGGCGGCCGCGCTTTGCCACGGCAGCGGCGATCTCGGGCAGGGGATTCAAGATGCCCGTGCCGGTTTCGCAATGGACTTGCGCCACGTGTGTGATGGACGGATCGGCGGCGAGCGCGGCGTCGATGCGCGTGGGATCCGCGGGTTCTTGTTCATCATGGGGAAGCACCACCGCCTCACGGCCCTGGTACTTGAGAATGCGCGCAATGCGCTTGCAATAGGCGCCATTGTCCGGCACCAATACCTTGCCGTGCTTGGGAACGAGCGTTCCGAGGGCCGCCTCGACCGCGAACGTGCCGCTGCCTTGCAGGGGTACGCAGACGTGATCGCTCTGCGCATGCAGGACGGCCAGCAGATCGCGGCAGACCGATGCGGTCATGGCGTTGAATGCGCCGTCCCAGGATCCCCAATCCGCGAGCATCGCGGTCTTCGTCTCAGTCGAGGTGGTCAACGGACCGGGTGTCAGCAATATCGGATCGGTCATGCGGCAGTCTACCTTGCGTTCAATTGCGATACTGCTCAAGGGCATCTCCCAGCGCCGTCTTGAGTGGTCCGAGCCAGGGCTCGAAGTTCTTCCACTGCTCGAGTCCCTCGCGGAATATGGGCTGTCGAACCTGTTCGGAGCTGGCGGTGCGTACGCTGCGCTCGGTCTTGTGAAAATCCAGGCAGGCGGACTCGAATTCGAGCCCGCAAAAATCCAGGAGCCGGCGGACATTGGCGTCGAGATCCTCGACGATCTCCTCGTGGTCTACCTTGAGAATCCGCCCCGGCAACACGGCGTTCCAATGATCCATCAGCGCAAGATAGGTTCGATAATAGCGCGCGATGTCCTCGATGCTGTAGGTAAACTCCTGACCCGAGGCAAACAGTTGCTTGAAGTTGCTGAAACAGCAAGCCATGGGCTCGCGGCGCGCGTCGATGATCCGGGCGTTCGGCAGCATCAGATGAATCAGGCCGATGTGCCGGAAGTTGTTCGGCATCTTGTCGATGAAGAAGGGCTTATCCGTGCGGTATACGCGCGTATCGCTCAGGTATTTCTGGCCCAGGCGCAGAAGCTCCCCGGCGCTCAAATCCACCAGCACCCGCGGATAGCGCGGATTCGCGCTGCCGGCCTCCTCACGGCCCTGCAATTCGTGCACGATTCTTTGGATGTCCGCCAGCTCGTGTGTGCCCTCGACGCGCGAATGCGAGGCGAGGATCTGTTCGAGCAGCGTGGATCCGGAGCGGGGGAGGCCCACGATGAAGATGGGATCCGCGTCGCTGCAGCCGACGCCTTCACGGAGCGCGAACAGCTCGCGCGTACAAGTGCTCATTTGCATGCGGGTGTTGCGCTCGATGATTTCAGGCCGGTAGCGTATCTCGGCATGTTTGAGTTGATTGCCGCGCTCGTAGTAGCGGTACGATTTTTCGTAGTCGCCGCGATCCTCGAGGGCTTTGCCCAAGGCGAAGCACAGATGGTAGCGATCGGCCGGCGCTATCCCCGGCCGTTCTTCTTCAGTCAGCATGCGCGCGAGCTCATCGTCGGCGAAGCGGTAGGTCTTGAGATTGGCGAGGCTCCAGTAGGCATCGCCGTAATCGGGACGAGCCACGCTCGCCGCGTGATAAGCCTCGATGGACTCTTCGCGCCGGCCCAGGGTTTTCAGCGAGTGGGCGATCGAAAGATGAAGCTCCGCCGCTTGCGGCGCATCGACGAGCAGCTGCCGATACAGGCTCAGTGCCTTTTCGTTCGCGCCGATCCCGACACAGGCGGTGGCGTACAGGGTCTTGAACTGCCGGTTCGCAGGCTCCTGCGCCAGGAGTTTCTCGAGTTCTTCGATGGCCCGCGTGTGTTTGTGCCGGTCGAGCAGGACCCGTGCATACTCGAACCGCGCCTTCCTGTAGTCGGGGGCGAGTTCCAGGACGGCTTCCAACAGTATTTCCGCATCGTCCAGCACATCGTGCGCGATGCCGATGCGGGCGAGCAGGCGCATGGCCTCGACGTTGTTGCCGTGCTTTTGCAGGTAGGCCCGAATAATGGATTCGGCGGGGGCTAAATCGCCATCCGAGAACAAGCCGGTCGCGGTGACCACTTCGGCGGGGAGATTTTTCAGGGTGGCGACATGATCGGCTGCCATGCCGGCGTTTTCCCGATTTCCGGTCATGCGATACAGTGCCTCCAGCTTGGCCCAGCTCGCGGGCAGCGCCACATTGATGTTCACCGCCTGAAGGTAGGCTTCAATCGCCCGTGGTGCGTCCCGCAGCGCCACGTAGCAGTGACCGCGCTCCTGGTGCAGACGGCTGAAGCGAGGATGTTGCCGCTCGAGACGATCCAGGGTTCCGAGCGCCGCCGGAATCTGACCGAGATAGCGGAGGCTGACGGCCGTCATGTACAGAACGTCGCGGTTCTCAGGGACCTGTTCGGCGAGTGCGTTGGCTGCCGCGAGCGCATCGGCGTAGCGGCGCTGCTCGATCAGTCCGCGAATGCGAATGACTTCTGCCTCGACCGGCGAGGCCGGAGCGGCGCCCGCTTCGAAGTCCATCATCATGCGCAAGGCTCCAGCTCGGTGAGACGTCGCAGGGGACCCACGTATCTTTCGTAGTTGCGCCAGCGTCCCGCGGCTGAGGGAGTCATCCGCTGCCGTACCTGCCAGTTGCTGGCGGTGATGACGGTGCGCTCGGTTTCCTCAAATCTAAGACAGCGAGGGTCCCAGGGCAAACCGGCGAATCGCACGATTTCCCGAATCCACGGCTCGGGGTCCGCCACCAATTTCTCGTAGGGTACCTCCAGAATCGTGCCCTCGGGCAGGGTTGACCGCCAGTGCGCCATGAGGCGGGAGTACTGGGTGAAATAATGCGCGATGTCTTCCAGGTCGTTGGCGTAAAGATGGGTGTTGGAGAAAATCTGGAAATAAATGGACAGGCCGGTGTCCAGGGGATTTCTTCGCATATGCAGGATGCGCGCATGGGGAAAGGCCGCGTGGATCAATCCCAAATTCATGAAGTTCGCCGGCATTTTGTCGATCACCCGCGACGCGTCGGCGGAAAAGCCCGCCAGCAGGCTCAAGTATTTCTCGGCTGCCGCCGGTATGGCGCCGTTGCCCTCGGCCCCGCGCAGCGCCGCGGATTCATAGTCCACCGAGGCACTGTGCCAGAAGCGCAACTCGCCGCAGCCGAATGCCTGCGGGTGCGAGGCGAGGATTTGCTCGGTCAACGTCGTACCCGAACGCGGCATGCCGACGATGAAGACCGGGCGTCGAGACTCATTGCCCTGCGCGCGCACGCCCAGCAGCCAGTCTGCGTCATGCAGCGCGATGATTCGATCGACGCGCCGGGCAAGACGCGCCGCGTCGTACTTTGGGGCGCTGCGCTTTTTCAGCTCATTGGCGAGGCGGTAGCTGGAAAATGCATTGTCGAAGTCCTGCACGTCATCGAAATATTTTCCGAGGGCATAGCGCAGGTTGATCTCCTGGGTGACAGGCAAGGACGTGCCGAGAAGCCTGTTTGCGGCCGCGAGCCAGGCAGCGTCCGGCTGCATTTTGCGGCAGCGGGCGAGGCCGGCCCAGGCCTCGGGCTGATCGGGGGCGACAGCGATCGCCCGGCGGAACAGCTCTTCGGCGTCGTCAAAACGGCCGCGGTCCGCCTGAATCTCGCCCAGCAGCGCCAGCGCTTCGCTCGAGTCCGCTGCCAATTTCAGGGCCTTGCGGCAGCTCTCTTCCGCTTGAGGGATGCGGCCGATCTGGCGCAACACCTTGCCGGCGGCGATATGCGCCTCGATGCAGCCCGGCTCGAGGTCGAGCGCCCGCGCATAGCTTGCGGCCGCCTCGTCCAGTGCGCCCAAGTCGAACAGCACGTTGCCCATGAGCAGCTCTGCGTCGGCGGCGTCCGGCTCCAGCTCGAGTGCGCGCCGGCAGTGGATCAGGGCCTCTTGAGGGCGGCCGAGCGCGCGCAGCACATTTCCCAGATTGGCGTGCCCGCCGGGCGCGTTGGGCCGAAGGTCGAGGGCCCGCCGAAAACTGGCCGCGGCCTCCTCGAACCGCCTCAAGGAGAGCAGCGCATTACCGAGATTATTGTGGGCTTCCGCGAAGTCCGGCCGCAGTTCCAGCGCCCGCCGAAAACTGGCGGCGGCATCCGCCGGCTGGCCCTGATCGTGCCGAGCGTTACCCAGCTCAAAATGCATTTCGGCGTCCGCCGGCACGCCGACGTCAGCGCTGAGTCCACCGCAACATCGCTTATATTTTTTGCCGCTGCCGCACGGGCACGGGTCGTTTCTGCCAGGCTTCACCATCCCAGATTAGCGCATGTCTGGCTTGGCGCAGGCGGAAAAGGCGGGCATTGCTGCCCGCCTGACCGCTGGTAGCTAGAATTTGTAGCCGATCCGAACACCGATGATCCGCGGCCGCAGAGGAACCTCGGATTTGATGAACTGCGCCGATGAAGTGAAGGTGCTGGCATTGGAATTGCCGAGATTGGTCCCATACGCTTCCGCGGTCCAATTGTCCTTGGCAACGCCGGCCGACGCATCGTAGGTCGTATACCCGGGCTGGAAGTACCGCAACAGGGTGGTCGTCGGATTGCCAACGAAGTTCGTCGTACCGTTGTCAATCTGGTTGAACATGCCACCCACATGGTTGGCCCCAGCCATGATAAAGGCCTTGTACTCGTTGATCGACCAGTCGTAGCGGCCCCGCACGTTGTATTCCAATTTCGGCGAAAACGCCGGCACGCCGCCTTGCGGACCGAAGACCGCGTCCGCCGGCGACAAGATCCCCGCTGGATTCACGATTTGCGTGATGCACTTGCCGAAGGTCGCGCTGGCCGGATTGTTGGCCAGCAGGCAGGGGTTGTTGGATTGCTTGGCATCGTTGTAGGACAAGGATCCCTGCAGTGTCAGGCCCTGCGTCACGCGCCCCACGAGCTGCAATTCCACGCCATTGATGCGGTAATTGGCGCCATTGGTGACGAAGGTGGTGTTGCCGAGCTGGGACGGGCTGAACAGGGGATCTTGTATCTCATTCCACAGCATGTGGTATGCGGACAGATTGACTTGCAGGCGATGCTCGAAGAACTCCGATTTCAGCCCGACCTCGTTGTTGGTCAACGAATCCGGCGCGTAGCCCGACGGTTTGAACAGCTGACCCTTGCCGTCCGGGCCGACGGCGACCAGACTCGTGCCCGTTTCGCGGTTGAAACCGCCCGGCCGATAACCTTGCGAGTAGGTGTAGTACACCATGATGTCCGGCGTGACCTTCCAGGTCACGTTGCCGCGGCTGCGAAACCCGTTGTAGGTCTTGCGCAGGCCAATCGCATCGAGGTGCTGGCCCGCGGGGCAGGGATTCGGGTGGTTGGCGCAGGATACACTCGTGTAGTACTCGGAACCGGTCTCGAATTCATCGTAGTGATACCAGCGCGTGCCGCCGGTCACGGTGAGCACCTGCGGAATGATATCGAAGTCGATGGAGGTGAACAGCGCGTCCTGTTTGTAGCCGCGCTGCAAATCCTCGCCGAAGGCCGTGGTGTCGCCGCGCTGGCCCGGGTGGGTGGCCGTCGAAGCCGGGTTCGTCTCCACGTCGCCCACGCATGCCGGGCCGCCCGACAGCGCCACAGCCAGGTTGGCCGGGTTGCACGCCGGGATCGACTTGTAGTTGAAATTCATGTCGTCTTGGATCTGGAAATTTTCGTAGAACGCGCCGAACAGGCCGCGAATTCGCCAGTCGTAGGGCGTGCTGATGCGGATTTCATGAGTTTGATGGGTATTTCGCGTCCAGTCGTTCCAATCGGTCGCCGCGGTGTAGCAGCGTAGCGGGCCGGTTTTCGCAACCGTCCCGGGGCCGCCGGTGCACTGATAATAGTCGCCGTAGGAGCCGCGGGCGTAATTGGAGTAGTCGCCGACCTGCTGCGTGGTGCGAACCAAATAGCCACCGGTGTAAACCACATTCAAAAAAGCGACCTTGCCGTTCACGGTCCAGGACGTGTTTTCAAACTTGTCCTTGTCATAGGCGGGCGTGAAAGAGGTCACTTGCAGCGGCTGCAGGGCCTGGCCGTCGGAGCCGACGGGATACTGTGCGAAAACGCCGTCGGCTTCCATGTTTTGATAGCTTTGCTGGAGCAGCAAGCTCCAGTCATCATTGAACTGATACAACCCCGAGACCCGAATACCGTTGTAGTCCACCGGATTCTGATTGTCTTTCGCCACCGTGAGGTTGTTGGTGACGGGCAGACCGAGCGGTACGCAGACGCCGAATGGCAGCCCCTTTGCGGGGGCGCCCGGAGGCAAACCGTTGGGGCAGGCCCCTGCGGCGGTGGCACCCACCCCGAAGCGGAACGTGCCGTTGTCGGTGTTCTCGCGCGTGAAGGTGCTCGGTACGTTATCGATATAGCCGCCGCGATGGTCGGTATAGATCACCGCGCGCACCGCCAAATGGTCGGTGATGAGGGGCAGATTCAGCACGGCGTTGATGCTGCTGTTCGGATCGCCGCCGGCCGTGACGCTGTAGCTCGCGTCGGCGCTGCCCTCGGTCACGTTGAGCTTCGGTTTGTTGGTGATGTAGCGAATCGCCCCGGCTTCCGCGCCGCCGCCGAAGAGGGTGCCTTGCGGACCTTCGAGAACCTCGATGCGTTCCATGTCCACCGCGATGATGTCGAGATTGCGGCCGGGGAATTGCACCGACTGATCATCGAGATACAGCGCGACGTTCGGGAAGGAGGCGATCGAAGACTGCGACTGGTTGCCCGCCGATCCGGGACTCAAGCCCCGCATGAAGATATTGCCCTGGCCGGGGCCGTTGGTGGCGAAGGACACATTCGGCAGGTACCTCACGGCATCATCGAAGCTTGCGATGTTGAGCTGCTTCAGCTGATCGGCCGAAATCGTCTGAATCGTGATGGGCACGTTCTGCGCGTTTTCCGAGCGACGCTGCGCCGTCACCGTGACTTCCTGAATCGCCTCGGAATTAACTTCTGTTTCCGTGGCCGCGGCCGATGCCCGGCTCATGAGACTTGCCGCCGCACAACTGCTCAAGATGGCGGCGATCGCATACGATAACTTTGGATTTGAGTTCATGCTTCATCCCTTCCGTTATTTGAAAACCGCTCGGTCAGTCGTCATTTTTATTTGATCGCACCGAGGATAGCATCGGGCGCAGGAAGCGTAAGGGCTAATTGTTGCAGCAACGCTTCAAGCGATATGCCGAAATTGGATTCGCCGATGCGAAAATTGCATCAGTGGTTGCGCAGCACCAACAATTTGGCGGACCGGCATACGCCTCATCCCAGAGGCCGGTCGGCCATTTCGAGATGCAGCCCGCCGGCATCCGCGTAAGGATGTGCGAGTGCGACCGCCTCGTTGAGTTCGACGCCGAGCCCGGCCGCGGCCGGCGGAATCACATACCCGGATTCCCAGCGGATCGGGGCTTTCAAGATGCGCGCGTGAAAGCCGCCCCACTGTTGAATCCCCTCCAAAATCAAGAAATTCGGGCTACAGGTTGCAATTTGGATATTGGCCGCACCCACCACCGGACCGCAATAGAGATGCGGCGCAATCTGGGCGTAATGCACCTCGGCCAACGCGGCGATTTTCTTTGCCTCGAGCAATCCGCCCACACGTCCCAAGTTGATTTGTAGGATATTCGCCGCCCCGGCCGCCAGCACGCGGGCGTACTCGTACTTGGTGGTCAGCCTCTCGCCGGTGGCGATCGGAATTCTCGTGCCGCGCGCGACGATTGCCATCTGTTCGGGCATTTCCGGCGGTACCGGCTCCTCGAACCACAACGGATCGTAGGTTTCGAGGAGTCTCGCGAGGCGAATTGCCCCCGATGTCGTGAATTGACCGTGCGTACCCAGCAGCAGGTCCGCGCGTAGTCCGACGGCCTCGCGGATCAGCCGAACCAGACGAACGGTACGCTCCAATGATTCCTGGGTGGGCTGCCGCGGGTCGTAGACGGAGTAGCCGCCCGTCGGATCGAATTTCAGTGCCGTGAAACCCTGCGACACGTATTCGGCCGCGCGCGACGCGGAGCGCTCCGCGTCGTGGTAGAACTCATCGCCTTCGCCGTCCGCAGGATAAAGGTACGTGTAGCTGCGCAGGCGTTCGTGCACCTTGCCGCCGAGCAGGTTGTAGACCGGCTGATCCAGCGCCTTTCCAATGATGTCCCAACAGGCCATTTCCAGGCCGCTCATCACGCTCACGAGCGAGAGGTCGGGACGCAGGGTGAACCCGGAGCCGTAGCTTTCGCGCCAAAATGCTTCGATGCGCATGGGATCACGGCCCAGCAAGCGGCGCGCAAACAGGTCTTCAATCATCGCCGCAATGACCTTGGGTCCGAAGGTGGCGGCGTAGACTTCGCCGACCCCTTCGATTCCGCAGACGGTGCGAAGTTTCAAGAACACGAAGTAGCGGCCGCCGAAACTCGGGGGCGGATTCGCCACAACGAACACTTTGACGCTGTCGAGCTTCATTTGCGGTTCCTAAGTTCTTATTCAGCCAGCATTAGAGCAGCCGCTTTTTGCGCCACCATGACAGTCGGTGCATTGGTGTTGGCGGAGGTCACGGTGGGGAATACCGACGCGTCGATCACGCGCAGACGCTCGATACCATGCACACGCAGCGATGAATCGACCACCGAATCGGCGGGTGTGCGGCCCATGCGGCAGGTGCTCACGGGGTGGTACACGGTCATCGCGCGCGCGCGAAAGTCCGCCAGAATCGCCGCGCCGTCCATTGAGTAAAGATCAGGCGCAATCGGTTCACGGACGAGCGAACGCAGGGATTGCGTTTGGGCGATCATCTGCAGCAGCCGGCCGCAGGCGATCACGTCTTCTTCGTCCTTGCGCGTCGACAGGTAATTGGGGGCGATGAGCGGCGCCTGCCTGAAATCCGCGCTCGCGATGTCGATCCGCCCGACGCTGGTCGGCCGCGTCGGCTGGAAGCAGAGATAAAATCCGGGGAATCCATCCACTTCAATGCTCTTGCGGGTCGCGTCTCCGGTGCTGTAGGTGACCGGATTGAAGTAGAGCTGCACGGCGGGACGCGTATCACCGGGACCCAAGGGCAGAAAACCGCCCATTTGGTTGACGCTCAAGGCCAAGGGTCCGCGGCGGGACAAGAGGTAACGAACGCCCGCGGCCAACTTTCCCAACGGCGAGTGCAGCACGTTGTTCAACGTAGGTTCCGTTGCCTTGAAGGAATAGACGACGGCGAGGTGATCTTGCAGGTGCCCGCCTACCGAAGGATTGTCCAGCACCGATTCAAGCCCTAAAGCGCTGAGCGCCGCGGCCGATCCGATGCCGGAGAGCTGCAGCAGCTGCGGTGAATTGACCGCGCCGGCGCAAACCAGCACTTCGCGCCTGGCGGCGGCGTACTTCGCCGCACCACCGTGGTGGTAGTCCACGCCGATCGCGCGCCGCTGCTGAATGCGTATTTTGCTCACCCACGCGTTCGTCTCGAGATTGACGCGTCCACGGCGCAGCGCCGGCCGCAAAAAGGCGTCGGCGGCGGAGCGGCGCACGCCGTTGCGGATCGTGACTTGGTAGCAGCCCAGCCCGAGCGGATGCTCGCCATTGAAATCATCCGTCGTCGGCAAATGCAGCTCATGGGCGGCATGCAGCCAGTTGCGTCGCATGGGATGCAGGTATGGCGTCACGTCGGCAACGTCGAGCGTTCCCGCGCCGTGAGCGGTCCCTTTGGAGTCGATACGCCGTTCGGACATTTCGAAGTAAGGTTTGACGTCCTCCCAGCCCCACCCGACGTTCCCCATCTCGCGCCAGTCGTCGAAGTCCTGCGGCGCGCCCCTGCAGTAGACCAGCGCATTGATGGAGCTGGAGCCGCCGACCACCCGCCCGCGCGGCCAGTACATGGTTCGCCCGTTGAGCCCGGGGCTGGGTTGCGATTGATACTTCCAATTGATCGACGCATCGGCAAATGTGCGTCCGTATCCGATCGGGGTTTTGATCCAAAAGCGCTCATCGGAACCGCCGGCCTCCAGCACTAAAATGCGGTCACGGCCGCCTGCCGACAGACGATCGGCCAACACACACCCCGCCGTGCCCGCGCCGATGATTATGTAGTCATATTCGCCCACAGCTTGGGAGCTTAATCGTTCGACGCGTTCGCGCTATGCCATTTCGCGATCCGGTCATGTCATTTTTCGAGACACCCAAGTCGCGCGGCGCAGGCGCTGGTCGATTCCAAGGGCAGGTCGCGCGGCGCAAGTGAACCCTGTATGGTTGAGGGATTCAATTCGAGGTTCACGTTTGAGCGCAACCGCATTTGACGCCAGCCGGACCCACGCACCTTCATCGATCGAGCGCTGGTATGTGCTCATTCTGGTGTGTTTGATCTATGCCATCAATATCGCCGATCGCTATGTCGTGTCCACTGTGCTCGAACCGATACGGCTCGATTTGAAGCTGACCGACGCCGGCGTTGCGTTTCTGACGGGCACGCCGCTGGCATTTTTCTATGTCGCGTTTGGAATCCCGATCGCCTGGCTGGCTGATCGGTATAACCGGCGCAATATTCTTGCCGGATCGTTGGTGATTTGGTCTGCGTTCACGGCGCTGTGCGGGCTGTCGACGAATTACCTGCAATTCCTGCTGGGACGTATCGGCGTGGGCGTGGGCGAGGCCGGCGGCACGCCCCCGTCCACCGCCATCGTCTCGGACTGCTTTCCGGCCGACCGGCGCCCCATGGCCATGGCCGTTCTGGCGCTCGGTGCGCCGATCGGCGCCTGGCTGGGCGCCGACCGGGCAGGCGCGATCGCGCACGCGTACAACTGGCGGGCCGCCTTCCTGGCTCTCGGTTTGCCCGGCGTCATCGTCGGAATCATCGTATTTCTCACGGTCCGTGAGCCGAGCCGGGGCCGCTTGGACGCCATTGTCGAGGACATCAAGCCCTCGTTGATTTCCTGTTTGAAATTCCTTTGGCAACAGAAAGCGGCGTTTCACATCATGATCGGCGGCGGTCTGTGCGCGCTTTGGGGTTGGGGTCTCATCTATTGGACGCCGACGTTTCTGCAACGCGCGTACAACCTCGACGTCGGACAGGCGGGCGCCGTCACCGGCAATATTCATCTCTGGGGAGGCTCGCTCGCCACCGTGGCAACGGCGTGGCTGCTGTCGCGCTCGTCCATGGCCGATCCGCGCCGCGTGGTGTGGCTGCTCACCGCAGGAATCGGATTGGCGACCATTCCTTCCTTCATCGCCTACTGGACCCACTCCCTGTTCCTATGCAAGGCGATGTTCTGGCTGTTCATCCCCGCGATTTACTTCTATATCGGTCCCTGTTTCGGGCTGCTCAACAATCTCGCGCCGTGCCGCATGCGCAACATGTTCATCGCCATATCGCTGCTCATCGCCAACATTTTGAATCTGATCATTGCTCCCTGGGTGGTCGGCCTCTTGAGCGACTGGTTCGCGGGCCCGCGGCCGACCGACGCCGCTTCGCTGCGGGCGGCGTTGCTGGTACTGGCACCCACCGGACTGTGGGCCGCATATCATCTGTATTGGGCATCAAGAACCATCATCGCCGACCAGAAGCGCGCAATCGGCTATACCAAATCCCTGGCACCTTGAATCATGACCAACTCGCATCTCGACCGAAGATGGCTGCCGCTCAACGCCTTGCGCGCCTTCGAAGGCGTTGCCAAGCATTTGAGCTTTACCGCCGCCGCCAACGCGCTGCTGATATCGCAGAGCGCGCTGTCGCGCCACGTGATAGCGCTTGAAAAAATGATCGGCGTGCAGCTGTTCGAGCGCCGCCCGCATTCCTTGGTGCTCACCAAGGCCGGGCAGCATTTGCTGCCGGCCGTCATGAAGTCCTTCGATCGCCTGGAATACGCGCTCGACGATTTACGCAACGACGGCGCGACCGGAACCCGAACGCTGCGGGTGCACATGCCGCCCAGTTTTGCGGCATACCTGGCGGTGCCGATTCTGCGCGACTTCCGCCGCGCGGCGGCGGAAGTGGAAATCGATCTGGTCAGTCCCCACGGTGTGGGGCCGCCTCCCGGGGACGTGGATGTTGCGGTGGTGTATTCAAAGCCGACCGTGACCGATCTGGTCACGGATCTTCTGTGGCCGGTGCATTTGAGCTTGTTGTGCCATCCCAACGTCGCCGCGCGGCACGCTGGCAAGACCCTGGCGCAGTTCGTGGAGGCGAACGAGCTGGTGCATGTGCGCATCTCTGAACTGCCGCGGCATCATCTATGGAAGCAATTTGCGCGAGCCGCCAACTTGAACGACATCAACGTGGAGCGTGGAGTGGTCTTCGATACCGCGATGTTGGCCGTGCAATATGCGTTGAGCGGCGAGGGCGTCGCGCTGCTCGACACGTATCTGTTCGGCGATCACATTCGTTCGGGGCGCCTGGTCAAGCCGTTCAGCAACAGCCTGGATGATGGTTACGGATACTATTTGATCACGCATCCGGAGGCCTTGAGCGATACCGCGGTGGCGTTGTTCCGCTCGTGGCTGATCGAGCGCTTTGGCAGCGGTGGCGATCTCACGCAGGCCAATCTGCACCTGGCAGTGTCGAATGATTGAACGGTGTCGAATGACTGAACCGTATCGGATGAGTGAAGGTTGGCGGGCATAAATGAAGAGCGAGACAAGAGTTGCGGTGATTGGCGGGGGAGTGGTCGGAGCCAGTGTTCTTTATCACTTGACCAAGGCCGGATGGAAGGACGTGCTGTTGATCGAGCGCGCCGAACTCACCTCCGGATCGACCTGGCATGCGGCCGGCGGCATGCACACGGTCAACGGCGATCCCAATGTCGCCAAATTGCAGCAATACACCATCGAGCTTTACAAGGAGATCGAACAAATCTCCGGACAATCCTGCGGCGTACACATCACCGGCGGCTTGATGCTGGCGGGCACCCGCGAGCGGTTGGACTGGCTGAAGATGGCGAAGGCGCGCGGCCGATATCTCGGCATGGATCTCGAAATCATATCGGTCGATGAGGCGGCCCGACTTTTTCCGTTGCTGGACAAGAAGCATTTCAAGGGCGCGATGTACGACCCGATCGAGGGTCATGTCGACCCGTACGGCGTCACGCATGCCTACGCCAAGTCCGCACAACTCGGCGGGGCGGAAATTGTCAGGCATACCCGCGTGACCGATCTCAAAGCACGCAGCGACGGATCCTGGGATGTCATCACCGATCGCGGCAATGTACATGCCGAATACGTCGTCAACGCCGCCGGGTTGTGGGCCCGCGAAGTGGGGCGCATGGTCGGGATTGAACTGCCCATTCTGGCCATGGAGCATCAATACCTCATCACCGGCGACATGCCGGAACTCAAGGGTAAAAAGGAACAGCTGCATTGCATCGATTTCGAGGGGGAGCTGTACATTCGCCAGGAGCGCGGCGGCATGCTGCTCGGGACCTATGAAAAAGCCGGGGTGCCCTGGTCTCCGACGGAGACTCCATGGGACTTCGGTCAGGACCTCTTGGCCAACGATCTCGAGAGAATCGCGCCCAGCCTTGAAGTGGCCTTCGAACATTTTCCCGCGCTGGGCGATGCCGGTATCCGAAAAGTCGTGAATGGACCGTTCACGTTCGCTCCCGACGGCAACCCTCTGGTCGGACCTGTCAAAGGCCTGAAGAATTTTTGGGTGGCTTGCGGCGTCATGGCCGGGTTCAGCCAGGGCGGCGGTGTGGGTCTGGCCCTGTCGCGCTGGTTGATCGATGGCGATCCGGGCGCCGACATTTGGGGTATGGACGTGGCGCGCTACGGTGATTGGACCACGCTGGCGTATACCAATGCGAAAGTTCGCGAGAATTATTCGCGGCGGTTCAGTATTCGATTTCCCAACGAGGAGCTTCAGGCTGCCCGGCCGCTGCGCACGACACCGATTTACGAAAGACTGCAGGCAGCCAACGCCGTGTTCGGCGACTACTGCGGATTGGAACATTCCCTGTGGTTCGCACCCACCGCGCAGAGCGCCAAGGACGAGGTCAGCTTTCACCGCTCGAATGACTTTCCGCACGTCGCCGCCGAGTGCGATGCGGTGAAGAATTCGGTGGGTTTGCTCGAAATCTCGAACTACGGCAAGTTCGAGGTCAAGGGTCCCGGAGCCGCGGACTGGCTGTCGTATGTCATGGCGAACCGCGTTCCAGCCGTCGGCCGCATCGCTTTGACGCCGATGCTCAACGAGCGCGGCAAATTGATCGGCGATTTCACGATGTGCCGGATCGCCCCCGAGCATTTTTTGCTCATCGGCACGTACGCCGCGGAAACCTACTACCTGCGTTGGTTCGAACGGCGTCTGCCAAGCTCGGTGTCAATCCGCCCGTGCGCCATGGAATACGTCGGACTATCGATCGCGGGCCCCAATTCGCGCGCGCTGCTGCAAGAATTGGTGCGCGATGACCTGTCGACTGCGGCGTTTCCGTTCCTGTCTTTCAAGCGCATGGAAATAGGCGTGGTGCCGGGTTACGTCGGCCGCGTTTCGTTTACGGGCGAGCTGGGATTCGAAATATGGGTCACCACGGACTACCAGCGTGCGCTCTACGATCTGCTGGTCGGTGCCGGCCGAAAATATGACCTGCGTCCATTCGGCGGTCGCGCGCTCAATTGCATGCGAGTTGAGAAAAGCTTCGGCACCTGGGCGCGGGAATACCGTCCGATCTACGGCCCATTCGAAGCCGGACTCGGCCGATTCGTGGACTTCAAGAAAGAAAAGTTCATTGGCCGTGCCGCGGCAATAGAGGAAAAAAGCGGGGGCGCGCTGCGGCTCTTGACCTTCAAGCTCCAGACCAAGGACGCCGATGCATTGGGTGATGAGCCCATCTGGCATGAAGGCAAGGTCGTCGGCTGGGTGACATCGGGCGCGTTCGGCCATCGCGTCGGTCATTCTCTCGCCCTCGGCTACGTGCCGGCGGCACTCGCGGACGCTGGCGCAGGCTTCGAGATCGAGATCATCGGCGAGCGGCATCCTGCCCAGCCTCTATCCGAGGCTGCCTATGACGCGAAAGGCTTGCGCATGCGTACCTAGCCGATCGATATCACATGCCGGCCACCCGACGGATGGTGGCGATTCGAAACTCGTCCGCCGACACCGTGAGATTGCCCAGCCTGCCATGCGAGTCGGTCAAATTCACAGTGCCGCAGTACTCGGTGCGCGTGCGCGCATTTCCTCGGATAAGCCGATCGCTCCCACCAGATAGTGAATTGCCGCCCAGGCATAGAGCAGCACCGTCGCGATGATGCCCTGCCGCGAGGATACGGCCAGCCTCGACTCGAAAGTGCCATCCAACCGCAAGGCGCTGAAGTTGAGTTCCCCGAAGCGATCGATCAGCCAACCGGTGAAGGGAGGGCCGAATCCGAGACAGATCACGGTCAGCAAAATGAAAACCAGAGCCGTTGCCGTGGCGCGCCGGCGCGAGTCCACGATGTTTTGCACCACACCGACGGTGGGACCGAAGGAGAGGTATTGAAAGAACCCGGCCGCCCCCAAAAAGAGCGCGCTCATTCTCCAGTCGGCTTGGAGAAAGGCCAGTACATACAGGGGCAACGCGATGATAAGTCCGCCGGCGGGAACGAGTGCGTACCATTTGGCGTCGCGTGCGCCCAGCGCATCGGTGAGGACGCCGCCCGCGGCGAGTCCCAAGCCCACGGTAGCGCCGCCCGTGACGGCCGAAATGATGCCGATCGTCGCGTAGTCAAGGCCGAAGGCGCGGCTGAAGTAGGCAGGCACAAATGCATAGGAGCCCTGCGCGGCGAATGAAGCCACGATCAACCCAACGAGCATGTTCGCGATGGGCCGCTTCAGGAACAGCGTTCGAGCCACGTGCATCACTTCCTTGAGTTCAGAACTGAACTTAAAGCGCCGAGAGGGCAAAGCCGGTCGAGCCGGAAGCTGCGTTGCAGTCGAATTCGTCGGTGGGTCGGAATGGCCGCGCGGCGGCTCTTTGATCGACCAGCGCAGGAGCAGGGCGACGCCGATGCCGGGCAGTCCAACCGCCATGCAGGCGGTCCGCCAGCCGTAGTGGGAAGCGGCGTAACCGCCCACGATGGCACTCAGTATGTAGCCGAATGAAATTCCGCAGGAATAGATCGACAGCGCGGTACTGCGGCGCGACGGTGCAAAGTAGTCCGATATCAAAGAGTGAGCGGGCGGCGTGCAGCCGGCTTCACCGACGCCGACCGCCATCCTCAACATGAGCAGCTGCGTGAAATTGGCCGCCAGCCCGCACAAGGCGGTGAGCGCCGACCACACGGCCAACGCCGTCGAAATGATGATCACGCGATTGAATCGTTCGGCCAGGCGAGCGATGGGTAGACCACTGAAGGCGTACAGCGTCGCGAACGCAGTGCCGATGAGAACGCCAAGCTGCGCGTCTGTTAAATTCAGATCGACCTTCAACGGCTGGCCGATGATGGCGATCAGCGTGCGATCCGCCGAATTGAGCGTATATGCCAGCGTCAACAGCAGGATGACGGCGCGCTTGTAGGCGATCGAGTAATCAGTACGGTCGGGTTTAAGACCGCTCAAGCTGGATCATGCGCACGCGCGGCTCGGGCTTCCTCGGTCCAGTCCGCCTCGATGTAGAAGGGGCCCGGCTTTTCCCGCAGTTCTTCGTATTTGCAGATCTCGGGTTCCAGCCCTAAGGGTGTGGACACGCCGCCGCGAAAGGTCCATTCGCCGCGGTCGCTATCGCCGGCACGAACATAGCTGCTGATCATGAAGCGCCGATCGTAGGAGCTGATGTTGGGCGCGGAGCCGTGCACGGTGTACAAGGTCCAGAGCAGAAGGTCTCCGGGGTCCATCGTGCACGTCACGATCGTGGCCGGATCGAGTCCTACCCGAACGAGATCCTCATCCGGGGTCTGCCCCGTCATCAGGGTCTGATCTTCCGACAATCCCAGATAGCCGCGCAGATGACTGCGCGGAACCACACGCAGCGCTCCGTTTTCCACGGTCTGCCGGTCGATGGCCAGTCCGGTATTGATGCTGCCGTAGAGAAGGTTGCGAACCGCGGACTGGTTGCGAAATTTCGCGTCTTGGTGGTAGCGGTAGTACGTATATTTCGCGCCCGGCGGTTTCCAGTGAAGCTGGTGTGTAATCTGCTTGATATCAGGACCGAGCAGCGGTCCCAGCAATTCGAAATATTTAGGATGACGCCGCATGCGTTCCAAGTAGGAGCTGATCCAAGCGGTCCAGTGGGCCTGAATGACCACGCGGCGCCGCGCTTTCGGATCGTCGAGCACCTCCAAGAGGAGGTTCTTGTGACGATAGGTCGTGTGATGCTTCAGGTTCTCCTGGTAGATCCGGTCGGTCTCGAGGCCGATCTGCTTCATCTCCTCTGCATCGAAGAACCCGCGCACGATGGCGTAGCCTTCCGAATGCAGTTGCGTTAAATCGTGCATCCTCAAGTCCCGAAGCACCTGTCCAGCGAATGCTACGATGCACGTCAATAAGAAGCAAAGAGCGTGCTGATGGCCGGTGTCAAAGTAGCGAGACTTCCCTTGAGGTTGCGTCAAGCGACCGTCATCGCGCTTTTGTTCGGCGGCTATGCCTCGCTGTATTTCTGCCGGGCGGACCTGTCGGTGTCGACACCGCTGCTGATCGACGAACTCGCAGGGCGCGGCGTCAGCCACGCCGATGCCATCGTGCGCATGGGCCAGGTCTCCTCCCTCGGGGTGCTGGCGTATGCACTCGGCAAGCTACTGTTGGGTGGCTTGGGCGATCTATGGGGCGGGCGCGTCAGCTTTCTCATTGGCCTCGCAGGTGCCGCTGCGTTCACCCTGTTGTTCACTGTCGGCGGGACGGTGCCGTTGTTCATGCTCGCGTGGATCGGCAATCGGCTCACGCAGTCCATTGCCTGGGCGGGGCTCATCAAAGTATCGTCGAAATGGTTCGACTACACCTCTTATGGCAGCGTCATCGGAGTGCTGAGCATCAGCTACCTGGTCGGCGACGCGGCGGCGCGCCAGGGGATGGGCATGTTGATTCAGCATGGCTTCGGCTGGCGGGCGCTGTTTTATTTCGCGGCGGCCGTGGCGGGAGCGATGCTGCTTTTCAACGGGTTGTTCCTGCGCGAATCGCGCCTGGATTTGAAGTTTGATGAAGCCAAGCCCAATCCGCTGAATTTGTTCGGCGCCGAGGAGTCGCGCCCGAGCCTGCGCAGCCTGCTGCAGCCGCTGCTGCGCAGCCGGGCGTTCCTGCTGATTTGCTTTCTGTCGTTGGGCTGCACCATCATTCGAGAAACCTTCAATACCTGGACACCGGTGTATTTGCGCGACTACCTAGGCTATGGCGTGAGCGATGCTGCGCGCCTGAGTGCGATCTTCCCGGGCGTGGGTGCGGTATCCGTCGTGGCGTCGGGATGGCTCAGTGATCGGATCGGCGTGAATGGCCGCTCGCTGGTGCTGTTTCTCGGTTTGGCGGCCACCGCGGCCGCCCTGTTGCTGCTCATGTCGATGCGCTCGAGTGCCACCGGTTCGTTGCTGCCGCTGGTGGCGATCGGCATCATTGCCTTTTGTTTATTGGGGCCTTATTCGTACCTCGGCGGCGCCTTTGCGCTTGATTTCGGAGGCAAGCGAGCTTCGGCGGCCTCCTCGGGCATCATCGATGGCATCGGCTACCTGGGCGCGGTGGCGGCAGGCGACAGCGTGGCAAGGTTGTCGGTGTCCTTCGGCTGGCAGGGCGTATTTGTGACGCTCGCCGCGGTCAGCGCGGTGGCGGCCGTGGGCTCGGGCTACTTGCTTTACTTGAGCACCCGCGCGGCGCGTGCCGGACGCCACCTGCCATGAAAACTCCAGCCGCTCTCCAGAGTGTCCATGCGACCGCCGACTCGCTGACCCTGCAATGGGCAGACGGGCGCTCCAGTGAGTTCGCGGCCATCTGGCTGCGCGACAACCAATCTGAACTGCGCGACGTGCACAGCGGCCAGAGACTGGTGGATATTGCGGATTTCCCCGCCGCGCCGAAGATTCGCGCCGCCTCGCTGCAGGCGGGAGTGGTCCAAGTGCAGTGGGAACACGAACCTCACACGGCAACGTTTGATGCGGGGTGGTTGGCCGCGCAGGCTAATGCGCCGTTCGAGCACGTGCCGATGCAGGCCTGGGTCGGTGGGGCCCTGGATGCGTCGCGCGATTTCGCCTGGTTGAGTCTGCAGCGGGCCAAGGAAAACGCGGCGGACCGCTCGCGCTGGCTGACGCGGCTGCTGACGAACGGCATTGCCTTCCTGAGTGAGGTGCCGGCCACGGAAGACGCCATACTCGAGGCGATGTCCCTGGTTGGCCGGGTCGCCGAGACCAACTATGGGCTGGTGTTCGACGTGCGCGCGGTCGCACAGCCTGAGAATCTGGCGTTCTCCGACTTGGGATTGGGTCTGCATACCGATAATCCGTATCGGGAACCGGTGCCGGGCTTTCAAGCCCTGCATATGCTGATCGCCTCGCCCGATGGCGGCGAGAATTTGTTTGCCGATGGCTTGGCGCTGGCGGCGCAGCTGCACCGGAACGATCCCGATGCGTTTGCACGGTTGACGAGCACTGCGGTGCCGTTCCGGTATCAGTCCAAGGATGCGGATCTGTATGCCGAACGGCCCTTGATCCAGCTGTCCTGCGATGGGGCGGTGACGGGCGTGCACTACAACAACCGTTCGATTGCGCCGCTGCGGCTCCCGCTCGAGGACACGCGAGCCTTCTACGGCGCCTATCGAAAGTTCGCGCTGCTGTTGCGCGACCCGGCGTTTCAACTCAAGTATCGATTGCGCAGCGGCGATCTCGTGGTGTTCGACAATCAGCGCATCCTGCATGGCCGCACGCCGTTCTCTTCGGCGAAACATGCGCGTCATTTGCGCGGCTGTTACCTGACGCGCGACAGCGTCTACAGCGAATCGGCGCTGCTGCGGCGGCACTTCAGCGCGGAACTCAGCGCATGAGCCCGGTCGATGAGATTTTCGCGCTTTTCAAGCAACGCGGAGCGGGAGCGTACTACGGCGAGGCCGTATCGATGACGGAACACATGCTGCAAGCGGCCTATTTCGCGCAGGCCGAGGCAGCGCCGGCGGCGCTCGTGATCGCCGCGCTGCTCCACGATGTGGGGCATCTCATCGAAACGGTCCCCGACGATATCGCGGATTGGACAAGCGATGCGCGTCACGAAGAAGTGGGCGCCCGCTGGCTGGCACAACACTTTCCGGCGTCAGTTTCGGAGCCGGTGCGCCTGCATGTTCCCGCCAAACGCTATCTTTGTGCCACCGAGACCGCCTATTTTGCGAAGCTCAGTCCGGCTTCGGTGGCAACACTCGAACTCCAAGGCGGTCCGATGACGCGCAATGAAACGGCGCGCTTCGAGGCCGAATCCTTCTTTCGCGAGGCGGTGCGCGTCAGGCGCTGGGACGACGCCGGCAAAGTCGCCGGCTTTGTAACCCAACGGCTCGAGGACTATCGCGCGCTCATCGATTCCGTGCGCTCATCAATTCAATGAGTGCGCGGCTTCGATGCCATAGCGCTTGATCGGGGCCGTCTTGCGCAGAAAGTAGAGCGCCGAAAGACCCATTAAAATTGTTCCGAGCACACTCGTCCCGTACGCGCTGGCCGTGAAAACTTGCAGCCAATTGAGCTGCACCAGGCCGAAGTTGCGCCAGAGCAGGAGCGCGCAGCTGCCCAAATATCCGGACGCGTCGGCAACATAAATGAGAAATCCCGCTGTCCCCACTGTACCGCTTGCGGCGATCAAGCGATCGAACAACATGGCGTTGAAGGGCACATAGGCCATGTACAGTCCCGCGCCGCTCAAAATCATCCAGGCGAGCGGCGACAGCAAGCCCGCTTGAAAGGCCAGAGTCGACGCGCCGAGCAGCAGGAACCCGGCGATCACGACCCCGTGAATCACCAGCAGTGCCTTGGTGTTGTCGCGCACGACGATGATAACGGCCAGAACGGTCAGCGATAGCACCGCCACCGGCAGCTCGCTGGCCGTGAACACCGCGGCCGCATGGCCAAATCCCAATGCAGTCCAGATTTCGGCCGCAAAGTTGTCGCGAAAGTCTCGGATCGCCGTGGTCAGCACGTAAGAGAGCACCAGCAGGGCAATACCGGGTCCATAGCGGTGCAGGAAGCGGATGCGCGCGGCGCCATCCATGGGTGCGCGCCGCACGCGGGCAACCTCATCCTGCGGACTCGGCGGCGGCAGTTGCCAAAGCACCCATACGGACAAACCCAGTAGCGGGAAGAACAGCGCGCCGGCGGCGGCGGGCATCCAGAAGGGGCCGACATTCCAGACATCCATGAGCAGTTTGCCCACGGACTTCACGGCGCCCGATGAGACGATGAAGCTGGCGCACAAGATCGCGCCCAGGACTTCAGAGGTTCGACGTCCCTCCATGAAGCCGAAGACCAATCCCCAGATCAACCCCAAGGGCAGGCCGTTCAAGAACATTGCGAACACATTCCACGGCGCCGGGACGAGCGCGAACAGAATGAGCGCGAGCCAGGCGAGAAATATGAGCACGAGGATGGCGGCTGCGCGCTTGTTCGGGGTGATTTCCGCAATCAGTTTCACACCGATCAGTTTTGAGGCCGCATAGCCGAGTACCTGCGCCAGCACCAGAGCAATCTTGTAATCCAATGCGAAGTGCCATCCCGGAACGTCGGTGAAAAGGGCGACGGAAAACGGTTTGCGGAACGCGTACATGGAGAAGTACGCCGCAAATCCGGCGAGCCCGGCGAACATCGTGAAGACGACGGGATTGGCCCTTTCAAGGGCCTGATAGAGCCTGGAAGTCACGCGCGCGAGACTACCATAGGACGTCTGCGTGAGGCGACGCGCCGGCTGGTGCCATGCGCGGAGAAACGCGGGAACCGGACGGCTCAAGCCAGTATCATTTGCCAAGCTGTGTGTCCTGCAATGGTGAACAAATCATAAGTTCATGCGCCGTCGCCGGCCCCTTCGACCTCGCGGTTGTCGGCGCAGGAATCATCGGTCTGTCGTGCGCGCGCGCCGCGGCGCTTCACGGCCTGCGCGTGGTTGTTATCGATCGCGACGCGCGATCAAACGGCGCGTCGGTGCGAAATTTTGGATTTGTGTCGGTGACGGGTCAGGAGCGGGGAACTGCCTGGACTCGCGCACGCCGCACGTGCGCAATTTGGGAGGAAGTCGCGCGTCAAGCCGGAATCACGATCTCGCAACGGGGTTTGTGGATGATGGCGCGTCGCGCGGAAGCGGTATCGGTGCTCGAAGCGTTTGTCCGAACAGACATGGGTGAGGGATGCCGGATCTTGAGCCGTGCCGCCGCCATTGCACGTTGTGGTGAGCTCGCCGGAGCAAATGTTCAGGCGGTGCTCGAGAGCTCAATCGACCTTCGCGTCGAATCACGCGAGGCTGTCCCGAAAATCGCCGCCTGGCTCGCAGAGCGTTACGGTGTGGTGTTCCTGCGGGAGACCGCGGTGCTGTCCGTCGAGCCGCCGCGGCTTGAAACATCACGCGGCGTCGTGGACGCCGGAGCCGCGGTCGTGTGCCCGGGAGACGACGTCGCGTCGCTTTTTCCGAATCAGATCGCCAAGTACCATGTGACTCGCTGTAAGCTGCAGATGTTGCGTCTTGCAGACCCGGGATTTCGTCTGCCCGCCGTGTTGATGTCCGATCTTGGCCTGCTGCGCTACGCGGGCTACAGCGCGTTGGCCGAGGCGGCGCCGCTGCGTCAGCGTCTGGCAGCGGAGCAGGGCGAGCATTTGCAGCAAGGGATTCACCTGATCGCGGTGCAAAGCAGCGATGGGTCACTCGTCGTGGGAGACAGTCATCACTATGCGCAGACGCCGGATTTCTTCGCGGACGAGCGGGTCGATCAGCTCATTCTCGAAGAGTTTGCGGCGGCTACCGGCCGTGCGCCGGGCGCAGTTCGCGAACGTTGGACGGGTACCTATCCGTCTTGCACCGACCGCGGCATGTTCATCGACGCACCGGCGCGCAACGTTCGCATCGTGATGATCACCAGCGGTTCGGGCGCCTCAACCGGATTTGCAATTGGCGAAGAAGTCGTGGCAGAACTGTTTGGACGGAGTACGTGCTGATGGCCATTCGCGATCACTTCGATTTGGTCATTCTCGACTGGGCGGGAACCGTGGTCGACTTCGGTTGCGAGGCGCCGGTTATCGCGCTGCGCGCGGCGTTTGCGCTTCGCGGTGTTGCGATCAGCGATGCCTTGGCACGGCGGGACATGGGCAAGGCAAAGGAGGACCACGTGCGCGCGCTGCTCAGCGACCCCACCGTGACGGATGCCTGGACGAAAGCCCGTGGCGGTGTCGCCGGCGAATGCGATGTGCGGGACCTGATGCGGGATTTGGGTCCGCTGATGCGCGATCAAGCGGCGCGCGCCGCGCAGCTTATCGATGGCGCTCGTTCGGCCGTCGAGACATTGCGTGCAGAAGGCGTCAAGGTCGCTTCATCAACCGGCTATACGCGCGAGATGATGCAGCCGGTGCTGCGGGAAGCGGCAGCGCAGGGCTACGTACCGGATCATCTGGTGTGTTCCGGCGAGACACCGCAAGGGCGGCCCACGCCGTTGATGATTTACAGAGCCTGCGCCGATCTCGGTGTGTGGCCGCTTTCGCGGGTGGTGAAAGTGGACGACACGGAGGCAGGAGTGAAGGAAGGCCGCGCCGCGGGCTGCTTTACGGTGGGAATTTCGGCGTCCGGCAACGAAGTGGGGCTGTCGCGCGCAGCTTTACTGGCGCTGCCCGCCGCGGATCGATCCGCGCGCATAGCCGCTGCGGAAACCAGACTGCATGGCGCAGGAGCGGACGTGGTGATCGAGACGATTGCGCAGCTTATCCCGATGTTGCAATCAGCATCCCAGCGCCGCATGTAACGAGCCGAGCTGGTGTTCCGCGTGCTTGAGGATCTCCGTACAATTTTGCGCCGTCAAGCGCAGCCGGCCAAATGACTTGATGCCTTCCGTGTCGACCGATCGCGGCCCCGGTTCGCGCAGGACGCGGGCGAGCTCGACGGCGACGACGATGACATCGGTGAGGTCGGGCTCAGTCTTGCCGCCGCGCTCATGGTCGTCCTGATCGGCGAGCGCATCGCACATGTGCTGGTCGAATCCCCAGTTTTCCAGCACTGCCTTGCCGATGGCGGGATGCCAGCTCGCGATCATGTCGACGAAGCTGGGGTCCTGATACAGCGCGTCGGATTTGCCCACCGATCGAACCATGATGTACAGGCGGCCGATGCCATGGAGAAGGCCGGTAAGGAATGCCTCTTCCGGACTCACCTTGGTGCGCCGGGCAATAACCTGGCAGATGGCCGCAACGGAGATGCTTTGTTCCCACAAGATATTCAGCGGTTTGGAAATCGCGCGCAGCGCCGGCGCCAGGCGCAACTGCTTGACGGCGAAGGACATCGCGGCGCTTTGCACGGGCCGATGACCTAGCCGCGTGATCGCGGCGCGCAGATCGGTCAAATGCTTGCCTGCGGGGTTGAACGCCGCCGAGTTCGCGGCTTGCAGCAACCGCGCGGCCAGGCGCGGTTCGGTGCCGACGATTCTGACGATCTCGGTCAGACTGACGTTGGGTTCCGCGAGCGCTTTGCGTATCCGCATCACCACATCGGGGAAGCAGGGAAGATTGACCGCACCCTTCGATACCTCGGTTGCCAACTCGGCGAGAAATGCCATCGCCGAGACGCGTGATTCGCTGCTGGTCTCGACGGGTTTCGATTCAACCGCTTTTGTGGGCGTAGCTGGTTTGGACGGGACGGGCGGCGGTTTGCTCGCGACCGTCGGTCTCGAGACGCTCGTTCTGGTCGGGGCGGGCGGCGGCTTAGTCGACACCGTGGGGGGCCTGGTCGGCGCGTACGACTGCTTGGTCGGGGCGTACGGTTGATTGGTCGGGACAGCTGGTTTGGCCGGGGCGACGGTTTGAGGCGAGGATACGGTTTTGGATTGAACCGATTCCTTCAGTTTGCCCGGTGCTGATGCGACATTCGCCATGGTTGTACTTTACTAATGATGTGCGCACGCGAAGTGCGTCCTGCGCGTCGTCTTCCTTAAAATTTCGGCCCGTTTCAGCAAATCTTGACAAAATATCTCAGGGTTTCATCAGGCAAACCCCTAATGTCCGTCCAATGTGCGACCAGCCGCACACCCAATAGGGAGCAAATGCTGCGTCGCATCATCGATATTCGGGCCGCGAGGCTGCGGGTTGCGGTTTTCACAGCGCTCCGCCACCATCGATTCGTGTCCCAATTCTTGACCAAGGCGGCGTTTCTTTCGGCGCTGGCCGGATTTTCGCTCCCTGCCGCCGGCTACCACGTGTACGTCACCAACGAGAGATCGGGAGACGTGACGGTGATCAACGGCAGCGACTTCAGCGTCGCTGCCACCATACCGGTGGGAAAGCGGCCGCGCGGCATTCACGTCAGTCCCGACGGCAGACTCGTGTACATCGCCTTGAGCGGCACGCCGATCGAAGCGCCGCCGCAGATCGATGCTCACGGCAACCCGATCTTCGAGAAGAAAAAAGGCGGCGACGATGACGACAATGCCGACAAGGCTGCCGACGGAATCGGCGTGTTGGATATTGCGGCCAGGAAGCTCACCGGCAAATTGAATGCCGGGTCGGACCCGGAGGAATTTGCCCTCAGCAAGAATGGGCACCAGATTTACATTTCCAACGAGGACACGAAAACCGCCAGTGTGATCAATATTGCCTCGGGAAAACTGGAACACATCATTCCCGTGGGCCAGGAACCGGAGGGCGTAACCACCACGCCGGACGGCAGGCAGTTCTATGTCACCTGCGAAGCGGGCGGCGATATTTATGTGATCGATGCAAACTCCTACGCTGCCGTCACCCATTTCAAGGTGAACGGCAGGCCGCGCAGCGTGGCGTTCCTATCCGCCGGCCGCATCGGATTTATCCCGTCGGAATCGGCAGGCGAGTTGAACATCATCGATTCCGTCGATGCCAAGGTGCTCAAGACCATCACGCTCCCCGCCGGCTCGCGGCCGATGCGGGTCAAATTGTCGATCGATGAAAGGCGCCTGTATGTCAGCAATGGCCGTGCCGGGACGATCTCTGTGTTCGACACGCGCAGTTATGCGTTGCTGGACACGATTAAAGTGGGCACACGCCCCTGGGGCATCGGCGTGTCGCCGGACGGCAAATTCTTGTTCACGGCGAACGGCCCGTCGAACGATGTCTCGGTCGTTGACCTGCAGACCAATAAAGAAGTGTCGCGGATCAAGGCCGGATCGAGTCCGTGGGGTATCGCCATCACTTCGCGATGATGAAAACCTCCTGAGCGGTAATGCTGCGCGTGAATCCTTCCTTGAAAGCGCGCGTTCGAAGGACTGCTGGGCCCTTGAGCTTAATCGGCTTTTCGTAGCGCATATCGGCAGTTCCCGGCACCGAGCCGTCCAGGGTGTAGCGTATGTCGGCGCCCGGCTCGTTCGACGTCAGGGAGATCTCGACGGGCTGCGCATAGGTACCACCCTGCGGAGAGATGGTCGGCGGGTCGAGCACAGCCTGTCCCGGCATGCTGTTGATCCATTCACCCAACAGCCGTACGCCTTTCTGATCGATCGTTTCGCGCGCCAGCGGCGGCATCTTGATGTCACCTACCGTATCGATGCGCATGTAGGCGATCGAGCGCCAAATGTCGTGCGGTGAAATGACGCGCGGCCGATCGATACCCTGATCGATCAAGACCGGCCCATCAATCAGCGCCTGTTTGTCGAGCGGCGTGTCATAGCGCGCGTCGAAATTCGCGACGGTACCGCCGGGACGGTGACACTGCGCGCAATTCGCGTCGAGATAGGCGCGGGCACGATCTTCCAATGAGCGGGCGGTGTCATCGGAGGCGGCGAGCGCGGCGAAGTTGCGCACGTCGGCATCCTTGAATGCGGGCGCGAATAATCCGAGATGATTCCAAGCACGCAGCTCATTGTCGCTGACGCCCGAAGGGTAGGCGAAGGGCCGATTCAGCTGCCGTGTTTTCACGCCGAGAACACCGCCGGCGAGTGCCGTGTGGCAGGTCAGGCAATCTTGCCTGCTCGGGTAGTACCAGGTCTGAGACCGCGCCTCGCCATCTGCCGATTTCACTGAAATGCTCTCGGTGGCGCTGCCCGCGAGCAAATCCGCATCGCTGCCGTCGGGCCGCCACTTGTAGACCACGCCATAGACGCCACCCGAGGAATCACAGACCAATAGGCGCGTTTCGAGCCTGCGTTTGGCGCCGGGATGCGCAGCATCCACGGTCAAGTCAAAATTTTTCACGAAGACCGTGCCGGGCGGGAAGCGCCATTCGCCCGCGGAGGAAAAAACGATCTGCCCGGGAACCGCAATCCAGCGCGACTTATCGGCCCCGTCAGACCAGAACGCCACGTTGAGATCGTAAGGGATCAGTCCTGGGTTCGGGATGCGCTCGGCGGTATTGCTGAAGACACCTGTTTGCGAGAGCAGCGGCGGAAGCTGGCCGCCGGCCTGGGGCGGCATTCCCAAGTAGGGTCGCGGCGCGATCCGGGATTCGAGGCCGTAAGGCGGCGGGCGCGAACAGCCCGATAGCGAGATGGGCATCAGTGCGACTAACGCAACAGGCAATGGCGCGATGCGCAGTAACGCGATGGGCAATAGCGCGATGCGCAGTAACGCGAATCCCATCGCATGCGCCTTCGATCCGATTCTATGCATCGGCCCCAATATATAGTAACGAACTCACCACCTGCATCCGAGATGACCATGAAACCGAGCTTGCCCGTACTCCTCAGCGTGAATGGCGGATATGTCGATGCCGCCGGTTACCTCGCGCTACACGGACTGTTTACCACGCATGTCACCGGCAACTTCGTTACCCTCGGTGCCGCCCTGGTGCTGGGAACGAGCGGCGCGCTCGCCAAGTTGCTGGCGCTGCCGATGTTTTGCCTGGTCGTGCTGGCGATCCGACTGCTCAGCGTGTCGCTGACCGCGAAGGGTTTGCCTGCGCTGCGCACCATACTCGGCGTGAAGCTTGCGCTGCTGAGCCTGGGCGCGGGGCTGGCAATTGCGTATGGTCCGTTCGACAGCGGCGATGGATGGGCGGCGGTGCTGACCGGCATGGCGCTGGTCGCGGCGATGGCGATCCAAAATGCCATCCATAGAATTCACATGGGCGCGCTGCCGCCGACCACGATCATGACGGGCAACACCATTCAGATCATGATCGATCTGGCAGACCTGATGCGCGGCGTGCCGGCGGCGACCCGCGGGCCGATCCGCACTGGCCTATCGCGGATGTCGATCAGCGTAACCGCCTTCGCGGCAGGATGCGCGGCAGCCGCACTGATTTACGCCAAGCAGGGCATCTGGTGTTTCCTGCTCCCCCCGGTAATTGCGGCCTGCACCCTGTGGTTGGGGGAATCGCACCCGGAAAAAATTGAATAGTGCATGTCCTGTTTTGCCCGTGGATTCCGTTGTATTCGGTAGGACCGACGACAAACCGGGAGTCATGATGGAAAACACATTGGGCGGCGCTGCGCGCGGATCGGAGGATGAGCAGTCTGCACTGCAGAACACCCATGGCGGAGCGTTCTTGTTCAAGCTGGTGATGCTGTGGCTGGCCGTCGGCATTCCGCTGCTCTGGGGTGCCATCAAAGCCCTGCAAGAGCCGGGAAATCTGTTGCCGTAGGCGCCTGTCCGAGCACTAAACTCCCCACGTCGAGGCCAAAGCGCAGATATGGCTGCGCTATAATCCCGCGAGAACAATAGCTGGGGAGTTTCATGCTTAAGATTCTCGCGATAACCTCGTTCCTGACACTGGGGTTTGCGGCGATTGATTGCGCGCATGCGGAAGACGCGCCGGCCGCTCCCGCCGCCACCGACTATGCCAATCCCGCAGTCTGGTTGTGCAGGCCCGGTCGCCAGGATGCCTGCTCGGCGCCTCAGGACGCGACGATTGTCGCGGTCAATGGCTCCCTGACGCGCGAAGTTTTTCATTCCGCGAAGAATCCGGCGATCGACTGTTTCTATGTCTATCCCACGGTCTCGAATGAGCCGGGCGGGAATTCCGATCTGACGATTACCGGCGCGGAAAAAAACGTCGTGAATGCGCAGTTTGCGCGCTTCGCTGCCAAGTGCCGTCTGTTCGCACCCATGTACCGGCAAGTTACCTTGACCGCGCTGCGTGCAATGATTGCGGGCAAGCCGATGCCGATGGATCGCGACATGGCTTACAACGATGTGCTCGCGGCTTGGAACTATTATCTCGCGCACGACAATCAGGGCCGCGGCGTCGTGTTGGTGGGCCACAGCCAGGGCTCCGGTGTGCTGACGCGCCTCATCAAGGAAGAAATCGACGGCAAACCGGTCCAAGGCAAATTGATCTCGGCCATTCTCATGGGAACGAGTCTGCCGGTGCCGAAGGGCGCCGATGTCGGCGGTGCGTTCCAGCACATTCCCGTGTGCCGCTCGAACAGCCAGACCGGCTGCGTGATCGCTTTCGCAGACTTCCGCGTGAATGTACCGCCGCCGGCAAATTCGCGGTTCGGCAAGGCGGCGGAGGGCATGCAAGCGGTGTGCGCCAATCCGGCCGCGCTGAGCGGCGGCTCAGGTCAACTGAATGCCTACTTGTCGGCGGGGCGCATCTCCACCGGCTCCGACGGTCCGAGAGAGCCCTACGACTGGACTGCCCCTCCCAAGCCGATCGAAACCGCCTTCGTCAAGGTGCCCGGTCTTTTGAGCGCTGCATGCGTGGTGGACGAACATGGATCCTATCTTGCCGTCACCGTACATCCCACGCCGGGCGGTGCGCGTACCAATGACATTTCGGGCGATGTCGTCGTGAATGGCCAGGTGCTGCAAGACTGGGGCCTGCATCTGATCGACGCCAACCTTACGATGGGGAATCTGGTCGCGATTGTCGGCGACGAGACCAAGGCGTACCTGGCCGCAGCAAAAAAATAAAATAAATTCTACGCGGGCGAAATCATGTTGAAACGTCTCATGTTGGCTGGATTTGCCGCAGCGTTGATGGGCGCGACTGCGCCGATCGACTATTCGATCGTAGCGATTCGCTATGGCGTGTCTCCCGGAGTCCCCGTGGGTGCTCTGGTGGTGGGGGGACCTAAGGACGAGAAAATCGATATCGACTTTGTGGTCTGGCTGATTCGGGGCGGGGGCCGCAACATTCTTTTCGATAGCGGCTTTCACCGCGAGCGCTGGTTCAAGCAATTGGAGATCACCGATTACCTGAGTCCCGACGAAGCGGTGCGCCAAGCCGGCGTGAAACCGGAAGATGTAACCGATGTGGTGATCAGCCACGCGCACTGGGATCACATGGGCGGTATCGATCTATTTCCGAAGGCGACCGTTTGGATCCAGAAGGACGAGTTTCGTTACTACACCGGAGACGCATGGCAGTCGGGCGGCCATAACGGCGGCATCGACCCGGACGACGTCCAGCAACTGGTTCGGCTCAATACCGAGGGGCGTCTGCGCTTGGTGGATGGAGACAATGTGGAGATCCTTCCCGGAATCCGCGTGTTCGTCGGATCGCGGCACACCTTCGCATCGCAATATCTGCGGGTGGATGGCAAACTGCCATTTGTCCTGGCATCGGACAACGTTTACACCTATCGCAATCTGGCCGAGCACAAGGCGAGCGCCACGTTCAGCGATGCGGACCACGCGGCGAATATTCAAGCGCAGGAACGCATGATTCAGCTCGCAGGGTCGGTGGATCGGGTGGTGCCGGGACACGATGCCCTGCAGTTTCAGAAATTCCCAACAAAAGGCCGCGTGGCGACCATCAAGTAATCGTCAGAGCTATTTTTGCTGCTCTGAAACCTGGTCCAGCGCAGCCTGAAAGGTCATCGCGCGTTCGGCGCCCAAAAATGGCGGCTCCAGTTTCGCCAGAAACGCGCTGGGTTGTTGGCGAAGATCGCAAAGAATCAGCTGAGTCCCTTCCTGTCGTGCCTGACCCATAAAGGCCGCGAGCGCGCTCGCGCCGCTGGAATCAACGTAAGGCACTTGCTCCATCCGCAGGATGATGAACTTGGGCCGCCGGCCGGAGCGACGCAGCGCGTCGAGCATGTCGCGCGCGACTCCGAAGAACATGGGACCTGCAAACCTGAATACTTCAACCCCCTTGGGAAGGGAAGCCCTTTGAGCGGGATCATCGATGCTGAGTTCTTCAGGCAAGAGGCCGGCCGTTTCACTCATGCGCGCCAGGAAAAGCAACGAGGCCAGCGTGACGCCAACACCGATGGCGACCGTCAGGTCAACGAGCACTGTCAGCCCGAAGGTCAGCAGCAGTAGCGCGCGATCTCCGGCATCCATTTTGAGCAAGCTCTTGAACCGGTCCACCTCGGCCATGCCCCAGGCCACAACCAGCAGGATTGCCGCGAGCGCGGCCATGGGCACGCGAGCGATGAATCTGCCGGCAACCAGCATGAAGATCAGCAGAAAACCTGCGTGGAACATCCCGGCCATCGGCGTGCGACCGCCGGCTCGTATGTTGGTTGCGGTTCTGGCGATGGCTCCGGTCGCGGGCATGCCGCCAAAAATTGCGGAGCCGATGTTTGCGATACCCTGTGCGACGAGTTCCTGTCCCGGTCGGTGACTGTAACCGGTCATGCCGTCCGCGACGGTGGCAGACAGCAGCGATTCCAGACCTGCCAGAAACGCGATCGTGAATGCTGAGGGCCAGAGTTGCTGTATCAACGCCAACGACACGCTCGGTACATGGGGTGCGGGAATTCCCGTCGGCATGGACGGGAATCGGTCGCCCACCGTGACCACCGGCAAGTGCAGTAACGCGACCGCCGACGAGACGATGAACAGCGCAATGAGAAAGGCCGGAAGCTGGGGCGCAAATCGGCGCAGCAGCAAGATGATGGCGAGCGTAGTGCCGCCGACTCCGATCGCGTAGCCGTTGATCGAAGCAAGTGTGCTGAAGTACACCGCCCACTTCGGAATGAAATCAGCGGGCAGCTTGCCCGTGGCCAGACCCAAGAAATCGCCCACCTGGCTCGAGGCAATGATGACGGCGATACCCGCGGTAAATCCGGTGATCACCGGCATTGGGATGAAGCGAATCAGCCTGCCGACCCCCGCATAACCCGCGGCGATCAAAATGAAACCCGCCAACAGCGTTGCCAGGATCAATCCAGCATAGCCGTGCGCGGCGATCACGCCCGCGACGATGACGACGAAGGCGCCGGTGGGTCCACCGATCTGCACGCGCGAACCGCCGAGCAGCGAGATCAGGAATCCGGCAACAACCGCCGTAACCAGGCCCTGGTTGGGGGATGCGCCGCTGGCGATGCCGAGCGCCATGGCCAGCGGCAGCGCGACGATGGCAACGGTCAGTCCGGCCAGCGCGTCGCTGCGCCAAAATCGTCCTATCCGGCCCTCGCGCCAAACGATGATGAGCTTTGGCGTGAACGCCTGCCAAAAAGCGCTCATCTAAAGAGCCTAACCGGCCAGGGCCCGCGCGTGTTCTATCGCCCACGCGCACAAACCCGCGCAAACGATTCCCATGGCAAAGAACATCGCAGCGAAAAGTTTCTCGCGTCTGACCAGATGATCCGAATCCATGGGCGCGATCAGAAATGGCTCGCCATGAGTGGGCTCGCCGATGACGCTGGTCCGCACGATGGCTGAGCTCAGCGCGTGCCCGCGGCTCTCGGCTGCCGCAGCGGCGCGCGCATTCTCCCATTCGGCGGCGTCAATTTTGCCATCGTGATTCTGGTCAAACCGGGCAAGCAGCGCCGGTTGGTCCGATTTCCACTGGCGCAACAGGGCGGCAGAGGCCGCGTCGGTGGTTTCGATCTCGGAATTTGAGCGCAGTTCGCCCGTCACCGACAATTGATCGCCGGCGCAGAGCAGCCGCTCGGTGTATCGATATTGATCGGTGCTGAAAAATCCCCGCGAGCCCGTTGGCGGGCCCGAGGGCATGGGTGCGTCGCCATACCAGACGTCATGGCAAGTGGGCGTGATCTCTGCATTGACGGGGCCGACGAGGCATTCGCCGTCGCCGTCGGCGAGCAGAAATGGAGCGATGCTGGTGGCGCTGTTGATGGAGCGCCATGTGGTCTCGCCCTTGGCATTGCGCTGCTTCTCTTCGACGTCGAAGCTCCACCATATGCAGGGCCGCGAACTTAAGGGCGCCGCGGTCTGATCCGTGCCGGAGGCGCGCGCGCGTCCGAAAACCTTCACATATCCTTGCGCAGCGGAGCGTATCTTGACGAGCGGCGTATCCTCGATCAGCCGGTCGCGGCGGATTCTCGATGAGAACTTATAGAGCGCCCAGCAAGCGGCCGCGCCAAAGACCGCCGCTGCGGTCCAATAGTGCGTGATCGTGGTGCTTGGCATGGCGGGCCGCGCGATGCGCGAATCAGCGCGCGAATTGCGCCTTCACATCGACGTCCGATTTTTCGTTGCTCAAGAATTCCAGCAGTTTGGCCGGATGAAAATCGCCGAAGCTTGCGACCAGCGTATCGGGAAAGGTCTGCAGCCGGACGTTGTTCGCATTCACCGAATCATTGTAGATTTCGCGCCGGTCTGCGATGGCGGTTTCCAATCCGCTGATTCGCGCCTGCAGCTGGCGAAACGCCTCGTTCGCCTTGAGATCGGGATAGCGTTCCGCCACCGCATACAGGCCGCCGAGTCCGGCGCGCAATTCCTGCTCCGCTGCGCCGACCGAATTGACGTTGCCGGAGCCGCGCGCGGCGTCGACCGCGTTTCGCGCCTTGGTGACGCGCTCCAGGGTGTCGCGCTCGTATTCCATATACTGGCGGCATACTTCGATCAGCTTTGGCAATTCATCGTGTCGCTGCACGAGCAGCACGTCGATATTTGACCAAGCCAGTTTGACGGAGGCACCGACGCGCACCAAGCCGTTATAAATGCTGACCACGTAGCCGATCAGCGCTGCGACCAAGAACGCCAAAACCAATAGCGTAATCATGCAATGACTCCCTTGACGGAGATCGAATATAACCGTATGGGCCGTGAATACCCAGTTTGGCCGCCGCAGAATGTGAGTCCGCTATCATTCCAGGCGCGCAGATCGGGCTCCAATTCGCATCCTGCCGGTAAAGCCGTGCTTGGTGGCGGAACCTTTCGGCGAGATTCAACCGCCTTTTTTCTGCTCCGACTGCCACTTCGCAACCGCGGCCATGGTGTTCTCGACGTGCTTGTCGGGATTGAGCGCCGTGTATTCATAGATAATCGTGCCGTTGGGCGCGATGACGTATGAGGTGCGGTTCGTATACGAAGTGAAGAACAGATTGGCATCGTAAGCCGCGGAGATCTTCTTATCGGCATCGGATGCGACGGCAAATTTATTGCGGCACTCGCTCACCGAGAATTTGTTCAGCGTGTCGATGGAATCGTGCGATACGCCGATGACCGTGACGCCCATGGCCTTGAACTTGTCGGTGGCTTCGGCGAATTCATGTGCCTCGACCGTGCAGCCCTTGGTAAAGGCCGCAGGATAAAAATACAGCACAACCGGGCCGCTTTTCAGCGCATCGGCCAAGGAAAACGTGAACGGCTTTCCGGCGAGAGTCGCCGGCGTGGTGAAGGCGGGCGCTTGGGCGCCGGGCTTCAGGGCCGCGTAGAGCGGGGAGGCCAATACACAACAGCCAAGTCCCAGGATGAGCAAACGCCGCATGAGGTTCCCCTTTATGATCAATGCGCCTGGGAGGCGCTGCATTTCGCAGGCGAAGACAATTTGGCCGCCGGCTTCATTTTCGAGGCGCCTAGTGTACCCTCGGCCGCCAACTGATCAAACGCCACTTGCTGCAGGGCGCCGACTTGTGCGGCGGACAGGCCCAACTCAAATCCGGAACACTCGAACTCGCCGAGCGAGCGCGGATCTTGGCCGGTGATGGCGCCGAACAGCACCAGGGCTTCCAGGTAATCGCCAGAGGTGCTGGCGTGATAGCCGTCGTAGGTCCACAGATCGACTTTGCCGGCCTCGATTCCATCGTAGGGATTGGGGTCCGCCACGCCGGAGTGCATGGCCCGAACCCAGGCATCGCCCACCGGAATCACGGCGATGCCGGGTGTTGCCGCCGCCGCCCGGTTGTAGCCGTCGCGAATGTCACGAGCCATCGCCTCGATCGGCTTGCCGTACCATGCGCCCTGGGGCTGATAGGTTTGATCTGCCCGCGGCCAGGTAGCCATGATGCGAACATCCGCCTTGGGGTTCTTCGCGCGCACAAAATCCGCCATTTGCCGCACGCTGGCGATCAAGACCGCAGGATCGCCGGGTTTCTTGGGATCCAAGGTGCTGTGACCATGCATGATGACGGCGTCCCAGGGTCGCTGACCGATGAGGTCCAGCTTATGCTCCAGATGCCAGTCGATGCCGACTCCGGGCTGGGTTTCAAGGTAGACGTCGTAGTTCAAACCGGCCTGCGCTGTGAACGATTTGAACAGCGCCGGCACACCGCCTTGTCCGGTGCCGTTAAGATCGCCGACGGTGTCGGATCGGTAGTATCTCACCGGTGAACCGTAGGCAAAGGTGAAGCTGTTGCCGATGAACAGAATGCTGCCGGCGAATGAATCTCCGGCAATGATCAGCAGGGTGAGTGTCAACGCCCACTGGGTACGCCATCGAGGGCGATGTAGAATCTTGAACATGTCGGCCGCCACCCGGCGCATGTTGCCAGTTTAAATTATGCGATACCAGTGAAATGAGCCGAGACGACGAAGATCGCATCCTGCACGGTCTGTACTACTACCGCGAGAACATCGACGAAGATGTGCAGGTGACGAGTGAGCAGTTGCTGTGGCTTGCGATGCACCCGTTGCGCGAGGGAGAGGCGTGGAACAAGGAAGGCAAACTGCAGAGCATGGATGCCTCCGAGTTCCCCGAAGAGATTCGCTCCAAGCTGATCACAGCAAAACTTGAATTGCCGCTGCGCTACTTGCAGTACCGCCGCTTGATCACTTACGCGAGACGCAGCGACGGCATGCTGTATGCGGCCGTTACGTTTGCCGGTGCGGATCGCGCCATACGTCTGCACACACGGCGCGGGCGCATGGATCTCTGGTACCGCGAGCATCGCGACGGCATCATCGGCGTGACCATCACGATCTTGATTTCCTTCATCACGGCGCTGATCACGGTGCTCGCGATCGGCAAAATGTTGAGACCCTGAGCGCAAACCTCGACTGTTGCTCATTCGCAAAGTACTTATGTCGCGCGGAGAATCCGCCATAGCACGCATCGCGGCCGCAGCATTCAGTGACGTATTTACATATCTGAAACGGCATCGATAAATGAGACGTGCGTCACTGGTGTTATGGTGAGTGTCGCTATTTTTAGACGCGGGGAAAAGCGGAGAATGCTGCGCATTACAAGTGCTGATAGCAACTGGAAAGCGCAACATGTCACGAATCAACGGGCAACGGAATTGGCTGCTGGCGGCGAGTATTCTCGGCCTCACGCTGTGCCTGACCGCATCGAATTTCCGCAGTAGCGTCCCCGCGACAAACGTGCATGGCGCGCCCGCGACAAACGTGCGTGGCGCGCGAGTCGGCGCGGCGAAAGCGCCGGCGCTCGCTGCGCTGCCCCTGCATCTGAGCGTTGCGGGGCCTCATCTTCGGCATCGATTCATCGTGCAGTCCGCGAGCGCCGACATCGCGCGAGATGCGGTGTCGCGGGCGGGTGGCCTGGTCACCGGCGATCTCAGCATCATTCGCGCGGTCTCTGCCTCGCTCGATGAGCATGAAATGGCGGCGCTGCGCGCGGAGCAGCTTCCGCAGCTGCACATCTACGACGACACGGCCGTCGTCGCCAGTTCCATGGGAACGCTGCCCGAAACCTACTATCCGAGTGAAGTGGATGCCGCCAATTTACACGTGGGCGGCATGACCGGGCGCGGCATCACTGTCGCAGTCATCGATTCGGGTCTGTGGAACCAGCAAGGCCCGCTGCAAAGCGCGCCGGGCCAGAGCAACAGCCGCGTACTCGCGCAGTATGACGTTATTCTGGCGCGGCAGAATCCCAGTTACTACCTGCCGTCGCCCCTGGAAACGTACAGCCGCAACATCAACGACCCCTACGGTCACGGCACGCACGTCTCCTCAATCATCGCCAGCAGCGGTGTCGCCACCACAGGCCGATATCAGGGCGTCGCGCCGGGCGTGAACTTGGTGTCCGTGCGCGCTTTGGACAGCAACGGCCAGGGTCTGTATTCGGATGTCATCAGCGGCGTTCAATGGGTCGTCGCACAGCGAAAACGCTACGGTATTCGCGTGCTGAATTTGTCCTTCGGCTCACCGCCTTCCGGCCCTTACTGGCAGGATCCGCTGAACCAGGCGGTTATGGCCGCGTGGGCCTCGGGAATCGTGGTTGTCGCAGCCGCGGGCAACCGCGGGCCGGATCCCTTGTCGATCAATGCTCCCGGCAACGTACCTTACGTGATCACCGTGGGCGCGGTGACGGATGCCTATCATCCGCTGCAGCCGACTCAGTATCGATTGGATTCGTTCTCATCCGCGGGTCCGACTTTCGAGGGGTTTGTGAAGCCCGATGTGTTGGGGATGGGCGGCCACGTCATGGCCTACGCTCCCAACAACGGCACCTTGGCGCAGGAGTATCCCTCCTGGATCACCGAACCTTACAGCGACATGACCATGTCCGGAACGTCGCAGGCAACCGCGACCGTCAGCGGAGTCGTTGCACTGATGCTGCAGGTGAATCCGCGGTTGACTCCGGATCAGGTGAAGTGCCGGCTCATGTCCGGTGCGCGTCCGGCTGTCAATTCGTCGGGAAAACTGGCTTACACCGTATTCCAGCAGGGCGCGGGGTTGGTGGACGCAAACGCTTCCGCCTACAGCAACGCATCGGGATGCGCCAATCAGGGCGTCAATGTGCTGCTCGATCTCGCCGGATTGCAACATTACGGCGGCCGCGCGAACGAAGATGCCAACGGCAATTTCTACATCATGCAAGTGTCGGCGTCGAATGCGAACCCTGTGGGTTCGTTGCTGGGCGGCTTGCTGGGCGGCGTCGGCAACCTGGTGGGCAGCGTCGGCAACTTGGTGTCGAACGTTCCGCTGGTCGGCAGCCTTTTGAAGGGCGTGCCGCTGCTCCTTGATGGCTTGCTGTGGAATGGCTCATACACGGCGAGCAGCGGTTATGCGTGGAGCGAAGGCTATGCGTGGAGCGAAGGATATGCGTGGAGCGAGGGCTACGCATGGAGCGAAGGCTACGCATGGAGCGAGGGCTACGCATGGAGCGAAGGCTACACGGGCGTCGATGCTCCACAGCCGGAATAAATAGGGCACTCGATGCGGAATCGCAGGCGCATTACCAGCATTCTGATCGCCTGCGTAGCGACGGCGGCCATTGGCCGGGCCACGGCCGCGGTTGCGGGCGCGCCGATTCCTGCAATACGACCGATGTATTTCGAGCATTTGACGATGCGCGATGGGCTCTCGATGAGCACCGTCAACAGCATCCTGCAGGACTCACAGGGCTACGTTTGGCTTGCGACGGAAGCGGGGCTAAATCGCTACGACGGCTATACCGTTCGGCAGTTTCGCCGCGAGCGCGGCAACGAACATGCCTTGGCGAGCGACTACGTCTGGTCGATAGCCGAGGACTCCCACGGCGATCTTTGGCTTGCGACAGATGGTGGGGGCGTGGCTCGCTGGGAGCGGGCAACCGAGACGTTCCAGCAATTCAGGCACGATCCGGCGCGCACGGAATCGCTGGCCAGCGACCGCGTGCGCGCGCTGCTGATCGATGCCAAGGGGTTTATCTGGGCCGGCACCAAGGATCAAGGGCTTGACGTGCTCGACCCCCAGACGGGCTCGGTACGACATTTTCGGCACCGCGACGCCGATATGCTTTCGCTACCCTCGGACGCCATAGGTGCGCTTTATACCGATCGGGAAGGTCGAATCTGGGTCGGCTCCGACGGTGGACTCAGCCGCTACGATTCGCTAACCGACGGATTTGTCACTTACGGCGACGCCATGGGCGCCGCAAAAATTCGCGACTCACGAGTTCACGCCATCCGCGAAGATCACAACGGGGCGCTGTGGATCGGCACGATTAATGACGGTCTCGCCCGGTTGGATCTGCATGCAAACGTGTTCACCGTGTTTCGGCATGACGCCAGCAATCCTCACTCGCTGAGCAATGACCACGTTTGGGCAGTGCTGGAAGACGACGCCAAGCGCGTGTGGGTTGCGACCGCCGATGGGCTGGATTTATACGATCAAAATTCGGCGTCTTTCATCCGATACGGTCACGATGCCAACAATCCCCAAAGTCTGCGTGACAGTGATGCGTTATCGCTGTATCAAGATCGCGGCGGCGTGCTCTGGGTTGGAACGCGCGCGGGCGGTGCCAGTCACTGGAATCCACGAAGCTGGTTGCTGGGTCACTACTTCAGCGATGCGTTCAACGCCACGCTGGTTGAATCCTTCGCGGATGACGACGCTGGAAACCTGTGGGTGGGCACGATTGGTGCCGGGCTGGTCGAGATCGATGGCCATACCGGGCGTGAGCGCCAGTATGGCGCGGAAAAAGCCGCCGGCCCGGGTCCGCCGCAGCTCTCGGACGGCCGAGTCATGGCGCTGCTGAATGATCATCAGGGATCTCTGTGGATCGGCACCATGACCGGCGGCCTCGACCGACTCGATTTGGCCAGCGGCAAGCTGCGCGTTTACCGCTCAACCGCCGGAGATTCGGCCACGCTGCCGGCCGACGGCATCATGTCCCTGTACGAAGATCGGCTCGGCACACTCTGGGTCGGCACATTCCGGGGCGGCCTGGCCAGCATTGATCGGGCTACCGACAAGATCACGCGCTATCCTTTTGGAGCCGCGGCAGCGAACGCGCTCAGCAGCTCGAAGGCCGGTGCAATCGTGGAGGACGCCCTCGGCAATCTCTGGATTGGCACCGAGGGGGGAGGACTCAATCTTTTTGAGCGCAAGTCCGGGCGGTTTTACGCCTACCGCCGCGATGATCGCGACCCGAAGAGTCTCAGCGACGATACGGTGTACGCGCTGCACATAGATCAGCATGGCGATTTGTGGGTGGGCACAGCGGATGGAGGCCTTGATCGCGTCATCGGCACTTCAGCGAAGCCGGAAGCCGTACAATTCGAAAACCAATCAGGTCGCGGGATGCCGAGCCAGGTAGTTTACGGAATCGAATCGGATCGCGAAGGGCGCTTGTGGCTGAGCACCAACAACGGCCTGGCGCGATTTGATCCGCGGTTGCATACCGTCAAGCTGTTCCATCAGGTTCACGGCCTTCAAGACGAAGAATTCAATAGCAACGCGCACTTCCGCAGCGCCGAGGGCATCTTATACTTCGGCGGCAATCATGGATTCAACGCCTTCTCTCCGGACCTCGTCACTTCGGAAGGGCCGGCGCCTTCAGTCGTTTTGACGATGGCCTCGAAGCTCAACCAACCGATGACGGCGCACGAACTGCCGAGCGCAACTCACCCGTTGGCGCTGGCGTACGATGACAAGCTTGTCACCTTGGATTTTTCCGCTCTGGATTTTACTTCGCCTGCGGACAATCATTACTCCTACCGGCTCGAGGGATTCGACAACGACTGGATCGATGCGGGAACCACGCATCGGGCAACCTACGCCAATTTGAACGCGGGCAAGTACCTTTTCCAGGTGCGCGCCGCCAATGCCGACGGCATCTGGAGCGATAGGAGTTTGAGCATTCCCGTTCACGTGGCGCCGGCTCCTTGGAATACCCTGGCCGCGCGCATCGTGTATTTTCTGATCGGTGTGGCGATTCTCGCCTATCTTTGGCGCTTTCAGCGCCAGAGGCGCGAGCGGGAGCTGCGCTACAGCCGCGAGCTTGAACACACGGTGCGGATCAGAACGCACGAACTCGAGGAGCGCAATCAGGAACTCCAGGTTCTCAGCCGCGCCAAGAGCGACTTTGTAGCTCGGATGAGCCACGAGCTGCGAACGCCCATGAACGGTGTGCTCGGCATGACCAGCCTGTTGCTCGACACACCCATCGACCGATCGCAGCGGCGATTTGCCGAGGCCATTCACCGCTCGGCTGACTCGCTCCTGGCCATCGTCGATGACGTGCTCGATTTCTCCAAGATCGAGGCGGGGCGGCTGCAGCTCGAGTCCGTCGAAGGCGATCTGGTCGAGATCCTGGAACAAACCGTGGAGATGCTGGCGGCGCGAGCGGCAACCAAGGGTATTGAGCTGATATGCGATTCACCGCCGGGCAAGCTGCCGCGGGTGAAATTCGACGCCGTGCGGCTGCGCCAAGTGCTCGTGAATCTCGGCGGCAACGCGGTCAAGTTCACCGAGCGCGGCGAAGTCATTCTGCGCTTGAGCGCTACCGGCGCGGCCGAGGGCTCAATCGGGATACGCGTCGAGGTGGTGGATACCGGGGTGGGCATTGCACCGGAAAGCCAGGCGAAAATCTTTGATGAATTTGCCCAGGAAGATGCTTCTACCACGCGCCGCTTCGGCGGTACGGGGCTCGGCCTGGCGATTTCGCGCCAGCTCATCGAGCTCATGGGCGGCCGGCTCGCAGTGAGCAGCGCACCGGGCAAAGGCTCGACGTTCTCTTTCGAACTATCCCTGCCGCTCGCCGACCCGTCGGCTCAATTCCCGGCGCCGCCCAGAAGTTTGAGCGGTATTCGGGTCCTGGCGGTGCACGAGAATGCCGCGGCCCGCATCTTTCTTGGCAAGACCCTGCGGGCGTGGTCGGCGCGCCCGACCGAGGTCGCTTCACTCGCGGAGGCGCTCAGCGCCTCGAGCGGCGCAAGCTACGATGCGCTGGTGATCGATGACGGCTTGATTGCCGCGTCGCCGAGCTTCTGGCAGGAGGTACGGGGCCGATTGGGAAAAAATCTACGCGTCATTCGCCTCTTGAGCTTCGTCAGCTTGAGTTCGAGCGTCTCGCCGGACGACGCGCTGCTCGATACGGAACTCACCAAGCCGGTGCGCCTCGCCGAGCTGCACCGCGCGTTGATCGGTTGTTCAGATCGGAGCACACCGCTAACTGAACGAACCGTTGCGTTGAAAAAGCCTGCCGGGGCGCTGCCGGCGTTGCACGGCCGCATTCTGGTGGTCGAAGACCAGCCTCTGAATCGCGAAGTGGCTATCGGTATGTTGACCTCCATGGGGTTGGAGGTGGAAACCGCGCATCACGGTCAACAAGCCCTCGATATGATGCAGTCGCGCTCTTTCGATGCGATTCTAATGGATTGCGAAATGCCCGTGATGGACGGCTTCTCCGCGACACGCGCCCTGCGCGTCCGCGAATCGGGCGGCAGCGTTCACATTCCGATTATTGCCCTGACGGCCGATGTGACCAGCACCGGCCGCGCGGCGTGTCTTGCGGCCGGAATGGACGATCATTTGGCAAAGCCCTTCAGACGCGAGGCGCTGCATGGCATTCTCGCGCGCTGGCTCGGCAAGCAAAAGCAGGGGGCGGCGTTGCCGAGCGCGGCGCAACCGAAGGACCCGGCGTCCGGGGCGGCCCCGCTTCTCGATGGCGCCACGTTGGACGCGCTGCGCGCCCTGCCGCGCAGCGGACCCAAAGACATGCTCACTCATATCGGCGAGCTGTACTTGCTGGACTCGCGCGGCCTCCTTGCAACAATTGAACAATCGCTGCTCGCCGGCAATGGCGCGGACCTGGCGCGCGCGGCTCACGCCTGGCGCTCCTACAACGGCAACGTCGGCGCGACCGGTCTGGCCCAGCTTTGCCGGGAACTCGAAGAGGCAGCGCGATCCGGCGATTTCGTCTCTGCGCGCGCAACCTATGCGCAGATTCAAGCCCTGCATCATCGCGTGCGCGACGAGCTGCAGCTGGAAATGCGTAAATCCGCATGAATACCGACGTCAAACCGATACGTGTGCTGATCGCCGATGACGACGCGATCTTGCGCGAGATCGCCGGCGCGATGCTGAAGGAGGCGGGTTTCGCCGTGCAGACCGTGGCCAGCGGCGATGCGGCAGTTGCCGCCTGTGCACTGCGAATGCCCGATATCGCGTTGCTCGACGTCGAAATGGCGCAAGGCGACGGCTATCAAGCCTGCACCAATATTCGATTCCTGCCGGGCGGCGCCGATTTGCCCATCGTGATGGTTACCGGCTGCGATGACACCGCGTCGATCGATCGGGCCTACGAGGCGGGCGCGACGGATTTCATCGTCAAGCCCATCAATTGGGCTTTATTGACGCACCGCATTCGCTATGTCATGCGGGGTGCGCGCACCATTGAGGCGCTGCGATTCAGCGAGCAAAAAAACGCGGCGCTGCTGCGGGCGATACCCGACGGCATTTTTCTCGTGGACAGCGCAGGGTGCGTCAGTCATTGCTTCAGCCCCATCAGTGGGCTGCTGAACAGTTCGGCGCGGGAAGGCGAAGCACAGTCGCTGTTCAGTCTGCTGCCGATGGCCAAGCGCGGCCTTGCCATGGATTCCTTGAGTTCCGCGCTGCGCGGCGAGCCCGCGGTATTCGAGTTTTCCTTGGACGGCACCCCTGCGATTCGCCACTTCGAATGCCGCTACTTGCCGAACTCCAGCGGCCAGGTTCTGGTGATTATTCGAGATATCACCGCGCGCAAGGAGACCGATGCGCGCATTCATCGGCTGGCCTACTTCGATGCTCTGACAAGCCTGCCAAACCGTGAATGGATTCGCGAGTACCTGTCGCAGGCGCTCTCGGAGGCACGACGCCGTCATCGGCATCTGGCCCTGCTCAATGTGGACTTGGACCAGTTCAAACGCATCAACGACACCTTGGGGCATGGGACCGGGGATGCGCTGCTGCGCCAGGTCGCGGAGAGACTGCAGGCAGCCGTGGACCAGATAGACATCGAAGGTGTGCAGGGGCAGATTGCCCGCCTGGGAGGCGATGAGTTCATCGTCGTGCTGACCGGTTTGAGCGATGCCATGCAAGCCGAGGAGGCAGCTAAGGCAATCCTCGCTGTGCATGCGGCGCCGTACTTGCAGGCGAGCTATGAACTGGTCGTGACATCCAGCATCGGCATCGCCAAGTTCCCCGAGCACGGCGACGATGTACAGAGCCTGCTCAAGAACGCCGAGGGCGCCATGTACGAGGCGAAATCGAGCGGCCGGAATCAATTGCGTGTCTACGACAGTGCCGTCAATGCGCGCGCGCTGAAGCGTTTGTCGCTGGAAATGGAACTGCGGCGTGCCGTCGAGGACTCGAGTCTCGAGGTTTACTACCAGCCGAAATACGAGGCACGAACGCTTGATCTGTTGGGCGGAGAGGCGCTGTTGCGCTGGTTCCATCCCGTCAGAGGTCAGATCCCGACGGCCGACTTCATCGCCATCGCCGAGGAAACCGGGCTGATCGGGGACATCGGCAAGTGGACCTTGCAGAGAGTGTGCCGCGATCTCAGTCAATGGCGCGCGGCCGGGCTCAAGCTGCCGCGCATTGCCGTGAACGTATCCGGGCGCGACTTCATGCATCCGGAGGCGTTGCTGCGCATCAGCGAGACGGTCGCTCAGGAAAAGTTATCGCCGTCGCTTTTCGAGCTGGAACTGACCGAAGGCGTGCTGATGCGCGATGCCGAAGCCGGGCGCCGATCGCTGCTGGCGCTCAAGGAATTCGGATTTGCGCTTGCCATCGACGATTTTGGTACAGGTTACTGCTCGTTGAACTATCTGAAGCGCTTTCCCCTCGACACGCTCAAGATCGACCGCTCGTTTGTCGCGGATATCAGCGAGGATCCGGAGGATGCAGCCATCGTGCGCGCCATCATCGCTCTCGGCCACAGCTTGGATCTCAAGATCGTCGCTGAAGGCGTCACCACGCAGGAGCAGCTCAAATTTCTCCGGGCTGAAGGCTGCGACGCCATTCAAGGCTTTCTCATGAGTGCGGCGATTGCCGCAGCGCCGTTTACCGAGCTTCTGCGGCAGGCCGCAACTCGCCCCATCCGCGAGGTTGCGTCGCCTATTCGCTCCGTCGGGTAACCAGCCGGCGCGCGTGGAAGCAGGATATGAATGCCGCGTAGCTCCAGGCCAGCTGCTGCGCGGATCGTTGCACCCCGGTATGCTGATCGAATTGTTCCGATAGCTCGCCGCTGGGCGGAGTATAGGTGCGTACCGTTTCGAGGAATGCGTCGCCGCGGTTGATCAACCCCCGCATCGCCGGCATTTGCGCGGCGGCTCGAAAACAAAATTCCGCCGCCGCGAGAGTCGAAAAATAATAGGCGCCGCCCGAATAGTAAACATCGCCTGCGTAGCGGCCCATCGCCGGCCCGCGGCCGGCGCCGCGATTTCGATTTATGGCATATTCGGCCTCGAACAACGCCTCCAGCCTCGCCAGCGTCGCATGCATGCGCGGATCCTGCACCGAGTGCACCGCGGCAGTTCCGCCCGCGTGAATCGCCGCGAAAATGACCGATATATCCAGGTCCTTCAGCGACGGCGCGTTCGACACCAAAATGCGCGATTTGTAGAATTGCAGGTCCTCGCGCCAGAATCCATCCAGCTCCTTGAGTATCGCGCTCGCTTCGGAGCGGCAAGCAGCCGCCTCCGTGCCTTCACCCTGCTGCTCGAACCAATCAGCACCGGCTTCCAGCGCCCGCGCGGCCGCCCGCAGCGTGTAATAGTGCAGACCCTTTTCCTCCTCCCAGATATCGAAACTCGCTTCACGCCAATGACGCCGCGTAAAGCTAAGATCGATTCGGAGCAGCGAATCGACCGCCGCAGCGAGTTCGCCTTCAAAGCGCGCCGCGACCTGCCAATGCAGCAGGGCAATCGCCCGCATCGCCGGGCCGTCATATTGGGGGCGCGGCCACTTGGAAATGTCCAGCGTGCCGTCGGGATTGACCCGGGTCTCGCCCAGGATCGCCTCGCCGTGCGCGGCGGAGAGATCCGCGTCGGTGCGCACAAATTGACGAAAATCGGGCGCAATCGCAGCTCGCCAGTTCGGCGCGCTTAAGGGGCGCCCGTCGAGATTCTGCAGCGATAGACTGAAGTTGACGAAGTCGGCGAAGGGCGTGAGGAAATCGCCCTCCAGCGATTCGTCTTCGAACAATAGGCGCAAGGCATCGATCACCACGGCCGAATCACGGAACCAGTGGAAAAAGTAATCAGGCTCAGGATCGTAAGCACCCAGCACGGGCGATGCGACGATGGAGCCCTTCCGCGGCCGCACGGTTTGCGCGAATCCGGGTCGATGCTTGACGATCCCGACCGGCGACACGCTGCGCATCATGGCAACAGCGCTGTGCCGGTACTGGCGCTCTGTCCAATCCTCGAGCGGTTCCATCAGCGGCTGAAGCTCAGCGCGCGCAGCCCTGTTTGTATTTCGGGCGCGTTCATGAACAGTTTCCACAACAGCCCGGTGCGGTGATTCTCGATCATCACCACAATCGGCCCCTGATCGATGGCGAGATAGGTGTCGGCGTACCAATCGCGCGACTCGCAGAAGGCATCGACAAAGCCAAATCGGCCCCAAATCTTCTCGCCGTGAGCCGTGAGGAAGTGGCGCAGCGCCTGCATCGACTCCTTGGGCGCGTAAGGCATGCTCGACAGAGCTGCGGTGGGCGAAATGGTGCCGTCGTCCTCATCGGGGGAATGGGGGGCGTAGCCGTCGGGGCCGTCGCTCGAGGTGAGACCCCAGCAGGCCGCGCCGTATCCCTTGTGATGCAGCGGATTCGCTACGCAGTGCGCGTGGTGGATGCGCACGTGGTTGACGTTCTGCTGCCAATAGTCCGCGTATTGGTCCTTGAGACCGCGCGGGTCGATCCCGCAAAAGGAATACTGCGAGAAGAAAAGCGGGCCGCCGAAATTCGGGCCCAGGGCCAAGGGGATGTCGTAGTACCGCCTGCCGTTGAGGAAATGGCGTCCCACCGCCCAGCCCTTGTGGTAAACGCGTGGTTCGATTGCATAACGGGACGCGGACGCGGCGAGCAGGTACGTGATCAGACATTCATTCCAGCCGCGGATATCGAGTTCCAGCGCCCAGCCGTTGTTGGGGCTCCAATGCCACAGCAGTGCCGACGTGCCGCGGGTGTACCAACTCCATTCCACGTCATTCCACATGTAATTGACCTGGCCCCGGATCCTGGATTCCTCCGCGCTGTCGCGGTTGAAGTATTCCCGGGCGCAGAGCAGCCCCATCATCAAGAATGCGGTCTCGACCAGATCGCCGCCGTCGTCCTTGCGGGTGAAGGGTATCGTTGCGCCGGTGCGTCCGTTCATGAAATGGGGGAAGACGCCGTGATAACAGGTCGCGCGGGTCAACAACTTGAGCATGTGCTCCAGGCGATCTATCGCTGCCGCGCGCGTGATCCAGCCGCGCTCGGCGGCGACGACCAGCGCCATCACGCCGAATCCTGAACCGCCGATCGTCACCAGATCATCGGTCGGCACTGCTGTGGCGGTACAGCGGTCCGGCGCGAGACCGCTCACCGGATGCGACGCCTCCCAAAAGAAGCCGAAGGTCTGCCGCTGCACCGCCTCGAGCAGTTCCTCGTCGGGTAATGCCGCAAGTTCGGCCGGGCTGGGATTGCGATGTTTCATGCTGGGAGCCTGTCAGAGTATTCCACGTGAGTTCCTAAGGGCTTGTCGCAAGCCGCGGCGCAGCCGGCGCTGCCGGGAATTTGAGCTTCTTTGCGGTGGGATCCATGACCAAGTGCAAAACCCTCGAAAACAAGTGATGCGCGTCAGTGCGACCGATGTGGATGATGGCTGATTGTGCAAGATCCTTGGTGAAGATGTCGACAACGCGGTCGAGTTGCCTGTCGTCCAGCGAGTCGAGCACCTCATCGATGATCACCCAGGGCGCCTGGTGAGTGATGACGCGGGCCAAGTTCAGAGCGTGCTGCTCATCCTCGTTCAATTCATGATCCCAGCGCAGCGTCGAATCGAGCAGGGGCGTCAAGCGATGCAACCCGACCCGCGCCAGCGCGGCGGAACAGGCGCCGGTATCGAATCCACTGGTGGGTTTGGGGTACGCCAGAACTTCACGCAGCGTGCCGGGCGGAAGATAGGGCGTGCGGGGTATGTAGAGCATTTCCTCATCGGCCGGGTGCGAGACCGTACCCGAGCCCCATGGCCAGAGGCCCGCGAGCGCACGAAACAGCAAAGTCTTTCCCGTTCCCGATTCGCCGACGATCAGCACGCGCTCGCCGCGCTTGATCTGCACTTTTCGTTCCTGAAGCATCGTGGATCCGCTCGGCGAGCAAATTTGCAGATCGTCCACGTCGAACTCTCCGGCTTTCCCGGCGACGTATGAAATACGGTTTTCCACATTGTGCATGATGTCCGTGTCGATCACAGCGCGTCGAAAACCCGCTACGCGCAGCAAGGTCGCGCGCCAGTCGGCAATGGTGCTGAAATTGTCGACGAACCAGCGCAGTGAGGATTGGACTTGCATGAAGGCGCCGGAGGCCAGCATCAGCCCGCCGAAGGTGAGATTGCCGGCGAAGTACAAGGGGGCGGCAACCAAAATGGGGGCGACCAGCGTGAACCAGCCATAGCCCGCGGTGATCCAGGTGAGATTGGTCAGGCCCGTCACCAAGCGCGCGGTTGCGGCGAGCACGCCCGCCAGATCCACCTGGATGCGCCGCGCCTCGTCGGGCTCGCCTTCACTCAAGGCAATCGCATCGATATGCTCGTTGACCCGCACCAGTGAGAAGCGCAAGTCAGCCTCGCGCGCGTAACGCTGCGCGTTGCGGTCGACGAGACTGCGGCCCACCCAATAACTGAGCAGCGATGCCGAACCCGAATACACGATCGCCGCCCAGACCATGTATCCGGGTATCACGATTTGTCGTCCATCCCAGTGGAAGGCGAAATTATTGGACAGGTCCCAGAGTACTTTCACGAAACTCGCGAGCAGGATCGATGACTGCAGCAGCCCGATGCCAAGATCGGCGGACAGCTCGATGAGGTGGCGCGCATCCTCATGCATGCGCTGATCCGGATTCACGCCCATCGGTCCCGCGTTGGTCAGCCGGAATGCCCGGCCGGGTACCAGCCAGTTTTGAATCAGGTCTTGGGCCAGACCTTGGCGCAGCTTGAGCTTCAGGGTTTCGCCGAGCCAGCGCTGTCCTACATTGAGCACCAGCAGCGTTCCGGCAATTATTCCAAAAACCCCCAGCTGATCCAGGAATTGCGCAAAATCGCGGCGCGACAGGGCATCATAGAAGGGTTGATTCCAGGTGTTGAGCCGAATTTGGCCGTAAGCGGTCGCGGCGATCACGAAAAATATGGAGCCTGACAATAGGAACAGCGTATTGCGTACCGGCGAGGCCCACAGAGCTCGCGTCATCGTGCCGAGTTGCGGGAGCAGGCGCGAATTCGCAAGCTCCTCTGTTTCCGCGGGATTCGGCGTCTGCGCCGGACTATCTTTGCTCATGCGCTTCTCTCAAGCAGGGTGGTTCCTCCATTATGATTCACCACACCCGCTTTCAGGGAGCTAAACTTCAGTGAGCCGCGTCGAAAGTTTGATGAGCAGAATGACGCTGACCGAAAAGCTCGGTCAGCTCACCATGACCGCCTGTGGTCAGGCCGTCACCGGTCCCACCATCGCCGGCGATTCCACCGCGGCCGTCAAAAGCGGCGCGATTGGAAATTTGCTCAATCTGGTCGGCCCCGACAACGTGAATGAAATGCAACGACTGGCGCTCGAGTCGCGGCTCGGTATTCCATTGCTGATCGGCTACGACGTCATTCACGGCCATCGCATTCTGTTTCCGATTCCCCTGGGCGAAGCTGCGTCCTTCGATCCGGAGTCTTGGGCCTTGAGCGCCCGCGAGTCGGCCAGGGAAGCCGCTGCCGATGGGTTGGCCATGACATTTGCACCGATGCTCGATGTGGCGCGCGATCCGCGCTGGGGCCGCATCGCCGAAAGTCCCGGCGAAGACCCGCTGGTGGGCGCGCGCATGGCCGAGGCCAAAGTGAAGGGTTTCCAGGGCGCCGATCTATTGCAGGCCGATGCGCTCGCTGCCTGCGCCAAACACTACTGCGCTTATGGAGGCGTAACGGCGGGCCGCGAATACGCTTCCGTCGACATTTCGGAACGAACACTGCATGAGGTGCACATGGTGCCGTTTGTCGCGGCTATCTCCGCCGGCGCGGCGGCCATCATGCCGGCATTTACGGATCTTAACGGCATCCCGATGACGGCCAACAAAGCGCTGCTGCGCGACTGGCTGCGTGAGCGCCTCGGTTTCGACGGCGTCGTCATCAGCGATTACAACGCCATCGCCGAATTGATCCGTCATGGCATCGCGGCGGACCTGCCGGAGGCGGCGGCTCTCGCGCTGAAGGCGGGCGTTGACATCGACATGATGTCGGACGCCTATCGGCATGGATTGCCGGTTGCGTTGAAACGAGGTCTTGTCAGCGTCGCGGAGATCGATGAGGCGGTGCGCCGCGTGTTGAGGTTGAAGGAGCGACTCGGACTATTCGAGGACCCGTATCGTCGGGGCAAGCATGCTGAATCGCCCGCGGCGCTGAGCAGCCGCCGGCATCTGGCACGCGAGATTGCCGCGCGTTCGATCGTCATGTTGAAGAACGACGCCGATTGCCTGCCGATTTCAACTTCGGCGCCGCGTCTTGCCGTGATTGGCCCGCTGTCGAATGCATCGGTGGAGATGCGCGGCATCTGGTGGGGTGCCGCGGGCCCGACGGGTCACGTGACCGTGCTCGAGGGTCTGCGCGCGGCGCTGCCTCACGCTGAGATTCGGCATTCGGCGGGCGTTGAAATCGAGAGTGCGGACACAACAGGAATTGCCGGCGCCGTAGATCAGTGTGCGAATGCGGATGCCATCATCCTGTGCTTGGGCGAAGCCGCGACGATGAGCGGCGAAGCCGCCAGCCGTGCGCAATTGGATTTGCCCGGCATCCAACGGCGGCTTGCGGAAGCGGTATTCGACCGCGCGCAGCGCTTGCGCGTTCCCGTGATCGTGGTTTTATTTTCCGGGCGACCGCTGGTGGTGCCGTGGTTGGTAGAGGGCGCCAACGCGGTGCTCGCGGCTTGGTTTCTGGGCAGCGAGGCCGGCAATGCCATCGCCGATGTGCTCACAGGACGGGTGAGCCCAAGCGGGCGCACACCGGTGAGCTGGCCGCGCGCGGCCGGACAGATACCGATTTTTTTCAGTGAACGCCCGAGCGGCCGGCCCTTCGACGCCAAGGATAGATTCACCAGCAAGTATCTTGATGTCGCCAATGAGCCGTTGTTTCCGTTTGGCTTTGGACTCACATACGGCCGCTTTGAGCTCTCGAACCTCCGCCTGTCGAGCACCTCAATCGGCATCGGTGATGCCATCGCCATTCAAGTGGACGTCCTCAATCGAGGGGCCAGGGAGTCGCAAGAAACCGTCTTTTTGTTCACCCACGACAAAGTTGCGAGCGTTTCGCGGCCGAAGCTCGAGCTCAAGGATTTCGGCAAGATCACCCTGAAGCCCGGCCAGATCGGCACGGTGAGCTTGTCGCTGCGCGGCAGCGAGCTGCGTTTTCTGGGCCTGCAACTCGAGCCGATCTTCGAGGCAGGCGAGGTTGAGATTCTGGTCGGCCCCTGTGCCGATAGAGCGCGGCTGCTGACAGCAGCTATTCAGCTGGTTGCGAGTTGTCCCTGCGATTCAAAAAATAATGGATAGATATATTGTTATATTTCAGTAAATTATATAAATGTATTGATGTTATTTATTGTGCAAGTTGGCAGTCTGGCAAACCCACTCATAAATGTTGTCACTGGGGGTGCCCGGCACGATCGGAACCCAGGCAGCCTGTTTGACATCGGTTGCCTCGCTTTCCTCGCTGCCGGTGATGTTGTTTTCCGAGTAGTAGATGATCAATAAGGCGCGTGCACGCTCGTTGCCGCAGTCATATTGAATTTTTTCCACGTAGCTCAAATAGACGCCGCCGCTGCCGCTGCGCTGCGGCTCCGGATACTCTTCGCGCAGCCATGCGGTGACCAGATGCCCTGAGCGTTTCAGCTGGTGCTCTGTGCTAAAGGATGCCCACGATCCGTCCGGCGCGACGGATCTGAATTGCCATCCGCCCGCACTGAGCGGATTCAACGTGCGAACCCAGGCCATGGGGTCGGCCTTGCGGGCGGCACGCTGTGCTGCCAGTTTCTCGGCCCTGACTTTCTCGTCTGCTTGAGCCTGCGCGCGCTGCGCGTCCCACATCTTCTGCTGCTCGGGGGTTTGCGCGGCACCGACTGCGCCCAACAGGCAGGCGCCGGCCGCCAGGGTGCCCGCGATCAGGCGACGATAATTCGAGTTCATGGTCTCCATATTAAACGCTACTCGTCGTCGCGAGAACGATAGTTGAATGCCAGCCGGTGATAGTAGTGACGGATGATGACCCCATCCCGCAGCAACACATCGTCCTCGATGGGTCCCAATCGTTCCACGCGCGCGCGGATGAATTTATCGTCAAGCTCGCCGGGACTCCATGCGACCAGGAGCAAGTCTCGCCCATCTTGTGCCCTGGGCGGCATCCACCGCTCATACATCAGACCCATGCCGCCAAAAAGGTGGCTGTTCGCCGTTGCAAGTCCCGCGGGTGCGTGCGCGCCGCCGTAAAACGCCATTTCGCTGGCGATGGCGTAACGATCCATGCCCACGATGAGCACGTCGCGGCCCGTTTCCTTGCGGTAGGCATTGGCGGTTTCCACGATGTGCGCGCTCAGTTCACGCCAGCCGACCGGAACCACTTCGATGTGCTTGTCGTAACCGACGCCCGGCAGCCCAAGCACCAGGTATTGCAGACCGGCGCCGTAGATCAGCAGCAGCACAACGACGGTGGGCATCCAGGCGGCGCGAGTCCATCGCGCCAGACTTCCCACCTTTGCGTCGCGGTTGATCATGACAAACGCCATCGCGGGCAGCGCGGCCGTCCAGGGCGCGCCGGTCCAATCCAGTTTCACTTCGTGGCGCAAACTAAAAAAGGCGAATACCGCCAGCGGAAACAGAATCGCAAGACCGAACAGCCGACGGCGCCGAGCCGCATCGGGCGCGGAGTCTTCCCCGGGCTGGCGCCGCAGAAGCATGGCGATCACGGCCAGCAGTCCAGTCGGGGTGATCAAGACCAGTATGGAGCCGATCAGCTTGTGCAGGGCGAATTGCGGTGTTTCCGCCAGCCGGCGCGAGGTTTGAAACGCGAACGATGCCCACTCGTGCTGCGCATTCCAGATAATGACGGGAGAAAAGATTGCCAGGGCGAACAGGGCACCGACATAAGGCTCGGAGCGGCGCCACCAGCGACGCGACGGCGGATCCCATACCATGAAGGCGACCGCGACAGGGCCGAGCAACGCGATGGAATATTTCGAGATCATCCCGATGCCGAGACAGATGCCCGCAAACCACCAGGCGCGGGCCTGATGGCCAATCAGCGCGCGCTCGAGAAAGTAGAGTGAAGCGGCCCACGCGGCCACCAGGACGGCGTCCGGCGTCATGAGCAGCCCCGAGAGAAAGAAGTATGGCAGTGCCTGGACGAGCAGCAAGGCGGCCAGCGCCGTGGCCGCGCCGAAAAGGTTGCGCGTCAATTTGTAAACGAAAATCGAGGTGATCAGACCGCAACACAGCGCGCCGGCGCGCACACCGAACTCGGTTTGGCCGAAAATCGCCGTGGCGATGCGGATGAGCCACGCCACCATCGGAGGATGATCCAGGTATCCGAAGTCCAGGTGCCGCGCATAGTTCCAGTAATAGGTCTCCTCGGGCATGAGTTCGACCGACCCTGCGTACACCAGGCGCAGTACCAAGGCATAGGCGATGAGTCCGAATGCGGGGTTGCGCCAGCGCGGCGCGGTGACCGTGAGGCCGAGCGCGGCGGCGAAAAAGATTGCGACTTGCGGCGCCCACCCCCAATGCTGGGTGAGCAACGCCAGCACGCCGGCGCGCAGAAACACTGCCATGAATCCGGCAATTGCATAGCGCAACGCCAGATTCCATGTTTGTACCGGCACCTCGGTGGCGCGATCAGGCCAGCTCAGCAGCAGACTCAAAGCGTAGCCGATGGCGAATGCATAGGCATTGCCGGCACGCAGCGACAGGCCCGCACCCACGAAGCCGCAAAAAGCCAGTATGTCGATCAGGGGTGCCGTCAGAATCCCGAGACGGCGGATGTTGAGCGCAGCTACAGCCACTGGGCTTTTTTGAAGCGAAAATAGAGCAGCACGTCGATTGCACCCATGAACAGCAGCGAGGCGGCATAGCCGTAGTGCCACTTCAGTTCGGGCATATGTTCAAAATTCATGCCATAGATGCCCGCGATCATCGTCGGTATGGCCAGCAAAGCGGCATAAGCCGCGAGCCGCTTCATGGTTTCATTCTCTTGCAGCGTGATGAAGGACAAGTTCACGGATATGGCAGTGGCAATGGTGTCGCGGATCGAATCGGCGGTCTGATTCAGCCGTAGTAGATGATCGTAGATATCCCGGAAATATTCCGTGAGTTTTACGCACAGCGCGGGCACCCGGCCGCCGGTAAGGTTCGACACGCCTTCCAGCAGCGGCGCGACCGCATGCTTCATGACCATCAGCCGCTGCTTGAGGGCATACAGGGCTTCGATGTTGTCGCGCGGTGCACCTTCGGGCGCGAAGATGCGCTGCTCGATGCCGTCCAGTTCGTCTTCCAGGCCATCGAGGATCGGAAAGTAACGATCGACCACCGCGTCGATGACGGCATACAGGACGAAGCCCGCGCCCTGGCGCAGCAGTTTTGGTTCGCGCTCGCACCGGGCGCGTACCTCGGATAGGCCCTTTTGCGCCCGACTGCGCACGGTGAGCACATACTTGGAGCCCACGAAAATGGCCAGCTCGCCAACGCGATACTCCTCCTTGCCCTCCGGTTCGACCAGGTGCAGGACCGCAAACAGCGAGTCGCCATACTCCTCGACCTTGGGCCGTTGGTGGCCGACCAGCGCGTCTTCGACGGCCAGGGCGTGCAAGTCGAACGCTTTTTGCAGATCCGCGAGTTCGGCCGGGGAGGGATCCTGCAACGCCACCCAGACAAAGCAGTGCGGCCGATGCAAATACTCCGGGATCTGCGCGACCGTGACCTCGGCGAGTTTCGTACCGTCCTGGTACGCGGTGCAGCTGATGAGCATGAGCTAGAAGCCTGTCTACTCGGACAGGGTCCTAGTCTACGGCAAAGAGGCCAGGCTCGGGGGTGCGACAACCTCGCTCGACGGCGAGTCGAGCGGCGCTGTCTCGCGAGAGGCGGCGCTCGAAGAATCGAGCGGGATGGTCATCACCACTCGCAGCCCGGGAGCGTTATCGTGCAGCTCCAGCGCGCTGCCGTGCAGTTTGGCCACCGCCTGCACCAGGCTCAGGCCGAGACCGACGCCGGGCGTGCCGCGACTGGCGTCGCCGCGATAGAAGCGCTCCATCACTTTGACTTTTTCCGAATCCTCGATACCCGGGCCGTTGTCCGAAACCGATATCTCCGCGCATAGATCATCGCGTCTCTGCACCGCGACTTCGATTGACCCCTGCTGGGGCGCATATTTGAGTGCATTGTCGATCAGATTGCTGAGCGCCTGGGCGAGCAGCACCGGATCGGCGGAAACCAGCAACGGGCCGTTCGATCGCACCTTCAGCTCGATATTCTTGAGTTCGGCGGCCGGTTCATAGAATTCCACGGCGTTGGCGGCCAGGTCCGACACATCGAGGGATGCAAAACCGGAGCGGCGCATGCCGGCATCGATTTCCGCCAATCTCAGCAGCGCATCGAATATGCGGATCACGCGATCGACATCGGACACCGCGCCATCGATCTCCGCATAGGTCTCCGCGGTCGACGGCCGAATGAGCGATAATTCTTCGAGGCGCGATCGCAATTCGGCGAGCGGCGTGCGCAAATCATGCGCAATGGAGTTCGACACATTGCGCACACCGTGAACCAGCAGTTCGATCTGATCGAGCATGCCATTGATGGTGCGCGACAGGGTATTCAGTTCATCGTCGTTCAAATGGGTGGGCAGCCGGTGCTTCAAATCGCCGTGAATGATGGCGGAAACGGTGCGGCGGATGCTGTGCACGCGCGACATCAACGCGCGGCGCGTGATGATGCCGACCAGCAAGCCGGCGATGCACAGCACGGCAACCGCGGCGCTCAGCCCATACCAGAATCGAGTTTGTAACGGCTGAAACAGCGCGTTGTCCCGGCCGACAAGCAAATTATAGTTGCCCAGAATCGCGACATGCACCAGCGCCGTTTGCTCGGTGCCCTTACCCATGTTGGCCCGGATTTTGTAATTGCCGGGTGTCAGCGGTACGGTAACGGGCCACGCGTGCAAGTTGCCGGCCAGCGGATGCATGGCGGCGTCGGTGAGCAGCAGGATTCTCTCGCCGGCGATTTGCATGCTGACGCGGGTGGTGATGAAGGTCTTGAGCGCTTCCGCGCCATCGCGCCGGTAGATATCGGTGAGGCGTTGCGCGTCGGCTTGAAGTATTTCGGCGCGGCCATCTTGAATCGTCACCTGCCATGCGTACCAGAGCGGCGCCGCGAACAGCACCAGAGCCGTCAGCCCCAAGGCCACGTAGCCCAGGGCGAGGGACAGCGCCGAGGAGCGGATCACGCTAGTCATCCGCGGTCACCGTGTAGCCCGCATTGCGCACGGTACGCAGCAGCGGGCGCTCGAACTCAGCGTCGATTTTCTGGCGCAGCTTGCTGATATGCACATCGACCACGTTGGTTTGCGGATCGAAGTGGTAGTCCCAGACGTTTTCCAACAGCATGGTCCGTGTCACGACTTGGCCGGCGTGCCGCATGAGGTACTCAAGCAGCTTGAATTCGCGCGGCTGCAGTGTAATCGGCCTGTCACCGCGGGTCACCTTGCGTGTTAGCGGGTCCATATGCAAGTCGCCGACCACCAGGGGAATCTCATGATCGACACCCTGCGCCCGACGATGCAAAGCGTCAATGCGCGCCAGCAGTTCGCCAAAGGCGAAGGGCTTGGTCAAATAGTCATCGCCGCCGCTGCGCAGTCCTCGAATCCGGTCATCGACTTCCGAGAGCGCGCTCAAGATGAGGATTGGGGTGCGCTTGCCGGCCTTGCGCAGCACCTCAATGATCGCCAGTCCGTCGATATCGCCGGGCAGCATGCGGTCCATGATGATGACATCATAGGGCTCGCTCGCCGCCAGGAACATGCCGTCGCGGCCGGTGCCGGCGTGATCCGTCGTGTGTCCGGCTTCCTGCAGGCCCTTGATCACGAATTGGCTGACCCGCTCGTTATCCTCGACCAGCAATATCTTCACGTATGGCCTCCGAGCGGCGCATGAGCGTCCGGCTGCTCCGCCACCAGCGCGGCTTCGGCGTGCTTCTTCCTGCGCCGGCCGCGCATCTTGGCGCTGAATTCGTCGAGGTAAAGGTATATGACCGGCGTCGTAAACAGCGTCAGCGCCTGGCTCAAGATCAGACCGCCCACCATGGTGTAGCCCAGGGGCCGGCGCAACTCCGAGCCCGTGCCATGCCCCAGCGCCAGCGGCAGCGCGCCGAGCAGCGCCGCCATGGTGGTCATCATGATGGGCCTGAATCGCATCAGGCAGGCCTGGCGGATCGAGTCGTGCGGCGAAAGTTTCTGTTCGCGCTCGGCCTGCAGCGCGAAGTCCACCATCATGATGCCGTTCTTCTTGACGATGCCAATCAGCAAAATGATTCCGATCAACGCAATGACGGACAGCTCGATGTGGAGCAGCAGCAACACCAGCAGCGCACCGACGCCGGCCGAGGGAAGGGTGGACAGAATGGTCAGCGGGTGAATGTAACTTTCGTAGAGCATGCCGAGGATGATGTACACGGCAACCAGCGCCGCCAGAATCAAGTAAGGCTGGCTCTTCAGGGAGCTCTGGAAGGCCTGCGCCGTGCCCTGGAAGTTCCCGGTGATCGTCGCGGGCAGATGCATCTGCACAGAAACGCGGTTGATGGCATCGACGGCGTCGCCGAGCGCCGCAGTGGGGGCGAGATTGAACGACAGCGTCACGGCTGGAAACTGGCCTTGATGCTGGATCGACAGATACGTCACGTGCTGCGTGTCGAATTTCGTCATGGCCGAGAGCGGCACCATCTGCCCGGTCAGCGCCGATTTGAGGTAGATTTTCTTGAGCGAATCGGGATCTGCCTGCAGCGACGGTGTGATCTCCATCACCACGTGGTAGCTGTTGGCCTGGGTGAAGTATTGCGCCGCCTGACGCTGGCCGAACGCATCGTAGAGCGCTTGGTCGACCGCCGCGGGTTGAATGCCAAAGCGCGCCGCTTGATCGCGATCGATGGTGAGCGACAGCATGCCGCTGCTGGTTTGCTGATCTGATGCCACGTCGCGCAAGCTCGGCAGTTTTTGCAGCTCGGCGAGCAGCTTTGGCGCCCATTCGTTCAATTCATTGATATCGGAATCCTGCAGTGTGTACTGATACTGGGTGCGCGAGGTGCGGCCGCCGACGTTCAGGTCCTGCGCCGCCTGAATGAACAACTGGATGCCCGGTACCTTTGCGAGCTGCGGCCGCAATCGCGTGATGATCTCATCCGCGCTGGCGCTGCGTTGGTCGCGGGGCTTGAGGCCCATGATGAGGAACCCGTTGTTGATGGGGCGATTGCCGCCGATGCCGGTGCCGTAGCTGGCGATATCGGGATCCTTTGAGATCACGTCCGTCACCAGGTGCTGCCGGCGCACCATTTCGTCGAAGGAAATATCCTGGGGCGCATCGGTGAGTCCCTGGATGATGCCGGTGTCTTGCTGCGGAAAGAATCCCTTGGGGATATAGACGTACAGCATCACGGTAGCCGCGACCGTGAGTAAAAATGCGGTCAGCGTGGCGCGTTTGTGATCGAGGACGAAGTCGAGTCCGCGGGTGTAGCCGGCGAGCAGCTTGTCGAAGCCGCGCTCGATCAGCATGTAGGCCTTGCCGTGTTTTGCATGCTTCTCATCCCGCAGGAACAGGGCGCACATCGTGGGGGAGAGCGTCAGGGCGACGAACGCCGAGACCACAATGGTCATGGTCATGGTGATCGCAAATTCGCGGAACAGCCTGCCGATGATGCCGCCCATCAGCAGCAGGGGAATGAATACGGCGACCAGCGAGATGCTGATGGACAAAATGGTGAAGCCGATTTCCCCCGCACCTCTGAGCGTAGCCGCCAGCGGGGTCATGCCGGCTTCGATGTGCCGGTAGATGTTCTCCAGCATCACGATGGCATCGTCAACGACGAAGCCGACGGCAATGGTCAGGGCCATCAAGGACAGGTTGTCCAGGCTGAAACTGAGCACGTACATCATCGCCACCGTGCCCAGCAACGCCAGCGGTACCGTGACCCCCGGAATGATGGTCGCCCAGGCGGTGCGCAAAAAGAGAAATATCACCAGCACCACCAGCACGATGGTGATGCCGAGCGTGACCTCCACATCGGCGACCGAAGCCTTGATGGTGGTCGTGCGGTTGGCCACCGTATCCACCTTGATGGACGGCGGCACGGAGGCGAGCGCATGCGGCAGCAGCGCCTGGACGCGATCGACGGCCTCGATGACGTTGGCGCCGGGCTGCTTGAAGATCAGCAGCAGAATGCCGCTGCGGCCGTTTTGCCATGCGGTGATCAGCCGATTCTCCGGGCCGTCGACCGCAATGCCGATATCGCGAATGCGGATCGGTGCGCCGTTTTTGTAGGCGACGACCACATCGTTCCACGGGGCGGCCTTCAACAATTGATCGTTGTCATAGATCGTCATTGCACGCTTTGGCCCGTTGATGGAACCCTTCGGCGCATCGACGGTGGCGGCGGTAATGACGGAGGCAACGTCCTCTAGTTGCAAGCCCAAGGCAGCGAGTTTGATGGGATCGATCTGCACTCGCACGGCGGGCTTCTGTTGGCCGCCGATACTGACCTGAGCAATGCCGGGAATCTGCGAGATTTGCTGCGCCAGGATGTTTTCGGCGTAATCATCGACGGTCGTTACCGGCAGTACGTCCGAATGCACGGCAAGCAACAGGATCGGCGAATCGGCGGGGTTCACCTTTCGGTAGGTGGGCGGGGTGGGCAGATTCTTCGGCAGCTGGCCACCTGCCGCATCGATGCCGGTTTGCACATCTTGCGCAGCCGCATCGATATTGCGATTCAAGTCGAACTGCAGGGTGATATTGGTGCTCCCCAGCGCATTCGTCGAGGTCATCTGCGACAGGCCTGAGATCTGTGCGAACTGCGTCTCGAGCGGCGTCGCGACCGAGGAGGCCATGGTTTCCGGACTCGCGCCCGGCAACGATGCCGACACGGAGATCGTCGGAAAATCCACCTGCGGGAGCGGCGCGACCGGCAACAGCGGAAATACCACCAGACCGACCAGAAAAATCCCGCCCATCAACAGCGAGGTGGCGATCGGTCTGCGGACGAACGGCTCTGAAATGCTCATGATGCTTTCGGCGCCGCGGCGTTGTCTCTCACATGAACGCCGGCCTGCAGCCGGTATTGATTGCTGGTCACGACGCGCTCATTCAAGGCGATGCCTTTCTTGATGACGGTCAAGCCGTCGCTTTCCTCGCCAAGCTCCAAAGGACGCACTTCCACCGTTGAGTCGCTCTTGACCACGTAGGTAAAGGGTCCATTCGGGCCCAACTGCACGGCGGGCGTCGGTACGGTGAGCGCGTTCTTTTCCGTCCGCACGAGCACGCGTGCATTGACGTACTGACCTGGCCACAGGGTATTTTTGGTGTTGCTGAAGGTGGCTTTGAGTCTTGCGGTGCCGGTGGTTTGGTCGATCTCATTGTCGATCAGCGTCAGCGTGCCTTGGTCCAGAACGGATTTGCCGTCCCGGGACAGCGTCGTGACCGGCACCGGGCCGGCCGCCAGGGCGGCGCCGACGGTGCTCAGGTCTTCTTCCGGCAAAGTGAAAACAACCGAGATGGGCTGCACTTGCGTGACCACCACGATCCCGTTCGTGCCCGCCGCATGCACGATATTGCCTGGATCGATCAGCCGCATTCCCGTGCGGCCGTCGATTGGCGAGGTGATCCGCGTGTAGTCGAGTTGCGTGCGCGCATTATCGACCAGCGCTTGATCGACCTGTACTTGGGCTGTGAGCTGATCGACGTTGGCGCGCGCTGTATCGACGGTCTGCTTGCTCGCCAAATCCTGCGGCTGCAGCAGAGTGTAACGAACGAGATCGAGTTTGGCGTTCGCCAACTGCGCGGCATCCTTCGCCTTCGTTGCCACCGCCTGGGCGTAGGCCGCTTGATTGGGTCGAGGATCGATCTGTGCCAGCAAGTCGCCCTTGTGCACGGTCTGGCCTTCGGTAAAGCCGATTTTCTGTATTTCGCCGTCGACTCGCGCGGTCACCGTCACGGTATAGAAAGCTTGCACCGTGCCCAATCCCTGAAGATAGATAGGCACATCGGTGTGACCCGCCGCG
>Ga0210389_10000197_pt1 | contig 63637 bp, 51 predicted proteins | sample IncBWH28OmetaG_FD_160127 | JGI IMG/M metagenome (GOLD analysis project Ga0210389, IMG submission 160127) | Forest soil microbial communities from Barre Woods Harvard Forest LTER site, Petersham, Massachusetts, United States - Inc-BW-H-28-O ... | reverse complement strand
TTTCATCACCGGACACCAAGGGCGCGGGGAATCCAGCCGAAATAAATGGTCCCGCAAACGCGCCCGTCATGCCGGACGGAGCGGAGACGACACCCGGCTGCAGTGCCAACAAGTCCGTATAGCTCCGCGTCACCAGCGGCACATCCGTCATCTGCTTTCCTTCAATCACCTCGCCCATTTGGGTATTGGAAGTCTCTACGTGCAGCGCGTCGCTCTGCACCACCACCTTTTCCGTGGACTGCCCAACTTGCAGCACCGCGTCGACCACCAGAGCGTCGTTCACGTCGAGCACGACACCGGTTTTCTGGTAAACCTTGAACCCCTTTTGTTGCACCTCAATCGTATATTTTCCAAGCGGCAAGGACTGAAACGAGTAATACCCCTGCCCGTTCGTGTTTTGCGTCGCCTTAATCCCCGTCTCCACATTCGTCGCGGTCACCGTCGCTCCCGCCACCGCCGCCCCGCTAGCGTCCGTCACCGTCCCCGAAATGCTCGCGGTTACACCCGCGTTCAGCCGGCCGCAAAACAAGACCGCCAGCGCCAACACCAATACGCCCACAAAAGTGCGAAGTCGCGTGACTCCCATTTTTCCCTCCGAGTAATCTCGTATGACTCCAGCCCCGTTTTCGGCCTCGTGGCCCTCCGGTCTCGGGCGGCGCACCCTTCGCACCGTTCTGCTTCCACTTGCCGCCAGAATCTAACCGGTTATCGCTTGGCTGGCGTTATAGTGCAGCGCCTTTCCTTTGTCAAGATATTTTGCCTCCGCCTCCATTCCGCCCCCGCAATCAGTCCACCGAACCGTTTCAATACTGCCAAAATCACCACCTCCTCGTTTGACGATCACATCCCCCAACGCGTCTCGTCACAAGCCCGCTAACCGAAAACCTCATCCCGTGCCCCTTCATTCCTATAACCGATTAGACCAATACGAATTCCCGCTGCTCACGTCCGCATGGCCTTGCCGATCGGGCATAGCTCTCCGTGTAGGGGCGGCTTTACGCAGCCTTCCGGTCTTTCTTTTTGTAAAGGCCGCCTTCCGAGGTCCGTTCTGTGGACCCCGAACGCATTTACGGGGCGGGCGCATTTGCCGACGCCGGCGGCCTTCGCACCCCAAACCAAAACCCGTCATCCTGAGGGCGCGCTTTTCGCGCCCGAAGGATCTCAACCTCCCTGCCAGGCAATTTGCCCGCCTGGGCAGGTCGGTCGACCGCATCTCAATAGATAGGAATGTGGACTTATGGAAGGTCTCCGAGGAAGGGAGACCGGGATTTACTTCAGGAAATCCAGCAGTGTCGGCAATCCCAGCACTCGCGCCGTAGCGTTCAGCGTCGCCTGGTTCGCCACCTGCGCCTGCGCAAAATTCGCCGCCGCGGTCGCCAGATCCGCTCCAACCAACGTGTTTTCCTGCTGGCTCAAATTCAACTTGCCCGCCTTCGTGGTACGCCCGCAGCAACAGCAAGCCCTCTTCACTTTTTCCCGCCTGCACCCGCTTGTTCGGAGTTTCAATCCCGTGGTCTACCGAATTCCTCACCAGGTGCGTCAGTGGATCCTTAATCGCCTCAATGATCGTCTTGTCCAGCTCCGTCTCTTTCCCTTCCATCTCGATTCGCACGGACTTGCCACAGCTCATCGCCACGTCCCGCACCGTCCGCGGAAATTTGCTCCAGATATTTCCAATCGGCTGCATCCGCGTTTTCATCACGCCTTCCTGCAACTCGGAAGTAATCAGGTTCAGCCGCTGTCCGCTTGCCACCAGCCCCGCATCTTGCAATCCCTGCGTATGCTGCAAAATCTGATTCCGTGCCAGCACCAGCTCTCCCACTAGATTCATCAGCCGGTCCAGCAGCGCCACATCCACGCGAATCGACGAGTCGCTCACCGCGCTCTTTGACGCCTGCTGCACCTGTACCGCCGCCAGCAGGTCCTGCGATTTCACCATTCCGCGTTCCAGCAGAATCTCCCCGATCGACCGCCCATCCCCCTCCAACTGTTTCTGTACCGCGTACGCCACGTCTTCCGGCGTTACCGTCCCCATCTCCACCAATATCTTCCCCAACTGCTTCGGCGGCCCCGGCGCCTCTTCCGCCTTCTCAGCTACCTCAACACTACGGGCCAGCTCTACACCTGCAGTTCCAGCTACTGCGACGTCACTCTTCTCCTTTACCTCATTTACTTCATTTACTTCCTTTACCTCGCGTCCCTGCTTGTCCTTCTGCAACCTCTCCAACATCTCGACCAATCCCTCGTCGTTCCGCTCCCCTTCATTGCCCTTTGCCTCAATGCTCCCCAGCATCTGCCGCACTGCATCCACCAGGCTCAGCAATGCCGTCGTTCGCCCCGGCGTCAACCCGATCGCTCCGTCGCGCAACAAACTCAGCAGGCTCTCCCCCGCATGCGCCACGCTCTCCAGCTTCCCGAATCCCAAAAATCCGCATGTCCCCTTGATGGTATGAATCGTTCGGAAAATACTCGAAAGCGTGTCTCTATTCTTCGGGTCTTTCTCCAGGCTCACCAGTTCCCGGTCCAGCCGGTCCAGGTTTTCGTTGCTCTCCAGCAGGAATTCGCGAACGATCTCGTCGTCCATCCCTTTTTCCTTCGCCTGTTCCGCTTCGGCACGTGGCTCCGGCTTCTCCGCCCCTCGCCCGCTCCGCTTCCGATTTTTCTCTTTTGTGCTCACACAATCCCTTCTGCAAACGCACCCGCGCCAACTTTCCCCGTGCACCTCAGGTTCCAGCCCTATTTTCTCCGCCGACAATGTCGCTCGACCTTTCCCGATTCGCTTCTCAACACTTTTCTCAGCGCATCTCTTCTCTTTTCTTCAATCCATGCCGCGTTCCACACCCGCCTTTCTGCTTCGCACCCCTCCAGATCTTTCACTCCCCGCATTCCCCCTTTTCAACTCGGCGCATCGCGTCATTCCGGCACACCACCCTTTATGTATCCTCATTAGAAAACCCTCACATCACCCCTGCCTTCTCTTTCGTTGCTTTGTTGCTTCCTTGCCTCATCACTTCAAATTAGCTACTGTCTCTCCACTCAATGGAGGCCCCCCTCTCCTTGTCGACATCTTCATCCCGTCCCACAAACGCACCCTCCCGCGTCATGGGCTTTCGCGACCTCTTCCTCTTCTACGTCGTCACCGGCATAAGCCTCCGCTGGATCGCCACCGCTGCCGGCCATGGCCCCTCTTCCCTCGTCATCTGGTTCCTCGCGTGGCTCCTCCTCTACATTCCCCTCGCCCTCTCCGTCATCCATCTCTCCTCCCGCTATCCCGCCGAAGGTGGCTTCTACGTCTGGACCAAAATCGCATTTGGCGAACAAGCCGGCTTCCTCTCCGCCTGGATGTACTGGGTCAGCAATCTCCCCTACTTCCCCGCCGTCCTCTACTTCGCCGCCAGCAACGTTCTCTTCCTCCATCCTGCGCTCCAGCACTACTCGCAAAAGCCCGTCTACTTCGTCGCCTTCTCCGTCTTCATCCTTCTCGACCTCACCCTTCTAAATATCCTTGGACTCAATCTCGCCAAGTGGGCTCACAACCTCGGCGCCATCGCTATGTGGATCCCCGCCTTGATCATCGTCGTCCTCGGCTTCACCGCCTGGAGACACTTCGGCTCCGCCACCTCCTTCGCGCCGCGCAATTTCCTTCCCACCGCGCACGTTCAGGACATGCTCTTCTGGTCCATCGTGATTTTTTCTTTTATTGGTTGTGAATCGGCTTCCCTGATGGCCGAAGAAATAAAAGACGCGCGCCGCAACATCCCTCGCGCCCTGCTACTCGCCGGCGTCACCGTCGCCCTCTGCTACATGCTCGGCACGTTCTGCGTTCTGCTCGCTATTCCCAGCAGCGAATCATCCAATCTCGACGGCCTCGCCCAGGCCGTCGCCCACTCCGCCGCCCGCCTTCAACTCAGCGGCGTTACGGCCTTCGCCGCCTTCTTTATCGTCATCAGCAACATCGGCGCCGCCGGAGCCTATCTCGCCGCTGCCGCCCGTCTTCCCTTCGTCGCCGGTCTCGACGGCTATCTCCCCGCCGCTTTCGGCAAACTCCACCCCCGCTACAAAACTCCCTGGATCTCCGTCCTCGCCCAGGGACTCTTCGGCATCCTCTTCGTCTTCCTCGGCCAGGCCGGCTCTTCCGTCGCCGGCGCCTACAACATCCTCGTCGCCATCGCCGTCGTCATCACCATGGTCCCCTTCATGTTCCTCTTCGCCTCCATGATCCGCCTCCAAAACCGCCGCCTCTTCCCAGATCAGCTCCCCACCCACTCGGCCATTCCGACAAACACCCCGTCCAACCCTGCGCTCGACTCCGCCTCCGAATCCTTTACGTCCTCAACCTCCTTTACTTCCTTTACCTCCAGAATCCTCGGTCTAATCGGTTTCCTCTCCGCCGCCTTCGCCACCCTCCTCTCCCTAATCCCTCCCACCGAAGAACCCCACAAACTCCTCTACCTGGCAAAACTCCTCGGCTCCACCGCGGCCCTAATCGCCCTCGGCCTCCTCCTCTTCCACCTCGGCCAGCGTCGCAATCGCCCACCGCCACCCTCAATCCCCCAATCCTTGTAGGGGCCGGGCTCGCCCGGCCCTCTTGGGTTACTCAAGCCTTTGTAGCGGCCGCCTTCCGAGGCGGGCGCCTTTTCCTTTATTAAGCACAAGAACCAATCCCCACATGCATCCAACCCGCCTCTAGCGAATCAAATATCACCAAATGGCCCTCTTATTCATCGGCACCATCACCACTCTGTTCACCGTCCTCGTCCATTCGCTCCTCCCGCCAACGATCGTCAAGAGGGTCCTGCACCATATCGCGAAGGGCCGCGGCGGTATCTGGCTCTGGGACGTGGCCCTCATAATGGAATTCACGGTATTGGCGCTCGCTGCCCACTTCGTAGAGATTGCATTCTGGGCGCTATCTTTCCTTCTCTGTGGCGAATTCCAGAATTTCACCGCCGCCCTTTTTTATTCGGGCAACACCTACACCACACTAGGGGATACCACCGTGCTGTCGGCCCGCTGGAGAATGTTAGCCCCCATTGAAGCAGCCAACGGCATGCTCATGTTTGGCGTCTCAACCGCCATAATCTTCGCCGTAATCCTCCGCCTAATCGAAGCAAAATTCGGCCTCCAGCGCGATCCACCCCCAAAAATCAATTAAGTCAGGGTGCAGTTCTTCTTCCTTCTCTCCGTGACCTCAGTGCTCTTCCTCTGTGCCCTCTGTGTTAAATCCCTCTGTTCCGTAAGCACAGCGATCATCAATGGCCCGGACTCCTAATCCTTTGCCTCCTTTAGTTCCTCTACCTTCTTAACCTCCTTTTGTCTTGACAAACCAATACACACCACGCATACTTCTCCCGTAGAGAAGTGCGCCTCGCGGAATCTTTTCCTCCCGCAAGGTTTCCCAACTTAAATATTCCGGAGATTTCTATGTCCTCGAAAACTGCCCAGGACCGCCCGTCCCTATGCTCTTTCCTCTTCGCCGACGGCCGCCAATGCCGCATGCTCAAGAAAAACAAATCCTCTGAGTTCTGCTATTTTCACCAGCAGCACGCCGACCAGATCAATGACGCCATCGAAGCCGGCCAGAAGATCGCCTCTTGCTTGTCCTCCGATTTCGTCACCAACACCTCGCTCACTGCTTCCCTCAGCCGCCTCTACTTCTCCGTGGCCCGCGGTGATTTCGACGTCAAAACCGCCCGCACCCTCGCCTACCTCGCCCAAATCATGGCCAAAACTCTCCCCGGCGCCAAACAGGAACTATCCCAATCCATCGGCTTCAAGAACTTGGACAAACTAGTCGAACTCTGCCTCGCCTACGTCAACCCCGGATTCCGCCTCGCCCCGCCCCAACCTTCTCCACCCCACCCACAATCGCCCGCCTCCGATTCATCCTCCACCGAACCCGCAACCCGCACCCTGTAGTGGCCGACCTTCAGGTCGGTTCGCGTGGCACAGCGATTCCTCGCTGTGCGCTTGCGCCTCTCCTCTCAACGTCCTCTGCATTCTCTGCGCGCTCCGCGTCCATCCTCAGTCCGAAAGCAGTGTCCTACGACGAGTTGATGCACCAGCGAAACGCTCGAATATGAGCGGCCTAGCCGTAGTTACCGTTTGACTCAGTGTGAGCCGTGATTTTGTCGGCGTGCGTCGCTTGCTGTTTTGTACCAATCGAGCCACGGCTGCGGCTTCCGCCCCAAGTCCCGTCCAACGATTTCCACTAGCGCGGCCTGGGCCTCAGCCCCCGCAAAGCCATCGGTCACGAACGGCGCGAGCAGAGGTACGGTCTGCTCGTACTTGTGAGCGCACAAAGCCTGAATGACATCGACGTGGAAAATTTCGTCACCCTTGCCGCTACCCAAGGGGAATTTCTTCCAAATCAGTGAAATGACGGGCAGGTTGTCCTTGTCAGGCATTGTCCGAAACGCGTCCAGTGCCGCCTCGCAAGTTTGCTCCAGGCCATACTTGACCGCCCATCGCGCGATGTCTCGGATCATCGGCAGGTCATCTCGTCGCTGGAAACTCGCGAGGCCGGCAAGACCATAGTAGATATCGCCGTAAATATCTTTGACGTTCTCCGGCATAGTATTCCAACTGCCCAGTGCATCGTCCTGGTCGAGTTTGAGGGTCAAGACAGAACTTTCATAGAGCTGCTGCTGAGCAGCGATGTAACTTGTCAGGGTTCGGTGCAGTTTGTCCCCGCCATATGCTCCGGCGTCCTTAAAAAGGTCAGCGCGATTCCAGCGAGGCATGTTATCGAACTGCTCGGCGAAGTAATCCCCAGATACAGGGGAGATGTTCCGCAAAGCTGACTTCGTGTGCTCGAGGAAGTCAGTTCCGTAGTCCTTCATAGATAGGAATGGCCACAGGGCTTCCGCCCGTCGCCTCAGGTCTGAAATGTTGGCGGCCTCTTCCCATCTTCGACGCAGAGCGACGGCTTGTTCGGCAGTTTTCTCGAGTTGGATCAACTGGGCAGGATCCTGCACCCAAAAGAAGGAGTATCCGAAATACGTTAGCTCCCAGACTGCCGGAGCATCTTTCTTGTGATGCAGGAACATCAGGACTCTTGTGCTCGGCATAATAGGCTCGACAATATCAGGGCCGTACCGCTGTTCCGTGAACAATCGGAATCCCGACAATTCTATGGAATCACCTTTGTAGGCATTTCCTAGGAACACCTCTTCGACTCTGAAACTGCCGGGCGAATGTTGGAGGACAATGACCACGAGTTCCGCGTCCAGGATTCCATTGCGGTAGTCTGGCCGAGTAGTCAGTTTGGCGAGGCAATTAATGCTGGCAGGGAAAAAGCAGCAGAGCAACAGAAGTGCACGGATCGTGCCACGAACGCTGTAATGGCTGCGCATGGGATCCAGGAAATGGTACGCCGCTGTGCAGCGGAACGGGAAGAGATCTTCATGGAACGTTATTTGCATGTAAACGGCGTGCAGAGCCACTCGCAACGATGAAAAGCCTTGTCAGCTACGGATAATTCGATTAATCCTTCTCCTCGAACTTCCCAGCAAAAATCTGCGTCCAACCGTTACTCTTCGACTAACGCCCAGTACCAATCTCCGGCCTATCGCAACTCCCGCACATTCAACACTTCCAAATCTCCATCAAAACAACCAACCTCATCTCCATTCAAATCACACACTTTCAAAAAACAAGGGGGAGGGGAGGTCACTCGCTCGCCAACATTCTAGTACCCGCATTCCTATTGCCCGCCCTCCCCGGCGCGTGAAACGACGCGCTCCCTGCCATGGCTAGTCTTCTATCGAGCATTCGTTGCAGCTTCCTCGATCAAGGCCGCGACCTCTTTGGGTCTGGAGACGTAAACCGCGTGGCTGGCGCCTGTCACTTCGACCGTGTGGCTCTTGGCCCGCGTCGCATACCAGCGTTCGAGGTCGGGGTTGATGGTTCTGTCTGCGCCCGCCACTACCACCCAGCTCGGTTTGGTTCTCCAGGCTGCCGTGGTGATCGTCGCTGAGAAATTGTCTGCAAAGTTGAGCACCTGCGAGCGCGCCATGAGTGCGGCCTGGTTGGCGGGAAGGTCAGCTGCGAACAATTCATGGAATTGCGTCGGGTCGATATAGGTGAAACCGTCCGACGTTTTCTTTATGGCGCCCGATTTTGCGAGGTCGCTCGGAAAGCGCTTTCCGTCCTCTGACTCTTTCTCGCCGGAATCCGGCATGTGGGCTGCGACATACACCAAGCCGACAACGGATGGGTCGGTGCCCGCTTCCGTAATTACGGCTCCTCCGTAGCTATGACCGACCAGAATGGACGGTCCATCCTGTTGTGCAAGGACGCGTTTGGTCGCAGCCACGTCGTCTTTAAACGAAGTTTCCGGCTCTTGGACGATGCTGACGTTGTAGCCATCCTTAACGAGAATGTCGTAAACGCCTTTCCAGCCGGAACCATCCGCCCAGGCGCCATGAACCAGTACAATATTCCGGATGCGATGCTCCTGGTTCTGCGCCGAGAGCGTACCGCAGGTCAACAGCAATAAAACGAACCAGAAAGTTCGGGACACTGCTTTTACTACTCGCATGGACTTCATTGAATTACTCATTTTGTCGCTCCTTTTTGCGAATTGATTTCACTTATTGATCGTCAGAAAAATACTCAGAGGGTTAGATAGACGATTTGGACCCACTGGTCGGAATTGATGATGCCTTGGCCCCAGACGGCGTCGAGATCGGCGAACGGCTTTTCCGCGACGGCTTCCTGGGCGAGCTTTCCTGCGGACTTCAATTTCTGAACCCGATCTCGCGAAGTAATCAGCATGTCCCGGGATTTCGTCAAATCCGCTTTGTTGCCGAGCGGGCCGTGCCCCGCGACAATCTTGGTGGAATTGTCGGCGAGCGAGAGAATTTTGTTGGCGGCGGCGATCATGCCGCTGATTGTGCCGCCCGTACCAGGGTCGATGTAGGGATACATGCCGTTGAAAAACAAGTCCGCCATCGAAATCACGTTGGCGTTTTGAAAATGTATGTAGACATCTGAATCCGTATGCGCGGGAGCAACGTGTTGGAGCTCGAGGGTTTCGCCATTGGCTTGCAATTTGTAACTGGCGGCAAAGGTCTGTTGGGGCAGGGCCTCCGCGGGCGAGGGGTCGAAATGCAAGCCGGAGAGTACGCCGTCCGCTCCTCTATACAAGACCGGCAGATCATGCGGTTCGGACATGCGCTTCTTGGTGTTTTCGTGGGCCAGGACCGTGGCGCCTTCGGCGTGAAGACGCGCGTTGTTATCGGTATGGTCGAAGTGCCAGTGGGTGTCGATGACGTATTTGACCGGAGCGTTGCCGAGGCCATCGAGAGCCTGTTTGAGCCTGGGCCAGGCGGGAGCAACGAAAGTGTCCACAACGAATTTGCCGTCTGGGCCGTTGAGGACTGTCACGGCTCCGCCGGGGCCGTCGAACATCGTGACGTTGTCAGCAAGCTTTTGCGTTTCCATGGGAATGGCGTTGAACTTGGCGCGCATGCTCGCGAGCAGGTCGGCCGGCGAAGGCCCCTGCTGTGCGTTTCCCGCTGCGGAGGCGCGGAGCAACGTCGCGGGAAAAAGATGCGCCAGAAAGGCGCTGCCGGCCAGCGTGGCCGAACCTCGCAACATTTCGCGGCGTGACGTTTGCTTCTGTAGGAAATTAAACTTCATGTTCTTTAATCCTTTCTCGTGTGCCATTGGGCTTACTGCTTTGCTGCACACGCGATTGGACGCTTCTGGCTCTAATTAGTTCAATTGTTTGTTTTGTCGTCTGTGATAGGGTTTACAAATGAGGATAGATACATGGAGCTACGTCAAATTCGGTCGTTTCTCTCTATCGCCGAGACTCTGCATTTCGGGCGTACTGCGGAGTTGATTCATCTCAGCCAACCAGCATTAAGCCTCCAGATACGAGCTCTCGAGGAGGATGTCGGCGTGCGACTCTTCGAGCGGAACCGGCGCAAAACAACACTCACCGCGGCCGGTGCCGCCTTTCGCGATGATGCGGTTGCAGCGCTCGCACAATTGGACCAAGCGATTCGCAGAGCGAGGCTGGCTGCTAGTGGGAAACTGGGACTGTTGCGGATCGGCTTCATCTCAACTGCATTAAGTGAGATTGTGCCGAATATCGTTCGCCAGTTTAGAGAGTTAAATCCCGAAGTAGAGTTCTCCTTGCGCGCCATCCTCACGCTGAATCAGATACAGATGCTGGAGGCCGGTTCGCTCGATGTTGGATTTCTTCGTCTGCCTATTGGCGGGCACTCGGTCCTCGATGTTGTGACAGTGCATCGCGAACCGTTCGTACTCGTGGTACCCGCGTCCCATAAACTGGCAAAAAGGAAAAGGGTGCGCCTGCGCGAAGTGTCGGGTGAGGACTTCGTGATGTACGAGCGTACCTATGCCCCCGGATTCCAGGATCTAATCTTCGGAATGCTTCGCGACGCTGGCATTGTTCCCAATGTTTCGCAGACGGCGGGAGAGATCTCGACGCTTACCTCGCTAGTCGATGCGCACATAGGTATCGCCATCGTACCCGCATCGGCCGTCAAACATAGCGTTGCTTCGGTAATCGCTTGTGAGATTCTGGATCAGATACCAATGTCTGAAATTGGTATCGCTGTAAGTAAACGATCTCGAACGGCAATCGTAGACAATTTTAGATCCTTCGCCCTGAAAAAGTTGGGCCGGGCAAGGAATCTCTTCTAAGGAAGAGGTCCTTGTCTCCCGGGGGTTTCCTCGGGACGGTCAGCTCTCACTTCAACCGCTCCAGCACATACCGCCGTATATCCAAACTCGCATCTTCCATCGGCGCGTAATACCCAAACTCATGCACCCTCGACTCAACTCCCTGCTGCACGCGTCTGCAAATCTCCCAATCTTGCCGGTTCACCAGATCCCAAAACTCAATCGCATCCTCCGGCGCAAAATCCGCCTTCTTCACCTCCGCGGGATGAAACAGAAAATCGCAAACCACCGTCGTCCGGTTCGGCGCCTTCGGCCACAACGTAAACGCTGCCACATGCTCGCACGCCAAACTCAACATCAAATTCGGAAAAATCAACTCGCCCTTATGCCGCACCTTCTCGTCCTCATCCAGCCCCGGAAACGCCGCGCGATTCGTCTTTCCCGTCCACGTGAACGTCACCGCTCCCTCTTTGTGCGGAATTCCCCGCTCCCACTCCAGCGCCCCTCCGCCCTGCTGCCGGAACGCCGGTACCACGTCGCACAACTCCGGATGCACTCCCCCGCAGTGATAGCACTCGTTGTAATTCTCCAGAATAATTTTCCAGTTCGCGTGCACCTCGTACTCGATCCGCTTCGCCGCCCGCAACTCCCCAAGCGGGTACCGCTTCACCCGCTCCATCGCCTCTCCAAATCCCGCGCGCAGCGTCCGCCCTTCCCTCACCACCGCCTCTGGCGTCAAATTCAAAAAAATAAACCCGCCCCATACCTCGACCCCCACGGGATAAAGCGAAAACTCCTCCTTGCAAAAACCCTCCGCATCCTTTGTATAAGGTGCATTCAGCAGCTTCCCATCTAACCCGTAAGTCCACATATGATAAGGACACCGGATCCCATTCGTCCCCAGCACCCCGCCATTCAATTTAATATCCGACGGAATCACTTCGCCCGGCTCCGCCAACAACCGCGATCCCCGATGCCGGCAAACATTGTAATGCGCCCGAATCTCCCCCTCTTTCGTCCGCGCCACAATCACGCTCTCGCCCGCCACATTCAGCACCAGTACATCGCCCGCCGCCGGTATCTGCTCCTCCCGCGCCGCGCAAAACCACTCCCGACAAAAAATCTTCTCCTTCTCCAACGCAAAAATCTCCCCCGTCCGGTAATACCCGCTAGTAAGCGACCTCTCCATCCCCGAATTTTTCCCTTCATCCAACGGCGTCATCTCTCTTCTTTCCATCATTACTTCATTACCTTTTTACTTCCCCCTCTTACAATCTTTTATTACTTTCATCGCCGCATTCCTCCCCGGCGCCCCCGTAACTCCCCCTCCCGGATGCGCCCCTGCCCCGCACAAATATAACCCCTCCACCGGCGTCCGGTACTGTGACCATCCCGCAACCGGCCGCATGAAAAACAACTGTTCCAGATTCAAATCCCCATGAAAAATATTTCCTTCCGTCAGCCCATAAGTCCGCTCCAGATCCAGCGGCGTCAAAACCTGCCGCGCCACAATCGCCCGCGGCACATTCGGAGCATATTCCGCAATCTTCTTCACAACGCGATCCCCCAACAATTCCCTCTTCTCGTCCCAATTCCCTTCGCGCAGCTTGTACGGCACATACTGCACGAAGCACGTCATTATGTGCTTCCCTGCCGGCGCCAGTGAATCATCCGCATTCGACGCCACCACACAGTCCACCCACAGCTCTTCTGGGATCTCTCCGAACTTCGCGATATCGTAACAGCGCTCAGCAAACTCCAGCGAAGGCACCAGCGTAAACAGCGACCTCTCTTGCGGCGAGGCCCCAGCCGGCGTGCCAGTAAACCGTGGCTCTTCGCCCAAAACCATATTCACCTTCGCGCAAGGGCCCGCCATCTTGATCCCGCGCACTGCCTCCACAAACTCCGCCGGCAACTCCTTCACATCCGCCAACTGCAAAAACGTTCGCTTCGGATCCGCATTCGACAGCACAACCTTCGCCCGAATCTCCGTTCCATCCTCCAGCGTCACACCAAGCGCTCTTCCCTCTCGCGAATCGATCCGAGCAACCGCCGCGTTCGTCCGAATCTCCACTCCCAGCTTCTTCCCCGAAGCCGCCAGCGCCTGGGTGATTACTCCCATTCCTCCCATCACATGCCCGTAAAATCCCTGCATCTCCTGCTCGCCGCCGCTCAACAGATGAAACAACAATCCAATCGCCGTCCCCGGCTGGTACGGTCCCCCATGTTTCCCGTATACATTGTTCGCCAGGAACATCGTCTTCATCGTCTCTGTCTCGTAATTCTTGTCCAGAAACTCGCCGAGGCTCCCGGTCAAAAACGCCACCAGTTGCGCAATCTCTGCGTTCGTAATCCTGCGAAATCTCTTTCCCACGCGCAGCAGATCGCTCCACCCCCGCAGCGAACGCGTATCAATCTCCGGCGGCGGTTCCATGAAAAACGGCTGCAAATAACGCGCCAGCCGTTTCAACTGATCGTCCACCATCACGAACCGCTCCGCATCCCGCGTCGAAATCTTTGCGAACTCCGCCACCGCCCGTTCCCGATTCGCCCACCACGGCACCACGCGCCCATCCGGAAACGCCACCTGCAACCCCGGATCGCAAGGCACCATGCGCAACCCAAACTCGGCCAGCCGCAACTCGCGTATCACCTCCGGCCGCAACATGCTCGCAATATAGGAAGTAGTCGAAGCTCGGCATCCCGGCGCAATCTCTTCCGTAACGCAGCACCCGCCCACAATTTCCCGCCGCTCCAGCACAAGCGTACGCAATCCGGCCCGCGCCAGATACGCCGCCGCCGTCAACCCGTTATGTCCCGCGCCGACAACGACAGCGTCATAGTGCGATGTGGATGTGTTCATCCGAAAATATCTCTACCTATGAAGTGAACTACAAAGTGCAGTTGTTCTATCACAAAGGAACGTGCAAGGGACAAATCAGAACAATCCCGGCGTATCGAACGGCAGTCCAACATAATTCTCCGCAAGCGAAGTCGAAGCCGCCCGCGAACTCGTCACGTAATCCAAATCCGCAAGATGAATGTGGTGCGAAAAACCATCCTCATTCGGAAATCGGTGCAGCATCGAAGTCATCCACCACGAAAACCGCTGCCCTCTCCACACACGCCGCAAACAACGCTCCGTATAGCGATCCAAATCTTCACGGCTGCCCGTCTTGTAAAACTCCACCAGCCCGCGCGTCATCACCCGCACGTCCGCCACGGCCAGGTTTAATCCCTTCGCCCCCGTCGGCGGAACAATATGTGCTGCGTCTCCCAACAAAAACAACTTACCGAACTGCATCGGCTCCGCCACAAAACTCCGCATCGGCGTTATGCCCTTCTGAAAAATCGGTCCGTCCTTCAGCACAAATCCGTCCCGCGTCGCCATCCGCACCCGCAACTCGTCCCAGATTCGCTCGTCCGGCCACTTCTCGATTTCATCATCCACCGGGCACTGCAAATACAGTCGCGAAATTTCCGGCGAACGCATGCTCATCAGCGAAAACCCACGCTCGTGATACGTATAAATCAGTTCGTCCGATGCCGGCGGCACCCGCGCCAGAATTCCCAGCCACGCAAACGGGTACAGCCGCTCGTAAAACTTGATTTGCCCTGCCGCCACCGCCGCGCGGCAAATGCCATGAAACCCGTCGCACCCGGCAAGAAAATCGCAGGCAATCTCATGCTCGCTGCCGTCCTGCACATAATGAATTCGCGGCCGCGACTCGAAATCCGAAATGCGCATCGCCTCCGCCTCAAAAAATATCGGCGCATCATTTCGGAGTCGCGCGTCAATCAGATCCTTCACCACTTCCTGCTGCGCATACACCGTAATCGACTTTCCCACCAGTTCCTGAAAATCGATGCGGTGTCCTTTCCCGTCAAACCGCAACTCAACGCCTTTATGCTGCAATCCTTCGCGTTGCATCCGCGCGCCCACGCCCGATTCCCGCAACATGTCCGCGGTGCCCTGCTCCAGCACGCCCGCGCGCACGCGGCTTTCCACGTACTCGCGCGAATGGCTTTCCAGCACTACGCTCTCGATTCCCTGCAAGTGCAAAAGATGCGCCAACATCAGGCCCGCGGGGCCTGCGCCCACAATTCCCACTTGTGTCCGGATAATGGCCATGAATGATCTTTGCCCGGCTGCTCTTACGAAAACTTCTCGATCACTTCCTTGGGAATCGCCTGGCTTTTCACCTTCGCGGGCGCTTCGGGATCGCGCACTGTCCACACGCGCTTCTCGAAGCCCTCAACAGCCAGCACATCGCCGCGAAACAACTTGTGCGACAGCGAAAAACTGCTGCTGCCCCACTTCGTCACGCAAGATTCCACCGCAACAATGTCTCCATACGACGACGGTACTTTGAAATTGCAGCTTGCTTCCACCAGAGGAATCCCCGCAATCTTGAATCGCCGCAGCATCTCCGCCTTCGGATAGCCCAGCGCCCGATGAAACAATGCGTTCGTGCATGCATCAAAGTATTCGAAGTACCGCGGGAAGAAAACGATCCCAAACGGGTCGCAGTCGCCCCATTCGATCTGGATTTCGCGTCGGTTAGTCAGCATTTTAGAGGTTTATTCCGGCCAGCCACTCCGGCCACTGAGAGTCTACCTCACGCCGCGCTCGCCTTGCACACCGTTTGGTTTTCCGCTGTGTGTTTACGGTAGACTGTAAAGAAGGGAAAGAACTCCAGGAAATGACTATCGCTTACATTTGTGACGCTATTCGCACGCCCTTCGGACGCTACGGCGGCGCGCTTTCCAGCATTCGCACCGACGACCTCGCCGCTCTTCCGATCAAACAACTTGTCGAACGCAATCCAGCCGTGGATTGGGCCGCGCTCGACGACGTGGTCTACGGCTGCGCCAACCAATCCGGCGAAGACAATCGCAACGTCGCCCGCATGGCCTTGCTGCTTGCAGGCCTGCCAAAAGAAGTTTCCGGCACCACGGTCAATCGACTCTGCGGCTCCAGCATGGACGCAATCGCAGTCGCAGCCCGCGGCATCAAGAGCGGCGACGTGGACCTACTGATCGCAGGAGGCGTGGAAAGCATGTCGCGAGCTCCCTTCGTCGTGGGAAAATCCGATGCCGCTTTCGCCCGCAACCTGAAACTTGAGGACACGACGCTCGGATGGCGCTTCGTGAATCCCGCGCTCAAAGCCAAGTACGGCACCGACTCCATGCCCGAAACCGGCGAAATCGTGGCCGAAGAATTTCACATCTCCCGCGCCGATCAGGACGCATTCGCGCTGCGCAGCCAGCAGCGCGCCGCCGCCGCAATCAAAGCCGGCCGCCTGGCCGAAGAAATCTTTGCCGTGCCTCTCCCGCAAAAAAAGGGCGATCCCGTTCTGGTTTCTGTGGACGAACATCCCCGCGCCGACACCACCCTCGAAGCCCTGGCCAAACTGAAAGGCGTTGTGAAACCCGAAGGCACCATAACCGCCGGCAACGCTTCCGGCATCAATGACGGCGCCTGCGCATTGCTCCTCGCGTCGGAAGCCGCCGTGAAAAAGTATGGCCTCACTCCGAAAGCGCGCTTTATCGCGGGAGCCACTGCCGGAGTCGCACCACGCATCATGGGCATGGGCCCTGCGCCCGCAAGCAAAAAGGTACTCGCGAAAACCGGCCTCACCATCGCTCAGATGGACGTGATCGAATTGAACGAAGCCTTCGCCTCGCAAGCACTCGCCGTATTGCGCGAATTGCAGGTGCCCGACGACGCTCCGCACGTAAATCCAAACGGCGGCGCCATAGCTATCGGCCATCCGCTGGGCGCCAGCGGCGCGCGTCTCGTCACCACTGCTCTCTACCAGTTGCAACGCACAAAGGGACGCTACGCTCTCTGCACCATGTGCATCGGCGTGGGCCAAGGGATTTCAGTTATCATCGAACGCGTTTAGCGAAGGAGAGCTGCCGCATGAAGCCCCTGCTGGGTTATCGCAAGCCGGCTCCTGGTTCGCAACCCAATCATCTGTATCCACCGTACGTCTCGTCGATCAAGCGCGCGCCGAAACAGCCTCTGATTTCCATTCCGATCACCCTATCCGAAATCACCGGACCATCTTTTCCAAAAGAAATCGCCTCACCCACAGCGTTCGATTTGACCCGCCAGCACTAAGGCCAACCACTCGGCGAACTCATCACCGTCAGCGGCCGAGTTCTCGATGAAGACGGCCGGCCGATCCGCAACACCCTCGTCGAAATCTGGCAAGCCAACGCAGCTGGCCGGTATCTTCACAAAAACGACCAGCACGACGCGCCGCTCGACCCGAACTTCTCCGGTGAAGGACGCACCTTCACCGACGAAGAAGGCCGCTACCGCTTTATCACCGTTCGTCCCGGCGCCTATCCGTGGAAAAATCATCACAACGCCTGGCGCCCGCAGCATATTCACTTCTCGCTATTCGGCCCGGCATTCGCCACAAGGCTTGTCACGCAAATGTATTTTCCCGGCGACCCGTTGCTCGAATTCGATCCCATCTTTCACAGCATCCCCGAGGAAGCGGCGCGCCGGCGGCTGATTTCTTCATTCGACTGGCTCAGCACGGAACCGGATCTCTCGCTGGGTTTCCGGTTTGATATCGTTCTGCGCGGGCGCGAGGCGACGCCCATGGAGCGCTGAAATGCCCGGCCACTCCACACCTTCGCAGACGGTTGGCCCGTTCTTCAGCATCGGACTGATGCACTTGAACCGAGTGGATCTGTCTGAAGGAAGCACGGGGGAGCGGATCACAATTCAAGGCAGCGTACTCGATGGCGACGGTCAACCGGTTCCGGACGCAATCCTGGAAATCTGGCAAACCGACGCGGGCGGCCGCTATCGTCATCCCGAGCATTCGACCACGCCAGACGATGCGGCTCCCTTTTTTGGCTTCGGGCGGATTCCCACCGATGACCACGGCCGGTTTTCATTCATCACCGTCAAGCCGGGCCCTGTCCACGCCCCGAATGGCAAGCCGCAAGCCCCGCACCTGCAAATTTCCGTTTTCATGCGCGGGCTCCTCAAGCAACTTGTCACTCGTCTCTACTTTCCCGAAGAGCCCCTGAACGCTTCCGATCCAGTCTTACGAGTTGTGCCGGAATCGCGCCGCGAAACTTTGATTGCGCGCCAGGCCAGCCCGAACCAAAACACATTGGAATGGAATGTGTGCTTGCAAGGCGGGAACGAAACGGTATTCTTTGACTGCTGAATCCCGGAGACGATCGCGACGATGAAACTCTTCGACAAGCTGTTTCGTTACGAGGCCATCGATCGGATTTTTTCCGACCAAGCTTACATTCAAAGCATCCTGGAGTTTGAGGCCGCCCTCGCCCGAGCCGAAGCCAAAGTGGGAGTAATCCCTGCCGCGGACGCCTCGATCATCGCCGCGGCCTGCCACGCGGAGAGCTTCAACCTCGAAGAACTTGCAACGCAAGCCGCACTCTCCGGCAACGCGGCCATTCCGCTCGTCAAGCAACTCACCGAATTGGTTGCAAAGCAAAATAAAGACGCGGCGCGATTTGTGCATTGGGGCGCCACCAGCCAGGACGCGATGGATACAGCCGTGGTCCTGCAACTCCGCCGTGCTCTGGAAGTGATGGATCAAGATCTCGCCCGCTTGACCGCGACGCTGGCAAGCCTCGCCGACAAATATCGCGCCACACCGACCGCTGCGCGCACCTGGATGCAACAAGCGCTGCCCACCACTTTCGGTTTTATCGTGGCAGGATGGTTGGACGCGATTCTCCGCCACCGCGCACGCCTTTCCGATTTGCGCGCGCGCAATACAACTTTGCAATTCGGCGGCGCTGTCGGCACCCTGGCTGCGCTTTCCGGCCGAGGCCCGGCCGTTGCGCAAGCGCTGGCGGAGGAACTTCGCTTGCCTCTGCCGCCAATTCCCTGGCACACGCACCGCGATCGCATCGTCGAGATTGCCGCGGCGCTCGGACTCTGCACCGGCACGCTCGGCAAAATCGCGTGCGACATTTCGCTGCATGCGCAAACGGAGATCGGCGAACTAGCTGAGCCCTCGGGCGAAGGCCGCGGCGGTTCTTCCACCATGCCACAGAAGCGTAATCCCGTCACCTGCGCAACGGTTCTTGCCGCTGCTCAGCGCGTGCCCGGCCTTGTTTCAACCCTGCTCTCTTCGATGATCCAAGAGCAAGAACGCGGCCTCGGCGGCTGGCAAGCCGAGTGGGAAACGCTGCCAGAAATCGTCAGCCTCTCCGGAGGCGCGCTGCACCATCTCACCGAAATGCTCCCGGGACTCCACGTGGACGCGAAGCGTATGCTGAACAATCTAGACGCTACGCGCGGCCTGATTTTCGCCGAAGCCGTCACCATGGCCCTGGGCAGCCACATCGGCAAAATGTCCGCACACATGTTGGTCGAACTCGCCTGCAAAAAGACGCGCCTTGAAAATCGCGACCTGAAAGATGTTTTGCGCGCAGAGCCCGGGATAAATGTCCATCTGAAGCCGGCCGAGCTCGACGGACTCTTCGAGGCGAGAAATTACCTGGGCAGCGCGGAAGAATTCGTAAGCCGGGTGCTGGCGGAAGTCGGCAGCACAACAACTGTCCACTGAGCAGAAGGAACATTGTCATGGCATATCTCAAATTGAACGACGCACAACTCTTCTACCAATGGGACGGCCCGGAAAACGCGCCTGTGCTCCTTTTCTCGAATTCGCTCGGCTCCACCCATCGCATGTGGGATCCGCAACTCGAAGCCTTCACACCCCAGTTCCGCGTCCTTCGTTACGACGGCCGCGGTCACGGGCAATCAGCCGCAACGCCGGGCCCATACACCATCGAACAACTCGCCAGCGATGTGGTGCAACTGCTTGACGCTTTGAAACTCGACCGCGTTTATTATTGCGGGCTTTCCATGGGCGGCATGATCGGAATGCATCTCGGCACCGCTCACGCTGCACGGCTCCACAAAATGGTTCTTTGCAATACAGCCGCGAAAATCGGCACGCCCGACGTCTGGAACGCCCGCATCACCGCCGTACAGGCAGGTGGAATGAAAGCCGTTGCTGGAGGCGTGATCGACCGCTGGCTGACGGCCGCGTATCGCGCCGCGCATCCGAGAGAAACAGGACAGGTGCTCTCCATGCTCGAAGGCTGCGACCCCGCGGGGTATGCGGCAACCTGTGCCGCCGTTCGAGACGCGGACTTCCGACAGAAACTCGCCGGCGTTCGAGTCCCCACCCAGGTCATCGCAGGAACGCACGATCCCGCCACTCCTCCCGCGGACGGGCGCGCACTGAGCGAACTGATCCGCGGCGCAAAATACATGGAACTCTCCGCCGCCCACCTTTCTAACATCGAAGCAAACGAAGACTTCAACCGCGAAGTGTTGATTTTTCTGAAGTCCCAGGGAGCACACGGATGAACGAACGCGAGCGGCACAGCAAGGGAATGAAAGTCCGCAAACAGGTGCTGGGCAAGGCCCACGTGGAGCGGGCGGAGGCCCGGAAAAATAAGTTCAATGCGCCATTCCAGGATTTGATCACCCGCTATGCCTGGGGAGAAATCTGGACGCGCCCGGGTCTGCCAAAACAAACGCGCAGCATGCTGACGATCGCGATGATGGTGGCGCTGAACCGCACCGATGAACTGAGACTGCATCTTCGTGCATCGGTCAATACCGGCCTCTCCCGGGAAGAAATTCAGGAGGTCCTGCTCCAAACGGCCATCTACTGCGGCGTGCCCGCGGCGAATCACGCGTTTCAGATCGCCGAGGAAGTCTTTGCGGAATCGCGGGCGTAACGTGCCTCAGGCCGTCACGGGGGCTTCGGCGAGAATGTCGCTGACCCACCGCACCGAGTGCAGGTAAAGATCCGGCAGGAAATTTTCGTGCAGCCCGCAACGCTGGCAGGATTCTTCCAGCTGTTCCCACGTGCCGGATTCATAATCCAGGACCACTTCGAAGATCGGGCGGTAACGGCTGTCGCGGCCCAGCAGCGCCTTCTTGATTTCTACATCCACCGTAAGGTCCTGCAGAACGACCGCCATCGGCACGTTCAGCAACGCATCCATCACCGAAAGCAAGCCAAGAAGGAAGAGTTCGTTCGCTTCGCGGACCATGCCGACCTTCAGGCCGATCTGTTCGCAAAACATGGCGCGCAACAACGGCAAGCGCAGCAAGCTGTCCGCAACTTCATCGCCGAGAGCGGCCACGCTGACCAGCGAAACCCACTTGCGCATGGCCCGTTCGCCGAGCAGGCTGAGCGCGTGGGGAATGGAATGGATTTCCGTGTGGAATGAAAACGCAGCGGAGTTCAGATAACGCAGCAAACGATAGCTGAGCGAGACGTCCCGCTTAAAGATGGTCGACATTTTCTGCAGGTTGAACGTCTCCTCGTTCGCCGCCTGCAGCAGCTTCAGGTAGATCGTCTTGTTCGCCGGCACGCTGCGGCGCCCGACAATCTGCGGCCGGCAGAAAAAGTAGCCTTGAAAAAAATCGTAACCGATATCCCGGCAACTTTGAAATTGCTGGTCGGTCTCCACTTTTTCTGCGACGGTGGGAATACAGCGTTTGTGGCACTCGTCGACGACGCGTTTCTGGGCTTCCATGCTCATTAAAAGCACGTCGATTTTCACGAAGTCCGCGACGTCCAGCAGCGGCCGCGTTTCCGGCAGATCGCAATAATCGTCCAGCGCCAGACGGTAGCCAAGATCTTTCATCCGTCGGCAGGCCTTCAACACGTCCGCATCCGGCGCCACGGTTTCCAGAATTTCACCGACCACCAACTCGCGTGGCATCAGCGTCAGGTAATCCTGCACCAGAAATTCCCGCGTACAGTTAACGAAAGCGGGCAGTCCGTCCGTCATCGTGTGGATGCCCATCAGAAACAGCTCGTCCATCGCATTTTCGGATACAGCAGAACCCGGCTTTGGCCGGCAATAATTTTCGGGGCCGTAGCGCGAGAGGATTTCGTAAGCGTAGAGGTGCCGCTCGTGAGTCAGGATTGGCTGACGTGCCAGGAAGCGGTTGAAACTTTCGGAAGTGCCCATAGTCGGTGCGGATGCCCCTGCAATTTCCCCTATTTCAAATGCACGGCGGGGGCCATTGCAAATCACATGACTCACTTCGAGCCGGCAATTCCCATTGGATGGCCTCATCCAAAACATTCGCAAAGAGACAGTTCGTGTTGCGGCACGAAGGATGACCCCTGCAAGGGAGATTCCCGATCCGAGGGGACTGAATCAGAAAAGGAGGCCCTGTTTAGGATTGGAACATTCGCTCCGCAAAACCATGTGGATTTCACGCGTTTTTCTGGAACTTGGCGTGCACGAGTGATGCCGGGAATTCGTGTCGAAAGAAGAAGATTGCAAACCGGAGTTTCCCAATTCTTCTGAGCGTTGATTGCGACGGAGCAATGGCGTGAACCCAGTAACCTATGACATCCTGACTCAGCGCATCAAGGAAGTGGGCGACAGTCATTCGAGTTGACGCCGTCAACGCAATTCAATCGTTGAAAACGTTCGCCCTCACCGTCTAATGATCGTTTCCATCTCAGCCTTTTTTTTGTGTGTTTCTGGAACTTCGTACTCCGCAGTGTTATCTGCGTCACAGCCCAATATTCATTTTCTCAGATGGCTTCTTCGGTTTCGGCATCTGCCAGCGGCAGTTGGTCGGTGTCCCTGGCCACCCAGGCGTACATCGTTGGCAGCAGGTAGATGCTGATGAAGAGCGCCGCCAGTAGCCCACCAACAATCACGATGGCAAAAGGGCGTTGCGAATCGGAACCGATGCCACGGGAAAGCGCGGCGGGAAGAAGTCCCAACGTCGCAACCAGCATGGTCATCATAATCGGCCGCAAGCGCAGGATCGCCCCCTCGACAGCGGCATCTTCAATCGAATAGCCGCGCGCCCGCAGGTGATTGATGTACTCGATCATGATCACACCCACCTGAACGGACACGCCGAACAAGGCCAGAAAACCGACACCGCTCGAAACGCTGAAGTGCGTTCCGGTAAGCAGCAGCGCCAGGATTCCACCAATCGGTGCCATCGAGACGTTGGCGAGCGTAAGCGCGGCCCACTTTGCCGACTTAAACATGGTGAACAAAATCACGTAGATGATCAGGATGGTGATCGGCAGAACGATCAACAGGCGCCGCTGCGAGCGCTTCTGGCTCTCGTATTCCCCCGCCCAATCGATGTGATAGCCGGTTGGCAGCTTGACCTGTTGTTGCACTTTCTTCATCGCTTCTTCGACGGCGCTCCCCAGATCGCGTCCACGGATGCTGTATTTGATTGCGATGTAGCGGGAGTTTGCCTCTCGATAAATTTCCGAAGCGCCGTCCTCGACACGCGTGGAGGTAAGCTGCGCAAGGGAAACGCGCTCACCGCCGGGCGCAAGAATGCGGATGCTTTCAATCGCTTCCTGGGTGTCGCGGAATTGCGGCAAGTACCGAACCACAACGTCATAGCGTTTTTCGCCCTCTAACACCTGGGTGACGGCTTTCCCGCCGATTGCGGTTTCCACCGCGTCCTGGACATCGGACACGTTGATCCCATAGCGCGCCGCTTTCTGGCGGTCGATGCTCAAATCCAGGTTAGGCTGGCCAAGCACACGAAACAGCCCAAGATCCTCGACACCCGCGACCGTCCGCATCACATTCACCACTTCCTCGCCCTTGGCTTCCAGTTGCTTCAGGTCGTCTCCATACATCTTCACGGCAAGCTCGCCTTTCACACCGCTGACCGCTTCCTCCATGTTGTCCGAAATTGGCTGCGAGAAATTCCAGAGCACGCCGGGAATCTGGCTGAGTTGCTTGTCCATCGCCGCAATCAGATCGTCTTTGTCTTCCCGAAACACAGGCCGCCACTGGTCTTTGGGTTTCAAGTCGACAAAGTACTCGGTGTTGAAAAATCCCGCGGTGTCGGTGCCGTCGTCGGGACGTCCCACCTGCGAAACAACCTGCTTCACTTCCGGGAAAGCGGCGAGGATAAGACGCGCCTGATTCATGATCCGCGTCCCCTCGGTGGGCCCGGTGCTGGGCGCCAGTGTCCCGCGGACCCAAATGGCCCCTTCGTCGAGGTGTGGCAGAAATTCGGAGCCGACGATGCCGCTGCCAAGCAGCAACACTGTGGCGACGAGCACTCCAGCCGCGGCGGTCAATGTGACTCTGCGATTCTTGAGCGCCCATCGGACCGTAACCCGGTAATTGTTGCGAAGAAATTCCATGACCGGGTTGCGCCACTCCGTCACACCCTTGTCAAACACGATTTCGGCCAGTACGGAGGCGATGGCGATCGAGAAAATCAGCGCGCCGAGCAGTGCAAAGGAAACCGTCCACGCCATCGGCTTAAACAGGCGGCCTTCAACGCTTTGCAGAGTGAAGATCGGCAAATAGGCAGTAATGATGATGGCGCGGGCATAAAACACCGGGCGAAGCACTTCAAAAACCGCGCCGCGGATGCGCTCGAATGGTGTTTTGCCCGCGTTCGCCGGGAGATTGAAGTGACGAACTATATTCTCGATCACCACCACCGAACCGTCCACAACCATGCCGAAGTCCAGCGCGCCGAGCGAGAGCAGGTTCGCAGGAATCTTGTTCAGGTCCAGGCAAATTGACGCAAAGAGCAAGGAAAACGGAATTGTCAGCGCAACAATGAACGCGCCGCGCACGTTGCCGAGAAAAAAGAACAGGACGATCGAAACGAGCAGGATGCCTTCCGTGAGGTTGTGCAAAACCGTATGCGTGGTGTAATGCACCAGGTCGCTGCGGTCAAGGAATGGAACGATCTGCACCCCCGCCGGCAGGATTCGTTCGTTCAACTCCTTCACCTTGGCATGAATGTCTTCGATGACCGTGTCCGCGTTGGCGCCCTTCCGAAGTAGGACCACGCCTTCGACCACGTCCGCGTTGTCCACAATTTTGCCGTCATCTCGGCGCAACGCTTTCCCGATTTGTCCCAGGCGGATTCGTGGCCCCTCGGTGACTGTCCCCAGGTCCTTGACGCGCAGCGCCGCCCCGTTCTGCGCTTTGACGACGGTGTTTTCGATGTCCTCAACGCTGGTAATCAAGCCGACGGCGCGGACATTGATCTGCTGCAAGCCGGATTCGATAAAGCTCCCACCCGCGTTCACGTTGTTATTGGCCAACTGCTGCTCGACCTGCCCGATCGTCAGGCCATAAGCGATCAGCCTGCTGGGATCAACGCGCACCTGGTATTCGCGCGTGGTTCCTCCAAAACTCACCACATCCACAATGTTGGGCACGGACTTGAACTGCTTTTCGAGTGTCCAGTCTTCGAGCGATTTCAGCTCCATCAAATCGTATTTCGGATTCGTGCTCTTCAGCGTGTACCAGTAAATCTGCCCGACGGGGCTGTAGTCCGGTCCAATGGTTGGTTGCAGATTGTTCGGCAGGCTGACCAGCGCCAGCCGTTCCAGAACCTTTTGGCGATTCCAGTCATTCTCGGATTCGTCATCAAAAATCATGGTGATGCTGGAAAGGCCGAACAATGAGGCGGACCGCAGATTCTGCAGGTGCGGCAAACCGTTCAGCTGGATTTCGATTGGGATGGTGACTTGTTGCTCCACTTCCTCGGCCGCGCGGCCGGGCCACTGCGTGATCACTTGGACATAATTGTTCGCCACGTCGGGATACGCTTCTACCGGCAGGTTGTGAAAGGAAATTGCGCCCCAGATGAGCAGCAATACGGTCAGCGCCAGGACCATGAACCTGTTCTTTAGCGCGAATTCGACAAACCCAGAGATCATTCGATTCCTTTGAAGAATTCTTCTGGCGGCACGCTACTGCTCCGCGGTGTTCTGTAAAACAAGCGCGCTGCTGACCACCTCTTGTCCCGGTTGGATGCCGGAGAGAACCAGTTGCATTTTGTCGGGAAGCGTGGCGCCGGCTTTCACTTCGACGCGGCGAAATTTCTTGTCACCTGCCGGCACGTAGACCCAGTCGCGATCGTGCAGATGCAGGATCGCCGAAGCGGGTACAGTGGCGAAAACCTGCTTTTTCTGGCCGTGGAAGGTGGCATTCACGAACATGCCCACGCGCATCAGCGCGGATGCATTCGCCACTTCCACGCGCACTTTCGCCGTGCGGAGATTGGGGTCGAGGATTGGGCCGATATTATTGATTCGGCCGGTGAAGATCTTGTCGGGATAGGCGACCAGGCGAATCTCCGCGGATTCGCCAATATGCACATTGGCGAGATCGTTTTCGTAAACATCGCAAAGAATCCAGACGTGCGAGAGATCAGAAATCGTGAACGGGTTTGCGCCGGCCAGACCCTGCACTCCGGAAGCGCCAGTCACCTGTTGATCGGTGATGACCCCGGAGACCGGAGCCTTGATCTCGACGACCGCCGACGGATGATCCTTGTCCACGCCGAGAACGTGCAAATGCTCCTGGGCGGTTTCCAGATCCACCTTCGCTTTCGATTCCGCATCTTCGCTCACCTGGAAATCGTTCAGCGAGATGGCGCCCTTGTCATAAAGAATTTGTGCTCGATCGAATTGCTTGCGCACCAGAACTTCGTCGGCGGTGGCTTTGCGGTAATCGGCGAACGCCGCGGCGATATCCGGGCTCTGCACCCGCAGCAGCACTTGCCCTTTTTGCACGGAGTCGCCCAGGCGCGCGCGAACCTCCACCACGCGGCCGCTTGCGAGCGAAATCACGGGAACAGTGCGGCTGACGTCCGGGCTGACGACCCCGGTAACGGTAAGCGAAGGCGCTTGCAGAGACTCCATCGCCTTCACGACGGGAAATTGTTCCGGGCGCTCCACCTGCAAGAGACTGACGTCGGTTTCTTGTTCGACTTTTGGCGGTGGCGGCGCGCCGTCGCCCGACACGGCTTTTCCCCCGCAGCCCGAGAGGGCCACAGCGAAGCCCGCGAAGAGAACGATCCGTAATCCGAGCCTGCGGCTCATTGCAATACCTCGCGTCCGATGGCCAGATTTAATTGCGCCGTTGCTGTCAGGTAAGACCCGATCAGGTTCAGGTAGCTGAGTTCCACGGTGCGATACTCGCTTTGCGCGTTCAGAAAATCCACCAGCGACGCGCCACCATGCTGGTACGAAAAAGCGACAGTATCGCGCACCCGCACCGCCTGCTGCAGATATTTCGTTTTGTAAGGCTGGAGCAGCAATAGACTGCTATTCACAACCGCATACGCCGAATCGACGTCGCTGAACACCAGGGCCTGCGCCGCACCGGTCAGTTTCCCGGTGCGGTCAATGTCCAGTTGCGTGCGCAGCTTTTCCCCCTGGTTGCGGTCAAAAATGCGCAACGGAATGCTGACGCTGACACCGAGCGTGTTTATACCGAACGGATTGTTGTTGGAAGAGTTGTGCGTATACCACGCGCTCAGGATCGGATCGGTTGAGCCGTTGGCAACCGCGAGTTTGTGGTCGGTCTGCGCCTTGTCCACGGCCTCAACCGCCGCTTTCAAATCCGGCCGCGTGTCCATGGCCATTTTCCGGAACTCCTCCTGTGGCATCAGTTGGTCGGCGAAATCGAACGTTCCGGAAACATCAAATTGTTCCAACGGAGTCCGCTCGTTCAGCAACGTAAGCAACTGAATCTTCGCCGTCCGCAGATTCACTTCCGCGGACTGCACGTCGGATTCGTACTGCACCCGCTGCAGTTCCAGGCGGTCGAGATCGATCCGGGAAATGTCACCTGCGCTGAAACGCGTCTGGCTGATGTCCAGCAGGTGATCGTAATAAGCGAGGTTGTCCTTGGTTAGCCTAAGCACGGCCTTTGCCTGCAAAGTCGCCACAAAGGCGCCGCGCAGATTGAAGAGCAGGGTTCGCTCCAGGTCGGCGTGATTGGACTCGGCAATCAGCGTCCCTTTTTGCGCACTTTCCAGTCGCAATTCGCGTTTGCGCTGCCGCTCGTGCAGATAACTGACGGTGGGCGTTTCGTACGTGCCCGCGAACGGCTTCCACACCCCTTCGTGGGAAGCGATTTGCGTGCCATCCGCGGCCAACGTCAACTGCGGATTCGGACGAAGATACGCGGTAATCTGCTGGGCCTTCGATTCGTCAATGCCAACCCTGTCCGCCAGCAGCGTGGGATTGTTGGTCTCAAAGCGTGTGCGCACTTCTTCCCAAGTCAGCGCCTTCTGCGCACGTGCGCCGCTTGCGAATCCCCCGGCCACCAGAGCGGCCAGGCACATCCGCCGGATGATTTGCTGCATAGCTCTACCTCGCCAGTTTTTTCTTCCCGAAAATCGGAATTTCTTGCCGGGGAATCTACTTCCGCGTTCTCCGCTGGAAATCTCCCCCGTCTACTACACGCGTGGCATGCCCATTTGGACGATACTCGGACCCGCATTGGGAATTTATACCAATTGGATGAGTGAAAGGTGTACAGCGCTTAAACGAGTGGAGGAGCGCGGCCGGCACTGGGAAGTGCCAATTCTGAGCGAGCCTGCAGCGGCGCAAGCCGCATGCCAACGGACGAACTTTCATACGGTGCATCCCAGCCCGTCGCATCGCCCATCTCTGTTTCCATGCTGCGTCCTACCTGAAACGCGAGCAGCCCAGCCGGGGCGTCCTCGGGGAGAACAAGACGGAAGCCGGTCCCTTTCAGGGCGCCGGGATAGTCGGAGGGTTCCGCGGAAACGAAGTTTCCCTTGCCATCGTTGAGGAAAATCACCACGAATTTGGAGTCAAGAAGCGAAGTAACGACCAGGTCCGCGAACTCGTCTCCATTGACGTCTCTCGGAGAGATTTGCATTCCCCCGGCCGGACCGACAAAGCAGATAGTGGGCTTGTGGCCGCCGCTGAAGTTGAAGTCGACCGAATATTGCGAGGTGGGAGAGCCGTCGCTGGTGGCCCGAATCAGAGCCAAATCGGGCTGGCGGTCGCCGTCGAAGTCGGCGATGGCAAATTGCGTCGAGCCCAGGGCAACGGCGGTCCGGACGAGACGCGAGATGGGCTGGTCCGTATTTTGAAATTCCAGTCGCCCAGCCCAAAGGCATGCGACCAGGCAGAACACCGCGAATGCGGGAAGAAAGAGGCTCTTAATGACGCTGCGCAGTCTCATTGCGACGATTCCGTCTACGCACTATACCACGGGCTTGGCAAAGCACGGGGATCGGGCAAATATCCTCTGCAGAGGGCAGAGCCAGGAAGGCGCAATCGCCAGCCTATAGAACATATAGCAATTGGCATGGATTGTACGGCGTTAACTCATCGGCGCCATTTCCTGACTGCTTCAAATCCGAGCAAATATGTACTGATAAAATAGCAGTATCAGCCTAAGCAGTGTCCCTGTCCCCGAGGAGATGGAGCTCGAATGCAAAGTAGCGGATTGCCGCGCCTTTACGCCAATTCCGATTGAATGAAGAAACTCGACCGCCTGGGCTGGGCGGAAGGCATAGGTGTGCAAAGCTTTGGAGTTTATGCGGGAGTGCGCGTAAGCACGGCCGGAATGTTGCCTCAGATCCTTCCGTTGCTGCCCCCTGGCTGGAAAAATTCCCGCAGAGCTACCGTGCAGCGGTTGTATTCGCTGGTGGTCCCGCAAGCCAATCAACGCGCGGGCCTGCGGCGTATGCACATTCTGTATGCGGACAGCGTGCGGATCGCGCGAGACACGGATCTGAATCAAGTACTGGCGGCGTTGGAAACGGACCTGCACCGCTACATCGCCGAAACATCGCCGGATATGACCTTTCTGCACGCGGGCGTGGTCGGCTGGCAAGGCCGCGCGATTCTGTTGCCCGGGCGCAGCCTCAGCGGCAAAACGACGCTCGTCCGCGAACTCCTGCGGATGGGCGCTACATATTATTCGGATGAATTCGCCGTTGTGGACAATTTCGGAAAGGTGCACCCGTTCACGCGGCCCTTGGGAATCCGGGAAGATTCGACGTATGCGCAGACCAAATACAATCCGGAAACATGGGGCGCATCCCTGGGCGGCAAACCTCTGCCCCTGGGCGCTGTGGCGATCTGCAATTACAAGGCAGGCGCCAGGTGGAAGCTTCGCCCTCTTTCGCCCGGGCAGGCCGCGTTGGAATTGATGGGCAACAGCATCGCGGTACGCACGCAACCGCAGCCCACTCTCAAAAGGATCCAGAAATTGGTGAAAGGCGCGGTATTCGTCAAAGGAACGCGCGGTGAGGCCGGCGAAGCTGCGGCTTCTATCCTGAACTTATTGTGCACCGGTAATTCCGGGGAGAAAGTATGAAAGAGCGACAAAATCCCAAAGCGCGCGTGGATTGCCTGACGCGCGAATTTGGCGACGAACTTCTGGTCTACGACCGCGATCGAAATGTGGGGCACTGTCTGAACCCAACGGCGGCGGCCGCTTGGAAACTTTGTGACGGAAAAACGGACCTTTCGGAACTAGCGACGATTCTGACGCGGCAGTTCTCCGCCCCGGTGGACGAACCCGTGGTGCTGCTCGCACTCGAGGAGTTATCGAAAGCCCGGCTGCTGGTTGAAACAGAGCGGCCGGTCCGGCGCACTTCGCGCCGAGAGGCGATCCGCGCAATTGGCATCGCGGGAGCAATCGCCCTGCCGATCGTAACTTCGCTCGTGGCGCCAACACCGGCGCGCGCGGCGTCTTGCCTGGCGAATGGAAAGCCGTGCGTCAGCCCCGTGCAATGCTGTTCAGGAAAATGTGGAACGGGAGGCCATTGCAATGGCTGACCCTCTCAACGTCACCCTTTTCTCATTCCTGGCCCCCTCGACTCTCGCAAGTCTGGTGTGACGAATATCACAAACGATTGTGACGAAAGGCGCGGACGCGGCTGAGCGCCCGCCGTTACCTTCCCCTGAAGGCCGATACCCTTTTCAATCTCGGCATCGTAAAGTGGCAAGGTAAGAAAGATGGACCCGGAGCCGTCGCCGCTTGGAAGAAGTTGTTAGAGACCAATCCCGCCTACCCCGACAAGGAAGCCGTGCTGCAGCTGATGGCCCAGGCCCAGCAGCGCTGAAGAAGTTTCGCTTTCGCCGGAGACACGCGCCCGCCTCCCACCCGATCAAACGGAAGGCTCACCGGTGAGCGCCAGCGCATATAAAGCAGTGATTATCGGCGCGGGGCCCGCGGGCCTTACGGCGGCGTACGAGCTCAGCAAGGAGGGCCAGCGCGTCGTTGTCCTGGAGGCGGATCCCCGCTACGTTGGCGGCCTCTCGCGAACGGTCGAGTATCACGGCTATCGGTTTGATATTGGCGGGCATCGCTTTTTTTCCAAATCGCAGGAGGTGGAGGATCTTTGGACGGAGATTCTCGGCCCGGACCTGCTGGAGCGGCCGCGCTCATCCAAGATTCTCTATGGCGGAAAATTCTACGCCTATCCGCTGAAGCCGTTCGAAGCGCTTTCGCAGCTTGGCGTCATGGAATCGGCGCTGTGCGTTCTTTCGTTCTTGAAGGCTCGGCTGAAGCCGGTGCGGAATCCGAAATCGTTTGAGGATTGGGTGGTGAACGAGTTCGGGGAGCGGCTCTTCCGGATATTTTTCAAGACCTACACGGAAAAAGTGTGGGGCATGAGCTGCCGCGAGATTTCCGCGGACTGGGCGGCGCAGCGCATCCGAGGGCTGACACTTGGGGGCGCGATCCGGAATGCGATGCTGCCGAAACGGAATCCGGGCGATCGCTCGCAGGTGGTGAAGACGCTGATCGATAGGTTCCGCTACCCCCGCCTGGGTCCGGGCATGATGTGGGAATCTTGCGCGGAAAAAGTGCGCGCGCTGGGAGGCGAGATGCTCCTGGGGCGCAGCGTTACGGCGTGCCGGTTCGATGTTGCAAGTTCCGAATGGACGGTGGCGGCGCAAACCGCGGATGGAGCCACGGAAGAATATCGCGGCGAGCACCTGGTCTCTTCGATGCCGATGCGGCAATTGGTCTCGCAGATTGAGCCACGGCTTCCGGAGAACGCACTGCTATCCGGCAATTCCCTTCACTATCGGGATTTCCTGACGATCGGGCTTATCCTGCGCGAGCGCAACCGAATTACGGACAACTGGATTTACATCCACGATTCGACTGTGAAAATGGGGCGAGTGCAGAATTATAAAGCGTGGTCTCCGGAGATGGTGCCGGATCCACATTTCTGCTGCTACGGGCTGGAATACTTCTGCTTTGCAGGCGATGGACTTTGGGCGATGAGTGATGAGGACTTGATTGCACTGGGGACCCGAGAACTGGCGCAGGTGGGGCTCTGCAAGGCGGCCGACGTGGTGGATGGCTGCGTGATCAGGCAGCCGAAGGCGTATCCAATCTACGACGGCGATTACCAGCAGCAGGTGAGTGATGTTCGGCAAGCTCTGGACGCCCATTGCCCCAATCTGCACCTCGTCGGGCGCAACGGCATGCACAAGTACAACAATCAGGATCACGCGATGCTTACCGCGCTGCTGGCCGCGCGCAATATTCTTGCCGGTGAAAACAAGTATGACGTCTGGTCGGTGAACGAAGACGGCGAATATCACGAATCAGGCCGCGCAGGAGAGAGGCCCGCTACTTAGTATGAATTGTCCGATGTATACATCAGAGGGGAATCGAAGTCGAAGCGTGAATTGTGCGGAAGAACCGGCAATCGGCGAACTCAGCCTCGAGTTCCTCCGCACAACCCCGAAAAGCGGCCAACACACGCATTGAGGGAAAGATACACAAAAGGACGGGCGAAGAAAAGCTCGAATTTCTTGTGCGGCTTGCATTCTGGGAGCGGAGATCCTACGCTGAATTGTCTATGGATCCTCTGAATCCGCAACTTGTAATGATGGGTTTCATCTGGTATGTCGTGTTCCTTTTTTCGACCACGTGCCATGAAGCATCGCACGCACTGGCCGCGAAAATCGGCGGCGACTCCACCGCGGCGCTGGGTGGGCAGTTGAGCTTGAACCCTCTTCCGCATATCCAGCGATCATTTTATGGAATGGTTCTGTTCCCGATTTTGAGTTTCGCTCTTTCCAAGGGCGGGGGAATGATTGGCTGGGCCAGCGCTCCGTATGACCCGTTGTGGGAGCGCCGGCATCCTCGGCGGTCCGCATGGATGGCGCTCGCGGGACCCGCCGCAAACTTCTCGCTGATGCTTCTGGCCGTTGCAGCTCTGCGTGGCGGAATGGCGTTTCATCTTTTTCACCCCGACCCGGTCACGGGCGCGGATAGTTTTGCCGAAACAGTGCTGCGGGTAGTGTTTTTTCTGAATCTGCTGCTGGGAACGTTCAATCTCTTGCCGGTACCCCCTCTCGATGGCAGCACCGGCATCATGCTGTTAATGAGCGAAACCCAAGCGCAGAAATATCTCGACTGGCTTCGTGGAAGCAGCTACGCGATGCTAGGCATCCTGGTGGGCATGCTTGTTTTCAGCAAAGTGTTTCCCTATATCCACGATTTCGCCATACAGCTTTTCTTCTAAGCGCCCGGCGATGCGGTGCCCCGCGTAAATTCCCGGAATATTTCCTAATCCCAGCCCGATTTGGTCCACGATGGGACGCCTTGTGCCTTCCTCGCACACCTGGCCGCCTGGGCAGAATTTAACTGCTTGCGAATTGCGGGTTTACTGCTCCGCCGATGGCCGATGAACTGCTCTTTTCACTGCGGAGGCGAGTGATGGCCAATTTGGAAACGCAATCGCTGACGCAGACCGGCATGGTGGAAGTATCGGGCTGGGATGAGGATGAAGTCTTCTTTGTCGAGCGCTCTCAGCTTGGTCGGGACGATTACGCGGGAAAACACGTCACGTTGACCCACATGCTGTCGGAGGGTTCGATCATCTTCGTGCGCCCGATCCAGCTAATGGCGATGCATCGCGCCAACCCGATCCCGTATGAGGTGGAATTTGTAGGCTGCAACCCCGAGGGGAACCACCAGTTCCGGTTGAATGGAGTGCAACCAAGGCACACCCGACAGAATTACACGGTGAATTAAGGAACGTTTCCCATCCACTTCGGGACAATGGCCCATTTTGGCAGGGATTTTTGGAGCTTCTTTGCTTCTTCTAACGCCTCCCTTCCCCTATCTGTCAGTCTAATTTCCTCGAACATCACTTCCACGCCACTGATAGAATTCTACTTAGTGAAGAACGTTCTTCGCCTCGCCCGCAATTTCGTTTATTTCCGTCGATCGATCCGTGGAACACCCCTTTGGCACAGTGGTTGCCTCTTTGTGGGACATGGCTTACGCAACATACAAGTCCGTGGCAATAACCCCCATACAGAGTTCACTTACACCCTGTATCTTTGACGACGATCCCAACGAGCGGGATTCGCTCGCGCATTTGATTACCGACATGGGTTACGAATCGGTTTCGACAGCCGACGCCGAAGAGGCGCTGCGGCTGATTCGCATGGGTCGCTGCCGCGTGGTCTTCGCCAGCATCCACTTGGAAACTCCAGATCCCTTCGATTTTCTGGACCGCGCGCTGCGCTGCGATCCCGGCGTCCACGTGATGATCATGACCGCGCAGTACACGCTGGAGGGCGCGCTGGAGGCGATCCGGCGTGGCGCGGCGGATTTTCTGCCGAAGCCGCTGGACCACGTGCGGCTGAAGCGCACGCTGGATGAACTTGCGGCCCTCTATGACCAGCGCCGGCGGGTGCGTTCGCTGGAAGAGCAACTGCTAAAGGATCTGGAATTCCACGGTATCGTGGGCAAAAGTCCGGCGATGCTGGAAGTTTTCGACTTCACGCGCAAGGTGGCGCGGCATTACACCAATGTACTGCTGGTGGGCCCGACGGGGTCAGGGAAGGAATTGGTGGCGCGGGCAATACATCTGATCAGTCCGGTCGGCCAACAGCGCTTGGCGGTATGCAACTGCTCGGCGATGGTGGACACGCTGTTGGAGAGCCAGCTCTTCGGGCATGTGCGCGGCGCCTTCACGGGGGCGACGGACACGCGGCCCGGGCTGTTTGAATATGCCAACGGCGGCACGGTGTTTCTGGACGAAGTGGGGGAGACTTCCCTTGCCATGCAGGCAAAATTGCTGCGCGTGATCCAGAACCGCGAGATTCAGCGCGTGGGTTCGCCCGAGGTGAAGCAGGTGAACGTGCGGCTGATTGCCGCGACGAACCGGGATTTGCGCGCGGAGGTGCTCTCCGGGCGTTTCCGCGAGGATCTGTTTTACCGCTTGAGCTCGATTCAGATTCGCATTCCTTCCCTGGCCGAGCGGCTGGAGGATATTCCGCTCCTGGTGCAGTTTTTCCTGAAAAAATATAACGATTCGTACGGCAAGAATATCTCCGGGCTGACCCGGCGCGCGCAGACGGTGCTGCTGCAGCATCCATGGCCGGGAAATGTGCGTGAACTGGAGAACGTGATTTCCACCGCGTGTATTACCGCGATGGGCGACTTCATCGACATCAGCGATTTGCCGGAACACCTGCAGCATCGCAGCACCCGCATTGCGGGCGACGAGGACTGGCATCCGCTCTCGCTCGAGGACGTGCGCAAGGTGCACATCCAGAAAGTGCTGCAGATGTGCAACGGCAACCGCTTGCGCGCGGCGCAGATCCTCGGAATCGGCCGCACCAGCCTGTACCGGTATCTGAAGCGCGATGGTTACGATGTTCGGCCTCACTCCGCCGGCGCCGCCTGATCTTTTCCTCTACTCGACATCGGGGGCTAGCCGCCTCGCCCCCGTTTGTTGCCTCCGCGGCTTGCTGTCCCGCCCGGCTTCTCGCCTGATACACTTTGTGCGTTGCGTTACGCCTCTTTGGCGTGCGCCGCTGTTCTTGCACAGTCCGAGGAGCGCACTGTTTGGACGTTTCCGTTATTCTTCTGACGCGCAATACCTGCCGGCAGACGCGCGAAGCCATCGAGTCGGCCATTTCTTCCGCGGACGCTCTCTCGAAAGAAATTCATGTCGTCGATAACGGCTCGATGGACGATTCTGCTTCTGTTTTGCCTGCCGCGTTTCCGCAAATTCAGTACACAAGGATGGAGCGGAACCTGGGGTTCGCGCGCGGGGTGAATCTGGCGGCGCGCCAGGCGAAGGGCGCCTTTTTTCTGCTGCTCAATTCCGACGCGCGATTGGATCCCGATGCGCTTCGCCTGGCCATCCAATGGATGCAGACCAACTCCAACTGCGGCATTGCCGGGGCGCAGTTGTTTTACCCCGACGGCAAAAAACAGAACTCGATCGCGAACTTCCCTTCCCTGCCGACGGAACTTCTCAACAAATTTCTTTTGCGCACGTTGTGGCCGCCGCGGTTCCCCGGGAAAGAGCAGGAGTATCGCGAACCGGTCGAAGTGGAGTCTGTGATCGGCGCGTTTTTCCTGGTTCGCCGTGAGGTTTGGGAAAAGCTCGGAGGTATGGACGAGCGGTTTTTCTTTTTCCTGGAAGAAACGGATTTCTGCCTCCGCGCGAGGCAATCTGGCTTCTCCACGATGCACCTCCCTCAAGTGCGCGTGTGGCACGGGCTGGGGCAAACAGCGAAACAGGATCTCCCTGCAGCACGCATCGAGTACTGGCGTTCGCGCTACGCTTACTTCGCGAAGCACCGCAGCCTGGCCGCGCGCCTCGCGCTGCGCTGCGGGTTGCTGCTGCGATTGATCGCCGATTCAATATTCAGCGGCCTTCTGACAGCCCTCACACTGGGACAATCGCGGCGGTGGCGCGAAAAGTTCGCAGTGCACCGGGCGCTTCTGTTCTGGCATTTACGGGGATGCCCGGATGGAGTCGGCTTGCCGCGGTGAATTGCGCGGGAGATGTTCCTGATTGAAACAGTATTCCTCTCCGCGCCATTTTGTTTTGCTTTCGCAACAGCCTTCCGAATTCCGCGCCGCCTCGCCGGTTTTCCGGTATCCTGAACACGCTATTTTCTTGGCCCCTTCCCCAGGTAGCCAGGATGACGTCGAAAAAAATGCGCCGCAGCGGGCGCTTGTTCAAGTCGGTACCGATTCTCCTGATTGGCAGTGACGCAGACGGCCGGGTGTTTACGGAAGCAACGCACACGGTGGTGTTGAGCCTGCACGGCGCGGGAATCATTTCCAACTACAAATTGCTTGCCGAACAGGAGATTATCCTGCGCTCGGCGGAAACGAATCGGGAAGCCGAGATCCGCGTTGTGGGAGAGATTGGCTCGGAGGACGGGCATCACACCTATGGCGTGGCGTTTCTAGACGGTGACCTGGATTTCTGGGGGATGGATTTTCCGCCTCCGCCTCCGCCGGCGGAGCGGCCGCTGGAACTGATGCTGGCGTGCGGAAGCTGCGGCGAAACGGTGACGCTGCTGAACGGCGACTACGAGTTCGACGTGTGCGCGATTCATGGGGGGCTGGTGCGATATTGCACCGACTGCGGATACGCGACGGTGTGGAGACGGCCGGAAGCGGGGGAAACTCCGCAAGTGATCGCGCCAAAAGTGGGGCGCAAACTGGAGCCGCCGCGGAGAGAAGCGGTTGTTGTGGAGCACGAGGGACTGGAATTGGAGGAGGAAGAGAGTGTGGCGCATCCGTTCTCTGGCTACATGGAGCCGCGAGTTGCGGTAGATCTGGAGCCTCGCGAAGAGCTGACGGAAGCGCATGTGGAATCTCGCACAGAGGCACGGGTGAAGAGTGAAGCGCGGGCTCCGGCGATAGCTACGACGACGGCGGTGGACGAGCGGAGGTCTCGGGTGCGGGCGAAGGTGAACTACTTTGCTTGCGTGCAAAGCGAAGCGTTTGGGAAAGATGTGGTGACTTGCATTGATATGTCGCGCGGCGGGCTGGGATTTAAGACGAAGAATGCTTACGCGATTTCGACCGACGTGACGGTGGCGGTGCCGTTTTCGGCGGAGACGCCGAACGCGCCGGCGATTTATGTGCCGGCGCGCGTGGTGAATATTGCGGAAATTCCGGAACAAAAAATGTTCCGGTGCGGGGTGGCGTTTTTGCCCGCGGCGGGGACGCGGGCTCACATGTGAATTAGATCAGCTGGCCGCGGCGGATTTCTTGGCTTCGGCGGAATCGTAACTTTCTCCATAGATGGCAGGGACTTTGCCGCCCATGGCGCGCAAATAAGTGGAGAGTTGTCCGCGGTGGTGGACGGTGTGCTTGATGGTGAAATCGAGATAGGCCACGGCGGGAAGCTGGAACATGCCGCGGAAGTCAATGACTTTGGCGGCTTGCTCCGGGGTGAGGCGGGTCAGGTTGTCGAAATTCTTGGCGAAGGAGTCGGTGTAGAACTTGAGGATGTTTTTCGGGGTGATGCCGCCTTCGGGGCGGGGGATGTTGTTGAAGTCGAACACGCCTGCGACGATGCCGCCGTAGAAGCGGTGCTCCGCGGCGGCGATGTGCCAGGCGATTTCGGCGGCGCTGCGGGCTTGCGGGTCGGGGCGATAGTCGGCGTTGGAAGTGGGGATGGCGGCGATGATGGCGCTGGTGGTGCGGTACTCGTTTTTGACGGACGGGAGCTGGTATTGCACGAGAAACGCGGCTTGCTCGGGAGTCATGGAGATCATTCGGGTGTCACCTCGGTTGGAAGTAGCGGATAAGTTGCTGGTTATAGTTGATGCGCGGCGCGGCAGAGTTGGTACGCGGACAGGGAAAGCGGCGAGTGGCTGGTGGCTAGCAAAGATAGGAGGCGGAGTGATTTTTGATTGCTTCACCAGTAAACGGGCAAAGAACTCGTGTGTAGCGGCCGCCTCTAGCCCTGAGCCAAGCCGGAGGGTCCGAAGCGTGCGGCTTTTGCAGTTCTGATTCGGCTCGAAAGGGATTGGTCGGACCGACGGTTTTGCCGATTTTTATTGCATTTTTACTACTTTTCGCTTGACAGCGAACTCCGAGACGGTTAAAAGTCCAAAGCTAAATGGCCGAGGCATTCCCAGCGATGCCTGCAAGTCGGTTCAAAAGAAAGATCGCCCCATTACTCCCAGGACCCCGCAGTTCTTAGAACGCGACCAGCCGTTTTAGACAATTTTCGACAAGACAGGAGATCCAATCATGTATATCCGGGTTCTCGCGCTTTTTGCATTGGCTTTGGTTTTGATGGCAGGTCCAAGTTTTGCCGCCACCTGCTTTACTGATGGGACTACGTGCTCCAACGTGGTTACTCCGAACGACACTACTGCGATATTTGATTTTACCCAGGGCGGCAACGGATATCTGGTGGTGCAATTCGACACGGTGCTAACGACCTTTACTCTGACAGTTACTACTACCGGATTTACTGACACGCTTGATCCCAGTGAGTTTCCGGCCGGCACGGTGTGCGTCCCGTACTCGGGGAACGGCGGCCAATGCGCTCAATATAACCTCAGCGGGACGGCCGGCGGACCGAACGGTGTGCCGCAAAAGAACATTGACTACAAGGGGTTAATTAATCTAACACTTAGTTATTTTGTTTCAGGAACCTTCACGGTCCGTTCGCCAGCGTTCGGCCATGCGGCGGGCGACACTTCCGTTGTCACAGTGAACATCTTGGACGCGTATTCCGACGATACAATTTGCGGTGCAGGGTGCGATCCAACTATGCATGGCAAGATTCCGACGCCTTCAAGTTTGATTGCCCTCGACGAGCCTTTCACGAGCAACAGCAGCGCGTTCTGCTCTCTGACACTGACCACGACAAATGTTGCATCCGGCCAGAAGCCTCAGGTCGAGGCTACGCTTGCGGAAGCCGGTGGCGCGTGCGGTGGAGCGGGCTTGCGGGACAAGACGGCGAGTATTTCGGTGTCAACCGTCGATGGTACCGGAAACTTTACTGGTTTTCCTGCGCTCAAGAACGTTGAGGCGAACAAATTCCATTGGGATGCTAAGGACGGCCTGAACGAATACGATATCAGCACTGACGGGTTAGCGGATGGAACGTATCAGGTTACGGTATTTTCCAGCCAGATTTCACCGCAAAGTGCCTGCTTCGCTATGTCTGGTGGGACCGCGACCATTGTTGCCTGCCCAATCTAGCGATACTAGGGATTCCCAGTCGATTGCGCAGAAATGGCATTCAAGTCCTGACGCTTGAGGATGGCGTCACTGCCAGATTCCTGACGGATCGACTCGAGGATGCGCTTGGCCGCAACGAAGTGTGGTGGGGCGTCCGCGGTGCTTCCCGAAAGCCCGAGCGTGCGCCCTAGCAAATACTGGCTCCGGGCCTGCAACACCTGCAGGCCCATTTTTTCGCTGGTCGTCTGCGCGGTCTCCAATTCCTTTTTCGCCGCCGGATATTGCCGCGTGTTGAGAAGCGCCTCGGCCAGCGCCAGTGTTGCTTCGGTGGAGATATTTTTCAGCCCAGCGGCCTCGGCCTCGGTGACCACAGCCTTCAGCGGAGCAACTGCCGCCTGGTAGCGCTTTTCCTCAACAATGCACTTCGCGGCGTTGTACTTCGACAACAGCGCCACATCCTTCTCGACATCAGCGGAACTTGCGGCAATCGCCTGCGCGAACAAATCAGATGCGGCCTTGATGTCCCCGCGATAATAGAAAGTGTCGCCCTGGAAGTTGAGAATCTGGGCGACCAGCGTCTTGTTCTGCAATTCCTTGGCGAGGCTCATGGCCTCGGTCAAGTTTTTCTGTGCTTCCTCGTAACGCCCGACTTCGCTGAGCGAGTTACCGTAGCCGCTTAGAATCTCGCCCATCCAGAAGCTGCGATCGTTCAATTCGCGGAAGGTCTTGAGTGCTTCTTCCTTTGATTTAAGGGCAGCTCCATAGCGTCCCTGATACTCAAAAATGGTGCCGATGCTGTAGGACTGAATGGCAGCGCCGCTCTTGTCGCCGGAACTGCGGAAAAGATCCAGAGCTTTCATGTGGTAGTCCAGGCTCTGGCCGTAATCGCCCGCCTTCAGAGAAGCTTCGCCGAGATTGTGCAGAGTCTCCCCGACTTCGCTTGGAATGTTGGCTTTCTTGCGAAGCTCCAGTGCGCGTTCATAGTAAGTGAGCGCGTCGCTAGGCTGGCCTTTCGACAGATAAATATCGCCAATATTGTTTAAGCAGACTGCTTGGTAGCCTTCGTTGCCCAAATCGCGCTGAATTTGCAGTGCTTCCTTGTAGGCGTTGAGGGCATCGTCGTTTTTGCCGCGTTCGCTGTACAAGGCTCCGAGGTTAACCAAGGTGGAGCCAAGGCCCTTCTTGTCTCCGATTTCGCGCTGCAATTTGACAGCCTGCTGATAGCTCTTGTTCGCATCGTCCGGCTTCCCGAGAGTCGCTTGAACACGGGCGATATTGCCCAGGGTCTGCGCAACGCCCGGCTTTTGCCCCAGACTCTGCTTGATGGTCAAGGATTCCTGGAAATTTCGCAGCGCGTCCTGCGGTTTGTCGAGCTGCTCATAAGCATTGCCTATGGCGTTCAAGATGTTAGCTTTGCCGTCCCGATTATCCAGCTGTACCGCCAGGGTGAGCGCTCGATTCAGGAAATCGAGGGAGCCCTTGGGATTGTTGCTGCGAATTTCCACGCGGCCCGCGGCCAGCAATGCATCGACGTGCTTCGGGTCGATGGACAGGACCTTGGCGAGTTCGGTGCGCGCTTTGTCGTAAGCGCCGGTTGATTCGTAGAGTTCCCCCAGATGAAAACGGACATCGGCATCTTCGGGGGAAACCTTTTCAAGATTTTCGTAGGACTCGATCGCCTTGCGGAAGTCGTTGGAGACTTGAGCGTAGTTCGCCTGAATTAAATAACGCTCCGGCGGCGGAAGTTTCTCGCTGAGGTCCACCGCTTTCTGCGAATACTCCTTGGCTTTGTCGTCATTTCTGAGATTGCTGTAGGTTTGCCCCAGCCTGGAAAACGCCAGGGCGAAGTTAGGGTCGGCCTGCACCGACGCTTGAAATCGCTTCGCGGCTTCCAGGTGATTTCCTTGACGCTCCAGCTCCATCCCCTCGTTATAGCTGCGCAGGGCAGGCAAGGAACTGGACGATGGCTGGAAAGACTTGGCCCGCAACTCCGAGAGGACATCGGAAGAGAGCGACAGATTCTGCTGAATGGATTGGGCGAGCTGCTCAATCGCCGGGAGCAGTGCCTTTTCGTTCGCTGCTTCGGCTTTCACGGGGATGGTACGCTGGTGTTTCAGGTCGCGAAGTGTTGCGTCGATGCGAATCTGGTCGCCGAATTTTGCGTATTGCCCAGAGACTACGGTATCGGCATTGCTGAATTCGGCGATGCGGCCCATGGTGGTAGGGTCGATGTCGGTGCCCGGCGAAATTTGCAGGTCGGAAAGGACTTGATTCAAGCGGCCTGGGGAAATGGTGCGCAGATGCGCAGACTGGCCGACGTCGGTGCTTAGCATGTCGGCCAAACTGGAGCCGAGCCAATCAAGCTTGGCGTCGCCAGAGCCATTGCGGAACGGAAGTATGGCGAGAGAAACCTCGGGGCCTGCCGGAGTTTTGCCCGTGGTCGTGGAGGTGAGTTTGCCTTTGAGAGCCCAACCGGCAATGGCGATCGCGGCAGCGAGCGTCCCTGCCGCGACCCACTTCCAGGGAACCGCGCGCGGAGGTAGCGGCGCCGGAATCACCACGGACGCAGCGATTGGCCGTTTCCCTTCCCAGGCGTCCAGATCGGCGAGGATTTCCTGGGCGCTCTGATAGCGCAATTCGAGATCGCGCTCCAAGCATTTGCTGACAATGTCGCTTAGACCCTTGGGAACGGATGCGTCGATTTCTGCCGCGGGCAGCGCACGCTCCTGATTGCGCTTCAGCAGACTGGCCATCGCGGTGTCCGCTCTGTAGGGAATTTTTCCGGTGAGCAATTCGTAGAAGATCAATCCCACGGTAAACAGGTCGGATCGCGCATCGAGATGCTTGCCCATGGCTTGCTCCGGCGACATGTACTCGATGGTGCCGAGCAGGGCGCCGGATTGGGTCATGCCGTCGGACTCCAGCGAACGCGCCAGACCAAAATCCATCACCAGGATGCGGCCGGTTTTTTCCTGCATGATGTTTTGCGGTTTCAAATCTCGGTGGATGACATCGGCGCCGTGCGCGGCTTGCAGTGCAAAGAGTACCTGGCGAATGGTGTCGACGGCCTGCTCGGGGGAGAGCTTTCCGTTGTCGAGCAGCAGCTTGCGCAGATCGCAGCCTTCGACAAACTCCATGGTAATAAATTTGACGCCGTCGACTTCAGAGAGATCGTAGATGCGAACGGCGTTGCGGTGAGTCACCCGGCGCGCGGTGAGTAGCTCTTGCTTGAAGCGCGCCAAAATCACCGGATGATCGGCCATCTCCGGGCGAATCACTTTTAAGGCTACAAGGTGATCGACTTCAAGGTCGCGCGCTTTGTAGACGGCCCCCATGCCACCTTCGCCGAGCAGGTTTAGGATTTCGTAGCGGCCGCCGAGCACGTCGCCGGGACGGAGGTGGTCGCGCCTTGCGCCGATCGAGGAATGGCGCGGCCGGGCTGGGTTGGGCGAAGAAGAAGAGTCAACGTAGGTGACATCGCCGGCAGCGCTTGCTGGGGATGGAGGAGCCGACGAAGCTCGATCGATAATCGTGGCGTCGTCCGGCAGCGGGATATCGCTGCCCGAACTTTCGCCCTTGACGGGGGCGCGCAGTCCGGAAGGTCCTCCGACAGTTGCACCTTCGGGGCTAGCCTTTTTTGGTTTGACTTCGTCCATACTATTACTGCTTTTCTACGTAGCACAAAATACGTAGCCCGCAATTGCGAGAAAACAACGGCCTGATGAAGAGAAGTATATACCGACAAGCGTCCCAGTCGACGCGCTGGTTTCGAATGTGGCCTAGTGTGAAACCTGTTCAGAATTCCCGGCAACAGCAAGTGGAACGCGCCCAATCGCGGCGTTTGCGACGGCTGGTATGAGTGCACTGGCGAATACCGCGACCTCCGCTGCTGAACGCCCCTGAGAACGGCGAGCAGGGAAGACTCAAAACATATTCATCCCGCACTGCGGACTTTTTTTGATCGGGGTGCAACTTTTTTGTGCAATGCGGCGTCCAATGTTCGCGAGGGGTGTGTGGATTTTCAGGGAATTCGAGAGTGGATTCAGAAAATGGAACGGAGCGGCGGGGAAATTATGAATAACCGTACGATCCGGAGGAAAAAAAAAACTGCACTATTTTAGTGCAGACTGAAAAGCAAGAACTTGCCGCGCGGAGAGGGATTGGCAAGCTGCTTGCAATGAGTGAAACGTTGGCTCGCCTAGGTGGTGGGGGTCCGGTCAGTTGTCCGCCATGCGGTACTCAGTAAATAAAACCTAGAAGAGGTGCAACTTGAAATTTTTCAAGCGGTGGATGGGTGTGTCTGTAGGAGTCGTATGCCTTTGCTTGCTGCTTGCGGGAAGTTGCCAGCCGGCAAAGGCTCAGAACGCGACCACGGGAGAAATTGTGGGAACGGTGAGCGATCCTTCGGGAGCGGTGGTGGCCGGAGCGAAGGTTCACCTGAGGAGCCTAGCGCAGAACGAGACACGAGAAACGCAAACGACCAGCGCGGGGGTTTACCGTTTCTCGCTGCTGCAGCCGGGAAAGTATGAATTAAAGATCGAAACGAAAGGCTTCGAGAGCCAAGTGCGGACGGTGGAGGCGGCGCTGGGAAGCACACAGACGGTGGACGTGCAACTGACGCTGGGGGCAACGTCGCAAGTGGTGACAGTTGTAGAACAGTCGCCGCTGCTGCAGGCGTCTGACGCGAGCGTGGGAACCACGATTTCGGAAATCACGGTGCAGAACGTACCAAATCCGGGGAACGACATCACGTACTCGGCATTGCTGACGCCGGGGACGACGGAAAATACGGCGGGCGGGTTTGGGAATTTCTCCGCCAACGGCGTATCGGCGACCAGCAACCTTTTCACCGTCAACGGAATGGATTACAACGACCCGTACCTGAACCTGAACAATTCCGGCGCGACAAACCTGTCTTTGGGACAGAACGAAGTGCAGGAAGTGAGCGTGGTGACAAACGGGTACGGCGGACAGTTCGGCGGGCTGGCGGGATCGAACGTGAACATCACAACGCGCAGCGGAACAAACGATTTTCACGGCGACTTGAAGTATTTCTGGAACGGCAGCGCGCTGAACGCGAACCCCACGTTCAACAATGCCACCGACACGCCGCGCTCGTTCGTAAATGCGAATCAATACGGCGGAGATTTCGGCGGTCCGATTATCAAGAACAAGCTGTTCGGGTACTTCAACACGGAAGGGCTGTACCTGGTGATTCCGACGTCGACGAAGACGGTGGTGCCGACACAGCAGTTTGCGAACGACGTGATCGCCAACCTGCAGCAGCAAGGACTGACGAATTCGGTGGCGTTTTACCAGAACATATTCAATCTCTACAACAACGCTCCGGGAATCACGCGGGCGCAGCCCGGAGGTGGACCGACCGATCCCACGGGCTGCCAGACGGCTGCAGGCGGGCCGTTGCTGTTTCCAACGGTTGATCCGGGATTCGGAAACGGGTCGACCTCGCCTTGCGCGCAATTTTTCAACTCGAACGTGAACGCGAAGACGCACGAGCAACTGTATTCGTTCCGCATCGATTACAACATCGGGCCGAAGGAAACGATCTACGGCCGGTACCAGCAGGACAAGGGCGTGCAGGCGACATTCACGGACCCGATCAACCCGGTGTTCAACGCGGTGAGCAATCAGCCGGAATACCAGGGCCAGATCAATGAGACGCACTTCTTCAGCGGAACGATGGTGAACCAACTGGTCGTTTCGGGTCAGTGGTATTCGGCCCCCTTCTCACAGCCGAATCCGCAAGCGGCGTTTCAGGCATTCCCGACGACGTTACAGTTTGGCAACGGCCTGTTTACGACCCTCGGAGGAGAGGACTTTGCGTTCCCGCAAGGCCGCAATGTCACGCAGGCGCAGCTCTCGGACGATTTTTCGAAGAGCTTCGGCCGGCACACGCTTAAGGTGGGGCTGAAGTTCCGTAGAAACGATGTAACGGACTCCAGCTTCGGGCAATTTGCGAACGGACTTGTGACCGAAGGAACAACCGCGGACTTCATCTCGGGAGGGATAGGGCCGGGGAACGGCGACAACGGAGCCACACTTCAGCAGCAATTTGCACAGAGCGGCGAGCAGCGTTTCACGTTCTGGCAACTGGGCGGGTACGTGGAAGACGACTGGAAGATCCGGCCCAATCTGACGCTGACGTTCGCTTTGCGGATCGATCACGACTCAAATCCGTCGTGCAAGAGCAACTGCTTCTCGAATCTGGTCGAACCGTTCACGACATTGGTGAACGACTCGAACCTGGGAGGAGCGAACGCCGCCAATATCCCCTACAACCAAATTATCAATTCGGGGCTTTCCACTGCATTCAAAGACTACACGGGGGCGGAATGGGCGCCGAGGTTTGGCTTCGCGTGGCAGCCGGGCAGATTCGGAAAGAGCCTCGTGGTGCGCGGAGGGTTCGGCATCTTCTACGACGGGTTCCCCGGGCAGCTGGTGGATAACCTGGCCGGCAATGCTCCGAACGTCAGCACGTACAACGTGAATGGTGGATTTCTTGCACCAAACGAAACCACAGGGCCAGGAAGTCTCTTCACGATCGCCGCGAATTCCAACGCTGCGTTTGTGAACGGCTTCCCGCAAGGAATCACACTTGCGCAGTTGCAGGCGAGCGGGACGCAGTTTTCCGCTCCTTCCTTCAACTACACGCCAAACTACAACCCGCTGCCGTACTACGAGAAGTGGAGCCTGGAAATAGAGAAGCAGATTGGCGCGAACACCGCGCTGACGGTGGGCTATGTGGGAAATCACGGGTTGCACGAGACAACGCAGTACAACAGCGTGAACGCGTTTGCGCCGTTGGGTTTCTTTCCGGGCGGGTTTGCAGGACTGCCGACGACAGCACCCGACCCGCGCTTCAACCAAGTGACCGGGTTGTACAACAATGCGATCTCCGACTACAACGGCGTGAGCGTGTCGTTGGTGCATCGCTATTCGTCCGGTCAATTCAGCGTCAATTACACCTACAGCCATGCCCTGGACGAAATTTCGAATGGAGGGTTCTCGACGTTTGCGTCGACGCAGTTCGGGGCGACGAACAACTCGATCCAGTTTCCGCAATCTCCGTTTAACTTGCGGGCCAATTACGGGAACGCGGACTACGACATACGGCACCAACTGAACGCGAATTACGTCTGGCAACTGCCGCTGAAGAAACTGACATTTGGCCACGGGCCGGATGCGGCTCTGAAGGGCTGGCAGGTGTCCGGGACGGTGTTCGTACGTTCGGGCTTGCCGTTCACTCCTGTGGATTTAGGCACGAGCGCCGCGCTGAATGGATTTGGATACGGCGGCACGGTGTTCGCCACGCCGCTGGTGCCGAACACAAACCAAAAGTGCACGGGTATCACTTCCGCCGGGCCCACTTGCATCGCTTCGGGGCTCTTTGCAACGTCGCCGAATGGGTTCAGCACGCTCGGAAGAAACACGCTGCGCGGGCCGGACTACTTCAACGCCAATTTTTCCATCATGAAGTACATCCAAGTGCCGAAGTGGGAGAAGGCGAAGTTCGCGATTGGAGCACAGTTTTACAATGTGTTCAATCATCCGAACTACGATCTTCCCATCGCCAACGTAGCAGCCACGGGGAGCTTTGGACAAATCATCCGCACAGTTTCCGGGCCGACCTCGCCGTTTGGGTCGGTGCTGGGAGCGGATGCTTCGCCGCGGTTGATTCAGTTGAAAGCGCAGTTTACGTTCTAGGTGAACAATAGAAGGATGAAATGAGGATGGAACGGGGCGGCTTTCGGGCCGCCCCTTTTTTTTGTTTGGGGGGAATCATCGTGGCGTGGGATGGCAGAGTCGCAAATTTCTGGGTTGAAATCTCAGGGATGAGACGGGACAGCGGAGAATTGGGAGGATTGGGGTTGGGGTGCGTTCGGTGGGTGAAGGGCAGCCTCGGCTGTGCTAATAACCAGTTATAAATCAATGCGATAGACGTAGTTAGCTTCTGGCGAAGGCAGGGGAATTCGCTGGGGATGTGGAGGAGGGCTTGCACGTTTTCCAAACTATCTTGAGGTATGCCGCGGCATGGGGCGGCCTGTGCGGCAAAGCAGGGAAGGTCGGAATTGTATGGGGAAGAATACCAAGGGAATTTGGCGCCTGGTGGCCGGCGCAGCGATGGTCACAGTGGGCATGGCGGCGAGCGCGGGAGTAAGCAGGGCGCAAGAGGTCATCTTCAAAGGGAAAGCTCTGAAGATGGTTGCGGTGCAGTATCCATCGGTATTGAAAAGCCGGGGAATCGGCGGGACGGTGAAACTGCGGGTGCAGGTGAACGCGAACGGTACGGTGAAAGACGTTCAGGTGCTGGGAGGCAATCCGATCCTTTCGGAATGCTCGGTGAAGGCGGTGAAGCAGTGGCAGTTCGTGGCAACGGAAAAGGAAGAAAGCATGGATATTTCGGTGGTGTTTGATCCGAGTTTGAATTAGGCGTTGAGGTCACTCTGGCCGAGATGGTTTTGGCCGATAACAGATAGCAGCGATTAGATAACAGGAAGTGAAGAGAAGGGCTTCACGCAGAGATCGGTGAGTGCGCTGGAAAGAGCGTCCCACCTCGGAAGGCGGGCCCTACGCGATTCGGTGAGTCGCGTGATTGAGTTCGCACCGTAAAAGCGGGAGCTTCGCTCCCGCACTCAAAAATAATCTAGAAAAGGTTCCACAGGAACTGGTTGTAGACCTCGTGATGGTATTGAACTTCGGGCGCTTTGACGAAAGTGCCTAGAGCGCGGGGACAGCGGTCGGCGGAGGCGCGTTTCAGGTCGGCGTAGCGGCCTTTTACATCGGCGCCGAGGAGCTTGGTGGTCCAGTCGGCCTTTTCGAAGAGATCGATGGCGGTGTAGATGTTGTCGGGAAGATAGCGTTCGGCCTGGCGAAGGTTTTTGATTTTCGAGGTTTCGCCGTCGATGCCGGTTTTGAAGATCGAATACATGACGAGGTACGGGTTGGAGTCCGGGGAGACGGAGCGGACTTCGACGCGCATGGATTTTTCGTTGCCGATAGGAATACGGATCATGGAGCCGCGATCAACGGGTGAGGCTTTGATCTGGTTGGGCGCTTCGAAGTGCGGGTCGAGCCGGCGATAGGCGTTGACGCTGGCGTTGAGCAGCAGGCAGATATCGTTGCCGTGAGTAAGGATGCGGTCGATAAAGGACCAGCCGCTCTTGCTGAGTTTTTCTTCTCCCTTGGGATCCCAGAAAAGATTCTTACTGTTTTCGCTGATGGAGACGTTGGTGTGCATGCCGCTGCCGTTGACGCCGACGACGGGTTTCGGGAGAAAGGACGCGGTGAGGCCCATTTTGTTGGCGACCTGGCGGCAGATTAATTTGTAGAGCTGAATCTGGTCGGCGGCGTTTACGACCTCGGAATAGCTGTAATTGATTTCGAATTGCGAAGGCGCGACTTCCGGATGGTCCTTTTCGTTCTGGAAACCCATGGCGCGCTGCACTTCGGCGGTGGTGTCGATGAAGGTGCGGAGCGGATCGCCGGGGAGCGAGTGGTAGTAGCCGCCGGTGTTTACGTACTCGAATTTACCGTTTTCGTTGTAATGGCGCTCGGCGTCGGGGCCTTTGAAAAGGAAGCCTTCGATTTCGTTAGCGGCGTTGAGTGTGTAGCCTTCTTTTTTGTGCAGCGCTTCGGCGTAATGTTTGAGGACGCCGCGAATGTCGGCGGAATAAGGCGAGCCATCCTTGTCGATCACTTCCCCAAAGACCAAGACTTTGCCGCTGCCGAAATAGTCGGAGGGCGCCCAGTAGAAGGAGCCCCAATCGATGCCGAGGCGGAGGTCGCTTTCACGCTGAGCGGTGAAGCCGCGGATCGAAGAGCCGTCGAAAGTGAGATTGTCCCAGGACTTGAGCAGGAATTTCTTGTCGTAGTCCAGCATGTGCAGGCGGCCTTCGAGGTCGCTGAAGAGGACGGTGACGGCCTTGATGCGCTTTTCGGTGCCGAGGTATTTGAGGCGCTCTTCCTGGATTTTGTGGATGGGGGTGCGATTCTTGCGCTGCTCTTTGGCTTTGAGATTGAGTTCTTCGAGTTCGTCGTAGGAGACAGAGAGAAAATTACGCAGTTCGGTGGACATGAATCTCCTTGATTGGGAGCGCTAGGTGCCAGATTGGCAAGTTGGAAGTGGACATCACTGACAAGGTAAAGGTAGCGCGAGGGGAAATGTAGCGTCAAATGGAAAAAGGAATTTCCACAAGAGGAAAAATGAATGGGAAGGATAAGAAAAACGGATAGCTGAAGGAGGATGCGGAGGTTGAAGAAGGGTCGTCAAGAATAGGTCGGAAGCAAAGGGTTGCTCCTCAAAGCCGGCCAACCGCGTCGGCCCGCACTCCAAGGTAAGGGGACGTGTTTCCGAACGGAGCACGGATTTGGAGTTGGTGCAGGAATGGAACTTTGGGGCTGAAGGTAAGGGCTGCATTTGCAAGGAGATTAGATGGAATGGGATTGGCATGCGGCCTGCAAATGAGAGAGAAGTACGAACATTGCAGGCTCTTAAGCGCGATGGGTGCGAACCGATTGTTCTGAGGAGTCTTGAATCTACCTCCAAAGTCAGTACCTCATATCAGCCCGCCAGAAACCCCTCGGGCGCCGCGAGCTTACCTTGAATGGCTTGCGGTGCCCTTTCCTCCCTGAAGAAAGTGATCAGTGATCAGTAATCAGTCAAAGAAAGAAAGAATTAACGCAGAGTTCAGAGAAACGCTGAGTGCGCAGAGAAGAGCTCAGCGAGGCATCGCTGTGCTCCCGGAGTGCTTACGAATAGGAGGGTTTGAGTGGAGGAGCTTTCACCGTAAAAGCGGAGGCTTCGCCTCCGCACTCAAAAGAGGACGCCCGCCGGGTGAGTGGCGGGCGTTGTTGAGTTCGGAAATGGTGATCGATGTTTAGCGGGCCGCTGGGTCGCCCGTTGGGACCGCGTTTTCGGCGGAGAGCACTGGGACGGTGAGAGTGCTATCCAACCGCGTGAGGAGGCCGGTTTCGGCGGGGAGTTCGACTTCCCTGCCCTTGCGGGCGACGACGTAGACGGCGCCGGCTGCGAAACCGATACCCATGCCACGAGCGACATTGCCGAAGAGGGCGCCCATCAAACTGCCGCCACCGCCGCCGATGAGCAGGCCATAGGCGTCCCCTTTGTAATCGTGTTTTTGCTGGACAACTTCCCCTTCGGTGATTTTCATGTCATTGCGAGGCTTGCTGTAAGAATCGATTCGTGGCCTGCCAATGGCGACAATGCTCATCTGGACGGGGATGAGGCGGCTGTCGAGCTCAACGGTTTTGAACGCGAGGTTCATGTAGGCCTGGCCACGGAAGAGAGAAAAATTCTTGGGTTTCTGAATGGTACCGACGACGCCGTGGATGCGGGTGCCGGCGGGGAGAATGATCCTGCTGTCGAGAGCGACTGGTTGGGCAAGGACGGCAATGAAGGGATCTCCTTCGCGGCTGGTGGAACTGCTGACGGGAGTGAGAAGCGTAAGGTGGACCTCAGTCCCCTGAATGATTTGACGAGGTTCGGCGGAAGCGGGCGAAGGTAAAACGGCGGAAAGAGCTAGCGCAAAAACTAGAAGTACAGAGACAACGGCTTTCATGAAAATCCTCCTGCTGCACGTGCGTGCAGGTTTGATGTCCCCGTGACGTGGGGAGTGCCACACTGGTGAGGCGGGCTTGCGCTGGCGCGCGGACCTGGTTGCCGCTGCGAACGGTAGCCAGGCGGTTGGGGAGGAACTCCAACCTGAAAGAAAGAGTAGTGGAGAAGCGGAGAGGGTGCAAGCAAGTTGGAAAGCGCGTTGCAGAGGAAGGCACTAGGGGACATGCCGAGTGCAGCGTAAGGACACTTTGATTTGCGTTCGATGGGAGTGGGAGTACACTTTCCGGCAATACATAAAGCAGAGCAATCAGACCGAACCGGGGGTAATGGATGAAGTTGCCAAGTGGAATTCCGAGCGCGGTGTTTTCGCTGCTGTTATTGCTTATTGTTAGCGCTCCGCAATCGCTCGGACAAAACAAATCAGAGGAAGCCAAGCCGCAGACGCCGACGATCAAAGTAAGGACGGGCTTGGTGCTGATCCCGGCTGTGGTAACCGATGCAAAAGGCAACCGCGTGACCGACATGAAGAAAGAAGATTTTGTCGTGCTGGAGGACGGGCAGCGGCAGGAGATCGAACTATTTGAGCGGCTGGAGACCAAACCCGAAATAGCAAAGCCGATGGCAACGGCAGCAGGGGTGTTCACGAACACGACGGAGGGGCGGAGCATCCGGCTCAGCATTTTTGTGTTGGACCTGCTGAACACTTCGTTCAATGAGCAGCGGACGGCGCGGGAGGAGTTGCTCGATTCGTTGTCCAAAGCGCTGGATGCACAGGAGCCGCTCTGCCTGATTGCGATTGATTCGAGCGGGGTAAAGCTGATTCACGATTTCACGACGGAACCTGCGGTGCTGATGGAGGCGCTGAAGAAAGTGAAGGGACGCGCGGCGGATAAGGACAAGCCCGCGACCAATCCGGAAGAGTCGAGCTATGCGATGGGCCAGGGGCTGAACAGCAAATCGGGCACGCGCAACGCGGCGATGGAGGAATCGCGGCTGGAGCAGCTAAGTTTGTTTTCGGCCATGGATTCGCTGCAGGCGAAGGAGCGGATCGGATTGACGCTGGAAGCACTTCGCGAAATTGGAGAGGCGTTCGCGGGAATTCCAGGAAGGAAATCGATGATCTGGGCGACGGGAGGATTTCCGTTCGAGATTGACGACGCATCGACGTTCGGATTGAGAAACCGCGATCTGCTGCCGGCTTATGAGCAAGCCTGGCGCGCGCTGAATGAGGCCAACATTTCGGTGTACCCGCTGGACGTCAGCGACCTGGTGAATCCGGCGCATGTTGGGGCCGTGATTGGAAGGCCTCAGCCGCAGCATGTGCATGTGGACATGCACATCGCGAACATGGAGAACTTCGCGACGGTGACCGGGGGGAAATTCTGCGATCGGAGCTGGGATGCAAAGAAGTGTTTCGATCAAGCGGCAAAAGATTCATCGGATTACTACCTGCTGGGAATTTACGACCGCGGCGGAACTGCAAAACCCGGATGGAGAAAACTGAGCGTGCGGAGTATGCGGGCCGGACTGCAGGTGAGAGCGCGAACTGGATACTACATGGGAGGGGCGGCGCAGGAGAAGCCGGATGAGAAAATTGAGATCGAAAAAGCATTGCTGGCGCCGTTTGATTATCCGGCGTTGCCGATGACCGTGAAAATCACGGGAACGGCGGCGAGCACGAACAAGGGAGCAAAAACGGTGGCGTTTGTTTATGCCGTGCCGGGGGCCGGGATCAGCTTGGAAGCGCAGAATGGCAACCAGTTGCGGCTGGAGTACGCGGCGCTGGCCAGAGACAGTGCCGGGAAAATAATGGGCAGCTATTCAAAAGTGATTGGGGGGAAACTTTCGGAAGCGCAGGCGCTGCAGGTGCGGGAGAAGGGAGTTTTGTTTACGGGAACGATGGAACTGGCGCCGGGAGAGTACTCGCTGAGCTTTGTGGTGAAGGACGAAGTGAACGATAAATTGGGCAGCGTAACGGCGCCGCTTAAGGTGGAATGAAGCGAAGCGGTTAGGCAGGAACAGTGAGAACAGTGACCCATCCTTTGTATTTTGTCGGTCAGCGATTTGATAGGCTTCCCCGCATGAGAATACTCCAACGTGTCTTATTTTCGATTGGCCTGATAGTCTTCGCGCCCTTCATTGCTAATCCCCAGAATTCAACCCAATTGGAAAAAGTTGCAGAGGGAGAGTATTGGGAATTGCAAGATGGCCATGTAATCAAGAATAGGACGCAAACCTGGACAATCTGGCGAACTCAAGATGGCTATGAACTGGAAGATAAATTGCCGCCTGACGAAGCGGCCGCTGTATGGGCTGTGATGGGAGGCGGCTTACAGGGACACATGTCTCCCGAGCTCCAGGAGGAGTACCGAAATTCATCTACAACGACGGACATTCATGTGCAACTGTCAAAAGGTGGGGCAATCCGAGGTTTGTTGTTGGACGGCAAGAAGCTCAGGGACATCAAGCAAGTACAAGTGGCAAATTGCGCGGTAAAGGAGAATGAGATTTCGTGCAAAGGGTGGCAGGGCAAGACGCACCTTAAGAATTCGGGCCAGGACCTGCTTGTCTATTCGTATCCGTTTCCCCTGCTGTTCACACCCATGTTAAGGCAATTGAAACCCACACTTAACGAGATGGCTCCCGTAAAGCTGGCGATGCTGGAAGAGGTAAAAAATAAACTTCAAATCACAGAAGTCTCCGGACAACTCGAGAACCAAGGACTGGAGAAGCTTTCGATCGGCGAGTACAGCTTTGACACCGAAAAATATGCCTTGGCTCTGACTACGAAGTCTGGGCCACGGCAAATCAAGCTATGGGCATCGCCCCAAGGAATCGTGTTTGCGTTGGAAGACTCTCAACTACCTCACGGCCAACGGGCCGTACTTGGTAAGTACAAAAAATACTCTGATTTCTAGATTGTGCAGATTGTGAAAACAATTTTCCGCGTCCTGCTTGCTATTCCCGAACACTACCAATCAACAGTTGCCGGGTTACATGGTGAGCGATGAACGTCTGTGTTAGACTTTGTTTTGCAGTTGCGAGCCGCGTGACTGCCGAATCGTGGAACTTCGGGCTTCGTGCAACGAGGTCCCGCGAACCCCGCCAGGCCCGGAAGGGAGCAACGGTACCGGGTAAGCCGAGTGTGCCGCGGAGACCCCGAAGTTCCTCGATTTGGAAAAAGTTGTCAGTGTTTAGTTTTCAGTAATCGGTCAGAAGCGATCAGTTAGCAGATAACAGATAGCCGGATGCGGTTGGTTGGCCTTTTTCGGTTGTGGATCCCCTGAAAAAATTGAGTTGGCGAATTGTTGGTTGCGACATGATCTTGTTTCGCAGGTGGAGGAGTATGTTTGCAGTGGTTGTCCACCTGAAGGTGGACGCTACGCTTGGAATTCGGTTTTGACTTTTGCGGGGCGGACGCTGAAAATGCAAGACACGTATGACCTACCAAGTGATTGCACGGAAGTGGCGGCCGCAGACGTTTGCGGATCTTGTGGGGCAGGAGCACGTGACCGAGACGCTGGCGAACGCGATCAAGAAGGATCGCGTGGCACATGCATACATTTTTTCCGGGGCGCGCGGCGTTGGCAAGACTACGGCGGCGCGGATTCTGGCGAAGGCGCTGAACTGCGTGAACGGGCCGACGGCGGAGCCTTGCGGGGTTTGCGATTCGTGCAAAGAGATTGCGGCGGGAAGTTCACTGGACGTGATTGAGATTGACGCAGCGTCGAACCGCGGCATTGACCAGATACGCGAGTTGCGGGAGATGGTGCGGTACGCGCCGGCGGCGTCGCGGAGCAAAGTAGTTATTCTGGACGAAGCGCACATGTTGACGGGCGAAGCGTCGAACGCCTTGCTGAAAACTTTGGAAGAGCCCCCGGACCGGGTGATCTTCGTCATGGCAACGACGCAGCCGGAAGATTTGGAAGACACGATCCGGTCGAGGTCGCAGCACTTTCATTTCCGGGCGTTGACGTTCAATGAGATTACCGACCGCCTGAAATATATTGCGTCGAAAGAAAATCTAAAAATTGAAGACGACGCGCTGGCGGTGATCGCGCGGATGGCGGAAGGCAGCATGCGCGATGCGCTGTCGCTGCTGGAGCAGGCGCGGGCGTATTGCGGCGACGACATTCAGGACCAGGCAGTGCGCGATCTGCTGGGCGTGGTGCCGGAAGACGCGCTGAACGAATTGGTGCAGGCGATTGCGGAGCAATCGGCGGAACGGGCGCTGGGGCTGGTGCATCGGTTCCAGAAAGAAGGGCGCAACCTGCAGCATTTTTGCCGCGAAGCGATCCGGCACATGCGGAATCTTTTGATCGCGCGGGTTTGCGGGGCGGATTCGGATTTGCTGGCGGCGACACCGGACCAGCGGCCCGGCCTGGCCAAGGCGGCGGCGCTTTTCAGCGAGGAAGACCTGACGCGATATTTTCAGATTTTGTTGCAGACCGATGATTCGTTGCGCCGAGCGATGGATCCGCGGGTGCATCTGGAGATGGGATTGTTGCGCCTGGTAAATGCGGCGCGATTGGCTCCGCTGGAGGAGTTGTTGGCGGAGGCGAAGAGTGTGAGTGGTAATGGGCCCGGCGGAGGATCTGCGCCGAGAACGACGGGTTCGGGTTCGCCGACGCCGTCGTTGCCGTCCCGATCGGCCGCGGTGGGAGCAGCGCCAGGATTTTCGAATGGGGCAAACGTAGTGGGACAAAAAGCGCCCGTCCCGCAAAACCTTCCGGGACGCGAAGAACGCGCTTCAGAAAGCGGCCGCTACAAAAGCGAAGAGCGAGTTGAGACCAGACCAAGCACGTTTGGTATAAGCGGAGCGGGAACGGCTGTGGCGCCAGCGTTGGAATCTGCGGAGAAAACCGCACAGCCAGGAATGGCTGTGCCCCAGGTCGAGGCGCCGCCGGCGATGAAGGTAAAGACGGCGGAAGTGGCAACGACTGGATTGGATGCCGGGCAGGTCGTGGAGATCAAAGCGGCGATACAGGCGCAGCAGAAATTTATCGGGGAGCTGCTGGAACATTCTTCGCGGTGGGAACTGGATGGAATGGAATTGCGAATTTATTTTCCGGCGGAGAAGAGCACGTTCGCGGGATTGATCGAAGGACGGGACACGCTGGAGAAAATCCGTAACGCTTCGGGCAAGGTACTAGGGCGAGCGGTGCGAGTCTGTGCTAAGCTGGAAACTGGTGCGGCAAAGGATGCGAATGCATCGCGAGCCGCGAGCAGTACGCAGGAAATTCGCGCGCAGTTCGAAAACGACCCGATGGTGAAATCGATGTTGCAGCGATTCGGCGGGAGAATTTCCGAAGTGCGGCGGCAAGGTGAAGAGTAAGCCACACGGCAAAGTGAGGCTGACATGAACATGGAAGTGAACGCCCTACAACAAATGCTTTCGCGGATGCGGCAGGTGCAGGAAGACTTGCAACGGCAGGTGAATTCGGTTGCCGTGGAGGCGTCGGCCGGCGGCGGCATGGTGACCGTGAAGATGAACGGCCAGAAACAAGTGCTGGAAGTGAGAATCGAGCCGGAAGTGTTTGCGGGCAAGGATCAGGAAATGCTGCAAGACCTGGTGCGGGCAGCGGTGAACGAAGCCTCGCGGCGCGTGGATGACGAACTGGCGGACCAGATGAAGAGCCTGGCGGGCGGAATCCCCGGCATGGCGGGAATGAAGATTCCGGGACTGTTTTAAAAGCCTACCGAAGTTGTTTTAAAGAACCCCAATTATTATTTTTGCGTTCGTGAAGAGATCGCGATGGGGTCGACGTGTACATCCGCGTTCAGTCTGCGTTGGGCATAAGCTGAGATCCTGAACCCATCCTTGTCGGACGGGTTCAGGACAACATGCGCATTGGGTGGAGTTGTGCGTAGCTACGGACGGAAATTTTCGACGAGCATGATGTAGACGAGGGGTTGGTCCAGGAGACAGATAACCATGTTGCGGCCGTCGGGGGAAATGCCGAGAGCGGGAGCGCCGTTGTCTGGCTGTTCTTTATCCACGGACCAGGCCAACGAGCTTGATCGGCTGGCAAACGAGTAAAAGAAGAGTCCCCCTTTGCCGGGAGTGGAAACGTCCGGGTAATAGATGCCGTCGGAGGTGACGGCAAAATATCCCCAGCCACCAACCGGCAGGGCATCGAGAAGTTTTGTCTCTTCCCCGCCCTCAACGGGCACGCGCCAGAGTCCGGCAACATCGCGGCCCTTCGCATAGTACAAATACTTTCCATCCCAAGAAGGAATGGCTGCGAAGCCGCCTCGGCGCGTGATCTGCGTGGCGGAACTTCCGTCCGGGCTCATCTTCCAGACTTCCCAGGTGCCGCCGCGATTGGACGCAAAATAGATCCACTTGCCGTCCGGCGACCAACTGGCGACGCCGTTTTCCGAATCTCCCTGCGTCACCTGGCGAGGCTGGCCGCCTTCCGCATTGATAATGAAGACGTGCGAGTGCCCAGCGGGGCGCGAATCGAAAGATATCCACTTCGAATCCGGGGACCAGCGCGGCGTTCCCGTCAGATTTTTTGCGATGTGCGTCAACTGAATGGGATTGGAACCATCGGCATCGGCGCGCCAGATTTCGTGGTAACCCGTGCGCGTGGATTGAAAAACGATGTGTTTGCCGTCGGGAGAATACTGTGGGCCTTCCTCAAGACCCGTGGAAGAGATGAGATGTTCGAGCGGCGGAGTGATTTTGTGATCGGGAGTGATGGGCGCACGCCAGATGGAAGAGGAGTAGACGACGCTGGTGTAGGCGAGGCGATTTCCTTTCCTGTTCAAAGCAGGACGTATGGCCCAGCCGGCCCCGGCGATGGGGAGACGTTGCGGAGTACCACCTTTGGCCGAAATACTCCAAAGACTGGTTTGTCCTTGCCGCGAGGAAGCGAAAATCAGTTTGTCGCTCTGCGGTGCCCATGTGATCCCCTGAATATCCGCATGATCAAAAGTGATTTGTTGGGGAGCGCCGCCAGAAAGAGAGAGCAGGTAAATCTCGCGAACATCCAGGGTGTCGCGTACGAAGGCCAGTGATTTGCCGTCGGGAGAAAACGCGGGGGTGGTGTCCCCGAGCGTGCCGGCAGGAGGAGAAGTCACCGGATGAACTTCCAGGGTGTCGAGCGAGAGAAGAAAGATACAAGAGGCCTCGCTGGGCGAGGCGCTATCGGAGAAGGCCAGATATTTGCCGTCGACGGACCAATCGAGCGCATCCACTTTGCGTTGGGACTTTACGGTATACAGACGACGCTCCGAGCCGCCAAGCGCGGCAGTGACGTAAACCGCAAGATCCTTATCTTTGTCATTAAAACGGAAAAAGGCTAGATAGCGGCCATCGGGGGACCAGACTGGTGCGAACTCGAAGGTCCCTTCACCAGAGCTTGTGATTTGACGGGGGGAATCCGTGGCGCCAATTTGCGAGACGTAAATGTGGGCGTAGCCGCCTTTTTCGCCGGCCCAGACGAACGCGACCTGGTTGCCATCAGGAGAAAAGGCCGCGTCGCTTTCGCGCGGAAGACCATTTAGAGGCGCGATGCGGATTTCGGATTGTTCGGCACCGCGGCGAGAGTGCGAGTAGAAATACCAGACGGCAATAAGCGCAACGTACAGGAGAAACATCACCGCAGGGGTGAGGTAGCTGGTCAGACGATACCGGATAGCCGGCGCTGGCGGAGTGACAGACGGGTCGGCCGGGGAGATTGCGGGAACAGCAAAAGGAGTTGGAGCGTTGGCTGGCGGGCCGGCGTGGAGGTGGGCGCGGGGTGCGGCGCTGGCGGATACGGGAGCGATGAAGCGATAACCGCGCTTGGGAAGCGTTTCGATAAAACGGGGATTGTCGGCTTCGTCAGAGAGGGCGTCGCGGAGTTTGTTGATGGCGGTGTTAAGGCCGTGTTCGAAATCGACGAAGGTGTCTTCGGGCCAGAGGCGTTTTTGGAGCTGCTCGCGGGTGACGACCAGGCCGGGGTGTTCCAAAAGGATCACCAGGATTTGGAAGGGGCGATCCTGGATTTTCAGGCGGATGCCTGATTTGCGAAGTTCACCGGAGAGCAGGTCGGCTTCAAAGGCCCCGAAGCGGATGACCGAGGGAAACTGAGGTGAGGTGGTCAAGAAAATCTCCTGCTGGTAAAGACGAAACTGTAGCACAAAAAGTTTGACGGGGTGGATATCAATCGCAGTTGAGATAGCTGGCTAAGGCGTTCGTTTTCTGTACCTTGGACGGTGAGATTTCTTTTCCCCGTGGCTTACCCGGCGGGCATTGTAGGGCGGCCCGGCCTCTGCGAAATTGAGCGCGTTCCTGAAAGCGGGGACCAATTTCAAACCGGGAGAATCGTAATGAAAAACACACTGAGGAGCATGGTGCTGGCAGGGTTGGCGATGGTGGGAATGAGTGCTGGAGTGCGGGCGCAGCAAGCGGAGCGGGTGGTGAAGTTTGAAGCGCCGTTTGCTTTTGAAGTGGAGAACAACAAGTTGCCCGCTGGAGAATACACGGTGCTGGTGCAGGGCGGATGGTTGCAAATTCAGGGGAAGGACGGCAAAGGTGCCGCGCATGCGTTGACGACGCCGGTGATCAGCCGTGGATCGAAGACTGTGACGAATTCGCATGTGGTATTCCACAACTACCAGGGACGCTATTTTCTGGCGGAGATTTGGGCATCTGGACAAGAAAAGGGCCGGGAGTTGCTGGAAACGCGTGAAGAGCAGCAGTTGGCGAAGCGGCAGGAGATGGTGGGGGTGAATCTGCCGCTGAGTTCTGCGAGTGCGAAGTAGGCCGCGGCTATGGAGTGGTCGGTGCGGCATCGAAAAGGACGGGAGCCCATGCAGCGAACAGGTTCCCGTCCCTGCCTGCGTTCTTATTTCTCTACTTCTTCAACCGGATGAATTTCCCACCAGTGCGTGCCGACTTTGGCGTCGTAGCGGGTGATTCCTTTCACTGTGACGGGCTTGCCAACTGGCGGCAAATCGCAAGGCAGCCTGGAAATGCATTTGGCCACGATGCAACGCGTGCGATCCATGCCCTCTATTTTGGGGTTTTCACAAATGCGGACGTCGGTGTCGCCGTCGCTTCCTTTTGCTACCTGTGTGATGAACCCGCTAACGGCGGCGTGGGCGGACATCTTGTCGGACCAGCGATTGGCATCCTCGGCAATCAACTCAGTGATGGTTAGTTCAGCGTAAGTAATCTTGCCGGAAGGCTGCGCCGCCTTAGCTGGGGTGTTTGCAGGCTTTGCGGGAGCGGTTGAACTCTTCTTTGAAACAGGTTTGGGCTGCACGTCTTGACCAGCAGCCAGCAGGGGAATCGCGAGTAAGGCGCAGGGCAAGATCCAAAGGGTCTTTGTCATTTTGAACCTCACGAAAGGCTTCTGGGGGAAATCCCTGCTTCCATCATAAGTCCTGGGCGAGGCGAGGCTACGGATTGCAGAGGGGATTGACTCTAAATAGTACCCGGACAAAAGGACAGGAGCGGGATGCGCGGGGGGGCATTAGCTCCGCGTAGACCTTTTGTTCGGGAAGCTTGGCATGCGCCCGTTGACGATCAGGAAGTCGATACTGCCCGCTTGGTCTATTGCCCCGACCGGAGCGGCTTGCTATATTCCGGGCATTCCAGCCCAACTTTCGTGATTTTGTGAGTGGTCCCGAAAAGGGGCCGAGTCCTCGGAGGCAATCTCCAACCGTTGTAGCCTCACGGGGTTCGTGTTCCTAAGCTTCAAGAAACGAGGCAAATTACCATGAAAAACAAGCTTGTTTTCCCGTTGGCGCTGGCCGTGATTCTCCTCTCCATTCTGGTTTGCCCGGGCGCAGCCCTGGCGGCACGAGGCGCCCAGTTGGTGGTAGACGACGACAAGGTTGAGTGTCCGAATGCGGGGTTCACCCGTATCCAGGACGCGATCGACGCCGCCTCTGCAGGAGATCAGATTCACATTTGTAAAGGTATTTACGTCGAGCAAGTTGCGATCCGCAAGTCATTGGCGATCGATGCCGACAACGGCGCCATCCTGGTGCCCTCCGCGATGCAGGCGAACACTGCCAGTCTCTTCGACGCTGCTCCGATCGCCACTGCGCTGCTGGTCGCAAATGCAACCGGCGTTTCCATTTCCGGGCTGACCGTCGACGGCATCAACAGCGGCATCTCCGAGTGCGCGCCAGACCTCATCGGTATTTCGTTCCAAAATGCTTCTGGAGAACTGGAGCGCATTGCCGTCCGCAATTTCAAACTAGCTGCGGCTCTGAATGGCTGCCAGAGCGGCACCGGCATCTTTGTGCAGAGCGGAAATGGCGGCGTATCGAAAGTCGAAATCGAGCATTGCACTGTCCACGACTTTCAAAAGAACGGGATAACCGCCGACGAAATAGGCACCGTCACCATCATTCGCCGGAACGTTGTCACGGGCGTCGGCCCGACCACAGGAGCGGCGCAGAACGGGGTTCAGATTGGCTTTGGGGCAACAGGCTCGATTCTCGACAACGTCGTGACTAACAACGTCTGGGCACCGTGTACCGCGGTCTCCACTTGCACCGCGGTTGCCACCAACATTCTGGTCACGCAATCCGACGACGTCGAGATTTCTGGCAACACTGCCGGCATCAGCCAGGTCAACATCTTCGTTGACGGCAACGATGCTGAGATCAAGAGCAACGAAACCTTCGCCTCCGTCGTGTTCGATGGGATTCGGTCGGAGGGCGACCAGTCCCGCGTTCGGCAGAATCACGTTTTTAACGGCGCCGAGTCCGGCATCTTTCTCTCTGGCAACAACAACGTCGTTACGGACAACGTGGTCACCGAGGCTGCAATCGGCATCCTGAAAGAGACCGGATCCTCTGGAAACATCATCAGAGGAAACCGTTTCTTCAATACGCCCGTGCAGGTTCAAGATCCTCAAATCATCGACGTGGCCAAACTCATTTCGCCGAAGCGTTGAACGGCCGGCCAAGAAACGGGAGATGGTGGCCGTGAATCCGCCGTTGCGTTGAACTAAAGCAAAGTAGGCAGTTGCAACGCTCCCCTGTACCTGAACCCATGGCCAGTTGTAGCTGATTGGAAACCGGCGTGGCGACATTTGGCGCTCGATGGGATAGTGCCCTTATCCTGATTATGTATGGACGATCAAACACCTAGCAAAACACCGCTGCGGTTGAAAAGCCGGCGCAGCCGCAGGATTGACCTGAGCGTTTCCGTCCTCGTTCACAGGGCCTCGGGTGAAGGGCCGCAATTTTACGAAAACACGAAGACGCTGGTAGTCAGCGCGCATGGAGCGCTGGTGGCTCTGAAGGGCATGGTTGCTCCCAGGCAAAGACTGCTCCTGCAGAACACAACCAGCGGTCAACAGGAAGAGTGCCGCGTGGTCTCCGTGAATAAGGATCTGACAGGGCCACCGACGGTTGCCGTGGAATTCACAAAGCCCGCACCAAGCTTCTGGCGCGTCGCGTTTCCCCCTTCGGATTGGCCTTCCAGCGGCTAGGTCGTTAGGTTTGCTCCGGAGATTGAACAGGACCGGCGAGCCCTGCCTGAAATCTGCTCGCGAGTCTGCGGTGTTTTATTCCCATCACAAAACACTGGACCACGCCACCCAAGATAAACCAGCTTTGAGTGAACGCAAAAAGTACCAGGAAAAAACCAGAAAACACGAAACACTCCCAAGACGACATACGAAGCAATAGGCCTCGAGCGTATTCGATTCGGCCTTGGGCAAAATTCGTGGCGTTAATCGATCGAAAGAGAAACAAATTGCGCAAATGACGCGTGTGCACCGCAAGTTGAACGCAGATCAAACAACCCAAAATGAACTGCCAAAGAAACGGGGCGGCGGACTGCTCATTCAGCAGCCAAAGGAAGCCAAGCATCCCCAGGGTCAGCAACAAAGCGAATAAAAATCGAGGGCTCACAACTCGCAGGGAGTCTATGTCCTTTTGGAAATACGGAGTCAGTTCGTAGCTGCCTTCAAACCGGATTGTTTGCTGCGCTGCATAGAGGCGTGCGCACTTTAGCGTCAGAACATAATCAGAGACGTAAAAGAGACTCCAAACAAGCATTCCGGGCCACCAAGAATCAAAAAATAGACTGGGCAAGAGATCACTCCTGTCTCGGGAGTTTCCGAGATTCGCTGTCCACTTACGTCTAACGTAAGGTCAGAGTATAAGAGAACGAAACAATCAAATATTGGGATTGGCGATGATGCTTGCGAGAGAGTCACCTGGCAACCAACCGAGTGGCCAGAGACTGGAAGAAATGCTGATGATTTGCGGAGAGGGGCGGCTTGTGTTAACTAAGGAATATGCCTGATTTTGCTGCTCCTGTGGAACGACTCATCGATGAACTGAAACACCTGCCTGGGATTGGGCAGAAGACTGCCCAGAGGCTGGCTTTTTACCTGCTGCGGATTCCAGCGGAGGATGCGCTGGGACTGGCGGACGCGATTCGCGACGCGAAAGAGAAGATCCGCACCTGTTCGGTTTGCCACAACATTACGGATGCGGATCCGTGCCTCTATTGCACCGGCGCGAACCGCAACAAGCGCACGATTTGCGTCGTGGAAGAGGCCCACAACATCATGGCCATCGAGAAGACGCGGACGTTCAGCGGGATGTATCACGTGCTGGGCGGGTCGCTGT
>Ga0210389_10000196_pt1 | contig 63714 bp, 64 predicted proteins | sample IncBWH28OmetaG_FD_160127 | JGI IMG/M metagenome (GOLD analysis project Ga0210389, IMG submission 160127) | Forest soil microbial communities from Barre Woods Harvard Forest LTER site, Petersham, Massachusetts, United States - Inc-BW-H-28-O ... | reverse complement strand
AATTCCGCGGCGGGACTACAGCCACCCTACTACCTTTTATAGTACCGAAAGCAGGCAAGCTCTGCGTAGTCAGGAAGCCGGAGCGTGCACCGGATTGTGCAACACGCCGATTCCGGAGACGGAAACTTCAATGGTGTCTCCGGCGGTGAGGGGGCCGACGCCGGCGGGTGTACCGGTGGCGATGACGTCGCCCGGCATCAGGGTCATCATACGGGAAAGCCAGCGGATCAGAAACTCAACCGGATAGACCATCAGCGAGGTGCTGCCGGATTGCTTGACGACACCGTTCAAACGCGCCTCCACCAACGCGTTGCGCGGATCGAGTTGCGTCTCAATGTGCGGCCCGACTGGGCAAAAACTGTCGAATCCTTTGGCGCGAGTGAACTGCACGTCACTTTTCTGCAAGTCGCGGGCGGAAACGTCGTTGAGGCAGGTGTAGCCGAGGACGTAGGACAACGCGTCGTCATCGTCGCCGAGTTGCGAGCATCGCTTTCCGATAATAACGGCAAGCTCGGCTTCGTAGTCGACATGGTTCGAATAACGCGTGAGGACGATGGGCTCATCCGTCGCGATCACCGACGAGGCGTCTTCAGAAAAATCATAGGCTCCTTCGGGACCTGGTTGCCCATTTCGGAAGCATGCGCGGCGTAATTGCGGCCGACGCACACGATTTTCGAGGGCTCGACAGGAGCAAGCAAGCGAGCTTCGCGCATCGGCAACGAAGCTTCTTCCCGCGACCATTTCAGCCAAGGAGCGGCGGAGATTCCATGAATGATTTCGCCTTCAATCAGACCGTAGGAGGGTAAAACTCGAGAGTCCAAGCCAGCGGATTTGGGGACAAACCGGCAAAATTTCATCTTGTGGGGACCTGTTCAGCGGAGCGTGTGAGTATCCTGAGCTGCTCGCGCCCGCCAAACAATCATACCAATCCATGAGAGCGTTGCAAAAAGCAGATACGCGACGGCGCCGAGGACGAAGATGTGGAAGGTGCTGTAGTAAACCTGGAGCAGAATAAATTTCAGGCTGAGAATCCGGTACACAACGGCCAACACGCTCCAGGCCAGCAGGCCGGAGATCAACAGCTCCCCCGGGGAACGCAGGAAGCGGAGAACCGGCAGGGTCGCGATCAACGCCAGCAGCAGCGTGGCGATAACGTTGCGCTGTTGCGCCAGCGGCTCCAGAAACGGTGCGCGGTTGGCGATGACCACCCACGCCACCAGAACCACGGAGAGCCAGACTCCGGTATACATCCCGACTTTCGCGGGAGCGTGACGAAGAAAATCGAACCACCGGTAACCCGGCGGGCTGAAGTTGGCTGGCATGGTGCTGGGCTGCCTACCAGACAGTCGCTCAACAGTAAGAACACATCTTCAGCGGGAAGGTTGCGCGACATCCACCGCCACCGCCAGGCTGGGGCCGCTTTCGTTGCCAGAGCGATCCACGGCCGTTACGGTGTACCAGTAGCGCTGGCCGGACTGGGCAGAATTATCACGATACGCGGGCGACGGCAAGAGTTCGGGAGTGAGCAGGGCGCCACGATCGCCATCCTGCTGGCTGCGGTATACCCGGTAGCCGGCCAGGTCGGATTCCACGTTGATGGACCAGGAAAGTTCGACCCCCACGGAGCCCGGGGTTGCCCCCGGCTGGATTGCTGCGACGACATTTTGCGGCGCGGCCGGGGGAAATGTGTCTTTTGGTGTGACGATAGCCATCGGGGAGTCGCTCGACTCCAGCGCGCCGGCGGGCGAAGCGATTACGGTGCGCACCAGGTACGCGTAGGTCTTCCCGTAATCGAAACCGGAGTCGCGGTAGTCGGTTGTGCCCGTGGCTCCGAGCTGAAGCAGGGGAGATTTCCATTTCGCCTGCAGAGGATCGCCGGCAGCGGCACTGGATGAGGTGGGATCCAATTCTCCGCGATACACGTGATATTCCTGGACGCTCGCAAGCGGTTCGCCGGTGGAAGTGTGCGATGGCGCCACCCATTTCAGTTCAATGCCCTGCTCAGTCACGGCCGAATCAAGAGCGGAAAGCCGCTCTGCCACGGGGTAGAGCTGGAGCGTGATGTCTTTCGAATCGGGGGAGGGGTGTTTGGCGGAAAAAAGCGTATGAACGCGATAGACGAACAGTTGGCCGGAGCGAAACTGGGGATCAGTAGGCGCGACGGGATCGATGAACTGCACCTGGCCGCGTTGCGAGTAGCGGGCCACCAGCGCGCCGGGGACAGTGTCTACCACGCGGAATGATTTGGGGTCGGGCGTGCCATCGGGGCGCAGAGATCCGCGCAGGACTTCAAAGGTTGGCACCTGCTGAAGCCGGTCGCCAAGAGTGCTCTTGCCCGGCATCGTAAACGTGAGCAGCACACCGTCGCCAGCCTGCTTCGCGGCTAAATCCGCGATGCCCTGGGGAACCGGCGGAGTGGGAGGTTGCGGTTCGCCGGGCGCGCCGCAGCCGGCTGCGAAGAGGAAAATGGAAAATAGAAAATTGAAAATGGGGACAGACTGCGCGGGGCGTATTTGGCGGCGGAATGGCGTCCCTGATCTATTTTCCATTTTCCAATTTCAATTTTCAGGATTTAAAGAATGTAGCGGCTCAAATCCTGGTTCTTCACAATGTCCGCGAGTTGCTTGTTGACATAGGCCGCGTCAATCTTCACGGTCTTCTTTTTCAGGTCGGGCGCTTCGAAGGAAAGCTCGTCCAGAACTTTTTCGAGAATGGTATGCAGGCGGCGCGCGCCGATGTTTTCCGTCTGTTCGTTCACGCTGGTGGCGAAGCGGGCGATGGCCTGCACGGCGTCCTCTGTAAACGTGAGTTTCACGCCTTCGGTTTCGAGCAGCGCGATGTACTGCTTGATGAGCGCATTCTTCGGTTCGGTGAGAATGCGGACGAAATCCTCTTCCTTCAACGACTGCATTTCGACGCGAATCGGCAGGCGGCCCTGCAATTCCGGAATCAGGTCGGAGGGCTTGGTGACGTGAAATGCGCCGGCGGCGATGAATAAAATGTGGTCGGTGCGGATCATGCCGTAGCGGGTGTTGACGGTGGTGCCTTCGATGATCGGCAGGATGTCGCGCTGTACGCCTTCGCGGGAGACGTCGGGGCCGTGGCCCGATTCGCGCCCGGCGACCTTGTCGATCTCATCGACGAAGATGATGCCCATCTGCTCGGCACGCTCGACGGCGACGCGGGTCACCTGGTCCATATCGATTAGCTTGTTTTCTTCTTCCTGGATCAGGTATTCGAACGCGTCGGCGACGCTCATTTTGCGCTTTTTCTTCTGCTGGCCGAACATGCCGCTGAGCATGTCCTTGATGTTGACGTCCATCTCTTCGACGCCCTGATTGGAGATAATTTCAAAGGAAGGCATGGCGCGCTCGCGGACTTCCAAATCGACCATACGCTGATCCAGCTTGCCCTCGCGCAACTGCACGCGAAGCTTTTCCCGCGTTCGCTGCGTCTGTTCGCGCTGGGCCACGCGTTCCGCTTCCGGCGTTCCGGGGGCTTCCACCTGCGGAGGAAGCAGCAGGTCGAGCACGCGCTCTTCGGCGGCTTGTTCGGCGCGGTCGGCAACCTCGTCCAGCTTTTCCTCGCGGACCATGTCGATGGAGGTTTCCACCAGGTCGCGAACCATCGATTCCACGTCGCGCCCCACGTAGCCGACTTCCGTGTACTTCGACGCTTCCACTTTCACAAAAGGACAGCCGGCCAGGCGTGCCAGGCGCCGCGCAATTTCCGTCTTGCCCACGCCGGTGGGGCCAATCATCAGGATATTTTTCGGCAAAACGTCTTCGGCGATTTCCGGCGGAAGTTTCTGCCGGCGCACGCGATTCCGCAATGCCACGGCCACGGCTCGCTTCGCCGCCGCCTGGCCGACAATATATTTGTCGAGTTCGACGACGATTTCCCGCGGCGTCATGTCGTCCAGCGCCGGAAGCAGTTCTCCCTCTTCCAGGGGCAGGCCGCCGTTGCCGCCGGGGAACAATGTGATCTCTTTATCGGTCTTGATAGCCATGAAAGTTCAGTTCCTTGCCTGGCCGGAGGAGACGATTCCGGCGCTGCCCCTAGATCTCTTCTACGGTAAAGTTCGCGTTGCTGTAAATGCAAATTTCGCTGGCGATGCGCATGGCTTCCAGCGCGAGCTCCTTCAAAGGGAGTTTCGTGTGCTTGATCATCGCGCGCGCCGCGGCCAGCGCGTAAACTCCGCCGGAGCCGATGGCGCAGAGGCCGTCATCGGGCTCGATTACGTCGCCGTTCCCGGAGAGGACAAACGTTCCTTTCGAATCCGCAACGATCAGCAGCGCCTCCAGGTGCCGCAGCGCACGATCCTTGCGCCATTCCTTGGCGAGTTCCACGGATCCCTTTTGCAGGTTGCCGGAATGTTCCTGCAGCTTGCCCTCGAAGCGTTCGAAGAGCGAGATCGCGTCGGCGGTCGAACCGGCAAATCCAGCCACGACTTTGTCGTTATAAAGCCGGCGGGTTTTTCTAGCGGTGTGCTTGATGACGTGATCGCCCATGGTTACCTGGCCGTCGGCGATGAGCACAACTTTATTATCCTTGCGGAGGCACAAGACCGTTGTGCCGTGCATCTGCGGCTCTCTTGAGGTTTGACCCATTCACCTAGTATACCGCGCCATCCGTGTCCGGTCATTTTGGGGGAAGTTCACGAATAGGAGCAAGGCGAGCGCAGTATCAATTGGCCAGCGGAATTTCTTTGAAAGCCAGGACTTTGTACGTAATGGGCCCCATCGCGCTGTTCACCAGGCAACTGTTGTAGTTGATGCCCCGTCCGACATTGCTGCCGGGCCCGGTCTGGCTGAAAGAACTCGCTCCCAGGTTCGCCAACAGATTTCCTGAGGTATCGCGGGTTTTGGCGACAAAGACGGCTCCGTCAATTCCTCCGCTGCCGCCCCTGGTGGAAACAAAATTACCCTGTCCGATTACGAGCACCAGGCCCTCCCAAGTGGCGTCCGGATCGTAATGCAGAGTGCCAGTGACCAGGAGCAAGCCATAGCCCGTGTTGCGCCACCCGTTCATGTCCAGGTCTCCATTTACGACGATGGTCATCGGGTGGGTGGCGGACATCCCGGACGGAAAACTACCCGGGGTTGTAGGACCTGTAATCACCGAATCAGCGTTGTTGGTGATATCCTGCACCACCGCGTCCAGCCCAGTTGGCGTCAGCCAGTTGCCGTTCATGGTGTTGAGGAACGCTATGCTTCCCGTGGACGGGCCTGGAGGAGGTCCGGTAGTTAGCGGAGCCCCCAAATAATTCGCGGCAGGTACTGCTCCTGCGGCGATATTTCCGCTTGAGGAGTCGCTTCCAGATGTAACGGTGTAACCGATTGCCGTGACCATCGGCCCCGCCGTGACCACCTGCACCGCAGGAGGGCACTGATGATCCTGCCCATTGATGAAGAATGAGTTCGTTCCCGGACCGGTATATTGCACGTTGTTTCCGGCAAGAGTGAGGGCAGCCGTAAATCCCTGGCCCGTCAGGTTCGGGAATTCCACCAGCGGTTGAACCAGATACTGCAACATTTTTTCACTGCCATTGGGCAGGACTGAAAAGGACGTAATCTCCAGGGCCTGCAGCGCTGTCGCCGAAGGTGTCGGAGTCTCGACCAAGCCAGGAGACATTGCGCCTCCCAGGGTGCGGTTGGCGGGGTCATAAAATAGTGGTGTGAACGGATCCACGTCACCGTCGTTGTTAACATCCACTCCGGTGACGCCGTTGCCCAACGACTTCTCCGTCAAAGCGTTGATGCGCACCCATTTGTAAACGGGACCGGGAAGACCCGCGACCGGCGAGACCGAAGCGTATTTCGTAACAATGCGGGAGGATACGTCTACACCAAATTCTTGTTTGTATTGGGTGTCCGGGTACGTTGTGGGATTGGCGGTGTCGTCCGGCGCCACGACCTCGCCGCCCGCGGGGTTGGTTATATAAATCACCTGGGTTAGCGGCATTGGATTGGCGGGCAGCGGGATGTAGTTAAGACTCGTTGGCAACAGTCTCCCGCGGCCCTCTTCAAGCCCGGCGAGTGACGCGTAATAGGCGCTGGTGGATGTGCGGTAGTTGCTGGCGAGGGAAGTCTCGGTACCCGAGGAAACGATCAGGGCAATCGCCACCACGCTGATCAAAAGCAGCGCGAAGATCGCGATCAGCAGGGCGGCGCCGTGCTCGCAGCGTGCTTTTTTGAAATGGGCCCGACTCTTCACAATCGCATCTTCCCTTCGGCTGCTCCATCGAACATACGGGTCACCTCGACGGATTCACCCTCCGCCCTCTGCCGTTTAGTTCCACAAGTTTGGGTTGTTGTGTTTGCATGTCCGGTTGGCGGGTCATCACGATCAAGGCGACGTCCACATTGCGAATATTGCTTGGAATGCCATCGTTCCCCGCTAGAGGACACGGAAGCGGGCCCGCCGCGGTATCGCAAGTGTATTTAAATACCGGCTGCGGGAGGCCGCCGGGAAACATACCCGGATAATTTGCCACAATCAACGCCAATTGAGCCGGGGACGGATTGTTCATGACGTTTGTCAGGAACGGCACCATTGCTCCGGCCGCGGAGGTTGCGGCCACGGGATCCCCTCCCGCCGTTTTTGGAACTACCGCGCGATAAAGCGTCGTGTTAATCAATTGGTAGCGAATCCAGCTGACGCCCGCGCCGTTTCCCAGATTGGTTTCGACAATCAGGTCAAAATCGCCGGGAGTCACGCAGGTTCCACCGCCAGCCGTCCCGACAAAGCAAGGCGACACGGCGTAGCTGGGATCCCACGCCACGGGGCTTAGGGTGTACTGCGAAGAGTCTGGCGGCAGTGCCGAAAAAAGGCTTCGCGCCGGATAGCCGGAAACATTGAAGTCGCGCACGATTTGGTCAATGGCCAGCCGCGTCTCCTGAAATGCCCCGGAAAGTTGCGTTTCGCTGGAATATTTTTGCTGCGAGAGTTGCAGCAATCCAAACATCGCTCCGCAAATCACCAGGAAAATCGCAGTGGCGATCATCAATTCCATGATCGTGAACCCGCGCTCTTGTTGTGGCGTTGCGGAGTTCATTTCGACACCATCGTATCGAGGGAAACCGGAAAGGTGGGCGTCTTCATGCCTTTGCGAAACGCTCCGACGACGATGCGTCGGCCAACCACGGTTCCGTTCGTCAAGGTGACCACCGCCCAGCGCACGTCGTTCACAGCGCCCGTTGGATCATTCGGGTCGGTGTAGGTGAAGCCGTATCCGGCAACCAGCGGCTGTGCATAGTCGATGACGGGTGAGCCGTTAACGAGCTTTACGGGACTCCCCACGACCTGCGCGGGCTGGGTGGGATCACCGACAAAGCACGTCGTGGCGAGCGGACAGGTTGCTCCCGTTGCATCGGTAAAGGAGTTCGTGCCAAGGGGAACGGCACGCAAGGCTTCCATCTGCTTCTGCGCGAGCACCAACGCACTGCCGTCGCTTCGATTGTTGGCGTTCATCATCATCGAGGTCGGCACAAGCTGCGCGACGGCCACCAGACCGATCACCACAATCAACGTGGCGATAAGCATTTCCACCAGCGTGAATCCGCGCTCGGGGCGGCGCTGCCCGGCGGTTACGATCGTTTGAACGGCACGCATCCGGTCGCTCATCGTATCTGCTGCCAGTTGCCGCTGGAATCGCCGGTCCAGATCTGGATCGATCCCGCAGGCATCAAAAGTACGGCACGAAAGCCGGATTCTGGTGAGCCGGGCGCATTCAAGTAAAAGACAGTCACTCTGCCGGTGGTCAGCGCCCCACGGGCGTCAAATTGTATCGTTGCTCCGGTCGGCGCAACCGCCGTCGGGGTAATCGCGCCAAGCGCGGCAGCCGGAGCCAGGTTGGTCGCGCCCGTCACTGAACCCGAATCCACCAGATTTCCCGCTGTCCCAAGCACCGTCGCCCGCGAACCAAACCCGGTCAGCGGGTTGCCATTAACGTCGGTCATCGAAGCGCGAGTCATGGTTGGATTGCCGGGATCGGGTTGAATCACGCAGTTCACTACTTTATTGAGCCGAATCGCTTCGTAGCGGGTCAACCGCACTATGTCGGCTACTTGCGTGGCCGCGTTGCTGAGCTGGTAAGAGTGGTAGGCGCGCAGAAAATACGGCAGGCCGACGGCCATCAGAATCATGGCCACCGCCATCGCAACGACAAGTTCCGTCAGGCTGAAGCCGGAAACCCGCCGAGCTTTCATTTTCATCCGATCCTGCGGCCTATCATGACAACCGTCCGTGGCGCCGTCTGCGGTACGGTCGCATTCTCTCTGATTGGCTGGGACCTATTAACTTAGCAGTCTTCCCGCCTGCCAGATAGAGGCTACTCATCTGGCTAATACACAGTCACTAAGCCCACCAGCGCCCTGCGACCCGGGCCGTTCGAATGGATGATAGCCCCAAGACAAACCGGGCGGGGCTGTTTTTCACGGAATTTATTGAGTGAGTTACTTCGGTTTCTTGCCGCCGGTCTCTTTGAATTTCTGGACCAGGGCCTCCCGGGTGAAAAAGTCCGCGGGAAGGGGCGGGTTGATCTGGCAACTATCGTAGAACACCTGGAAGATTCGGCGGCCGTCGCGTTCCCGCGTGACCTGCATGGGCACCTGGATGCCTCCATTGGTACGGTAGTTCGTGAAAATCGATACGTCTTCGCGCTGCTGGCCGGTGTTATCGTCTTTCACGTGAACCACACTGCGAATCAGCAGGTGCGTGGACCTATCCACGGCCAGGCGATAGACGCGCTGCTCCTGGTCGGTAATCTCCACCCAATCCACTTCATGCAAATCCACGGTGTCGTGGCCGCCCCAGCGGAAATCCAGTTGAGGGTCTTTCAGGCTCAGGCGCAGCAGATTGTCTGAACTGCGCCGGACCGCATCCAGGAATTCCGCGATCGTGTCTTCCGGCATCTCGGACACGCCGCCGCGATCCATCGTCCAGCCGTGTTCGCCGCTGAAAAGCGTGATCACCAGGCCGCCGTGTGATAAATCGAGTTCCTGGACGCCGATCATGTATCCCAAAAGGGTGTTGCGCCCGTGCGCGACGTAATCGGTGCGGTTCTTGTCCGGGAATTCCCACGAATCCTTGAACTGCACGTAGCCCGCGAGCGCGCCGTTGTGGCCAATCGCGGCACGGCGCCCGTCGCACTGGCGCTCTCGCATATCCAGGTACAACGGCCCGCCCATGCCTTCGATCAGTTGAGCCAGTATCTGTTTGGCTTTGGCTGCGCTGGCTTCCGGCGCCACCATGTCCGGATTCTGCGCGCGCACGGCCATTGGCGCGAGCAGCATCGTCATCGCGATCGCCAGATTGGGCAAATAGATTTTGCGGATCAGCCGCACAGCACCGCGCCTCCGTTGACGTTCAATATTTCTCCAGTCATGAAATTGGAAAGATCGGAAGCGAGGAACAGCATCGGCCCGGCAATCTCTTCCGGAGTTGCCGCGCGCCCCAGCGCAATCGCGGTAGCCGCCATCTTCTGCCCCGCTTTGCTGTTCAGGACCGCGTTCGACATGTCCGTCGCCACCCAGCCCGGCGCCACGCTGTTCACCAGGATTCCGTGCCCGGCCAATTCGGTTGCCAGTCCCTTGGTCAGGCTGATGATGCCGCCCTTCGAAGCGCCATAGTGCGTGTGCAAAGATTCGCCGCGCTGTCCCGCCGTGGAGCTGATCGGAATAATCTTGCCGCCCTTTTGCTTGATCATGTGCGGCACCGCGAAGTGAATCACGGAGTACACGCTCTTCAGGTTGACGCGCATCATGTCATCCCACTGCTTCTCGGTCATTTTTTCGATGGGCAGATCTTCCGGGTTCCAGACGCCAGCGTTCGGCACCAGAATGTCCAGGCGGCCCAGGCGCTTGATGGTGTGCTCGACCAGCTTGCCGTTGTCGGCGTGCTTGCCTACGTCCGCCTTGAACGCTTCCACGCGGGTGCCGTGCTTCGCGGCTTCCTGCTCCACCTGTTTTGCCGCTTCCTTGGCCGAGTTGTAGCTGAACACCACGTCCGCGCCGGCTTGCGCAAATAATTTGACCGCTGCTGCTCCGATGCCGCGCGAACCTCCGGTGATGAGTGCCGCTTTCCCCGCCAATGAAATCATGAGTCCCCCATGTATGATTCGTAAACTTGTTCGCCGGGTTGGTTCGCGCCTTTACGGCTTCCCGGCTGGAATCTTGTGCGCCGCCCGCGCTGCGCCGACAAACTCGCTGAACAAGCGCTCGGCCAGCGGGTCACCTTCCATGCGCTCCGGATGCCATTGCACCCCGGTCACCCAGTTGCCGTCCCCGGTCCATTCGACGCTTTCGACAATTCCGTCCGGCGAGCGCCCCGTGATCTTCAACTCCTTGCCAGGCTGTTCGATGGATTGGTGGTGCGAGCTGTTCACAACGGCAGCTGTGGTTCCCGCGAGCGCCGCCAGGCGGCTGCCCGGTTCAAATTTTGTGGGGTGGCGCGGGTCGTCGGGAGGCTCGGGCGTGAGATCCTTGCGCCGGTGGGGTACATTTGTGCCCGTTTCACTTTGCAGGTCCTGAATCAGCGTGCCGCCCAGGTACACGTTCAGGAGCTGGCAGCCGTAACAGATCGCCAGGACCGGCTTCTTCTCGGCAAAGGCGTGGTCCAGGATGGCCCTGTCGGTGTGTTCCCTGGGAGGGTCGGCGGGCTCCGATTTCCCTTTGTTTCTGCGGCCATATTCTTCGGGAGCCACATCCGCCGGGCTGCCGGGCAGGACAAAGCCGTCCAGGGTGGGCAGGAGGGCTTGCAGGCGCTCAGTATCGGTCAAGGACAGCTCAACCGGTTCGCCTCCGGCCCGTTTGACCGCCTCCGCGTAATAGCGGTTCTTGCCCCGCCAGGGGAGCAGGCTGCCCCGGCCTTCGGCGGACGTGCGCCAGGGGATGCCAATCCGGGGCCGGTTGGGACCATTGGGACTCATGGAACCCAGCATCGTAGCATCCCGCCAAACCCGGCGGCAACCGGAGCTGCCGGGTGGCTGCGGGGAAGGCAGCGGGCTTTGGCGACAGAAGTCAGGAAGGTATGATGTAAGAATTCGCGGGTTCACGCATTTGCGCGACAGGGGGTAACCGGTGCCATTGGAAATAACGCAGCGCGAAACGAATGGAATCTATGTGCTGACGTTGAGTGGGCGTCTTGTGCTCGGACCAGAGAGCATCGGGCTGCGCACAACGATTGACAATCTGCTCTCTTCGGGAGCCGAAAAAATTGTGGTTGGTCTGGAGCACGTCAATTCCGTGGACAGCGCCGGGATCGGCGCGCTCATCGAAACCCACCGAAAGACAAAGGCCACGGGTGGACGGCTCGCGCTCGCTCACCTCGGCCCGAAGTTGAAGCAGGCCCTGGAGATCGCCCGCCTGCTGACATTGTTTGAAACATTTGCCACCGAAGCCGAGGCCGTCGCCAGTTTTTGAGCGATACGCTTTGCCGATCGCCATTCCAACCAGATGAATGTCGTACCGTTACTTTACTTGTCCGGTTGAGGTGACAAGACTAATCGGGACTTACGAGGCAAATTGGACGAGCGTCTTTGTGCCGGACGACATTCGACACGTGGTTGGTTATGTAAACGCAACTCACATCCCCAACTGGTTAGCATAGTTATAGTCTGCACTGGAGTGCCTCATGGGAATGGTCGCGAAATTTCACCAAATTTCACCGCACCAACTGTCGGAGTTCCTTCTCGATCCCTCCTCAGCCTACGACTACACAATGTCACCGTTCTACGACAATCCTACCGCAATTGAGCAGGCCGAAAAGATGTTGGACGAGTTGCGAATCAAGACAGCGGGGTTTCCTCCAGCGGTTCGCGGACAAGTCGAGCACGTCGCCGGGCTTCTGCGTCGCAAGTCAAACGCCAGAAAAGGCCCACAGCTCATCCCTTCAAAGCCTAAGCTAGAGTTGACGAGGAAGGACTTCTCGTTGGAGAAGGACTGGCACGTCCTCCACTACGCTTTGAATGGCACTCACGACAGTGGGACAGGTCTTCTCGCTGATGCAATCCTCGGAGGGCAAGAGATACCAGACGTTGAAGGCGTTAACAGTTTCGGTGGTGGAAGTAGTGGTGCCTTGCGCTACCTCACTGCGCCCCAAGTAAGAAACGTGGCGACCGCACTGCGCGAGGTCGAGCCAACTCAACTCTTATCAAAACTCGACGTCAAAGACGCCCAGGAAAAGAGAATCTATCTGGCCCATACGCTAGAGAATTTAAGCGATTGGGAATACCTTCCGGAACTTTTTGTTTCCTTCCGACAGTTTTATTCAGATGCAGCTGACTCCGGGAATGCGATGCTGCTATCGATAGCCTAACTCAGCCCGGTCGCTTCGTGTCTCATTAACGCCCTGCCGGAAAGGTGGAGGCTGGTGTCTAAGTTAAGCCGACTAAGCGCGCACTTGGATTATTTCTGCGTGGCACGTCGCGGAATTGGCGGTAAGCTCTTCTTTTCGTTTCCTGGTATCTGATTGCTGATCTCTGATATCTCTTCCGGCCTACTCCTTCACATGCGCCAACGGAATCTGCGAAAACAGTTGCAGATCGATGATCATATTGAGCCGCCTGTCCAACTGAAAAAACGTCGCCGCCTTCTTTCCCGGCAGCACCTGGCTCACCACCGGCACATACTTCAAGCGCAGCGCCTGCGCCTGCCCGTCCACCTCCAGCCAGTGCCGCACATAAATCAGGGCATCTTCGTCTCTCATCGTTGCCCACATCTCCGCGTACTGCTTCAGCAGCGCATATTTCTGGTTGTTCACTTCATGCAGGTCCTTCACGTAATGGTTGTAGACCGGCCAGAATTTCTGCGCCTCCGTATCGGAAAGCGACATATTCTGCCCAATCACCTGCATTTTCTTGGCCCGCAAATCTTGCCGCAGCAAAGTGATATCCTCGTCCGTTATCGTCGGATTGACAACCCTCTCCACGAGCACCTCTTGTCCCCGCGCCAGCGTCCCCCGCGCCTTTGCCCCCGCCGTAGCCATCCCCCCGGCAAACGCCGTTGCCACCAACAGGCCCGCAACAAACGCCCCAACCAATCCTGCCGCCCCCGTCATTTTGCACTTCATAATCTTTCTCCTTACTTTTGTGCTGTTGCCACAAAAAACCCAGTGAAAACAGCAATCCCGAGTGCATGTTAATACAGTTAGGCCGGTGATGGAGTCAACTGCTGGTTGACGACGAACCCGGACTTTGCGTTAAGATTCCGCCGTGGAGACTTCGCGAGCCCATTCATTTTGTTTGAAAGAAAACATATTGAAATGCTTGGCCACGATCCTGACCGCATGTGTGTTTTCGTTACCATTGGTAGCTCAAAAGAGTGTTGCTCCGAATGGTTATTACCCGAACACCTATTACGGAGCAACCTTCACTGGAGTTCTGCAACCAGAAAGCGGCGAACCCCAGGAGATAACTCTGGTTTATACAAAGGGCGGCAAGTCTGATCGTTTTGTTGGCAAGTTGGCATCGACATGTAGTTGGAAGAATAAAGACGGCAGCGTGCATACGTTCAGAACTTCTGAGGCTTCGAAGGGGACTGTTCTGACGGCGTTTTATCAAGCGAATACAAATAAATCCCAAGGGCAGAAATCCACCGAGAATATAATCATTGCGATCAGCTACGCAGAAGTAGACGGGAAACGAATACCCGATGACAAAAGAGTGATCGTTTCCTGTTCCGTTGAACCATTTCTCCACTTCAAAGCCTTTTGATTCCGCGATAAATCAAATCCCGGCTGGGGCAACCGGACTCAGCTTCCGATTAACGCCGTGAGTACTAGGGGTTGGACCCAAGCGGGGCTGAGACCCTTGTTGAGACAGAAGTCATCGCGTACAAGCTATGCATCAGGCTGAGGGTAGAAGTTCTAGCCTGCCCTTGTAATAGGTTCTGAGAACTTGCCGGTATTTTTCCACTTCAGTGGGGCTGTCAAAGCATCGTTTTGGCAAGATTTGAGCGAAATTAGTCTGGGTGTACAGGAGAAAGAGCCTTGGAGTCTCTCTGATCCTGACGTAGGCGGTCCATTTTGTCTTTGATTCCCCATGGCTACTCTCATTGGAGGTCCCGTCCGGTCCGATTGAATGTGTTGCGGGGCCCAATTTGTCAGCATTTTTCTTTACAAACGAACGAGCGGAAAGAAATGGCGCTCCATAGGTCACGAACAGCACGAAAATGGCGAGAACTGCCAAGCCCAAAATGCCTCCCCAAACAGAACGGTCGGGAAGTCGTAGCCAGACATAACAAAAGTAGCCAAGGATGGCCATGCTGACCCAGAAGAGTATCCGTTGGGGCCGGGACCTTGATTGAGCCAGAGCTCGGAGTGCTGCGGCATAATCATCTCGGGTCAATGTCACAATCACTGTGACGATTTCGCTTTCAGCCACGCCTCATATCTCCGTCGCTCCTAATAATCGAGACTATGACAAGTAAGCTACGTTTGCCGGGTGAATCTTAACCTAAAATATGCCTCAGGGTGAATTGTGCCTGACCAACGTGATTACGGAACAAGTGGACTCCCGCCTGACAGATGTGTTCGTATCTTAGCCAGAAAGCGCGAGGGATTCGTCCTAGTCCAAACAGAAGTTTAGGGAGGAAGAAGCTATGAAGTCGAATCACAAATTGGCGGTGGCGGTGCTGGGTGGAATTTCGATCGGCGTTGCCGGGGCGCATGCGATTCGGGCGCAGCAGGTGAAGCCGGCGCCTGGTTATGTCATCGCGGAGGTGAACGTCACGGACCCCGATGCCTTCAAGAAGTACTCGGAGAAAGTGCCTCCCATCGTGGCGGCTTTCGATGGCCACTATCTGGTGCGTGGAGGAAAGATCCAGGCCGTCGAAGGCGAAGCGCCAACTCGTATCGTGGTGATCGCGTTCGAAAGCGTGGAAAAGGCGCATGCTTGGGAGTATTCACCGGCTTACGAAGCGATCAAGCCGATGCGGCACAGTTCGGCGAAGAGCCGCATCTTCATCGTAGAAGGCGTCGCGCCGCAGTGAGGGCGAAGATCGAATCGTTCTAATATGTTCGGTAAAGCGTTCCAGAAGTTGAGTGTAAATTTAGCTGGATGAGAGAGCAATCCACAACTGGTGAGTTAGACCGATATGAAGCGCATCCTTCTGTTGTTACTTGTTCTACTGGTTGGTACTCTGTTTGGATTTGGCGTGCGTTATGAAATAAAGAAACGAGCGAGAGAGAAACGAGAGGTGGCGTACCAGTTGGCTCTGCGCTCCTTTGCCGAAGTCTTCAAACCCGGTATGACTCGAAAGGCAGTGGAGGATTCTTTGCGGGCAAATACGCATGAGTTCCGACAGACGTGCTGTGTGGATATGAAGGAATATAAGAAGGGCTCGTGGGACGACCTGGTAAAGATTGGCGAAGAGGATGCTCCCTGGTTTTGCAACTACACCGCGATCTATGTTGGCTTCCAATTTACCGGACATGAGAAGTTCGATGGGATGCGGCGAGCGGATGATTCTGACAAATTGACAGCGGTGACCCTATACCGGCAATACGATAAATGCCTCTAATCCCTAGTTTCGCGCCGGAATGCAACCAGCTTAGCGCTTGCGGGTTTCGGGGGTGTAGTGGGTTTGCAGGTAAGCGATGATTTTACGCGTGGTGTCATCGGGGATGCCCGCGCCGTAGGCTTTGTTCATTTTGTTTACTTCGGCTTCCCAGGTTGCGGCGGGCAGCGGTGGTTGCATGGTGATGTAGCGCGGGCTGTGGCAGGTGTTGCAATAGATCTGGACGTCTTGGCGGCCATCGCCGGGGGCGAGCTCCAGAGTGGGCACCGGGTAGGCCGTGACCTCGTAGTCGGCGTCCGGTGAAAGCGCGGCGGGAGCCGCTTGCTGGATGTTGCCGAGTTGTTCGGGTGCGTAGTAGCCCTTTTTCAAATCGGCGTAGACAACTCCGGCGGCCAGTGCCACGCCGCATGCCGCCACTAAGATCGCCACGGCTCTGTTTTTCATTGCGATGCTCCCCTCAGCGGGCATGGCCCACCACCAGTTCCTGCCGCTCGATGCGGTTCCACAGATAGCCGCCGGGATTCCACACCGGCTCGTCCGGCTGCGAGTTGCCCTTTTCATCGGTTGCGCGCACCGCCAGCGAATAACGTCCCGGTGACTTTGCTTTCCATGGAGCTTCCCAAGTGCGGAAAGAATACGCGCCATGGTCTTCGCCGAGCGTTGCGTCGGCCCACGTCTTTCCGCCGTCATCCGAAATTTCGACTCGGGTGACGCGCGCAAATCCGCTGAAGGCAATTCCGCGCAGCGTGACGCCGAGTCCCGCGGGAATTTTCGAGGTTCCATCGGGAGAGATGAGGAACGATCGCACCGGGAAGCGTTCGATCGGAATCGTCTTCACTTTGCCAGCTTTCACCTCCTCGGGAGTTGTGTTTCCCCGCGGCGTATCCGGCACGCGGTAGGCCGTCTTCATCCAGTAATTTTCATCCGGCGCGTCCAGCACGCGGATCCACGACAGGCATTTCGTCCAGTAAGTCGCAAAATATCCCGGCACCACGAGACGCACAGGAAATCCATTCAGCATCGGCAGCGGCTCGCCATTCATCAGGTACGCGACGACGCATTCGTACACCACCGGATTCGCGAGGTCGAGCGACTTCTGGAAAATATTCGAAGCGGTGCCCGCCGGCCCTTGGCCCGTTTCCAGCCCTTGAAATTGCACCTGCAGCGAGCCGGCTTTTACGCCGGCCATATCCAGAATTTCTCGCAGGCGCACGCCGGTCCACAACGCGTTGCCCATCGCGCCGTTTCCCCACTGAGCCCCAGGCACACGCGGCTGCAGGCGGCTGCGGCTGTTGCCGGAACACTGGTTTACGGCGGCGATGGAAACCGGTTTGAATTTTTCCGTCAGGTCGGCAAGGCTCAGCGCCAGCGGCTTGTTCACATTGCCCTGCACCTGCAATTTCCATTGCTTCAAATCCACGCGATTCGGGATTCCTTCCAGGTGCCAGCGCACGTAAAACGCCTCGTTGGGCGTAAACACCGTACGAAAATAGTGGCGAGGTGTTTCGAGTTGAACCGGCCTGTCCGTCAGCAGAATCAGCGGCGCTTTCTGCGGCTCGGTCAGATAGGGGCCGACGGAATTCCAATGTGGGTTCGCTCCCGGCCCCGTGAAAGTCTCCAGCGCCGTGGAGCGCGGCGGGTCCTGAGCCATCACTTCGCGTGCCCCGGGCCAGCCCCCCGCGGCCAGGCCGCCTCCGGCCAAACCAAGCACCTTGAGCAGGCTACGACGCGAAAGACATCGCTCGACCTCAGTCATGGGGGCAACCTCCGACTGCGGCACTATCTTCCAGGCTGCAAGGCGTGTCAACTTTGGTGTTCCCGCGGCATCCCTCCGGCCCGACATGCTCATCCAAGTCAGTTACAGTGCAACTTGGCGCACGCCCCCCTCGTTAGCAGGTGTTTTGTGTCCGTCAGAGGGTGTACTATAAACAGAACGCCAAACGCACGAATACTGGCCCTATGCCTGCGAAATCAAAGCGGTTTCTCTTCGTGGCGCTCCTCCTGGGAGGCATCCTCCTGGCGGGGCAACTGCACTGCTGCGTTGACCTGAGTTCGCGCTCGCTTGATACGCACGTCTGCCCGATCTGCTCTGCCACAGGCACCGCCGTGCCAACTCCTTCTTTGATTGTGGAGATGGCACCGGCCATCAACCGGATAGAAGTTGCCGGTGACGTTGTTTTCGTGCCACTGGTTGCTCCCCGCAGCATCGCGCCCCGCGCGCCTCCCGCCGTTTAGCACTTCCACTCGGCCCCAATCCATCGAGCATCAATGTCGTGCGTTGCTTCCACAGTGACGCGCGAGGAGTCTTCACTTGAAGCAAGTAACGTTTTTGGTTTTGGGACTACTCCTGTCGGCGCCATTTGCCGGCGCGCAGCAGAGCCCTGCATCGGCTCCGCAAACGCCGTCGGCGGCCAGCAGCGCGTCGCGAATCTCGTTGGACGATGCGATCCGCCTGGCGCTCTTGCACAATCACGCGTTGCAGGCCATGCGCACGACGATCCAGCAAAGCCTGGCCGAGGAAATCACGGCGAACCTTCGCCCGAATCCGACGCTGGGCCTGGACGCGCAGTTTCTGCCCATCTTCCAGCCGAACAAGCTGGACGCGGACTATCTGGACCAGTCGGCGCAGTTCGACGCCGGCATCGGCTATCTCTTCGAGCGCGGCAAAAAACGCCAGCACCGCCTGCAGGCCGCGAAGGATCAGACGTCTGTTGTGCGCTCGCTGGTCACCGACAACGAACGGCAACTGGTCTTCAACGTCAGCCAGCAATTTGTGGACGTGCTGCTGGCGGAATCCACGCTGGAGTTCGCGCAGCAGGACCTCGACAGCTTCCAGAAGACCGTGGACATCAGCAAAGAGCGCTTTCGCGCGGGCGACATGAGCGAAGGCGACTTTCTGAAAATCAAACTGCAGTTGCTGCAATTTCAGAGCGACGTTTCCGCCGCGAAACTGGCCAAGCTGCAGAGCCTGGCCGCGCTGCGCCAGTTGCTTGGCTTCGAAACTGTTCCCGACGATTACGACGTGCAGGGAACGCTCGACTACCAGCCCGTGCACGCGGACTTGAACGGGCTGAAAAATGCCGCGGCCCTGAACCGGCCCGACCTGCGCGCCGCGCAGCAGTCTGTCACCGCCGCCGAAAGCCAGTACGCCCTGCAAAAGGCCAACGGCAAGATGGACATCACCGGCACGTTCAACTATTCCCACACCGCCGGCGCCAGCAGCGGTTCGTTTTTCTACAGCATGCCGCTGCCGATTTTCAACCGGAACCAGGGAGAGATCGCGCGCGCGCAATACGCCATCACCCAGGCCCGCGAGCAGGCCAGTGAAACGACGCAGCAGGTTTCGACGGACGTCGCGACGGCCTTCGCCAATCTGCAGACCAACGACCAGATTATTCAGCTCTATCAAGGCGGCTACGTCGACCAGGCCAAGCAGTCGCGCGACATCAGCGAATACGCTTACCGCAAAGGCGCCGCCAGCCTTTTGGACTATCTGGATTCCGAGCGGACTTATCGCGCCAATCAGCTTGCCTACCGCCAGGCGCTTGCGAGCTACATGCTCGCGATGGAACAGATGCGCCAGGCCGTGGGCACAAGGAATCTGCCATGAACACTTTCCTGCAAAAACGATTTACGAGTTCGATGATCATCGCGCTCGCCGCTTTCCCGCTTGGCGCCGCGCTCTCCGGCTGCGGCTCCGGCCCCGGCGAAGCGGAGTCCAAGATGACTTCGTTCACCGCGTCCGAGTCGAAGGCGGACACGGCCGAACTTTTCACGGTCCCGAAAGAACAGCTGTCTCATCTGCAAATCGTGCCGGCGGTGAAAGGCCCTCTGCCGCGCACGCTGCGCCTGGCCGGCGCCGTTGCGTACAACGCGTTTGAAACCACGCCGGTGTTTGCCGCGATTGGCGGACCGGTTCACGAAATTCTTGTCGCGCCCGGCCAGTTCGTGCAGAAGGGCCAGCCGCTGCTTACTGTCACCAGCCCGGACTACTCCGTGGCGCGCTCCGCGTACATCAAGGCGCGCGAGGCCTCCACTCTTTCGGATAAGTTATATGCGCGCTCGCAGGATCTTTTCACCCACGGCGCAATCTCCGAAGCCGATCTGCAGCAGGCGGAGACAAACCGCAATCAGGCGCACGCGGATCTGGAATCCTCCGCCGACGCGCTGCACGCGCTCGGCGTGAAAGATCCTGAGGCTTTGATCAAGAATGCCGCACAGCCTACATCGGAAAGCCCGGTGCTCGCGCCGGTCACCGGAGATATCGTGGAGCGTCTGGTTGGCCCCGGACAGTTGCTGCAGAGCGGCGCCACGCAATGCTTCACGATTTCCAATACCAGCAGCTTGTGGGTGCTGGTGAACGTTTATCAGAGCGACCTGCCGTACGTGCACGCGGGCGACGCCGTCGAAATCAACACCGACAGCTACCCGGAGCTTTTTCACGGGAAAATTTCCTACCTTGCTCCCGCGCTTGATCCCAATACGCGGACGCTGCAGGCGCGTATCGTCACCGAAAATCCCGGCAAGAAATTAAAGAAGGATATGTACGTGACCGCGACGGTCAAGGCCGGCTCGGTCGCCGACGCCATCACCGTTCCGGAGGCCGCTATCCTGCGCGATACGGAAAACCAGCCGTTTGTTTACGTGCAGGCCGGGCCCAATCAGTTCGCGCGCCGCGTGGTCACGCTGGGCCAGAGCGTCAATGGCCGCACGCAGATTACCAGCGGCCTGAAAGAATCCGAACAGGTCGTCGGCGACGGCAGCCTGTTCCTGCAATTCAAGAACTCCATTCAGCATTAGGAAGAGCGCACCGGAGACTCCTCGATGATCCATCGCATCGTCCAATTCGCTCTTCAGCAGCGCTTTCTGGTGCTGATGCTGACGGTTTTGATCGCCATCGCGGGCGCGTGGTCTTTCCGCCAGATGCCGGTAGATGCGTACCCGGACCTTTCGCCGCCGATGGTGGAGCTGATCACCCAGTGGCCGGGGCACGCCGCGGAAGAAGTGGAACGCCTCACCACGTTGCCGCTGGAATTGGCGATGAACGGCTCGCCGCACTTGAAAGTGATGCGGTCGATTTCTCTTTACGGCCTCTCCGACGTGCGATTGACCTTTGATGAAGGCGTCGATCCTTACTTCGCACGGCAGATTGTTTTCCAGCGCATCAGCGACGCCACGTTGCCGCAGGGTGTAACGCCCAGCATGGCGCCGCTCTTCAGTCCCAGCGGCTTGGTCTATCGCTATGTGATCGAAAGCCCGGACCGCTCGCCGATGGAATTGCATACCTACGAAGACTGGATTATCGAGCGGGCGTACAAGAGTGTGCCGGGCGTGGCGGATGATTCTGGTTTTGGCGGGCCGACGATGGAGTATCACGTCCTGCTCGATCCGGTGAAACTGTACAACTATCACCTACCGGTCGTGCAGGTGGTTACCGCGCTGAACGCCAACAATTCCAACACCGGCGGCGGCTTTTACACGCAGGGCGGACAGTTTTATTACGTGCGCGGCCTCGGCCTGGTGAAAAGTACGGACGACATCGGTGAAGTCGTCGTGGGCAGCGGCAATGGCGTGCCCATTCGCATCAAGGATATTGGCCGCGTAGAAATCGGCCACGCGCCGCGTCTCGGGATTTTCGGTTTCCAGACCAAACAAAAAAAGAACGACGACGCCGTCGAAGGCGTCATCCTGATGCGCCGGGGCGAGCAGACCCAGAACGTGCTCGAAGGCGTCGAGAAAAAAACCGACGAGATCAATAAGACGCTGCTGCCGCCAGACGTGAAGGTCCGCCCTTACTATGACCGCAGTGACCTCGTCCGCATCACCACCGACACTGTCGAGGGAAATCTTCTGCGCGGCATGGTGCTCGTGCTGATCGTGCTGATCTTTTTCCTGGTGAGTTTCCGCGCCGCCATTATTACCGCGCTGACGATTCCGCTGGCACTGCTCTTCGCGTTCATCTTTCTGAATTTGACGGGCGAAGCGGCGAACCTGCTCTCCATCGGCGCCATCGATTTCGGCATCATCATTGACGGCACCATCGTCATGGTCGAAAACATCTACCGTGAACTCGGCCTGCGCCACGGCACGGATTACAAATTGACGGACGTCATTCTCTCCGCCGCGCGCGACGTCGATCGCCCGATCTTTTATTCCGTCGCCGTCATTATCGCGGGGTACCTGCCCATCTACGCGCTCACCGGCCCTGCGGGAAAATTGTTTCATCCGATGGCGGACACCATGGGGTTCGCGCTGATCTGCGCGCTGATTCTCACGCTCACTGTCGTTCCCGTGCTCGCTTCCTACTGGTTCAAGAGCGGCGTGAAGGAGAAGCAGAACCCCGTCTACAACTGGATTCGCGATCAGTACAGCGGCCGCCTGCGGTGGTGCCTGAACCACCCCGCCGTGACATTGGTCGCAGCCGTGGCGATTTTTTGCGCCACGCTTCTGCTTGTGCCGTTGATTGGTGGAGAATTTCTGCCGCATCTGGACGAAGGCGCGGTGTGGGTGCGCGCCACGATGCCGTATACGATTTCGTTTGAAGAGGCGGCGAAATTCGCGCCGCAGGTCCGCGACCTGCTCATTCAATATCCGATGGTCACGGTCACCGGCTCCGAACTTGGCCGGCCCGACGACGGCACCGACCCCACCGGCTTTTTCAATTGCGAATTCTACGTTGGCCTGAAGCCCTACAACGACAAATCCTGGTCGCAATCCCGGATCCACACGAAAGAACAGCTGATCGCCGACCTGCAGAAGAAACTCGATGCGTATCCCGGCGTGATTTTCAATTTTACCCAGCCAGCCGAGGACGCGGTGGACGAAGCCCTCACTGGGTTGAAAAGTGCGCTGGCGGTGAAAATCTTCGGGCCCGATCTGGACGTGCTGGAGAAAAAGGCCGTTGAAATCAAGAATGTTCTTGAGAAAACCCCCGGCTTCACCGAACTCACCGTCGTGCGCGAACTCGGCCAGCCCAGCCTGCTGATCGAAGCAGATCGCGCCAAAATTGCGCGTTATGGCATCAACGTCGCCGACGTCGAGAGCGTGGTGCAGGCCGCGATTGGCGGCCAAGCCGCAACGCAGGTGATTCAGGGTGAAAAGTTATTCGATCTGGTTGTGCGCATGGACCCGAAATTCCGTTCCGACGCGCACGAAATCGGCAACCTGCTCGTCCCCGCTCCCGCCGGCCAGCAAATTCCCCTTTCCGAACTTGCCACGCTCAAGGAATCCACCGGCGCTTCCTTTATCTATCGCGAAAATAATTCGCGCTACATCGGCATTCAGTTTTCGATTGAGGGGCGGGACCTGGAAGGCATCGTCAAGTCCGGGCAGCAGGGAATCTCAAAGAATGTAAATCTTCCCGAAGGCTACCGGCTCGACTGGGGCGGCGAGTACAGCGAATTGCTCGACGCCAAGGCGCAGCTCTACATCATCGGCCCGCTGGCGATATTTCTAATCTTCCTGATTCTGTTTGCGCTTTATGGGAATTTCAAGTTTCCCATCACCATTGCGCTCGGCGTCGTCCTCACCGAGCCGGTCGGTGCGTTGATTGCGCTGAAGCTCACGCACACGCCGCTCAGCGTTTCCAGCGCGCTGGGGCTGCTGGCGCTTCTTGGTGTTTCGGTGGAAACCGCGGTAATTCTGGTCAGCTACATCAACAAGCTGAGGCTTGAGGGCAAGAACGTTCGCGAAGCCACACTGGAAGCTTCGTTGCTTCGCCTCCGCCCGATCATGATGACGGCGCTTGTCGCGTGCCTCGGCCTGCTTCCCGCGGCCATGTCCACCGGGGTCGGCAGCGACACGCAAAAACCCTTCGCGATTGTCGTCGTCGCGGGACTTCTGTCGCGCCTCCTGCTCGGCTTTTTCGTCAACCCGGTGCTCTACGAACTCGTCGCCCGCGATGGCGACGTCCTGCAAGTGTAACGGCGCTACGTTACGCCCGCTTCGCCAGCAATTCCGGCAAAGCTTTCTCCAGGCAATATTCCGGCCGGCGGAAGAATCCCGGCAGTGCACTCAATCGCTGCTGTAACTTGTCGAACTGGTCCGCCCGCACGGTAACGTGTCCGAGCTTGCGTCCCGCGCGCGGCTCTTTACCGTAGAGATGCAGGTGCGCGTTCGAAACGTTCAGCACCTCCGCGCTTTCAGGAATCTCGCCAATGAGGTTGATCATCGCCGAAACGCCTACCGCCGCCGTCGAGCCCAGCGGCATCCCCAGAATCGCGCGCAAATGATTTTCAAACTGGCTGGTCACCGCGCCCTCAATCGTCCAGTGGCCGGAATTGTGGACGCGGGGAGCCATCTCGTTCGCCAGCAGCCGACCGCCAAATTCGAAAAATTCGATGCACAAGACTCCGACATACTCGAGCTCTTCGAGCACCTTTCGCGCCGCGCGTTCCGCTTCCTGTTGCAGACTCGCCGTCAAATTCGGCGCCGGGGCCAGCGACAACCTTAAAATCCCGCCACGGTGATGGTTCTCGATCAGCGGGTAGAACGCAATCTCCCCGCTGCGTCCCCGCACGCCAAGAATCGAAAGCTCGCGCGTGAATGGAACAAACTTTTCCAGGATCAGCGGCACATCCGGCAATTCCGGCCGGGCCTTTTCCACGTCCTCCGCCGTTCGCAGCAGCCACTGCCCTTTCCCGTCGTAGCCCATCAGGCAGGTTTTCAGCATCGCCGGCAATCCAACCAGTTTCACCGCCTCATCCAGATATTCCCGCTTAACGATCTCCGCAAATTCCGTCGTCGGAATCTCCAGCCTGCGGAATAGCCTCTTTTCCCGCAAACGTTCCTGCGCCTCTTCCAGTGCCGCCGCGGGCGGATACACGGGCACGCGTTCGGCGAGGAATTTCGCCGCCGCCACCGGCACATTTTCAAATTCGTAGGTTACGACTTCAAGCCCGTGCGAAAACTTCTGGAGTGCCAGTTCATCATTAAAATCAGCGGTGACGCGATTCGCGATGCGGCCGACCGGCGCTTCCGGCGAGGGATCCAGGAACCGGAAATGCAGCCCCAGCGGATAACCGGCTAGAGCCAACATATAGCCGAGTTGTCCTCCGCCCAGGATGCCGATGGTCATTTCTTTTTCTTTCCGGAAAGTTGCGCGTGCACGGCGTTCAGCGCCTTTCGCGCCGCCGCGGCGGGATCGGGCTGCGAAAGAACTTTTGCCGTCTGCGCGATTCGGAACGCGCGCAGCGCCTCGCGAATCGACGGATGCTTGATTCCGACGATCGCCGCTGCCAGCAGAGCCGAGTTGATCGCGCCCGCTTTTCCAATCGCCAGCGTGCCGACGGGAATGCCACCGGGCATCTGTGCGATCGAGAGCAACGAGTCGAGTCCCTTCAGCGCCTTCGACTCCACGGGTACGCCCAACACGGGAAGAACCGTTTTCGACGCGGCCATCCCTGGCAAATGCGCCGCGCCGCCCGCGCCTGCGATAATCACTTCGATGCCGCGTTTTTCGGCGGTCGAGGCATATTCGAAAAGCAGGTCCGGGGTGCGGTGCGCGGAAACAACGCGCGTCTCGTGCGGGACGCCCAACTCGCGCAGCGTGTTCGCGGCGTGCTCCATCGTCTCCCAATCGGACGTGGAGCCCATGATAATACCCACCAGCGGCGCGCTCGAATTTGTCCCCGCAACTTTTGTTTTTTCCATGGGCTCGAAGCTCTACCTTAAATTCTTTGCTCCCACAAAACAGAACGCCGGCCGCGCGGCCGGCAGCAACCGGAAAGAAGCCCCATTCTACGGTCTTTTCTAGCGCGATGCGACTTTTCTGCGCGCATTCCAAACATGCCGCAATTCGCCCACCAGGTACAACGACCCGGTGATGAAAACGGCGTCTTCCGGGCCGGCTTTCGAAAGCGCGGATTCGAGGGCCTTCTGCGCATCGTCGATCACAATGAATTTCGCGGCGTGGTCGCCGGCCATCTCTGCAAGCTGCCGTGCGCTGACCGCCCTGGGCGTCCCCGGTTGCGTGAAAATCACTTCGTGCGCGTGCGGGAAAAGCATTCCGGTAACTTCGTCCACGGCCTTGTCGCGCATGGCGCCGAAAATCAGGTACACCTTGCGATTGGCAAAATTCTCTTCCAGAAAATGCGCCAGCTCACGCGCAGCGCCCGGATTGTGCGCGCCGTCCAGATACACGTCCGGCCGCGTCTGTAATCTTTCCAGCCGTCCGGGCCATTCCGCCGTGGCGATTCCCTGCACGATATTTTCGTCGGTGATGCGATAGCTGCGGTTCTGTAGTATCCGCGCAGCCGCCACGGCATTCAACGCGTTCTGTAATTGAAAGCGCCCGGCGAGTTGTGGTTCCAGCGAAAATAATTGTCCACTGGAGGTTTCCGCGACGGTGGCGCGCACGCAGCCGTGCGCAAGCGCTTCCTTTTCGACGCGAAACAATTCGGCGGTCTCGATAAATGGACAGCGCAACTCCGTTGCACGCGCCACAAGAACTTCGTGCGCTTCCGGCAGTTGCGCCGCGAAGACCGCGGGCACCTGCGGTTTCAGAATGCCCGCTTTCTCTCCGGCAATTTCCCGTAGCGAGTGCCCCAGATAGTTTTCGTGGTCAAAATCGATGCGCGTGATGATGGAAACCAGCGGGGTCACCACGTTTGTCGCGTCCAACCGCCCGCCCAACCCCACTTCAATCACCGCGAAATCCACGCGTTCCCGCGCAAACGCTTCAAAGGCCAGCGCGGTCACGCATTCGAAGTACGTCGGGTGCGCCCGCAGTTTGCCCTCCGCCAGCAACTCCTCGATCACTGCGTGGATGCGTGTAAAAATCTCCGCAAACCGCTCGTCGGCAATCTCTTTTCCGGAAATACGAACGCGCTCGTTGATCCGTTCCAGATGCGGCGAAGTGTACAGCCCGGTGCGAAATCCCGCGTCGCGCAGAATCTTTTCCAGAAACGCCGCGGTCGAGCCCTTGCCGTTCGTGCCCGCAATATGCACGCACGGGAACGCGCGGTCGGGCCGCCCCAACCGCTCCAGCAATATGGTTATGTTTTCGAGATTGAATTTTGCCGCGGCGGCTTGGGTGGGCGCCGCCAGTTCGCGACCCAACGAAAGTAGATAACGAACCGCGCTGTCGTAATTCATTTCAGGAGGTCAGCAGGTCGAGCGCGCTGGAGATGAAGCCCTTCATGTCTTTGCGATGTACAACGGCGTCCAGGAATCCGTGCTCCAGCAAAAATTCCGAGCGCTGAAAGCCTTCCGGCAGTTTTTGGCGGATAGTCTGCTCGATCACCCGCGGCCCCGCGAAACCTATCAACGCGCCAGGCTCCGCAATGTTCAGGTCGCCCAGCATCGCAAAACTTGCTGTTACGCCGCCCGTGGTCGGATCCGTCAGCACCGAAATGTACGGCAGCTTTTCCTCGTCCAGCCGCGCCAGTGCTGCCGAAACTTTCGCCAGCTGCATCAGGCTGATCGTGCCTTCCATCATGCGCGCGCCGCCGGAGCACGAAACCACGATCAACGGCTGCCGCGTCTCCATCGACATCTCGATCGCGCGCGTCACTTTTTCGCCGACCACCGCGCCCATCGAGCCGCCGATAAATCCAAATTCCATCGCGCAACAGATCACCGGTTTGCCGTTCAGCTTGCCCTCGGCGGTAATCACCGCGTCGTTCATGCCCAGTTTTTTCTGCGCTTCTTTAATCCGCTTGGCGTACGGCTTGGTGTCCACGAATTTCAGCGGGTCTGTCGTAACCATTCCCGCGTTGTGCTCCGTCCACTTGCCGTCCAGCAGCAGCTCCAGGCGCCTTTTCGCATTCACCCGGAAATGAAACTGGCATTTCGGGCACACGAACAGATTCTCTTCCAGGTCCTTCCGGAAGACGATGGCGCGGCAGGACTCGCACTTCACCCACAGCCCTTCCGTGCGCACCCGCCGCTCTTCCGGCGGCGTCACCTGGTCAATCGCTTTTTTGTCCCGCTTGAACCACGACATGAAAAGTTTTTAGTCCTTAGTTCTAAGTTATTAGTTTCCTTCTTGCTTCCTGTTATCTGATCGCCGTTCGCTGTTATCCATTTATCAAATTCCCAGCGGCAAAGACCGCCACCCTAATAATCGATCCCCCGCTGCGCCAGTATACCCTTCGTGTACGGGTGTTTCACTTCCTTCATTTCCGTCACCAGGTCCGCGGCCTCCACCAGCTTGGGATGCGCGTTTCGCCCCGTGCAGATCACGTGCACCTGCTCCGGCCGCCCCGTCAGGGCCGCCACCACTTTCTCCGCGTCCAGCATTTTGTAGCTGATCGTGTAGTTGATTTCGTCCAGCACCACCAGGTCGTAGGTGCCGCTATAAATCGCCGCGCGCCCCGACTCCCAGCACTCTTCCGCCATCCGAATATCTTCCGGATCCGTCTCCGCGCCGCCGATTTTCACGAAGCCGCGCCCCATCGGCCGAATTTCAAACTTGTCCTTGCCCAGCATTTCCGCGGCATCCAGTTCGCCGTAATGCCACGAGCCCTTGATGAACTGCACCATCAGCACGCGCAACCCCTGCCCCACCGCGCGAAACGCCGTGCCCAGCGCGCAGGTGGTCTTGCCCTTGCCCGGCCCGGTGTAAACAATCAGCAGCCCTTTTCCTTCCGGCATAATTCCAATTCCTCGTCACGCGCGTCATTTCGTGTGGATAATTCCAGTCTGCGGAGTTGTGCCACAAACGTCAAGCTGGAGCCTGACAAATGCGGAATTGAAACGCTTTGATCTTATATTCCGAGCCGCTTAACCAGTTCGTGAGCAACGATGCGCGCGTGCTCCATTGCCACTTCGCCCAGCGTCTGCTTCGACGGCGATTTTCTGTCTTTCAGGACGATCCACAAACCCGGCCGGTATACTCCATCATCCGCGGGGCAAATCGCGCCCGTGAGTTGCGTAATTTCAAAATCGGGAACGTGGGAGAGCCCCAGGTCCACCAGATGTGTGGTGTTGGGCAGTGGCGGCGGGTTACACACCAACTCCGTCAGCACGCCACGTGCGTCGTCCACCAGGTCGCGAAATCCCTGCGACACCAGGAGCGCGTCGATGTCCCGCGGCGTTGGCTGCTCCACCTGCTCCAAGTCGTAATCCGGCAACGGCTTTTCAATGGGAATTTCAATCGCCACCGAAGGCTGGTCTTTATCCGCGGCGATGCGTAGGGCCATGGCTTTTATCGTTGCACATCATTCCACGGAACGCTGCAAATCCAACCTTCCGCGCTGACAACCAGACAACAGGAGGCCGGATCGCCTATTTGGGGTACGGACTGCCCGACAGAATCGCGAACGCGCGGTAGATCTGTTCCGCCAGCATTACCCGCGCCAGTTCATGCGAATACGTCATCGCGCTCAATGAAAGTTTTTGCTTCACACGTTCCCGCAGGTTCTCGGGAAACCCGTCCGCGTCGCCGCAGACGAAAATCACTTCGCGGATCCCGCGGTCGCGCTGCTCTCCCAGCCATTCCGCAAACGCGTCGGAGTCATACACCTTGCCGCCCGCGTCCAGGAGCACCGAAGCTGCCGCGCGATTAGCATCCAGTCGCTTCAACGCCGCAACCGCATCGCGCGCTTCAACAATCTCCACGGGACATGCCCGCGAAATCCGCTTCACATAGTCACCAAGCGCCGAAACCATTTCCGGCCGCCGCGTCTTCCCCAGCATCAGCAGGCAAATCTTCATCGGCCAAGTCTACTCTAGTGGCGCAGGCATTCCTGCTTGTCGTCTTGATTTTTCTTTAGGAGGCCGGGGCTTCAGCCCCGGCATAATCTGTCCGATGAGGATGGGCTTTGGCCCCTGAAGAACTCTTCGCTGAGATTTCAGTATCGACGATCTATCTCGACAGTGAGGCTGAACAAAATCACTCAGAACAATCACTATCAAAAAATCACTATCCCGCTTTTTCCGACAACTCGCTCCGCCGGTGCGTTTCCGGCTCGTCCGGCAACACCAGCGACGGCGCCTGCCGCCACAATCTCTCCAAATCATAAAAACGCCGCGCCTGCTCGCCGAACACGTGCACGATGAACCCGCCAAAATCCAGCAGCGCCCATTCCGCCGAGCGGCGGCCTTCGCGGTGCTCCGGCGAACGTTTCATCTCTTTGTACAGAACTTCCTCCACCTCGGAGCAGATCGCCTGCAGTTGCGGCGTGCTGTAGCCCGTGCAGATCACGAAATATTCCGTGAACGCGCTCAGGCCGCTCAAATCCAGCACGGTAATCGCGCCCGCTTTTTTCTCCTGTGCGGCTTCGACAGCCAGTCGCACGCCCTTCGGTAGTTTTTCGAGTTTCACCGGTACAACCTCTGTTTCAAAATGTATTCTTCCACTCGCGCGGACACCAGCCCGTGAATCGATTGCCCGCGGCTGGCCTTTCGCCGAATATCGGTCGCGCTCACTTCGCTGGCCACGTTCTCCAGCAGGTACACGGTCGTCTTATCCAGCCGTGCCACAATCGGCGAGCCGTGCGCAACGCTTTCTTCTTCCTTCTCGCGCTTCGCGTCCCGGCGCCCGTGCAGGTCGGGCGGAATCACCAGGCGCAGCGCCTCCAGTCGAATGCCCGGCCGGTTGGCAATCACGAAATCGCAAAGGCCCAACAGCGTTTCGTATTCCTTCCACATCGGAATATCCAAAAACGCGTCCGCTCCGATGATGAAAAAGATCCGGTCGCCCTGGCCGTGATACGCATGCCTAAAATACCGCACTGTATCGACCGAATAGTGCAACTGTGTCCCGCTGAAGTCTTCGCCCGCCTCCGTCAGCGACGGCACGAAATGCGGATGCTCCGTCGCGGCAAGAGCGACCATAGCGAAGCGGTGCGGAAACGGCGCCAGGTGCTGCTTCAATTTGTGCGGAGGACGGCTCGCGGGAATGAAATGCACTTCGTCGAAATTGAATCGCCGGTCTGCCGCCCGGGCTACAGCCAGGTGGCCGGAATGGATGGGGTCAAACGAGCCGCCAAAAATTGCAATCCGCCGCGGATGGTGTTTCGCCGCCGTACTTTTCGCCTGCGCAGTCGTCAATCCGCCTCCCGGATGCTCCCCTATCCAATTCTCTCACGAAATGAAGACTGCCGAACCCGTCTCAGTCCTCATTTTCCTGGTCATCCACAATCACCGCGCCCTCTGGATCCTCTACCTCAGTTACTTCCTTTACCCCTTCTACTTCACTATCCTCGTCCTCAACCGCTTCCTTCGGAATCTTGTCCAGCGCGTCCGCGATTCCCCTCACCAGTTCCTTCACTCCGTCGCCGGTGGCCGCCGAAATTGTGTGAAATTCCAGCCCCTTTTTCTTGCAGAATTTCTTCAGCTCCTCGAGTTTCGTCTGCTCCGTCGTGGCGTCCAGCTTCGTCGCCACCGCGATCATCGGCTTATCCAGCAGCTTTTCGCTGAACGCGCCCAGCTCGCCTTCGATAATCTCAAACGCCTTCACCGGGTCCATCTCCGCCATGTCACTGGTATCAATCAGGTGGACCAGCAGCCGCGTCCGCTCCACGTGCCGCAGAAAGCGTATGCCTAGCCCCGCGCCATGGCTCGCACCTTCAATCAAGCCCGGCAGATCCGCCACAACAAACGTCCGGCCCAGTTCCGTCCCATGGCCGCCCGTGCCGCCGTCGGCATTGACCACGCCCAGGTTCGGCTCCAGTGTCGTGAACGGATAGTTTGCAATCTTCGGCCGCGCCGCGCTGATCACAGAAATCAGCGTGGACTTTCCCGCATTCGGGAATCCCACGAGTCCCACATCCGCCAGCAGCTTCAGCTCCAACCGCAAACTACGCTCTTCACCCGGCTCGCCTTCTTCTTTTTCCCGCGGAGCTTGATGCCACGGCTTCGCGAAATGCTGATTTCCTCGCCCGCCTCGCCCGCCCTGCGCCACCAGCAAGCGCTGCCCCGGCTCCTTCAAATCCGCCAGCAACACATTTCCGGTCGCATCAAAAACCAGCGTGCCCACCGGCACTTTCAGAATCGTATCGTCGCCCGAAACGCCCGAACAGTTCGAGCCTTCGCCGTGGCGTCCGCGATCCGCCTTGAATTCCCGGTTGTACCTGTAACGCAGCAGCGTGTTGTCGTTCGGATTCGCTTCCAGGTAAATGCTTCCGCCGCGCCCGCCGTCTCCGCCCGATGGCCCGCCCCGCGGCACATATTTTTCCCGCCGGAACGCCACGCAACCGTTTCCGCCGTCCCCGGCCTTCACCGAAATTTTCGCTTCATCAACAAACATGTCCTACTCTTCTCTGTGAACTCTGTCCAAACTCAGTGTTCTCTGTGTTAAAGACTCTTTCTTCTTATGCCCATAAAGACAAAACGGCCCCGACTCGCGCCGGGGCCGCTCGCATGCCTTCGGACTTAGTTCGCGGCCTTCGCTGCTGCCGCCGCCGGTGTCACGCTGATGAAGCGTCCCCGGTTGCCCTTGTCCTCAAACTTCACGTAGCCCCGCACCAGGGCAAACAGCGTGTCGTCCTTGCCCTTGGACACGTTCTCGCCCGGCTGGTGCCGCGTGCCGCGCTGCCGGATCAGGATCGTTCCCGCGTTCACCAACTGCCCGCCGAACCGCTTTACGCCCAGCCTCTGCCCGTGTGAATCGCGCCCGTTTGTGGACGAGCCGCCGCCCTTCTTATGTGCCATGACCGAATCCTTCCCTGTAGTGGCCGGACTTTAGACCGGCCAGCCGAAATCGAAAAACCGGAAAATTGTTAAAGCTTGATCTCGCTGACCTGCACGGCCGTATAGTTCTGCCGGTGGCCCCGCTGAATCTTGTACTGGTTGGTCTTCTTGAATTTCAAAACGGTGAGCTTCTTCGCCCGGCCCTGCTGCACGATCTTGCCCGTGACGCTGGCCTGCGACGCATCGGAACCCGCCATGACCTTCTTGTCGTCGGTGTGTACCGCCAGCACGGTCCCGAATTTCACCTGCTCGCCCACATCACCCTTGACCCGCTCAATGCGGATGGTGTCGCCCGGTGCGACACGATATTGCTTTCCCCCGGTCTGTATAACGGCGTACATCTGTCCTCCAAAGCCTAAAGGCAAACCATAATTATACTTGCCCACTCCCAGTACCGTCAACGATGCTCTTTTGGCTCAGATTCACATGCTCTTAGCGGGGACGGTCAATTCAGAGGTCAGTCTTGACTTTATTCCTTAGAAATCAAAGCGATAGCCCAAGATCATCTTGGCCAACAGATGATCCGTGGCCTTCGTGACGCCCACGCCTACTCCGAAATTGAACTCCCACTTCTCGGACAGGTTCAGGTCGATCGCGGGGATGATCTGCTGTTGCTGCTGGGAGACCGGATCGAAGCCCGTGACTGGCCCCAGCGAGCCGTAATACTCCACGCCGGCGGCGACTTTTTTCGTGATGTCGTAGCTCACCTTGAAATTCGGCGAAAACACGAAATCCTGGTTCTGGCTCGGGCCGTGGAACGATTTGTCAAACGTGGGATTGAACGACAGGTACCACCGCCCCATCTGCTTGTCTACAATCGGCCGCAACTCATACGTCCACGTGTCCGCCGAAAACTGCGCGCGCTGGTAGCCGAACTCCTGCGAAATGCTGACTCCCACGGGCCAGTTCCACTTCTTCGGCACCCGCACGCGCGGCCGGATATGGTCGCCGACCCAATCCCATCCGTGCCCATTTTGTGCAGCGGTGAAAATGTAAAAGCCCACCTCGAACCAGTCGTTGAACCCATGCGTGATTTCAATGGTCTCGTGCCATTGGTGATTCGTCGGGAACATGCCGTCCTGCGAGGTCTTCGATCCCTCAAACGTGAAGTTGCTGTGCAACTCCACCATCGTATGCCCGGGGTCGACCGTATCCGCTCCATACACCTGAATTTCGTAGTTGTCCTGCGCCTTCGCCGGCCCCGCCGCGCTGATCCAAAGCAAAATTAAGCTCGCCGCTGCCCAACCCCAGCCCCATTTCATTCGGCTCTCCCAGACACCCGTCCACTAGTTTCCTATGAATCCCTTTGGACGTTGCAACGAATCTTGCCGAGTACAGCCGTGTTCAGCGGCCAGCACAATTTCACGGTTTGAGACCAAGGATTAAAACTTGTCATTACGAACCCTGTTCGCCTTTTGAACAGGGTGAGGAACCTGCTTTTTCCTGGGCTCCATCGAAAAGCGGATTCCTCGCTCTGTTCGGGATGACAACGAGGCGGGAATTTCCAGCGGCTGATTAAGCGTGCGGGTGCGCCTTGTCGTAAATGTCCATCAATTGCCGGATCGACGCGTGCGTATATTTCTGCGTGGTTGAAAGCGACTGGTGCCCCAGCAGCTCCTGAATCGCCCGCAAGTCCGCGCCGTCGGCCAGCAGGTGCGTAGCAAACGCGTGCCGCAGCGAGTGGGGATGCAAATCCCAGTTCACGTTCACCAGCTTCACGTATTTCTTCACAATGCGTCCGACGCTCCGTTGCGTCAGCCGCCGCCCGCGATAATTCAAAAACACGGCTTCCAGGCTGCCGCCCCGCCCCGCGCCTTCGCAAGATTCCAGCAGCGAATCGCGCACCGGCCAGTATGTTCCCAGCGCCTGCGCGGCTTTTTGGCCGTACGGCACAATGCGCTCCTTGTTGCCTTTCCCGCGCACGCGCAGCATCTGATCCTTCTTGTCCATGTCCGCCAGGTTCAGCCCCGTCAACTCGCTTACACGCAGCCCGGCCGCATACAGCAACTCCAGAATCGCGCGGTCCCGCGGCAGCAGTAGCCCATCTTCCTGAAGCCCGGCGGCGATTCCCGATTTCTTGACCGACCCGCGTGGCGAGCGATTGCCTTGCAGAGCGCTGCGATCCGCGGCCTTCCCGCCCGGCGAAAGCTGGTTCAAGAATCCGTTCATCTCTTCCGCTGAAAGCACGGCGGGCACCCGCTTCGGCAGCTTCGGAGTGGCCACCAGCCGCGCAGGACTTTCATTCAACCGGCCTTCCCGCACGCAATATTTGAAAAACGAACGCAGCGCCGCCAGTTTCCGTGCAATCGAACTCTTCTCCAGCCCCGTTTCGTGCAGGTGGGCCACAAACTCCCGGATCATATGATGCGTGATCAAGCTCAGCTTCGGCGTTTCGGTTCCCGGCGGCGTCAGGAAAGCCACGAACTGTTCCAGGTCATGCCCATAATTCACCAGCGTGTGCGGCGAAGAGTTCTTCACCGAGCGCAGGTATTCGATATATTTTTGAATTGTCGGTTTCATCCGCTACCCGGGGAGCCTGTAGTGGCCGACCTTCAGGCCGGTCTCTGCATCTTCATCCTCTACGAGTATAGATACACTTCCACGCGCGAATAGTTTTCCTGGTGGGGATGTTTCCTAATAGGTCAGGCCCTCTTGCAGCTCAAACTGCGTCCGATCAGCCCTTCACGCCGACCGGCGCTGGCTCTTCCGTATGCGCCACCACTGGCTTCTCCGCCGGCTTCTCTTCCGGCGCCAGCTTCTCCCAGTCGCAGCCTTCTTTTAGGCACGCGCGCACCGTCCCGATCTTGGTCTTTTTCTCCACCACAAAAGGCGCGCCGCACTTCGGGCACGGCTCGGCAATCGGCATGAACGGCGTCGTAAAATCGCAATCCGGATAACGCGAGCAGCCGTAGAACACGCGGAACCTTCCGCGCCCGCCCTTGCCCATGCTGCCGCGTTTCACAAATTCGCCTTCATTGCATTTCGGGCACTTGATGCCCATGGTGATCGGCCGCGTGTACTTGCACTTCGGATAGCCGGAGCACCCGATGAATTCGCCGAACCGCCCGTGCTTCTTCACCAGGCCGTTTCCGTCCAGCGGGCACTTTTCGTCCAGCGGCTCGTCCGGCTGGTGCGCAATCCGCGTTCCGGCCACCAGGCGCCGCGTGGTCTTGCAATCCGGATAGCCGGTACAAGCCAGAAACGCGCCAAACCGCCCGCGCTTCAGCGCCATTTCCTTGCCGCAGTTTTCGCAGTACTCAACCTTGTTCTCGGCATCTTCCGGAATCTCTTCGGACATATCCTGAATGAAATCGCATTCCGGATACCGCGAGCAGCCCAGGAAAAATCCGTGCCGGCTGATGCGCTCCAGCAATTCGCCCTGGCCGCACTTCTCGCACTTCTTCCCCGTCGGGATCCCGGCCTTGTAGGAAATCATTTCGTCGCCGGCCTTATCCAGGTCCACGACGAATTTTTCCCAGAACTCCTTCACTGATTCGCGCCACGGGAGCTTGCCTTCTTCAATTTCGTCCAGCTCTTCTTCCAGGCGCGCGGTAAATTTCACGTCGAACACGTCCTCAAAACTCTTGATCAGCAGCACGCACACGCGCTCGCCGAGCATCGTCGGCGTGAACCTCCCCTGATCCTTCTTCACGTACTCGCGCTCGACAATCGTCGAAATAATGGAAGCGTATGTCGAAGGCCGCCCGATGCCGTCCTCTTCCAATTCCTTCACCAGCGTCGCTTCCGTGTAGCGGGGCGGAGGCTCGGTAAAGTGCTGCTCCGGCTTGATGGATTCCAGCTTCAGGATCTGCCCTTCGGTCACACGCGGCAGCGCCTTGCCCTCTCCTTCGTCGTCCTTCTCGTCGTCTTCGCGGTCCGCGCCCGCCACCGGTATCTGGTACACCTTCAGGAATCCATCGAACTTCATGATCGATCCCGTGGTCCGGAACGTGTAGTCTCCTGCGTTGATATCAATCGTCGTCTGGTCGTACACCGCCGGCAGCATCTGCGAAGCCACAAACCTCTGCCAGATCAACTGGTACAGCTTGAAAACGTCGTCTTCCAGATACTTGCGTACATCTTCCGGAGTCCGCGAAACATCCGTGGGCCGAATCGCTTCGTGCGCGCCCTGCGCATCCTTCTTCGATTTATAGAAATTCGGTTTCTCCGGCAGGTACGCACTGCCGAACCGCTCCGGGATCAACTCCCGCACCTGTTCCAGCGCATCGTTCGAAACCTGCACAGAATCCGTGCGCATATACGTGATCAGCGCCACGGAACCTTCCGCGCCGAGTTCCACGCCCTCATACAAACGCTGCGCCAGCGCCATCGTGCGCTTTGCCGTATATCTCAACCGGTTGTATCCGGCCTGCTGCAGCTTGGAAGTCGTAAACGGCGGCGGCGCGTTTCTCCGCTTTTCCTTCAGATTGACGCTCGCCACTTCCCACTTGGCTTTGCTCACCGCGGCGACAATCGCATCGGCCTTTTCCTGATTATTTACCTCGATGTCCTCGCCCTTTTTCTTCGTCAGCCGCGCTTCGAAAATCGGCAACTCGCCCGCGTCCAGCATCGCGTGAATCGTCCAGTATTCCTGCGGCACAAACGCGCGAATCGCCTGCTCGCGCTCCACGATCAGCCGCAGTGCCACGGTCTGCACGCGCCCCGCGCTCAAGCCGCGCCGCACTTTGTCCCACAACAGCGGTGAAATTTTGTAGCCCACGATGCGGTCCAGCACGCGCCGCGCCTGCTGCGCGTCCACCAGTTGAGAGTCCACCTGCCGCGGCTTTTCAAATGCCGCGCGAATCGCCTTGGGCGTTATCTCGTTGAACGTTACACGGAAAATCTTCTTCGGATCGATCGGCTCGATTTCGATCTTGTCTTTCTCAGCGGGCTTCTTGGCAAACTTCCCCTTGCCTTTTTTCCCCGCGGCCGCCGCGGCTTCCGCTTCCTTAGCTTCCTTCTCGGCGTCCTTCTTCCCGTTCTTGTTGTCCTCTTCGTCGTCGGGTATCAGAAATTTTGCAGGCTTCGAAAGCACCATCGCCAGGTGCGCGGAGATCGCCTCGCCTTCGCGGTCCGGGTCGCCCGCCAGGTACACGGCATCCGCCGTCGCCGCGCTCTTCCGCAAATCGTTAATCACTTTTCCCTTGCCGGGGATCACCTGCAGCGTCGGCTCAAAAATCTTGGCGTCGTCCAGATAAATAACCTTCAAGGGCGGTTTCGAAGCCGCAGCCTTTCCGCCACGCTTGCTTTTCTTCTTTTTCTTTTGTGCGTTGACCTCTTTTTCGCTGATGGGCAGACGAATGCCGATCGTCTTCGTCGGCAGGTCCATCACGTGGCCGATCGAAGCCTTCACCGTGTAATTCTTCCCGAGATATTTATTGATCGTCTTCGCCTTTGCCGGCGACTCGACGATCACCAATGAACGTCCCATGAGTTCCTTTGTAACCTGTGAGGCTGCGTTTGGAAGGCTTACCGGGGCGGTCTGTGTCCTTCTCGCTACCTTATATATAGCCTGCCCGCTGCTCTCTTACGCTTGCAAATGATGCTCGCAATCGCCCTTTGGGTGCATTCTTCCGTTCGCGGCGAGCTAACTCCCGCGTTTACAACAGCACTTTGCTGAACTGCTTTCCGGGGATCTGCCGCACCATCCCTTTCATCTCTAGATCAAATAGCGTAGCCAGAACCACGCTCGAATTCAACCCGCTGGTTTCGACGATGTCGTCAATGGGCCGCGGTTCTTCCACGTTCAATAGTTCGTAAATCGTTTTCTGTGAGCCACTTAGGCCATCTTCCGCCAGCAGGTTCCGCTGCTCGGCTTCCACTTCCTCGGCTCGTACTAAAACCGCTCGAATCGGCGTTGGCAGTTCTTCAATCACATCTTCGGCGCTGGTCACCAGCTTTGCTCCCTGCTTGATCAACTGGTTCGGCGCGAAGCTCATCTCCTGCGTCACGTTGCCCGGCACGCCAAAAACTTCCCTCCCAAACTCCATCGCCAGCCGCGCCGTGATCAGCGAACCGCTGTACTGCTTCCCTTCGACAATCACCACGCCCAGCGGCATCCCCGCGATGATCCGGTTGCGCACGGGAAAATTTTCCGGCACAGGAGGCGCCCCCAAGGGCAGTTCGCTCAAGATCGCTCCGCGCTCCAGCACCTTTTCGTACAGCTTCTTATTCTCTTTCGGGTAGCACACATCAATGCCCGTCCCAATCACGCCGATCGCCCGGCCACCCACCGCCATCGTTCCCTGGTGCGCCAGAGCATCCACCCCGCGCGCGAGCCCGCTGACAATCACGAGCCCGCGCTTGGCCAACTCCCGTGCCAGACGCTCCGCCATCTGCGTGCCGTACGCCGTCGGCCGACGCGTCCCTACGATGCTGATCGTCGGTTCATTCAGGATTTGCGTGTCGCCGCGCACGTAGAGCATCACCGGCGGGTCGTAAATCTGCAGCAGCGATTGCGGGTACTCGGGCTCCGTCCAGTTGATGAGCTTCGCGCCCACCGCCCGCAGCGCCGCCACCTCTTTTTCCGCGCGCCAGAAATTCTGCTTCTTGAAGATCGCCTGCGCCGCCGGAGCGGGCAGGTTGCAAGACTCCAGCGCCGCCAAGCTGGCTCGGAACACGCCCTCCGGCGACCCAAACTCACGCAGCAATCGCGCAGACAGCCGGGCCGCTATGCCCGGCGTCATCGTCATCGCCAGCCAGGAGAGGGAAGCTTCCAGCTCCATCGCCCCCCGAGCCTACGGGCATACTAACCATCTTGTCAAGTTCTCACTGTATACCTGTAGTGGCCAACCTTCAGGTCGGTTCTTAACCGTATGCAGACACCGGCGCCAGCACGATTTTCATGCACGCCCGTGACTGCTACAAGTTGTTGGGGATGGAATCGGTTTTTGGGAGCGGTCTGTTTTCTACGGCGCTTATTCGCCGTTTCGCAGGATCTGTTTCTCTTCGGAAGAAAACCGGCTGTATCGGCCCGATTCGATTTCCCGTTCGCGGGCAAATGGCGGCATGTTGCGCAACCGTTCGACCGCATGCTGCATTTCCGGGCGAAGCGCCGCATTCGATTGCGCCGCAGTGCTGCCGCCGTTCACCGCATGCGCAGCATTCGACCGCGCGACGCGGTAGCTGGCCGGCGTCGCCATCATCGGGTCAACCGAGAGGACCCGCGGACGCGGCGGATAATTCTCCGCCGTGCCGCTCTTGAAGTTCATGTTGACCGTGCCCCCAGGCGCCGGTGGATTCGACGGTGGCGAGGGCTGTCCGTTCTGATCGGGCTGATTCGGCTGCGGCTGCGCGTTCGGATTCGCCGGCGGACGATTGCCGTTCCCGTGGTTATATTGGTTATATTGCGGCCGCGAGTTGGGCGCAGGTCCATAGTTCGGATTCGGCCCGTAGTTGGGGTTTGGCCCATTGTTGGGAGGCCGCGGCTGGTTGGTATTCCGCCCGTCGTCGTAGTCCGATGGATTCGGCGGATAGTCGCCTATGTAATCCTCTGAATATCCGTCGGAAGGATACGAATAGGAGGGCGCGTAATACGGATAGCCGTAGTAGCCATACGGATAGCCCCATCCATATCCCCAATAAGGCCAGCCCCAGCCGTATCCCCAGCCCCAACCCCAGCCGCCTCGGCCCCATCCATAGCCCCAGCCGTAGCCTCGGCCGCCCCATCCATAACCCCGGCCACCGTAGTACCCGCGTCCGCCGTAGTAGCCACGACCTCCGTAGCCGCCGCCATGATAACCGCTGAACGAGTGGCCGCCACTAAATCCAGAGTGCCCGCCGGAGAATCCTCCTCCGCCGTGAAACCCGCCGCCACCGCCGTGAAAGCCGCCTCCGCCTCCACCGCCATGCCCACCACCATGCTGAGCCAGCGCCGCCTGCGGCAACCACGCCAGCGCGAACATCGCAACAAAAACCAGTCCAACTCGAATCAATCTTCCAATCTTCATATCACTACCCTCGGTTCCCGTACTCCACAATCCTTAGATGTGCGGACTCCCAATAAGGATTCCAATCCCGCATTCTACACCCGTGTAATCCCCGCAGCTCTTTTTCTGTCATCTCGTCTGCCCTGAGCGAAGTCGAAGAGACCGTGGCAACCCGAGCGGTTCAACAACGCTTGAGATCGTCGAGGACCAGCTCGAGATGCCGGAGCGGAGAAATGAACCGCTTCTTGTTTTCAGCATGGATGGCGATCACCGACAGCCCAACCCAGATGGCGAAGACCACCAGGCTTCCCAAAGGATTCCCTTCAACGCCCCCCTTGACGAACAGCGTGAACGTGACTAGGACAATGATCGCGCAGCTGACCGGAACACCGATCCAGTCCATGCGCTTCTTGAACCGGAAGAAATCGGCAATCCGCGCGTACTCACCCTCCACTTTATGGAAGACATCCGGGACCGGAGCGCCGGGTGCTTCCGAGGGGCGCCGGTACAAAGTTTTTATCCTGCGAATGAGAGCCACGGTCAGCGGGATGTAACACGCTCCACCGGCCAGACACAGGAGCATGATCTGCACGTCACCCCAATGCCGGACGAACGTATGCGCGAGGAACGAGTACAGAATGGTCTGATACACAATCGCAGCCCAGACGAACTCGCTAACGGTCTTCAGCTCTTTCCGCACGCGCGACGCGATGATCGCCTGAAGGCCCTTCCCGGTGAGCGGCGCAGGCTCCGCTTCGCGCGCTTTACCTTCCTTCCATACATTCTCGATTTCAACGTTGGGTGCCATAGTTCCTCCTCTGAATTATTGATTTCTTTCAACGTACTCTTTCAGCGCCCGCCTGATTCGTACCAGGCGAACACTCACATTTGTTCTGGTGAGACCGGTGATCGCGGCAATTTCGTCGTAATCCTGATCTTCCAGATGGAGCAGAATGATCGCCTTGTCGATGCCCATCAGTGTGTCAATCGCTGCATACAACTGACGAACCTCCTCTTTCCGGTGCATGTGCTCGCTCACATCGGGCGCATGGGCAATCGGCTCAGCCAACTCTACGCTTCGAGGCTCCCGGGTACTCCGGCGGATGTGGGTAATCGCCGTGTTCAGCGCGACTTTGTGCATCCATGTGGAGAATTTCGATTCTCCCTTGAACTGCGGATACGATTTCCAGAGCTGATACATGATGTCCTGGAAGACTTCTTCGCGTTCCATGGCATCGCGCGGAAAATAGGTATGGCAAACCCGATGGACGATTCGGATGTTCTGATTCACATCTGTAAGGAACGCTGTTTCCCAATCCGCGCTCATTCGGCCATCCCTTGTGCGAACACTCTATGAGTAGCCGGGAACGGGAAACAACTACACTTTTGCTCAGGATTTTGGAAAGAAAGCGCTGTGTGGCCTACCCTTTCTTCCAAGAAAGGGTCTTTCTCCCCCCTGTCGGTTACATCACTACAGTACTGCGCGGCTATTGCGCGGGGGCTTGCCAAAATGGAACCTAGAGGAATCCCGGCTAGGTCCGGGAGCCCGCGCTGCGGGTACGTCCCCCTTGTGTGCAGGTGCCCCGATGCCGACGATTGATCGCCAGGAGCTGGACCGCCTTGAACGGCGCAATCTGCAGCTCACCATTCTTTCCGCCGTGTTCGTGCTGATTCTGGCCGGTGGGCTGGCCGCGTTTATGTATCCGCTGGTGTTCGTCCATGTCCATCCGGATGAAAACACCAAGTGGACGATGCGCGTGGCCTTCTTCGGATTTTGCGGGCTTACGCTGCTCTTCGTCGGGTACCTCTTTGACCGCCAGCGCACCTTCACCAAGCTGAAGCAGCACGTGCTGACCGAACTGGAGCGCAACGTCACGCTGCAGATTCAGGCCAGCGCCGATTTGCTTAACTCCATGCCCGACCAGAATCACTTCTGGGATCGCCTGAGCATGGAATTCCGCCGCGCCCTTACGATGGAGAAAAACATGTCATTAGTGCTTGCGAAAGCGAATGCGAATTCCCGCGCCAGTGTGAAAGACGAAAAAGGCGCGTTCAGCGACGCCGCGAAGGCGATGGCCAAGCGCCTGCGCCCGACGGACTCCATCTATCACCTGGCCGACGACCTTTTTGGAATCGTGCTGCCGGAAACGGATACACTGAACGCCAAGCGCATCGCGCTGCGGCTGCAGGAAGGCCTGCAGGATGTGCGCTCGAAATACGGGCTGACGTTTGATCTTTCGGCATACAACTATCCGGATAACGTGAAAAGCTCGCACGAGCTGGAAGATATCGTGAAGTCGCTGTTGCCGGAGGACCGGGAATGGCAGGTTTCGGCGGAAGTGCCGGTCAGCTGAAACGGCCGGATGCTTTGCAAGAAATTTCGCGAACGAATGGAAAGTGACCCGATGAAAAAGCTAGCCGAGCGATTGCAGCAGATTCTGGATAAGATTGCCCGCGCCTTTCCCTCGCCGCTCGTTCCCGCGCCCGTGCGCGTCCCAAACCGTCCGCAAAAACACTCGCCGATTCGCCGCCGCCCGTAATAGACCCTCCGGTTGTTCTGCGCTCAGCAGGCACAAATTCGTTCGTTTTCAAGCTTCCGAATGATACAAAAAAGGGGAACGGAGCGTATTTCAATTGAGGATGGCTGACGCGCGACAACACGTCCGCGATTATTAAGGACAAACGAATCGAGGGGCCGGCAATGAATTGGGAATGGCTGGGTGCGGAGCGGGCTTTGGAATTGGCTACATGGCTGTGGGACGCGCTTATGGCTGTGTGGCTGCTGCTGTGGTTTGGGATGAAGCGAGCGAAGAAGCTGGAAACGCCGTGGGAGATGGCACAACACGCGGTGCCGGTTGTTTTGGGATTCTGGTTGTTGTTTGGAAGTGGGTGGAGAGGGCTGAATGTGAAGTTCCCACCGCAGACTCCGGGAGTGCTGTGGGCCGGATTAGGTTTGACGGCGCTGGGCGTGGGAACCAGCATCTGGGCGAGACTCAGCCTGGGAGCAAACTGGAGTGGCGTGGTGACATTGAAAAAAGAGCATGAACTTGTCCGCAAGGGATTGTACCGCTGGATCCGGCATCCGATTTATACGGGCATTCTGGTGGGCTTCATCGGCACTGCAATGATCAAGGGGAATTTGCGCGGCTGGCTGGGATTTGCGATTGTATGGCTAAGTTTTTACATCAAGGCCCGGCGCGAAGAAAGGTTTTTGCGGCAGGAGTTCGGCGAGGGATTTGAAGAACACACGAGAAATACGGGAATGTTTTTGCCGAAATGGACGTAAAGCGGCATGTAAATCAGGTGCATAGGCTGCCCGAGAAATATGCTTGCCGAAAAGCCCGGAAGTGGATAGTGTGCGCGGATGGCCAACGCTATGCCCGAGCGCACACCGACACCTCTCACCAAGAATCAATGGCGCGGATTTTTCGCATCGTGGGGCGGATGGGCGCTCGACGGAATGGATTCCTACATTTTTGCGCTGGTGATGGTGCCGGCGCTGAAGGAGCTTCTGCCGCGTTCCGGATTGCGCAGCGATCTGGGCGGCGTCGGCTACTACGGTGGATTACTGTTCGCGCTGTTCCTTGTCGGCTGGGGCTGCGCGTTTCTGTGGGGCCCTGTAGCGGACAAGTATGGGCGCGTGCGAACGCTGATGTTTACGATTCTGTGGTATTCGCTCTTCACCTTTCTCTGCTGCATCAGCACGCGGGTTTGGCAACTTGCGATCTTCCGCTTCCTGGCGGGAATCGGCATCGGCGGCGAGTGGGCGATGGGCGGCACGTTCGTGGCGGAAGAGTGGCCGGAGGACCGGCGCAAGATGGCGGCGGGCTGGATGCACACGGGATACTACGTGGTATTTTTTCTGGCGGCGCTGGCGAATTATCAGATTGGGGCGCGTTACGGCTGGCGGTGGATGTTTGCGATCGGGGGATTGCCCGCGCTGCTGGTGAGTTTTATCCGTTACGGAGTGCGGGAACCGAAGGTCTGGTCGGACAAACTGCAGGAAGTGCGGACCTGGTCGATTATCCGGCCGCTGGCAGTGCTGTTCTCCCCTGAATTTCGCAAACGGACGATTATGAACTCGCTGTACGTGCTGGTTTCGATCATCGGGTTATGGGCGGGGTCGGTGTACGTGCCGGCGGCGATCACGGACATTGTGAATCGGAATAAAATTCAGGGCGTGAATTTGCCGCACCTGATTTCGCTGGCGACCATGCTGCTTTCCGTCGCGACGATTCTTGGTTGCATCGTGCTGCCGCCGCTGGCGGAATGGTTGGGACGCCGCGTAACGCTTGGGATTTATTTTGTGTGCATGCTGGCGTCCATTGCGTTGGGATTCGGATACATCTTCTATCTGCCTACGGACCCGCTGAAGTGGTTTATCGTGTGCCTATTCTTTTTAGGGCTGGGCGGAGCGAATTTCGCGATGTATACGCTGTGGCTGCCGGAACAGTATCCGACAGAGTGCCGGGGAAGCGCGTTTGCGTTTGCCACTTCGGTGGGGAGATTTGCGGGCGCGGGATTTACGTTTTTAGTGGGCGCGGGCGTGGCGCATTATCACACGATTGGGAAGCCGGTGGCGTTTACGGCGATCGCGTTTGCGGTGGGATTGTTTTTGTTGCCTTTCGGGCATGAGACGAAGGGGAAAGTTCTGCCCGCGTAGAAATCGAAGAGGGGCCGACCGAACTCGGCCCCTACAAACAGAATCAAACGAACAATCAGGCTTCTTCTTCGACGAGGGCTTCGCCGTGCAGGGCTTTGTGCGCGGCGATTACTTTGTCGGCTTGGTCGCCGGGGACATAGTCGTAGTGGGAAAACTCCATGGAATATGTGGCGCGGCCCTGGGTCATGGAGGTGAGATCTGTGGCGTAGGAAAGCATTTCGGAGAATGGAACCTGCGCGCGGACGATGACGTTGTGGCCGCGGGATTCGCTGCCTGCGATGCGGCCGCGGCGGGAGCTGAGGTCGCCCATCAGGTCGCCGGAATATTGATCCGGCGCGTAGACTTCGACGTGCATGACGGGTTCGAGGAGCGAGGGGCGCGACGTCTTCATCGCTTCCTTGAAGGCGAGCGAGCCGGCGATGCGGAAGGCCATGTCGGAAGAGTCTACGTCGTGATATTTGCCGTCGTAGAGGGTGGCGCGGAAATCGGTGACCGGAAAGCCAGCGAGGAAACCGCGGGCGGCGGCTTCGCGGATGCCGCGCTCGACGGAAGGAATCCAGTTCTTGGGAATGGCGCCGCCGAAAACGTCATCGACGAACTCAACGCCCTTGCCGCGTTCGAGTGGCTCGAATTTAACGCGGCAGACGCCGAACTGTCCGTGGCCGCCGGACTGCTTCTTGTGCTTGCCTTCGGCGTCGGCCTTGCCGCGGATGGTCTCGCGGTAGGGAACCTTGGGCGGCTTCAGCGTAAGATTCACGTTGTAGCGCTTCTGCATTTTGGCGACAACGACTTCGATGTGCTGTTGGCCGCTGCCGGCGAGAAGGAATTCCTTGGTCTGCGGATCGCGTGAGAAGCGAAGCGCGGGATCTTCTTCCATGATTTTGTGAATGGCAACGCCGATTTTGTCTTCATCCGCGCGGGTTTTGGGTTCGACGGCGAAGGTGATCGAAGGCTCTGGCAGCTTGGCGGGCGCGTAATAGATCGGAGCGGCTTTGTCGCCGAGAGTGTCGCCGGTGATGGTTTCCTTCAGCTTGGTGATGGCGCCGATGTCGCCGGCATGCAGCTCCTGAATTTCGGTGAGCTGTTTGCCCTGGACGACCATGGTGTGCTGGAAGCGCTCCGGAATATTGCGATTGAAATTGTGAAGCGTGGCGTCGTTCTTGAGAACGCCGCTTTTTACCTTGAAATAGTTGATGCGGCCGGAAAAAGCATCGGCGAGGGTTTTGAAGGCGAAGACCGAAAGGGGCTGGGCGGCGTCGTATTTGCGGTCGATGCGGTCACCCTTTCCGCCGAGATCCTTGAAACCGAACTGGGAGTGCTCGTCTGGATGCGGAAAAACATCGGCGAGGAAGGTGAGCAGGCTGGAATTGCCAACGTTGCGCGTGGAGGAGATCATCAGGACCGGCACGATTTTTTCCGCGACGATGGCTTTGCGGACGGCGGGGATCAGGTCCTGAATGGGAATGGTGCCTTCGCGGAAAAACTCCTCCATCATTTCATCGTCGCCTTCGGCAATCATTTCAACCAGGCGCTCGTGGGCTTCTTCGGCTTCGTCCTTCAGCGCATCGGGAATGTTTTCGATGGTGGCCTTGCCATCGCCATCGGGCGTGTACATGTGGGCTTTCATGGAGACGAGATCGATCACGCCACGGAAACCTTTTTCGGCACCGATGGGCATCTGGAGCGGGACGACGGTGCGGCCGAAAACCTGGACCAGGGATTCGAGGGAGCGCTCAAAGCTGGAGAGATCGCGATCCATCCAGGTGAGAACGAAGGCGCGGGGAATATCGTATTCGGCGCAGTAGTCCCAGACTTTTTCGGTGGTGACCTGAGCGCCGACGTGGGCGTCAACGGTGATGAGGGCGGCGTCTGCGGCGATAAGAGAGGCTTTTGTTTCGGTAATGAAGGTGGAATAGCCGGGAAGATCGAGGAAATTGATTTTTACGGTATTGCCGGCACAGAGAGTGCAGGCCCATTCAGCGTTGGCGATGCCGGTTTGAATGGAGATTTTGCGCGCGATTTCTTCTTCGTCCCAATCCGTGGTGGTGGTGCCTTCCGCAACTTTGCCGAAGCGTGGCGTAACTCCGGCGCAATACAGTAACGACGACACCAGTTGCGTTTTTCCGGTGCCGCCGTGGCCTACAATGCCGACGTTTCTGATGTCCTTGGTTTGATAGATTTTCATGACAAACCTCCGCGTAGGTGTGACCAAACGAGGTCACCGGGCGATGGTCCGCCGAGCGAAGAAACAGGCGCGGGCCGGCGCCTGGTGAGAGTTTTGGTTTGAAGGAGAGCGCGGCCCTACCTGGGTCCCGCAAGCGGGGCGAAGGAGAAAAGAGTGAATCCCTGGTCCGCTCTTCTTAACGGGGGGATGCTAGCACAGGGGAGGGACAGGGGCAATGGAAGGGCGAGCTGCAACAGCCTCCTAGATCCTATCCCTCCTCCAACGCCTCCCTCCAACACACACCCCCAAGCGGCGTCCTGAGCCTATCCGATGAGGATAGGCGAAGGATCTCAACGCAAACATCCTCTCCTGAACTCACGTTGAATGGTGGTTCACTCAAGATGATTCTTCACTCAAATGGATTGAAAAAGGAAAGGAGGCGAGCCAGGTCTTCTCGCCTCCTTGTTATTCCCCTTTCGGGGAATCCGATTAGCCTGACGGAGGGCGGCTAATCGGTCGTGTGTTGGCTTGCGTATGAAACTCCTGAAACGCGAAAAAAGTTACAGCGATTTTAAGAAAAATGACTAGAATCTATACGCGTTCCCTCGCTCCCCGGAAAGGGGTCCATTGATGTCTCGGCAGTCCCAGCTCAGCCCGGATAACATCCTGCGTTTCCTGCAACTTAGAAACGGCCCTACCGCCCTCGAAGACATCTCCCGCTCTCTACAGGTCCGCCGCTCCAGCCGTCGCGCGCTCCTCCAGATGCTTGCCAAGCTCAAGAAACGCGGACTGGTTGAAGAACTTTCCCAGGGCCGCTTCCTTCTTCGCCAGGCATCCCGCCCCCGGCAACAGCCTTCCTTCAAGCCGCGCCCCGCGCAAGAGTCGCCCGCCGAAAAATTCCCGCAACAGAAAGCCTTTTCGCGCGACGAAATCAAAGGCCGCCTGGTCCTTCACCAGGACGGCTACGGATTCGTCGTCCCCGACGTTGCCATTCCGAATCTCGACGGCGATCTCTTCATCCCCCGTGATTTTGTCGAAGACGCCATGCACGGCGACCACGTCATCGCCAAAATTTCCCGCCTCAGCGGCGTGCCCGGCGCCCGCCGCGCTGAAGGCCGCATCCTCCGCATCGTCTCTCGCGCCCATCCCTCCGTCGTCGGCCTCTTCCGCTACACCTCGCGCGGCTGCGTGGTCGTTCCTTACGATCCCCGCGTTCAGCACGATATCGAACTTCCAGCGGGCGAAGAACTTTCTTCCGCTCTTCGCGAGCAACTTCTTCCTGGAGAAAAAGATCGCTCCGGCAAACGCGCGCGCCTGCCGCACATTCCGAAACTCGACGGAGCCGTTGTTAACGCCGAACTGATCCGTTACGGCCGCGAAGGCACCGCTCCCATCGGCCGCGTCATCGAAATCCTGGGCCGCCCCGGCGATCTTGGCGTGGACACCGAAATCATCATCCGCAAGCACCACCTGCCGCACACATTTCCTGGCGAAGTTTCGCACGAAGCCGAACAACTCGCCCGCCCCGTCGCCGAATCCGATCTCGCAGAGCGCGAGGATTTTCGCAAGCTGCCCATCGTCACCATCGACGGCGAAACCGCCCGCGACTTTGACGACGCGGTCTATGTCGAACGCCGCGACGATGGCGGCTGGCTCTTGCAAGTCCATATCGCCGACGTCGCGCACTACGTGACGCCCGAATCCCCGCTCGACCGCGAAGCCCGCCTGCGCGGCAACTCCGTCTACTTCCTCGATCGCGCCGTCCCCATGCTTCCCGAAGCCCTCTCCAACGGCATGTGCTCCCTCAAGCCCCGCGAAGATCGTCTAGTCCTCAGCGCCATCATGCAGTTTGATTCTTCCGGCCGCATGCTCAGTTCGCGGATGACTCCCGGCGTTATCCGCTCCGCCGAACGCATGACCTACACCAACGTCAACAAAGTCCTCGAAGGCGACGCCGAAATGTCCGCCCGCTACGCTCACCTGAGTCATCACTTCCGCGCCATGAAAGGACTCGCGCTGCTTCTCAACGCCCGCCGCGCGGAAAACGGCTCCATCGATTTCGATCTCCCCGAACCCGTCATCGAGTTCGACGACCAGCAGCAAATGACCAACATCGGCCGCAGCGAACGCAACATCGCCCATCGCCTGATCGAAGAGTTCATGCTCGCGGCCAATCGCGCCGTCGCGCACTATCTCATCCAGCGCGGGCTGCACGCACTTCATCGCGTTCACGAAAAGCCCGACGCCCGCAAAGTTTTGGAGTTCGAGGAACTCGCCCGAGCCTTCGGCTACTCGCTCGGTGTTGAAGATCTCCACCAACGTGAAGTTGCCGTCCGCCACGGCAAAGTTCCCTCGCCCGCCAAAGCCGGCCGCCCCGACTCCCGGGGCCACGGTCGCGAGCGCCAGATGCTCGCCGTCCTTCCCGCCTCCGACATCAACCTCACTCCGCAGCACTACCAGCGCCTGGTCAAAAAACTCTCCGGCAAGCCCGAAGAGCGCATCCTCTCCTACCTGATGCTTCGTTCTCTCAAGCAAGCTCGCTACTCCGCCGAAACGCTCGGCCACTTCGCCCTCGGCTTCGACGAGTACACGCACTTCACTTCGCCCATTCGCCGCTACCCCGACCTGATCGTCCATCGCATCCTCAAATGGGCGCTCGCGAATCCCAAAGCCCCCGCGCCGACGCACATCAAGCCGGTCATCGGCACCGAAGCCGCCGTCTATTCGCTGAAGCATCTGGAGGAAATTGCCGCGGAAACTTCCGAAACCGAACGCCGTGCGGCCGGGGCCGAGCGCGAACTCATCAGTTGGAAAACCGCTCAATTCATGGAGCAGCATCTCGGCGATGAGTACGATGCGCTGATTATTTCCGTGCAAAAATACGGCTGCTTCGTGGAACTCTTTGAAGTTTTTGTGGAAGGTCTGCTGCCCATCACCGCGATTGAAGAGGCCGCCGATGCCCGCTGCGTCTATCGCGAACGCGACCACGCCATCGTGGCCGTCTCCGGCGGCGATTCCGGCCGAGGCCGCCGCTCCTCCCGCCGCAAGTCCACCCTGCAACTCACCTGGAAACTCGGCGACCGCATCCGCGTCCGCGCCGAACGCATCGATCCCATCCGCCGCCGCGTCGAATTCGCCCTCGCCTCCTCTTAATTGTAGGGCCCGCCTTCCGAGGCGGGCCGCTCGATTATGGAGTGCGGAAGCGAAGCTTCCGCTTTTACCCAGTAAACCCCGTCACCCAATTCAGCGCGGAGCCCCACAATTCAGCCCAGCCGCCGCTTCCTGCTCGCTGATCGCTGCTAACTGATCGCCTTCTTCTACGGCTTCGGCAACTGCAAAATCATCCCGCCGCCCTGTCCCGTCTCCACCGTCGGCAGCTGCCCGTTCCACTTGTCAATCAGCGCCCGCGAATTCTCGATCCGCCGCAGATCCAGCAACTGCGGCGTCAGCGAATTCTGACGGATGCGGTTGGCATCCGCTTCGCCCTGCGCCCGCGTCACCAGTGACTTCGCATCGCCCTCGGCCTCGGCAATCTTCTTCGCCGCTTCCGCCTGCGTCGTCGCCAACTCATTCCGCGCGCGTTCCGCCTGCTGGATCGCCTGCGCCTTCGCGGTGATCGCCGTCGCGATCACTTGCGGCACGCGCGGCGCACCGATGAACCCAAACTGCTGCACGCTGACTCCTACTACCGTCATTTTCTGTTCGATCTTTGACTGCACTTTACTCAGAAACTCCGCTTTCTTTTCGCCGTAAATGTCTTCCACCACGTACGTCGAAGCCACCTCGTTCAGCGAGTTTCGCACCACGTCGCGCAGGATCCCGTGCGTGAACGCCTCCATGTCCGCCAGCCGGTACTTCACGTAGAAGTCCGGCGCCTTCGCCGCTTCAATGGCATACGACAGCGACACGTCCACGAAAATCTCCATCCCTTCTTTCGAGTTGAACCCCATCTCTTCGTTGATCGGATGACCTTCGTTGGTGTCCCGCGTCCACTTCACCGTCTGCACGTACGTCGGAAACTCGATGATCTGCGTGGTCAGCGGCGAGTACACCACCCATCCCGTGCGCACCGGAATTTCCGATGCCCCGCGCTGCGCGCCCGCCAGGTTGATCTCCACCCCCACGTGCCCAGCCTCGATGCGCGTCACGCGCACCGCAAACGAAAGCACGAACAAAATCACCAGCAGCACCGCCGCGCCAATCACAATATTCCGCAACCCTGGAATCTGCGGCCGCAGCGTAAACTCTGAATTCTCTCCGCGCCCCTGCCTGAAAACGTCCATAATTAGTTTCCTCCCAAAGACACACTAACCGCTCATGTGGGAGTGTACTCTGATTGACTTAAGGAAACCCTAAAGCGCCCGCCCGGCCAGTTTTCGATCATTCCGCCTGCCACAACGCTGTCATCCCGACCGGAGTGGCCGATTTTTTCTTACGTTCGCGCCGCGCGAACGTCGGCCACGCAGCGGAGGGGCCATGGCAAGATCTCAACCAAATCGTGAATTGGGTGCGAGCAAAACCGTAACGCGCGCACTCTTCCCCTTGAACTCTTAAACTTCCCAACTCCTCAACCTCATCCCCTCACACCGGTTTTCCCGTCACGCTCGACACCGTCACCGACAACAGCGAATCCACCGCAGCCTCGCTCGGCGCCGGCGCCTTCAACACCTGCTCCACCGCCTCGGCCATTCCCTGCGTTTCCTGCTCCTTCGCCTTCAGCCAGCTTCCAAACGTAGCCTTCTCTCGCGCCACGCCATCCAGGTTCCGCCGGATGCGCTCGCCATAGTGCGCTTTCACCAGCTCCAGTTCCGCTTGGATCTGCAGATTCTCTTCCGCCTTACGCGCCCACTGCGCCTCCGCGTGCTTCCGCTGCTCCGCCGCGTACGCGTCCACCGCCTCTTGCCTCACCTTCGCGTCCTGCAGCACTTCATCCACCGTCACGCCCGCCGCGTCCAGCGCCATCAGCACCGCCGCGCGCCGCAACTCTCTGGACGCCCCGCGCAAATGTTCGCTGCGCAGCATCTCCACCACTTTGCCGATGCTGTACCCGCGCCGAGGACTGGTAATCCCCGCCACGCGATAAATATCCTCCACCGGCAAAAGCTCGGCTTCGAACCCTCCCGCGCTCTCCCCCAACGGACCCGCTGGCATCGCCGGCGGTTTTGCCGCCGCAGGACGCTCCGTCGCCCGTTCCAATCCCCGTTCCGAACGAGGAGCAGCCTCCGGCGCCCTCTGCGCCGGCTCGTTTGGAGCGTTATTGCTTCCGTTCGTCCCGAGCATCGCTTCCTCGTCTCCCGCAAACCATTTGAGTTTCATAATTCCTCTCCCCTTCTTCGCTGCCTTCTTCTCTCTCTTTTTCTCGATACCGTTTCCCGCTGAAACTTGTTGTGCCACATTCGCCGCAGCCACCGGCGGCGCGCTCCCCGGCGCCTCTCCGGGGGGACTCTCTGTCCGCTGCACATCGTGCTCCATCAACCGCGCCGCAATCGGCTCCTCAACTCGCGCGATGAACTCCATCGCCACATCGGACGCTGTGCCCCCACTTGGCTCAGTGAACCGAAGTCGAACACTGTCTCGCTCCGGCTCAGCCGTTCTCTGCGCCATCCACTCCGCGTCCCGAGTCGCGCTACTCGCCGTAGTCGCACTACCCGCCGTAGTCGCACTACCCGTTCTTGCCAGATTCCCCGGCCCCCGCGCCGCGCTCTTATTTTTAAATGGTGCGCTGGCCTTCGTTTGCCCCTGCGTAGTTCGTGATTCTGCGAATTCCGCTCGTCCCGCTGACCTTTCCGCTTCCCGGCTCGGATCATTCGCCGGCATCGGCCCCTTCGGCATTGGCCAACTCACCGCATCCTTTTCTATCCCCACCAGAAACTCTTTCCCATCCACCCGGCAATGCCTGGCAATCCCCGAAAACTGTTCCCGGTGCGAACGGATGTACAGCCGCATCCCCACTCCCACCTTCACCTTGATCCGGATGCACGCCCCATGCGCCGACCGGTTCTCCATCCGCGCCGTCACCGACCGCAGCGTCCCCGCGCTGTCCAGCCACGACGCCTCCACCAATATCATCACCGCCGTCCGTGGCTCTTGCGTAGCTCCGCCCATGCCAACCTCTATCGGCAAAATAAAGGAGCATTTGAGCGGCCATCCGCCACGCAGTCCCAACTCGGAACACTTGTTTTTTCTTATCTGTCATCCCGAGTGGAATGGCCGATTTTTTCTTTCGTTCGCGCTGCGCGAACGTCGGCCATGAAGAGAGGGACCGCGGCAATGCGTGAAGTCCTACTGTGCTCGATGGAAGACCTTCGACGCATCCCTCCCCTCCACCCGAGATTTTCCTGAGACGTACTACGGTGATATTCTCTCCTCAAAGAAACACGAACGAGATTGCCGTATGCAAGCGACGTTGTTCGACATCGGACGCCGTAATGGAAATGGTTTAATGGGTATGTTCAAGGGGTATATGGATGAGAGCGACTCTGGCGACAAGGCGATCCAAGCATTCGTCGTGGCTGGATTCGCGGGCAAAGCTGCAGAATGTGATCGAGTCGAAAGAGTATGGAAGGAATTAGTCAAACCATTAGGCGAATTTCACGCCAAGGATTTTTTTAAGCGCTGCGCCAATGGTTCGATGGCTGGACCGTACAAACACCTTTCCATCGACGAGGCAGAATCATGCGCATTTTCCCTAATTAATCTGTTGAGTACCAGCCAATTGGAGTCGATTGGTATGGTGTTGGATTCCAGATCCTACTTGATGCTTTCAGAAGATGAACGACGATGGATGACATCTGCTGTTAACTATGGCAAGTCTTGGCCAATGGAAGGGGCGCCGAACGACCCATATTTTACCGGCTACCACTATTGTCTTACCTCCGCAAACGAATACACACCAGAAGGGGAAACCATATACCTCACATTCCATCGACATAAAGCTCGGGAAGGAAACGCCAAAAAAATCTACAACGAAATGAGAGCGTTAGGAGGCAAATGGGGTGAGCGCTTAGCCGAAACAGTTCTATTTTCCTCTCAGTATGAAGCCGTATTACTTCAAGCAGCAGATTTGTTGGCACATTCTATAGGGCAAGCTATCAAATCAGAAAAAAAGAGAAATAGAGTTACAAATGTCGCGCTGGAGAAGTTGGCATTCGGACGAGAATACATCAGAGTTATGGACGTTCGGTCACTTGATGCACATCTCCGAAAATGTCCATTTAGAAGAACATTTTGGAAGGGTTTCCAAAGCGATCCTGACTTTTTTGAGCAGCTACGGGCCCAGGGGGCGAATGTTTTGGCGATCAAAAATCCGGAGGGTCTATACCTTACCCATCACATCAGGAGAGAGAAAGTTAGAGTCGTTCAGGAGATAGAACCAATGCCCGTGCCGGGCTTGGGCGCTCGAAACCTGACAGATCGTCGAGACGACTCGACCACAAACAAACGAGTATCCGGTGAAAACTCCGTCGATTCATGACAGCCGTCGCAAAGAATGGCGTAGCTCCATGGAGCAACCAGGCCTAATCGCACTTGGGTGTCTTCGCTTGGCGCTTCCCAAAGGGGCAGGAATGCCCAACATTTCCGGCAGAAAATTCCGCAGTAGAAAAAGCTCGTAGGATTAGGGGATCCCTTGTCCAAAACGGACTCCGAATGTCAAAACCAAAACAATACATTACGTGAGTTGGTTAAAATCTTAAACAGCGGATTACCCGCACTATGAAACTTCTCTTTTTGATCGTCTTGCGTAGACGGACGGGTGGCCTAGGCGATAGTTGATAGACTTGAATCGCAAGCGAAAAACGCATTCGCGGCTAGCGCGAGCCCCTTAACCAAAAACCAACAAGAGTACCCAACATTCCGAAGGCCCAGTGCTTTGAGTTCGGGTCGTAGCCACTGGAAAGAACTACAAGCAGACAGGAAGAAAGCAGTGAAACCGTGACCACGATTTGCATGGTCATTTTACTCGCCCGGTAGTCCCAATTAGGGGCGGCGTACATGTTGAGTACTCATTTCTTCGTCCCCTTTTCAACGTCAGAAATTTTGGGCGGAGGCGGGATGGTCGAGTGCTTGTCGTAAGCATTGCTAGAAGCAAGACCCCACACACGCAGGACTTCGGCGAGAGCCTCGCCACTAAGTGGCGGAGGGTCTCCGCCGGGAAGAACACCCGACTTAGTTGAGTAGGCATCCAGCAATGTTCGGTTTGCAGCCCGCGCATGACTGCCTGCGTCCGGTTCTGACGATCCAGAAGGAACTGGACTGGTGTTCTGTGTGGTCGCACATTTGACGGCCAGGAGCGCCTCATAGAAGGCGTCGCGGAAGGCATACGTGCCTGGGGCGGTCTGCCGAATTTTTCCTTGTGCTTCCAATCTTCCAAGAACAGAGTGGATGAAGCCGAGTGGGTTGGCATATTTACCGAGTTCGTATCCGAGTTCCACCATGCGGTCGCGAATATTGCGAGCCGTCAACTCGTCTCGTGAGTTCCTGAGAATTGTGAGCACCGCCTCGGTGAAGCCGATTCGCGCTGAAAGATTTTCAATAGTCTCGTTGGATCCTGGCGCCTCGTTCTCGGTCGCGCCGGTCAGTACTTTAACCAATTGCTGCAGCCGGACGATTTTGAGGTTCAGTTCGTCGCGATCATTGACAGCTTGGACCAAAGCAGCCTGTGCCTTTTGAAGTGCACTCAGATAGATGTCTTCCGACATAATGCAACTAATTTATTCATTTGCATAATCCCTGTCAATAATAAATTGCGGGCGTATTGTAACATTCTTAAAACAATATGGTTAGGCCGATATGACTGGGGGACCCAGGGCCGGGTGCCCCGGCGAGTCGGTGTCAGCGGGCGGCCTCGACCGTGAGCTTCAGTCCGATGGCTTTGGTAACGGCAACCAATGTGGACAATCTTGGATTTCCCCGGCGGGACAGGGCGCGGTACAGGCTTTCCCGCTCGATGCCCGCGGCTTTGGCGACCTTGGCGATTCCGCGCGCCTGCGCCAGATGGCGCAGGGCCAGCAGGAGAACGAGCGGCTCCTCGGTGTCTTCCAGCGCGGCCTTGACGTACTCGGCGGCAAATTCCGGATCCTTTCGGAGCCGGCGGATGATGGCTTCATCGTGAGAGGCGCTGGTCTTGAGCTTCACGTAATCCTGATCCTTTCGCGATAATCCTCAAGATGGCGGAGCGCCCGCTGAATATCCGCGGTCTGCTCCCGTTTGTCCCCACCGCAGAGAACCAGGAGGGAGGCCCTTCCGATCCGTGCGTAGTAGACCCGATAGCCCGGGCCCCAGTCGATGCGAAGCTCCCACACGCCGCCGCGCAAAGGCTTGCAGTCACCAAAATTGCCCGCGGCCAGGCGATTCATCCGGGCTGCGATTTTCGCCTGCGTCCGGGGATCACCCAGCCGCCAAAGCCACTCGTCGAAGACGTCCTTGCCGGCGCGGGTCAGGTAGTGCCGAATCTCAATCAGCTTTTCCATTGTAACTTATAAATTACACGAACGCAAGCGGGTGCCCCACCCTTGGTGTTTAAGGGTGGGTCTTGGGCTTCCTCTTTTCCTGATTGCCGATCGCTGATTACGGATTACTGTCCTCGTCTCCTGCCGCGCGTTCGAACGCCCCGCCGTTCGAATACAGTACCACATAATTAACTATTGACAGCGTTACTATTTCCATGATATGATCGCTTCTGACGCTTGGGCACAAACTTGTCCCGGGTCCCCGCCGCGATGCTCTGCTTCCCGCTGTTCACTCACTCTTGTCAGCAACTCCTTCCATTCGTCTCTCCATGTTTTCAGACACTTGCGCACTCTTTCATTTTCCGTATCACACCTATCCCACATCTTTCCCACAGTTTGCGCACTCTTCCGCAAAAAACCGGGGGTACACCCCCACCTGGTTTGCTCCGAGGAAAAACGAAGGGCCAATCCGCCGTAGCTTCACCGAAGATAAAGGGCCTGTCCGCCGTAGCCTCAGCGAAGGAAGAGGGCCTGCCCGCCGTAGCTTCAGCGAAGGAAGAGGGCCTGCCCGCCGTAGCTTCAGCGAAGGAAGAGGGCCTGCCCGCCGTAGCTTCAGCGAAGGCGGGCTAACTCCTTTCACTGCGTCTCTTACGCAAAAACAGGGGGGGAGGGGGTCTGGTCATACCACGCATCACTCTCAACCCCGCCCGCCTCAGAAGGCGGCCGCTACACAAGAACGGAGCGGGATGGGCAAGCCCATCCCCTACAAAACGAGCACGCAGCGCGAGCGGGGTCACGATTCTTGCCACTCGCCTGCCCGCCGAAGCTTCAGCGAAGGCGGGTCTGCTATTCTATTTGCCGGAGGGTTTTCTTACTGTGAGCACGACTACTGCTTCTCCCCGCGCTGCCAAGCGGGCTTTCAATTTTAATGCCGGGCCGGCGGCGCTGCCGCTGCCTGTGCTGGAGCGCATCCGCGAAGAGCTGCTGGATTACCGTGGCACCGGCATGTCCGTGATGGAGCTTTCCCACCGCTCGCCGGAATTTGAGGCGATCAATAACACGGCCGAGGAAAACCTGCGCAAGCTGCTGGCGATCCCCGACGATTACGCCGTGATTTTTGTGCAAGGTGGCGGCAGCATGCAGTTCACCATGGTGCCGATGAACCTGGCGCTGCCGGGCAAGCCGGTGGACGTGCTGCACACCGGCGCATGGACGGCGAAGGCGATCTCCGAGTTGAAAAAAGGCCCTTTTACCAATGGATCGGGGCACAACATCGCCGCGTCCACCGAAGCCGCGAAATTCACCCGCGTGCCGCGCCCGGATGAAATCAAGCTCTCCGCCGATGCTTCCTACACCCACATCTGCACCAACAACACCATCGAAGGCACGCAGTATCACGCGCTGCCCGCCTCCGCCGCGCCGCTGGTGGCGGACATGTCTTCGGACATCGCTTCGCGCCCGGTGGACGTGGCGAAATTCGGCCTGATTTTCGCCGGCGCGCAGAAAAATCTGGGGCCCAGCGGCGTCACGCTGGTGATCGTTCGCAAGGATCTGGCCGAGCGAGCGGACAAGAATCTGCCCACCACGCTGCAATACCGGACGCACATCAAGGAAAAGTCGCTGTACCACACGCCGCCGACGTTTGCGGTGTACACGCTGGCGCTGGTCACCGAATGGATCGCCGCGGAAGGCGGCCTCGCGGGAATCCAGAAGCGCAATGAAGCGAAGGCCAAGCTGCTCTATGACACGATCGAAGCGAGCGGCGGCTTTTACACCTGCCCGGTGGAGAAAGCTTCCCGCTCGCTGATGAATGTGGTGTTTCGTGTAGGAGGTAGTTCTAACCAAGTGGGTGATGAGAATTTAGAGAAAGAATTCGGCAAGCAGGCCGCGGCGGCGAACCTGGTTGGCACGCCGGGGCACCGCTCGGTCGGCGGCATGCGCATCTCGCTTTATAACGCGGTCGGCCAGGACGCCGTCGAAGCGCTGACGCATTTCATGAAGGAGTTTCATCGCGCGCGTGGCTGAGCCGCGAAGCGCATAACCTGTCATTCCGAGCGAAGCGAGGAATCTGCTTTTCGCTAGTGGAGCTCGGGAGAAAAAGCGGATCCCTCACCCGCAAAAGGCGCGGGATTCGGGATGACAAGCGTGAGAGTCGGTTACACGGCCGGGTGTCGGGTGCCGTACCCTTGGTTTATAAGGGTGCGGGTTTTTCTGAAAGTAGTCCGGTAGACTGCTAAGACTATGACCTATTATTCGCTCGCTCTCTTCTTTCACTTCCTCGGCCTCGTCATGCTCTTCATCGGCTACGGAGTCGAGTGGATCGTCTCCGCGTTCCTGCGCGGCGCCACCACCACGGATCAGGCGCGCGCGTGGCTCCGCGTCTATCGCACATCGCTGCCGGTTTCCGGCCCCGGCCTGCTAGTGCTGATTCTAAGCGGCGCCTACCTTGCGCAAGTTTCCGGCGCGATGAAAAACGGCTGGATGTCGGTTTCGATGCTGGTGATCGTGCTCGCGCTCATAATCGGCTTCGTGTTCATCCTGCCGCGCGTGAAGGCCATTCGCGCCGCCCTGCCTGAGGGCAGCGCCGCGCTCCCCGCCAGCGCCACCGCGCTTCTCCGCGCACCGGGATTGCCGACGCTGATCCGCGTTCGCGCCATGCTAGCCCTCGGCATCGTCTATCTCATGACGGCCAAGCCCGACAGTTTTGCGTCATCTCTGCTCGTCCTCGGAGCCGTCATCGTCCTCGGCCTGCTCGCCTCCGCCCCCACGTTTTCCAAGCAGAAGGCAGCGTGAAGAAAAACAGCCGACAGTCTCCAGCCAACAGTCATCAGCTGAAGACGGGAAAAACAAAAAGGGCGGGATTTCTCCCGCCCGCACAGATCACGGATGAATTTCCTCACTCACACCAGATCGAAGAGCAACACTTCCGCATCCTCAACGCCGGTGAGTTCGAGGGCCTTTTCTTGCGAGACAGCTGCGCCATCGCCGGCGGCGAGCTTCGTGCCGTTGAGCGTGACGCTGCCGCGCGCCACCTGCACATACGCGTGGCGTTCCGGCTTTAGCACGTGCTTCACGCTTTCGCCGGGAGCGAGTACGGTGGCGTACAGTTCGTTGCCCTGGCGAATCTTCACCGAGCCTTCGCGGCCATCAGGGGAAACTACGAGGCGCAGCTTGCCCTGCTTTTCGGCGGCGCTGAAGTGCTTCTGGTCGTACGCCGGCGTGTGGCCCTGTTTATCCGGGAACATCCAGATCTGATACATGTGCACGGGAGTTTTATCCGAGGCGTTGAATTCGCTGTGCGCCACGCCCGTGCCTGCGCTCATGTACTGCACGTCGCCCGGCTTGATCACGGAACCATTGCCCATGCTGTCTTTGTGGGCGAGTTCGCCGTCGAGGACGTAGGTGACGATTTCCATGTCGCGGTGCGGATGAGTGGGAAAACCCCCGCCGCCGGCGATGCGGTCGTCGTTCATCACGCGCAGGGTGCGGAATTCGACGTGTTGCGGGTCGAAAGATTCGGCAAAGGAAAAGCTGAAGCGGGAATCAAGCCAGCCGAGGTTGGCGTGGCCGCGGGTATCGCTTTTACGGATCTGAATCATGGGAGGTCTCCTTGACTGACGAGTGAATAATACTCGTTATAACGACTATTGTCAAGAGGGTAGTCCGCAACGCATTCTCCTGCCCGTATTTCCTTTGCCTTGAGGCTTTTGCGATTCCTTGCAGGGACGCTGTGACGTTTGGGCGGCCGGACCGACACCGTCGCGCTCCATTTCCCCGGTTTCCTGCTTTGGTGTAAAGTGATAGGCGATGCGGCGGAAGGCTCGCCGCTTTCCGGTGCGGTACTGTGTATGGACTCGGCTCTTCCGACGACGCAAACCAAGACTTCCGAAACCGGCGCCAGCCGCCGCGAGACAGTGACGATCACGGACAACCGCACCGGCAAGAGCTACGAACTGCCCATCACGCACGACACCATCAAGGCGATGGACCTGCGGCAGATCAAGGTGAACCCCGATGATTTCGGGATGATCAGCTACGACCCCGCGTACAACAACACGGCATCGTGCATCAGCCGGATCACCTATATTGACGGGGACAAGGGGATCCTGCGCTACCGGGGCTATTCGATCGAAGAGCTGGCGGAAAAATCCACGTATCTGGAGACCGCGTATTTGATTTTGCGCGGGGAACTGCCAACGGAAGCGCAGCTGAAGGACTGGCAGTACAACGTCACCCACCATACGTTCATTCACGAGAGCATCAAGAAATTCCTGGACGGTTTTCATTACGACGCGCACCCGATGGGGATGGTGATTTCGACGATCGCGGCGCTTTCGACTTTCTACAACGACGCAAAGGAAATTTTCAGCGAGGATTCGCGGCGAAAGCAGACTTACCGGCTGATCGGAAAGATGCCGACGATTGCGGCATTCGCTTATCGGCACACACTGGGGATGCCGTACGTTTATCCGGACAACGACCTGAGCTATCCGGGGAATTTCCTGAACATGCTGTTCCGGACGACGGAGACGCGTTACCGGCCGAATCCGACGCTAGAGCGGGCGCTGGACATTCTCTTTATTCTGCATGCCGACCACGAGCAGAACTGTTCGACGAATACCGTGCGCGGCGTGGGCAGTTCGCACGTGGATCCCTATTCGGCGACGGCGGCGGCGATTGCGGCGCTTTATGGGCCGCTGCACGGCGGGGCCAATGAAGAAGTGGTGCGGATGCTGCACGAAATCGGATCGGTGCAGAAGGTGCCGGAGTTTATCAAGCGGGTAAAAGCCGGCGAGACGAAGCTGATGGGCTTCGGACACCGCGTGTACAAGAATTACGACCCGCGCGCACGGATCATCAAGCGGGTGGCGTATGAAGTGTTCGACCTGATGGGAAAGAATCCGCTGCTGGAGATTGCGCTGGAGTGCGAGCGCATCGCGCTGGAGGACGAATACTTCATTAAACGGAAGCTGTATCCGAATGTGGACTTCTATACTGGGCTGATTTACCAGTCGATGGGATTCCCGACGACGATGTTCCCTGTTCTCTTCGCAATTCCGCGGATGTCCGGGTGGATCGCGCAGTGGGAAGAACTGCTACTGGATGCGGAGCAGAAAATTGCGAGGCCTCGGCAGATTTATCTTGGATACGATACGCGGAGTTACGCGCCGATCGACCAGCGAACGTAAGCCGTGACTCGTGGCCTGTGTTCCGTGGGCCGAAAAATCCAGACGGCGGAACGGCTTTGCGTGTGGTTCCCTCTCCTGAAAGTTTGCAAAACCTTACTTCCCTTCCGCTGAGTATCCTTTTTGCATACGCGGCTGAGGCATGCCTCTCGACTTTTCGGGACTGCGCGGTATAGTCGAGGGGAAGAGGTCTTATGGGCCAGTCGCCGAACATTCCAGCACATCCCGGGCCGCGCCGCCGCAGCCAACGCGTTTTGATGCAAGTGCCGGTGAGGCTCTGCGGGACCGACGCGCAAGGGAAAAAATTTGAAGAAGAAACCGCCACGCTGGCCATCAATGCGCATGGCGCGCTGGTGATGATGCAGGCGCGGGTCATCAGCGGCGGCAAGGTGCAACTGCAGCACAATCTCACCAAGGAAGAACAGGAATGCCACGTGGCTTTCCTGGGGCCAGTGCGCGCCGGCAAATGCGAAGTGGGACTGGAATTTTCGGATGCGCGGCCGAGTTTCTGGCGGGTGGCGTTTCCGCCGGAAGACTGGTCGCCCAAACATCCGGAAGCGCGGACCATGCTGTCCACGAATCCGATCACGCAGAGCAAGAAGTAGAAGTAGAGCGCTCCTGTCTCCCTTTTCCAAACTATAGCTTGAGCTTGACCTTTAGGCTGAGATCCTTCGGCTACCCTCGTCGGGTGGCCTCAGGATGACACTTTGCTCATTTTGTTAAGACACTCGGCGAATGATTATTTTTGTGTTGGGAGAAATGCGGGCTACACTTTTGCGCATGCGATATTTCTCCTTTCTGCTTGTTTTGCTTTTCCCAAACAATACCTGGTGGGCGGTGCAGGAAAGCGGCGTGGACTCGAATCTGCGCGGTGTCTGCGTGGTGTCTGAAACGCAGGCGGATGAAAAAACGATCATTTGGGCGAGCGGTTCGCAGGGCGCGGTGGTGCGTTCGACAGATTCCGGGAAGACGTGGAAGCGGCTACGGATTCCTGGCGCGGAATCGCTGGATTTTCGAGGGGTGCAGGCTTTCGACGCAAAGACGGCGTACGTGATGTCCAGCGGGGAAGGCGCGCAATCGCGAATTTACAAAACCACGGATGGCGGAGAGCGTTGGAAACTGCAATATCAGGGTGGACAAAAGGAGTTTTTCCTGGATGCGCTGATTTGTGAAGTCGAGACGCGCTGCACGGCGCTGAGCGATCCGGTGGATGGAAAATTTGTGGTACTGGCAAATACGGACGGCGAGCACTGGACGGAGTTGCCGCGCGAGAAAATGCCAGCGGCCTTGCCAAAGGAAGGGGCGTTCGCGGCGAGCAATTCGTCACTTTGTTTGGAGGGGAACGTCATCCACTTCGGAACAGGCGGCCCCGCGGCGCGAGTGTTTGCGTCACAAGATTTCGGGAAGACGTGGACGGTGGTGGAGACGCCGATCGTTAGTGGGAATGCGTCGTCGGGAATTTTTTCGCTCTTGTGCGATGAAAGGAAGCTGGTGGCGGTCGGTGGGGATTATCAGGATCCGGTACGAGCATACAAGAATGCAGCCGTTTCCAAGGATGACGGAAAAACCTGGGAGTTGGCGGTGCAACGGCCCGGTGGGTATCGCTCGGCGGTGGGAAGATATGACGGCGGGTTCGTAGCGGTTGGGCCCACGGGCGCGGAGACGAGCGTGGACGGTTTGCACTGGAAGTCCATCGGCAAAGTGAATTTCAATGCGTTTGCGTTTCCTATACCCGGAAATGACGGTTGGGCAGTTGGTCCTCGCGGAACGGTGGCGAAGTTTCTGGATCAGACGAAATATCTGATTTGAGGGGCGAGCCGGGCGCGGAAATTCCGGCAGCCGATTCGGGGCAAACTTCCTGACGGGCGAATTCTGGCGATTAGCTGGACACCGTAAAAGCGGGAGCTTTGCTCCCGCACTCAAAAGTAGGAGTATTCCCTCGAGGTTTGGTGCGGCGTTAGGGCGCGGATTGTTGCGCGGTGGCGTGAACGCCGGCGGAAGTGAATTCGAAGCGGATGAGCCAGGCGCTTGGGATGCCGTGGCCGGCGGCTTCGGCGCCGGAGAATTGCCACTGGCGGGCGGCCTTTTCGGCGAGGCCGGCAAAATAACGGCTAGGGCCGGGTGAGTCCAGGCTCGAGCTGACTACGTTTCACGCCGCATCCACCTGAACT
>Ga0210389_10000195_pt1 | contig 64005 bp, 55 predicted proteins | sample IncBWH28OmetaG_FD_160127 | JGI IMG/M metagenome (GOLD analysis project Ga0210389, IMG submission 160127) | Forest soil microbial communities from Barre Woods Harvard Forest LTER site, Petersham, Massachusetts, United States - Inc-BW-H-28-O ... | reverse complement strand
AGAAAATATTCCACCCACTTCGGAGTCTTATATCCGCGATGCGTCAACAGCCGGTGATAGGCCATCCCGATGCCGAGGCTTCCCGAAACCCACCACAAAAACATCGCGACCAGCAATGCCTTCCAGGTAAAAAAGAACAGCGCGGCCACGGCGCCAATGTGGAATGCCGCCATAAAGATCGCCGTCACCCAGTTCACTTCATCTCTTTCCGCTCGTCGTTTTTCCAGATCCTGCAGGTCCATATCCAAGGAAGGTCCCCGTTTCGTGTTCGTTTGAGTTCGATCAGCCTCACAGCTAACCTACCAAGGGGACGGGGAGACTGACTGTAATACTTGTGTAATAACGATTTTTCCGGCATTACCAGAGTAACGGGAAGGTACCCTTGTTGGCTTGCTGAGGCTGGATCAGACATTCGGGAAGCTTCACGGTCGCTAACATTGACCGTCGCAGAGAGGACAGGCCTAGACCCGTGGCGATGCGATGGGGCTTTGAAAAGCGTACCCGGACGTCGCACTCCCCAGGTGAGGTAGCGCGCTCATCAGAAACGGGCCTCCGAGGAAGTACGCTAAACAGTGATCCCAGCGCGCGTTTGCTCCTTACGCGGCCTTGCCCTTAACTTGCACGCCCGCCCACTTTTCGAGCAGCGTCAGCGTGGCCGCGTAGTCCAGATCCTGGTGGCCATCTTCGGTCGCCATCTCGTAAATTTCTTCCACGGTTTCGAGTGCCGGCAGCTTCACCCGCGCTTCCTTCGCCGCTTCCAGCGTCAGCTTGATATCCTTGTGCATCAGCCGCAACGGAAAATTCGGCGTGAAGTCGCGCTGCAGAATGAACGGCCCTTTGTAATCCACCACGCCCGACCGCACCATCGTAGCGTCGATCAGCGACAACAGTTGCTGCGTGTCCACGCCCAGTTTCGTGGCCAGGGTCAACGCCTCGGCGAATCCCTCAAAAATCAATGCAATCTGCAAATTCATCGCCAGTTTCGTGGCCTGGCCTTTGCCGGTTTCGCCCATGCGGAAAATCTTTTTGCCCATCGCCGCAAATAACGGCTTGAGTTGCTCCACCGGACCTTCGCTTCCCCCCACGATGAACACCAGCGTCCCGTCGCGCGCCCCAATCTTCGACCCGGTCATGGGCGCATCAACCCAAGCCACGCCTTTCCCCGCCACGCGCTCGGCAAACTTCACCGTAGCCGACGGAGAAATCGTGCTTGAATCCGCAATAATCATGCCGTCTGTCAGCGATGTCTCCGCACCCTCCGCACCGAAGAGCACGCTCTCCACCGCATCGGTATCGGATACGCACATCCACAACACCTCCGCTCCCTGTGCTGCCGCCGCCGGAGTCGGAGCAACTCCCGCACCCTCCACCAGTTTTCCCGGCGTGCGATTCCACACCGTCATTTCGTGGCCGGCCTTCACCAGGTTCGTCGCCATCGCGTGCCCCATGATTCCCAACCCCAGAAATGCAACTCGCATGCGGACTTCTCCTTCTTTCCTGAAACGTCCCTGAAGAGAACTCGAAAAAGACGCCCTCGAATTAGATATGACCAATGCGATTAAGGTCAAGCAATTGATGCCATTACGCGCCGCGTCAAGAACAGCATTCTCCGTTCCGCCACATTACCGCGGTCACGGCACCAAAACGAAAAAGCAGCCCGCGCCGTCTCGCCTTCATCTAAAATTAACGACAGATTAATTCAATCCGCCGCATGGTTCTTATCACTCTGCTCTTGCGGCGATAGGCTTTAGGATGAGGGACTGACGATGCTTCCAGTTCGTCCCTCGGGCTCTGCCGCAGGATGATCAAGCAAACGCTTCGCAATCCGGCCCTTCGCAAACGCGCCACTCAGTTTGGACGACTCGTGCGCCGCTCCGCGGTGACTCCACGTTGCGGTGAAACCTACAAACCGCGCCTCGCCACCAACGGCGAACTCGGCGTTACTTTCATTGGCCACGCCAGCTTCTTCGTGCAAATAGGCGGACAGAGCGTCATGATCGACCCCAATTTTGCGCGCTGGCTTTTCGTGTTAAAACGCCTGCGCCGTCCCGGCCTACGGATTGCCGATCTGCCGGCTATCGATCTGGTGCTGGTATCGCACGCCCACTTCGATCACCTGCATCGCCCGTCGCTGCGTGCCATTGTGCAGAACAACCTGCGCACCCGCGGAGTTGCTCCCTCGATTATTATTCCGACGCACGTTTCAGATCTGGTCTCTGACTTGGGCTTCGCTGAGATCATTGAGCTTGACTGGTGGAAGACTTCGCGCCATCGCAACCTGTCGGTCACGCACGTACCATCGCGCCACTGGGGCGCGCGCATCCTGAAAGATTCGCATCGCGGATACGGCGGCTTCGTGCTCAAGGCCGGCAAGCATTCGGTCTATCACGCAGGCGATACCGCATATTTCGCCGGCTTCAGCGAAATCGGACGTCGCCTCGCGCCCGAACTCGCTCTACTACCCATCGGCGCCTACAATCCGCCGCAGTTCCGCAACGTCCACGCCAATCCCGCCGACGCCATGCAGGCTTTTCTCGACCTCAAGTCCCACTGGATGGTCCCCATGCACTACGGCACCTTCCGTCTATCGCACGAACCCGTCGACGAGCCGCTGCAGCTGCTCGACCAGGAAGCCCGCGCCGCCGGCACAAAAGACCGCATCGTGGTCATGGAAGAAGGCGTGACTCGCTTTTTCTAAACCCGCTTAGTGTGTTTCTGTTTCATCGTCCGGCTTAAGTTTTGATCCTCAGCCTGTTTTAATCGTCCTTTGACAATCGGAGCTCGGATTTTGTTGTAAACTTCCTCCCGAAAATTCCGCAACGAGGAGATCTCATGCCCGTAAAACCCGTTCCCGACGGATACCACACTCTCACCCCAGCTCTCACTGTGCGCGACGCCGCTCGCGCCATCGAATTCTACAAGCAGGCATTCGGCGCCAAGGAACGCGGCGTTATGAAAGGTCCCGATGGCAAGATCATGCACGCCGAGCTGGTGATCGGCGACTCGATCATCATGATGACCGACGAATTCCCCGAATTCGGTTGCCTGTCGCCGCAGTCCATTGGCGGCTCAGCTATGAGCCTGCACATTTACCTCGACGGCGTCGACGCCGCATTCGATCGTGCTGTCAAAGCTGGAGCCGAAGTGGAAATGCCCGTCATGGACCAGTTCTGGGGTGACCGCTACGGCAAGCTGAAGGACCCCTTCGGCCACAAGTGGTCCATCGCCACGCACACCAAAGACCTGTCGATGGATGAAATGAAACACGGCATGGACGAGGCCATGGCGAAGATGCAGAAGACTGCCTAAGCAGCGATTGTCATCCTGAGCGAAGCGAAGGACCTATGCGTTCGGCCGGGCGCATAGGCCCTTCCTAACAACGAATCAATACGCCAGCAAGATTCTCAGATCTCGCAGATTATTCCCCGTCGGTCCGATTTCGATCGCATCACCAAGCGCGCTGAAAAACGGATACGCATCAAACTTTCGGAGCGCATCGCTTGCATCCATTCCGCGGCTTCGGGCTCGCGCCACACTCAAGCCGTCCACAATCGCCCCGGCCGCGGGACTGTTTCCATCCACTCCGTCCGTCCCGGCGCTGAGCACTGTGATGTTCTCTCCTTTGATCTTCTCCGCGCACGTCAGCGCAAACTGCTGATTCCGTCCGCCTACTCCGCCATTCGCGACTCTCACGGTAACTTCTCCGCCAGAAATCAAGCACACCGGCGAAAACTGCTTTCGCAACTCGCGCACGCGCTGCAGTAAATAGTCGGAAGCCTTTTCGTAATCCCAATCGTCGCAGGAATTGTCCACATGCACGATGAAGCCTGCACGCTCCGCCGCCACGCTGGCCGCTTCAATCGCCGTCTGATTCGAGAGCACGGTCCACCAGCGCGCGCGATGAAACGCCGGATCGTCCGACTTCGGCGTCTCCTCCAGCGAATGGCGCTCAAACAGTTCGCGCGTCGATTGCGGAAATTGCCGCAATAATTCGTACTTCTCGGCGATGCGGTAACAATCCTCGACGGTGGTCGAATCGGGCGTGGTCGGGCCCGAGGCCAGCGCGTCCGGCGTGCTATCCGGCACATCGGACACCAGCAGTGAGACTTGCTGCGCGGGGGACGCCGCCAGCGCGAGACGTCCGCCCTTCACCGCCGAGAGATGTTTGCGCACGGCATTGATCTCGGCGATGGGCGCGCCGGAATGCACCAGGGCGCGGTAGGTCGCGATCAAATCGTCGAGTGAAATCTCGTCATCGATCGGCTTCTCGACAATCGAGGAACCTCCGCCGCTGAGCAGGAAAATCACCAACGCTGACGCTGGCTGGGACGCGAGCGCTCGCAGCATCGCGCTCGCCGCCTGGATCGACTCGGCATTCGGTGTGGGATGCCCGCCGCGAAAATATCTGAACCCGTGAATCTGTGCCGCTGGCTCAACTGAGCTGGCGACGATTCCTTCGAGCGATGCTCCGACCTGAGCCGCCAGCGCTTCGACCATGGTGTGTCCGGCTTTGCCCAGCGACATAACCAGCACACCCGAGTACGACTGCAAATCGTAAAGATCTTCGCAGACGCGTAACACGCCGCGCTCGCAATGCACGTGCCGCGCGAAGCCCTTTACGATCGATGCCTCATCCAAGGCCTGCGTGAAGATTAAGCGCGCCGCTTCGCGCATCTCGCGGGACTTGGATTCGATGGCAGAGTCGGGCATGCGGAGTGAATTATAAGAGAGCCGCCGACTCTCAGCTGACAGCCTCCTTCACCCAGGCTTCGATTGCTTCCCGCATCTCGCGCAGACGGCCTTCGAAGAAATGATCCGCGCCTTCTATCAGCACCAGTTTCTTCGGCGCCGGCACTGATGCAACCAAGGCTTCCAGCTTCGCTCGCGGACCGAACTCGTCGCGTGCTCCGCTGATGAATAATTTCGGCTTGGCGCAATCCTGCAGAAATTCGAAGGTGTAGGTACGTGGCACTTCGCTCTCGGCGACGACTGGGCCGACTGGCGTTCCAACTCCGATTACCGCGCGAACCCGAGTATCCGGACATGCCGCGCGCAGACCGACGGCCGCTCCGAAGGAAAAACCGGCGAACAGCAGCGGCAAGTGATACTCGGTGTCGAGCCAGTCGAGCGCGGCGCGGACATCGTCGACTTCTCCGTCGCCCTGATCGTGCTCGCCGACACTCAGTCCGGTTCCACGAAAGTTGAAGCGCAGCACGGGAAAGCCAAAACTGTTCAGCGCCTTCATGGTGTGGAAGACAACTTTGTTGTGCAGCGTCCCACCGAATAGCGGATGGGGATGGCAGACGAGCGCGGCATGCGTGGCGTCGGCTGTTCCTGCGTTGAGCAACGCCTCCAGGCGTCCGGTAGGACCTTCGAGAAACAGCGAACGGATGGTTGGGCTCGAAGCACTCACGTTTCCAGAGTACACAAAGAGCGGGTCTTCGGTCTTGGCCTGAGGTCTGACGTCGATTTGCCTTCTGCTATTCTCTCCTCCATGGATGCTGTGACGCTGACGCGGCAATTGGTGGACATCGAGTCCATCACCGGCAACGAAGCTGCCGTGGGGAACTATCTTTACGGAGAGCTTTGCCGGCTCGGTTATCAGACGAAGAAAATGCTGGTCGAAGAGAATCGCTTCAACCTGTACGCGACTTCGGCGGAGCATCCGCATCCGGCGGTCGTGTTCTCGACGCACATGGATACGGTGCCTCCGTTCATTGCGTCGTCGGAGGACGCGGGACGCATTTATGGGCGCGGGTCGTGCGATGCCAAAGGAATCATCGCGGCTCAGATCGCGGCGGCGGAGCGACTGCGGCAGCAGAACATCTTCGTTGGATTGCTGTTCGTGGTGGGCGAAGAGCGCGACAGTTTGGGCGCTCACATGGCGAATGAATATGCTGCGAAGGAATCTGCGGCGCACGGGCGGGACTCGCGTCGTCGATTTCTGGTGAACGGCGAGCCCACGGAAAATCATCTGGCGCTCGCGTCGAAAGGGACGCTGCGGGCCGAGGTGACTGCGACCGGACGCATGGCGCATTCGGCTTATCCGGAGCTGGGCGAGTCGGCGATCGACAAGCTGATTCCGGCGCTCACACGCTTGCGGGCGATGCCGCTGCCAACTGACCCGGAGGTTGGGCCGTGCACGCTTAACATTGGGTTGATTGAAGGGGGACGCGCGCCCAATGTGATTCCGGATTATGCGCACGCCGATTTGCTTTACCGGCTGGTTGGGCCGACGGAAGATTTGAGGCGTCAGATTGTGGCGACTGCCGGCGATTCGGTGGAGGTGACGTTTCCGCTGGAGCTTCCCTTCCTTCGTATGCGAACTGTTGATGGATTGCCGACGATGATCGCAGCCTTTACCACCGACATTCCGAAGCTGACCAATTGGGGCGAACCGCTGCTGATTGGTCCGGGATCGATTCATGTGGCGCATACTGACGGCGAGTTCATTGAGAAGCGGCAACTGGCGGAGTCGATCGATTTGTATTGCAAGATCGCGAAGCAACTTCTCGGCTGACCTGCGGAATCGATGGTCCTGATATTTTTTTTGCTCCTGCCTCTTAAGATACTGATTTCTAATGACTTGCGGACTCGGGATCGAGTGAGTTGCGGGTATAATCTTGAGCCGCAAGGCTTTATCGCTAAAATATTGCGGAGCAAGGACTTACGTTCGGGCTGAACGCCGCTTAGGGGACCGAACTTGTACGGAGAACTGGCGCACATGTAGTTAGCTTGCGCTTCTTGAATTTCTCAGTAAAGGTTGTCCGTCACACGAATTGCGATTTCTTTCTGTGGGAGGCTGTGGAAAAAGACGAGGGGCGAATTGCGGTCGTATCCTAAATATTTCTTTCTGGTGCACAGGGCAGACCTCAGCCGCTAAAGCGCGGCTGATTGTGCGGAACGTAGCGGCACGACTGAAGTCGTGCCCTTCCCAAAACCTGTGCCAAGAGCAGTTTTTCGGTAGCCTGCTAGGCTCCGATTACCCGCCAGGCGTTTCTCTCTCTGTTTGCCCCCTCTAATCACTGCGGGCTCCAGGTCATCTCTACGCGAATTGGAATTTCGTTCTTCACCGGGAGGGTCAGGAGCGAGGGGGGATCGATTTTGAAATCGGTGAGCGTGGCGGGGATGGTTCCGGTGATGCGGGTTTCGTTGCCTTGCGTCGCCAGTTCAAAAGCTACTTGCTGGTAGTGCGCGATCTGGCCGGCGAATTGGATCTCGATGTCGGCTTTGACGGTGGACGACGTCGAGGCCGACTCGGGCAGGCGGGTACGAACCGTGACCATGGGATATTCCGCGCCGCGCGTGACCTGGATCATGTGCAGGTCGCGGTTGCTGTCGCCGGAGTCGAAGGTCTTGACCGGGACGGCGATCAGGAAGTCGCATTGTCCGTCGTGGCAAATGCCTTTGCCGCGGGCGGCGTGGCTTACGCCTTCGCTCTGATGCAGCGGGTGCGAGACGTGGTAGGTGAGCGTGCTCTGCTTCAGCACCCACTGGTGGTCGGCGGCGAAAAGAGTGGACGCGGCCAGTAACAGAAACAGCGGGGAGATTTTCTTGGTCTTTTTGTTCATAGGTTCTCCGTTTTCGAACCGAGCTGGCCTCAGCGGCTAAGGCCGCCGTCTCAGTGAGCAGCTTACGGCACGACTGAAGTCGTGCCCTTCCCGGTCGTGCCGAGCTCGAGGTTATCGTTGTGCGCGAGCTCGACTTTGTCGTTGTGCGCGAGCTTGACATTATCGCGGTGCCGGTTTCGACGTCGTCGTGGTGCTGGAACTCGAGGTCATTCCAGAATCCGCATTAGAATTTCAGTGAGACTGATATCAGCGCGGCGCCGAAGGCTCCGGCGGTTACGATGGCGACCGGGCCATGCGCCTGGGCGATGCCGTGAACTTTTTGCCCATTGTTTTTTTGTTCGAAAGCCATCGCGCCCAGAATTGGAGTGAGGATCATTCCCGGGCCGTGAATCCAGGCCATGGCTTCGTGGAAACGAATCGGGCCCCGCTTCTCGGTACCTTTGATTCTGGGGGCGCGGATCGCGTACCAGGCGGTGATGCCGTAGAGGTCGCCGGTCAGCGAGCCGAGCGCGACGTGCAGGTCGCGAGTCGCCGTGCCTTCACTTTTGCCGCCCGCACCGGGCCCGAGAATCACGGTCGCCACTAAGGGGATCGTCGTGATGAGTCCCATGCGCTGGTGGATCTTCAGCATATGAGTACGCTTGTCGAGCAAGGCTTGCTGCGCGGCGTTGCTTTGCGTTTCGGACTTGGAGAAGCCCAAATCTTCGAGGGAGGGCTCGGTCTTTATACTGGACGACGTGCTGGATGGGGCATTGGGAAGGGTCTCGGTGGGTGCCGGGGTGGTGGGAGCTGGCGCTTCGGGCGGCGGCACAACTTCTAGAACCAGGTCGACTTTTTGGCTGGCCCCGGCGGTCAGCGTGACGGGCTGCGCTTTGGCGCCCTCGGCTGATGAAACGGAGACCTCATAGTCTCCGGGCGCGAGGTTCGAGACGGTGTAGAGGCCGTCGGAGTTGGTTTGTATTTCGGTTGATTGACCGGTGGATACATTCTTGATCGAGACCTTCACGTCGGGCAGGGCGCGACCGGTGTGATCCGTGACAGTACCTGAGAGTGTCGCGGTTGTCTCTTGTGCGCGGAGCGCTTGCGGGTTCAGCAGAAACGTGTTGAGAACAATCAGCACCAGACTAATAGAAAAGACCACTGCCGCCGCTTTCGGTTTCATTCTCGGTTCCCTCTGGGAATGCTGAGACTGGCTACTATTGTACATAGTAGATGCGGAGGGAAATATCAGGGGATGTACGGCATTCTTTATAGATATGGGCCACGGGGCTTCAGCGGAAAAGAAAACGCCTTTCTGGTTTTCGTGGGAGCTGCGAGGTGCAAGGGGTCCTTCGACTCCGCGGGAAATGCGCTTCGCGCACTTCCCCGCTCCGCTCAGGATGACAACACTTGAGTGGGCCGCGTTCGATGACAGCACTCGAGCGGGGCGCGATAGACTGGAAAGATCATGACTACCACCAGCGCTCTCAATTCTCTCGCCCGCGCTTCGTCTGCTTATTTGCGGTCTGCCATGCATCAGCCGATCCAGTGGCATGAGTGGGGGGCGGAGGCGTTTGCGGCGGCGCGGCGGGACAACAAGCCGATGCTGCTCGATATTGGCGCGGTGTGGTGCCACTGGTGCCATGTGATGGATCGGGAGTCGTATGACGATCCGGAGATTGCCGCGATCGTGAACCAGCATTTCATTGCGGTGAAGGTGGATCGGGACGAGCGTCCGGATATTGACAGCCGGTATCAGGCGGCGGTGCAGGCGGTGAGCGGGCAGGGGGGATGGCCGCTGACGGCGTTTCTTACGCCCGATGGGAAACCGTTTTATGGCGGGACTTACTTCCCACCCCAAGACGGTTACGGGCGTCCTAGCTTTCGGCGGGTGCTGCTGAGTATCGCCAACGCTTACGCGGAGAAGCATGGCGACGTGATGGATCAGGCGAAGATGCTGGAGTCGGCGATTGCGCAGGCGGAGTCGTTTGCCGGCAAGGACGGTCGGGTTTCGGGGGGCGTGATTGCGGCGATTCAGACTTCGGCGTTTCGGATGTTTGATCCGCAGCATGGAGGGTTTGGGCAGGCGCCGAAGTTTCCGCATCCTTCGGCGCTGGATTTGTTGATTGAGAGATATGCGCAAAAGTCAAAACCCCCACTTCTCGCGCAAAAAGACGCGCGAGAAATGGGGCACCCAGAACTGGGCAACCTGATCGTCACTACTCTTGAGCACATGGCGAATGGCGGGGTTTACGACCAACTGGCGGGCGGGTTTCATCGGTATTCGGTGGATGAGCGCTGGGTGGTGCCGCACTTCGAGAAGATGTGCTACGACAATTCTGAGCTGCTGAAAAATTATGTGCATGCGTATCAGGCTACGGGGCGGGAGTTTTTTGCGGAGGTGGCGCGCGACATTATTCGCTGGATGGATGAGTGGCTGAGCGACCGCGAGCGCGGAGGGTTCTACGCGTCGCAGGATGCCGACATCAATATGGATGATGACGGCGATTACTTCACCTGGACGCTTGAGGAGACGCGCGCGGTTCTGACCGAGGATGAGGCGCAGGTCGCGGCGCTGCATTATGACATCAACGAAGTCGGGGAGATGCACCATAATCCGGCGAAGAATGTGCTTTACGTGCGGGCTTCGGTGGAGGAGATTGCCGGGCGCATGAAGCTCACGACCGCCAAGGTCGCGGACTCGTTGGCGTCGGCGAAGAAGAAGATGTATGCGGCGCGGTTGCTGCGGCCGACGCCGTACATCGACAAAACGGTTTATGTGGGGTGGAACAGCTTGTGCGTTTCGGCCTATCTGGAAGCGGCCAAGGTGCTGGATCTCGACGACGCGCGGCGGTTTGCTTTGCGATCGTTGGATCGCGTGCTCGGGCAGGCGTGGAAGCCGCAGACGCACGAGCAAAAGAGCGCGGGCGAGTCGCCCGCGGCCACACGAGCTGGGGTGGCCACATCGTCCGGGGCGCTGCTGCACGTGGTCGGCTACTCGGATCCTGCGGCTCCTCTGCGCGAGGTTCCGGGGCTGCTTGAGGATTATGCATTCACCGCTTTGGCCTGCCTTGACGCTTACGAGGCGACGGCCGAGCTGAGATATTTCAAGTTTGCCCGCGAGATTGCGGATGCCATGATTGCGCGCTTTTACGACGCGACTTCCGGGGGGTTCTTTGACAGCGAGCCTGCGGCCGAAGGACAGAGTCTGGGCGTACTGGCAACGCGGCGCAAGCCGCTGCAGGACTCGCCTACGCCGGCGGGAAATCCGATGGCGGCGATTGCCCTGATGCGACTGCATCATTACACCGGAGAGGCCGGGTATCGCGACAAAGCGGAACAGACGCTGGAAACTTTTGCCGGCGTGGCCGATCAGTTCGGGATTTTCGCCGCGACGTATGGAATTGCGGTCGCTCATCTGCTGGAGAGTGCAGTGCAGGTTGTCGTGATCGCCGAAGACGGCGATACGGATGCCGCGAACCATTTACAGGCAGCGGCAGTCGCTGATTTTTCTTTTGGCAAGACCGTGCTGCGGCTAGGAACGAAGCAGGCGGTTCGCGAGAATCTGCCGCCGGGGCTGGCGGAAACGATTCCGAGTCTTCCGGCCCTGGGCGCGAGGAAATCGTTCGCCGTGCTGTGCTCAGGATCGACTTGCCAGCCGCCGATTTTCGATGCCGTCGAGTTGCGGCGAGCGGTCGAAGCGGCGATTGGCGGGGGATAGGAGATAGAAGCCTGGGGCTAAGCATTTTCGCGAGGCAAGACACTGGGCGGGCAGATTTCTATGAATCCCGGCAGATCGGAGACCGAGCTAAGGTTCGGAAACGATCCGCACGGCAGGAATGCCGACGCTTCGGCTTGAACTCGCCCCGCTCGCAGCGGCAGCCGCCTGGGCATTCTCCCGCGGCGGGTCCTGGTGCACGCGAGAAAGAGCGCGATCGACCATGCCTTCAAACATGGGGATGAGCGAGTCGGCGGGGAGCGGGTGTTGAATATCGGAAAGGCTCTGCTCCCAGCGCTGGGGCTGCAGAAGTGAGTGGGTGGAATCGCGCGCTGACCGCTTGACCGCGACATAGCTCAGCCACACTATTAGACTGCTGTTGTATGCGGCCATATTGAGGATGCTCATCCAGGTGCCGCCCAGATGATTTCCGATCCAGGAAGAGATCAGGACGAGTTCGAGCACGGCGAACGAGCCGAATCCGAGGGAGATGCCGAAACTGTGCTGGCGGCGGCTGACTCCCACATAGTGCGAGAAGAAAAGCAGGAACAGAATCATTCCGACCTGGATGATGCGCACGCAGCGCTGCGAGGTGATGATGGCCTGCATCCAGGGCGCGGTGTCTGATGTATTGCTGGAAATCGAAACCACTCCGGCCATCAGCAGCATGACCAGGCCCGCCCACTTGAACAGCACCGTCCCCAGGTCGCGCAGGATCTGAAACGCGCGGAATACATCGACAAAGACTTCGTGGATTACGGCGAAGCCGAAGAACACGCTGAGCGCGTCCAGCGTCCAATAGAGATAAAAGGCGGCAGAGTAGCTATGGCGGGTGGCGAGAAACAGTACTACGAAGGTTGCCAACTGCACGAGCATGTAGCCAAAGAAGAATCTAAACTTGCGATGCAGACCGCGCTGGATCATGAACGCAGCGATTCCTATCTCGAGGATGGGGTGCGCGATCCAGAGCGCGTAATAGAGATATTGAATCTTCTCGCTCATTCTTCTCGCTTACCGGCAATCATCACAGGGCTGACTTGGCGACACCGCCGGTCGACCAAGCCCCTGTGCATCCACTGCAAAACTCTGTAAAGAAACGTTAGCCTTTTCCCACCATGTGTTCAATGTACTGCAGTAATCCAAAGTAACGTTACTTTTGAAAGTCTCTCGGACACAAGGTTACCTTGGTAACCAGGCCGGGGAAGGCCGTGCAGATTGAGCTGGAAGGCTGGCCAGAACCGCGGACCAGAGTCGTGAGCAGGGTAGTGATCGCAGGCATGCCGCCGTACGGGCGCCGAGAGTATGACGGCGCCCTGCGAGCAGCTTCTAAGCGTCGGGCATCGAGTGGATGTAGGCGCGCATCATGCGCACCTCGTCATCCTTTTCATCCAAATCGTGCAGCAGGATGTCGCGCAGCGACACCATGCCGATGAGCTGTCCATCATGGCAGACGGGGAGGTGGCGGAAGCCGTGGCGCCGCATCAGGGCCATGCAGTTGGCCAGATCCTCGTTCATATTGATAGTGAGTGGGTCGTCGGTCATCACCTCAGCCATGCAGGTGCTGCGGGGGTCGCGGCCTTCGGCCACCACGCGCCGCATGAGGTCGCGTTCGGAGAAAATGCCGACCAATTTGCTGTTGTGCAGGATGGGTACGGCGCCGATGTTGCGCTCGACCATGGCTCGCACGGTTTCGAGCACGGTGTGGCCCAGTTCCCCTTGATATGTGTCCTGATGCTTGATCAGGTCGCAGATACGCATTTGACACCTCCCGGCATACAGAGTTCCGAGCAGTCCAAGAGCATCTACCGGGCCGCGAGTATATGCCGAAGAGGAGATGAAAGGAAAGCGAAAAAAGGTTGGCGAGAAAGGAAAGTTGGCCCGAATCGGGCGCGGACGCACATTCCCGGATTAGTGAGCCGACAAAATTGGACTAGCTATTGGGAAGAACTCTTGAATGCCGAGTCCTCGTCAACAAATACAAAGTAAGACGAATTCCACAGTGCCGTGGGCAGGCTGCCACGGGGGCGGGCGGTGACCATGATGTTGTATTCATCGGGTGCACCCTGGCTCATCTCAAGCGCGGCATCTCCAGAGGCTGCATTCTTGCCCGAGTTTGCTTCGATCATGCCCGGTTCGACCACGGCCAGCCAGGCCAGAAACTCGTGGAGATCGCGGGTGCGAGGACGGCCGGGAATGGCGAAACTCACTTCCGCCTCGTGGTTGGAAAAATGCCAGGCCAGCGACGCCGTCAGATCGACGGCCTTTTCATAGGCGCGCTCGGAGATCAGTCCCGGCTCAGGATTGTCGAAGGAGATGCACAGTTTGCGTTCGTCTTCGCGGGCGAACTCGCGAACCTTCAGCGAGCCAGACTTAGCGGTCGCCTTCCAGTCGACGTGGCGGGCCGAATCTTCCGGGGTATATTCGCGGATGCGGTAAAGCTCAGAACCGCGGCCGCGGACAAAGCTTTCCCACTCGCCGCGCACCAGCGGCAGAATTTCAAACACTTCGGTGGTCGGCTCGATGCGGGGATAGACCAGCACCTCGCGGGGCAACGACACGTGCCGCGTCTTGGTGAGAAATGCGAAGGGGAAGCGCGTCGCCAATCCAAAGCTGTCTTCGCGATAACGGCCGCGCTGCTCGAAGCTTAATTCGAGGTCTGCCGACAACTCGGCTCGTGGCGGAACGAAAGGGAAATAAGCCATCCCCTGAAAAATTCCTGGCGGAGGCGGAACCACGGTGACGCGGCGCAACCGGCGGTCGGGCAGACGCAGCCACTGCTGATCCACCGGGCGGTTGAAGGGGAACGCGAAGGTGGTAGCTTCCCACTTCCATTGCTTGGCTGGCTTCTTTCTTTTCTTGCGAGTGGAAACGACCCGAATGGAAAACGACGGCAGGTAGCGCCGCGGATTGTGCAGCACGATGCGTCCGGCCACAGGACGTCCGGCGAAAACGTGCTCCGGCAGGCGGACATCGAGTTCGAGCCAGCGCAGCACCCAGGCAGAAACGACGCCCGAAACCAGGATCGCCGCCAGCATGGCCGCGACCACGATGTAGAGAAGATTGTTGCCGGTGTTGAGCGCGGCGATGCCGATGACCAGGGTGACGATCACGTAGACGATGCCGGCGCGGGTTACGTCATAATCGAAGGACTCGCGCATGCGTTCGACCGCTACGCGCCGGGCCAGATAGGGCACAGTGACCAGGCCCACCAGAGTCGCGAGCACGAGCGAAGTCGAGGCCAGAATGATGGTGGCCCAGAGGTTGCCGGCGTCGCGCGAGACGGTGGAGAAAAGCGCCGCGGCGAAGGCCAGTCCCAGGCCCACCAGAGCGAGCAGGAATTTGATCCAGACTTCGGCTGAGGCCGACTGCACCCACTGGCCCAGGCGGTTTGGAATGGAACGGCTGGGGGTCGAGGAATTCGATTTCAACGGATTGGCGTACGTAGAACCCACGTCTTTCGAGCCTAGCATTCCCCGGTGGAACGGACAATCAAGATCGGCTTGCAGGAAAAGCGTTCGTAACCTGATTCGCCCGGGCTAGGTTTCGTCCCGATGGAGAGCGTACAGAACCAGGAGGAAAATCACGGCCGCGGAAATAAGGATGATCGAGCCCACCAGCGAAAGTCTTGACACGTAGTCTGCGTCAGAGGCCTTAGTGGCCACCAGATAAACGAATTCGTCGAGAATGAGACCTGAGCCGACGCCGAGGGCAACCCGCGCCAACACTCGATACCGCGTGCCGAAGGCCAGCAGGAACGCCGCTGGAACCTCGATCAGCGCGCCGAGAAAAAGATGGTGCACCAGATATCCACCGGGGTAGATGTGCTGGACATGCACGAGATGCAGATAGAGCCGGAGGGTGATCACTGTGGCCAGCATCGGCACCACGATCAACACCAGAGTTTGTTTGGCGGGCAGCGGTGGGCGGGGATCGGGCATGATTTGTCTGCTCATGAAATTCTACACACCGGAACCGACGGCGCGGGGCGTCCGGAATGTCGAGTAGGGTCGGTTTGAAAGTTGTCATTCCGAAGCGCGGTCTTACCGCACGAGGAACCTGCTGTTTGCCCGGCGAACAGCAGGTTCCTCACCGGGCTTTCAGCCCGATTCGGAATGACAATGGTTCGGAATGACAATTTCGGAATGACAATGATTCGGAATGACAACAATGAGATTTGCTCGAACTGAACTACTACCGAAAGGCGAGGGTCCTTCTGATTCCGATTTTCTTGTGCTACTCTTACTCGCCTTAGAGAACATCGGCCTCGCAACTTGCTTTTTTCATTGCGAATCATTGTGAACGACAAGGAGATTCCCCATGCCCATCGGTAAACGCGCAGCAGCGGAATTTTTTGGAACTTTCTGGTTGGTGTTTGGGGGATGCGGGGCGGCCGTGCTGGCCGCCGGCTTCCCTACCGTCGGCATCGGATTCGCCGGCGTGGCGCTGGCCTTCGGACTCACGGTTCTGACCATGGCGTTCGCCATCGGACATATCTCCGGGTGCCATTTGAATCCGGCAATCAGTTTGGGGCTGGTGGTTGGGAAACGCTTCCCGGCTTCTGAGTTGTTGCCTTACGTGATTGCGCAGGTGGTGGGTGCGATTGCGGGGGCGGGCGTGCTCTACATCATCGCGAGCGGCGTGCCCAGCTTCGACGTGCATGCCGGATTTGCTCTGAACGGATACGGCGAGCATTCCCCCGGCGGTTATTCCCTACTGGCGGGCTTCGTTGCCGAAGTCGTGCTGACCGCGTTTTTCCTGATAGTGATTATGGGCTCGACCGACAAACGCGCACCCGCCGGGTTCGCGCCCATCGCCATCGGGCTGTGCCTGACGCTGATTCACCTGGTCTGCATTCCTGTGACGAATACTTCGGTGAACCCGGCCCGCAGCACGGGCCCGGCCATCTTCGCCGGCGGCTGGGCGCTGCAGCAATTGTGGATGTTCTGGGCTGCCCCGCTGATTGGCGGGGCGCTGGGTGGAGGCGTCTACAGCATGTTGTTCGGGGAGTAGACATCATCGCGTAAACAATTCCATGTCATCTTGAACGCTGGCGAAGCCGGCGGGAAAAGCCCTCACTCAGCAGTCATAACGCAGCGGACGGGATCATCGCAGCGTGCATGCGTTCGCTTCGGATCCCTGCGGCAGGGGTGCCTACGTCCGCCGACGTACGGAACATAACTGCGGCTTCAACTCAGCTCGGGGTGACAAATGCGCCGAGTCGATGTAGCCCGCGGTTTCCCCGCAATGCTTGGACTCTATGCAGATGGGCTCACGATTTGTGGCGAGGCTCGTCTACCCATTGCAGTCGCCGCTGTCAGTAGTCTTTCTGAAAGGGAATCAATGCGTGTTTGGCTGGTTCTGTTCCTTGCCGTAATCGGTGCATCCATCTGTGGTTTTGCCCAAACCAATTCTCAGGCGGTAAATCAATCTGACGCGCAGCGTCGGCTGGACGAAAGAGCTCCCACTTGGCTGAAGGCATTTCACGTCACTGGAGTTGGAATCGCATACATTGAAAACGGGAAAATTGTCTGGACGTCCTTCTACGGCGATCAGGTTCCCGGAGGTCCGCTCGCCAACGAAAAAACCCTCTACAGCGTCGCCTCTCTGACCAAGACGATAACGGCAGAAATGATCTTGCGGTTGGCATCGGCTGGGAAGCTGTCTTTGGACGAATCGATTGCCGAATACTGGATCGATCCTGATGTAAAAGACAACGCATGGAACCAGCTATTAACACCTCGTCTCTGCCTGTCTCACCAAACAGGGTTCCCTAATTGGCGGTACCAGACGAAGGGCGTGCTGCAATTTCAGTGGCAACCCGGAACGCAATTCGGATACTCGGGCGAAGGTTTTGATTACGTCGCCCGGTTTGCGGAAAAGAAGACAGGGCGCCCTTTTGAGGAACTGGCACAAGAATACGTTTTTGATCGCATCGGGATGAAAGATACTTCATACACTCCCCGAGAATGGTGGGCGGGCCGGCAGGCCAAACCGGTGGAATCGGACCCGAGAACCAAATGGTCCGCAGCTGACCTCCTGCGTACGACCGTCAGGGACTATGCGAGGTTCATGATCAGCGTCATGAACAATGAAGGAGTTAGTCAGGAAATCGCTGCTCAGCGCCAGAGCATTACACGCAACCTAATCACTCCTGAAGTCGAATCCGTGCTGTGCGAGGATGCGGCAGACCCTGCGAATTGCAAGGTAGCCATGGGCTTTGGACTGGGTTGGCGGATCGTAAAAATAAACAATGAGACGCTTCTTGACCACACTGGTGCGGACAGCGACGTGAAAACCTTCGCATTCTTCATCCCGAAACGCAAGACTGGCGCCATCATCTTCACGAATGGTCCAGATGTGGGACATCAGATGATAGACAAGGTTCTGGGAGTTCTCTACCCGAACCGGATCTATGACGCCGCACTGTGGCAATAGAAGCGAAAATAATGAGGATCGAACTTCGTCCGCGAGCTAACGCTGGAGGTAAATGCACCCGATCTCTGCCAACTGCTCTTCAGTACTCCGACAGTTCTTTCATCGCCAGGAAGAGATCATTGGGCTGGGGCAGGATTGCGTCTTCGAGGATGGGCTGGTAGGCGACGAAGACGTCTTTCGCGGCTACGCGGCGGACGGGGGCGTCGAGTTTGTCGAAGAGCTGGTCGGCGAGGCGGGCGGCGATCTCGGCGCCGTAGCCCCAGCTTAGGGTGTCTTCGTAGGCCACCAGGGCGCGATTGGTTTTCGCGACTGATTCGGCGATCGTGTCCCAGTCGAAAGGATTCAGGCAGCGCAGGTCGATCAGCTCGACTTTCACTCCTTGCTCGCGTTCGAGTTTCTGCGCGGCTTGCAGGGCGCGTGGGACTACTGCGCCGTAAGTGATGACCGTCAGGTCGGTGCCGGGATGGACGATTTTCGCCTTGCCGAACGGGATCATGTAGTCGGGGCCGGGATAGGCGGCGCGGCCGAAGGATTCGCGGTAGAGGCGCTTGTGCTCGAGAAACAGCACCGGATCGTCGCAGCGGATGGCGGTGCGCAACAGTCCAGCGGCGTCTTGCGAGTTTGATGGGAACACGACGCGCAGGCCGGGGATGTGCGTGAACACGCTCTCGCCACATTGCGAGTGGTAGATGGCGCCGCCGGTCAGGTATCCGCCGATGGCGACGCGGATCACGACGGGGCAGGAGAATCCGTTATTCGAGCGCCAGCGGATCACGCTGAGTTCGTCGCGAATCTGCATCATCGCGGGCCAGATGTAGTCGAAGAATTGAATTTCGACGACCGGCTTCAGGCCGCGGGTGGCCATGCCGGTAGCGCGGCCCACGATGGCGGCCTCGGCCAGCGGAGTATTGAACACGCGGTCGGGCCCGAACTCGTTCTGCAGGCCGAAGGTGAGTTTGAAGACTCCGCCCTTGCCTTTGACCAGCTTGCGCTTCAGATACTCTTCGCGGCTGCAGTCGGCCACGTCTTCGCCGAAAATGATGATGCGATCGTCGCGGCGCATTTCGTCGCGCAGCGTTGTCGTGATCAGGTCGGCCATGGTTTTCGCGGCGGGCTTCTTGCCGTCGGCTGGAACTTCTGGCGCTACGGGTTGGGTGTCGAACGCGGACGATGTGGGATCTATGTCCGGCGAGTAGACAAACTTCGTAATGCTCTCGGGAGCAGGAGGGAGGGCCTCGAGAGCCAGGTCGACGGCCGTTTGCAACTCCGCTTCGACTTCCTTCTCCAGCTGATTGATGCCCTTCTCGTCGAGGATGCCCTCGCGCAACAGAAACATCTGGGTGCGGGTGACGGGATCGCGCTGGGCGTCGCGTTCGCGCTCGGAGTCAGGACGGTAGAGGCGTTCGTCATCTGACAAGGAGTGCGAATACGGGCGGATCACATGCGCGTGCACGAACGCCGGGCCGTTCCCTTCGCGGCAGTGCCGCACGGCACGATCGAACGCGGCGTAGCTGGCCACGGGATCGGTGCCGTCGACTTCTTCGAAATGGAAATTAGGGAATCCGGAAACCAGGCGCGAAATGCTTCCGCCCGCGGTCTGCACTTCGACGGGCACTGAGATCGCGTAGCCGTTGTCTTCCACGCAGAATACTACTGGCAGTTTTTCGAGGGCGGCGGCGTTCATGGCCTCCCAGAATTCGCCTTCGCTGGAAGTGCCGTCGCCGAGAGAAACGTAGGTGACTTCATCGCCCTGGAAAGTGACGTTCTTAAACTGGCGGTAGTCGTTGAAACTTGAGTCCGGAACCGGCGCAGCCTTGGGATGGCGCGCGAAATAACGTCCGCCTTCGGCGCAGCCGACGGCTTGCAGAATCTGCGAGCCGGTCGGCGAGGACTGGGTGACGATGTGCAGGCTGGGATAGCTCCAGTGCGAGGGCATCTGGCGGCCGCCGGAACTGGGATCGCTGGCGGCACCCACGCCCTGCAAAAACATGTCGTAGGGCTTAACCCCCAGGGCAAGGCAGAGAGCGCGGTCACGATAGTAAGGATAAAACCAGTCGTAGCCGGCTTTCAGCGCCAGGCCGGCGGCTACGCCGATGCCTTCATGCCCCGCGCCGGACATCTGGAAGTAGATTTTCTGCTGGCGTTTGAGGAGAATTTCCCGGTCGTCGACGCGCCGGGAGGTGTACATGACGCGGTAGGCCTGGATGAGCTGGTCGCGCGTAAGTCCCTCATAAAGCTTGGACTTCTTCGAGGTAGCGCCGTTGGCCGCTAGGGCCAGCTTGGGGTCGGTCTTGGTCGTGGCCATCCGGTTCGTGGGTCCTACTTCAGTTAGATTCCTGACAGCCGCGCTTCGATTCCATGCAATTGCATGAGAGCCTGTTGGATTGTAAATGGAAATCAGAGGTTGGTGAAGCAAGGAAATTTCATTTCGGGAGGTAGAGGTTGGACCATGTGACCGCCTCGACGGAGTCTGCGCGGACGTCTTTTTACATTTTTACGCTTCGCCCGGGAAGGTTCGCAGGTAGTCACGAATCTCATCGCGAACTTTGCGGAATAGCGCCACACGGTCTTGCTCGGAGCCCTTGAAGTCGGCAGGATCGACGAAGCTGTGATGGATGGTCCTGGTCTTGGCGGGAAAAACTGGGCAGACTTCGCGTGCGTGGTCGCAGACCGTCAGGACGTAGTCGAAATTCTGGTTGGTGAATTCGTTGACGTGTTTCGAGCGGTGCGCGCTCAGATCGATGCCGAGTTCCTGCATGACGGCGATTGCTTCAGGACGAACTTTGGTCGGATTCACTCCTGCGCTGAAGACTTCGAAGCGGTCGCCTGCATCGTGGCGCAGCAGACCCTCGGCCATTTGGCTGCGGGCTGAGTTGCCGGTGCACAGAATCAGAACGCGTCGCTTCTTCATGCCGCCTCTTTGCTTGTTGAGCTCAGGCGCGTCGGCGCTAGCCAGCGAAAACAGACGGCGGCAGCGGCCGTCGCTGCCAGTTGTGCCACGATGAAGCCGGGAGCGTCGGCGGGGCGAATCCCGGCGAAGGTGTCGCTGGCGGCGCGGGCCAGCGTCACGGCTGGATTGGCGAACGAGGTTGATGCGGTGAACCAGTACGCCCCGGCAATGTAGGCGCCTACGGCAATCGAGACTGCGGAGGAGCGCACGCGCACGCATCCCCAGATCACCAGGAGCAGGCCGAAGGTGGCGATGAATTCGCTCCAGAGCAGCGGAATGCCAGAACGGGCATGATGGGAGGCGAAGAACGGCGGCAGGCCAAACATCAGGTGGGCTGCGGCGACGCCGGCGAATGCTCCTACGATTTGTGCGGTCAGGTATCCCGGCACTTCGCGCCACGCTAGGCCTCCTTGCATGGCATCGGCTAGCGTGACTGCCGGATTGAAGTGCGCACCTGAGATTGGACCCAACGCCAGGATCAGCGCAACCAGGGCTGCTCCAGTCGCGATTGAGTTGGCGAGCAGCGCCAGCGCTACATTACCGCCGGCCAGTCGTTCGCCCATGATGCCCGAGCCGACGACTGCTATCAGCAGAAATGCTGTGCCCAGGGCCTCAGATGCAGCACGTTGGACCACAGCATGCCTCCGGAGCGAGTTTTGGCCGAACGAGATCTGGCTGAACGAGTTTTGGTTTGACGGCGCGAATGAAGGCGCTGAGAAACTTGCCGTCGACTTGCGGAGCGAGGACGTCGACGTCGATTCCCTGCCCGGCGAGAAATTCGCGGGCGTCCTCGGCGCGGTAAATGCGCGTGGGCTCGATTTCAATCTGGGTGAAGCCGGCCGATGCCAGCTTGCTGCGATAGTCGTTCTCTTCCAGCGCTCCGGCGATGCAGCCGACCCAGGCCAGCACGCTCTGGCGAATCTCGGGCAGGATTTCGCCGCGGGTCACGACGTCGGAGACGGCGAAGCGTCCTCCAGGCCTCAGCACCCGGAAAGCCTCGCGCAGAACTTTATCTTTGTCGGCGGAGAGATTGATTACGCAGTTGGAGATGATGACATCGACCGAGTTGTCGGGCAGCGGGATGCTTTCGATTTCGCCTTTCAGAAATTCGACATTCTCGACGGCCGCCTTACGTTTATTGTCATTGGCGAGCGCGAGCATTTCGTCGGTCATGTCGAGGCCGTAGGCTTTGCCGGTGGGACCGACGCGGCGAGCGGAAAGCAGCACGTCTATGCCGCCTCCGGAGCCGAGGTCGAGAACGGTGTCGCCTGGGTTCAACTGGGCTAGCGCCGTCGGATTGCCACAGCCCAGCGAGGCTAGCAGAGCCTCTTCGGGAATCTGTCCGGCCTGCGTGGCGTCGTAGAGATTCGTGGTGATGGGATCGCAGCAGCCTGTGCTGGCGGTCGCGCCACAGCAGGAACTCCCTCCGGACTTCGCTCCGGACTTCACGCGCAGGGCGGCTTCGCCGTATTTTTGTTTGACGACTTGCTTGATGTCGGTGGAGTTGATGTCGGTGGTCTCAGCGGTGCTCATGAATTACTCCTACTTGCAAATCTGAATAATGTCTTGCGACTTCAGAGCTTTATTGCGGGTGCAGCACTCGGCATATAGGAAGCCGAGCAATTCCTGCAGGGCGACGGTGTTGGCCGTGTAGCGAAGAAAAGTTCCTTCGCGCTGCACTTCGACCAGGCCCTCGGTTCGCAGCTTATCCAGGTGATGAGAGAGCGTCGAGTTGGGGATGTCTAGTTCGCCTTGGATGTCGCTGACTACGAGACCCTCGGGATGCGCGGTCAGCAGCAGTTGCATGATGCGCAGGCGCGGCTCGGTGCCCATGGCGGAGAACATGTCGGCGTATTTGGCGACTTGTTCGCCGGATTTGCTGGGGGAGGGGCTTTTCGTGGTCGCTGCCATATTTCGATATTACTAGAAATATAGGATTGTGGCAATCCCACAACATTGTCATCCTGAGGCCTGCGTTTCTTGCAGGGCGAAGTGCGCACCTTGTTGGCAGCGTCGATGCGCTCAGCAATTGCACGGGTCCTTCGCTTTGCTCAGGATGACAGTCATCTCCTACGTTCGCCAGGCTGCTGACGGGTGAGTGCGCTGTGCTTTATGCTGGAAGCTGATGATTCGGACTCTCCGCGCTTTCGACCCGCATTCGATCAAACTTGTTATTTTCGATCTGGATGGCACGCTTATCGACTCGCGCCTCGACCTGGTGCATTCGGTCAATGCTGCGTTGCGCCACATCGGGCGGGCGGCGTTGCCCGATGACGTGATTGCCAGCTATGTGGGAGACGGCGCACCCATCCTGATTCAGCGGGCGCTGGGTGGCGACACGATCGACGAGGCGCTGGTGCGCAGGGGCCTGGAGTTTTTTCTGTCTTACTATCGCGAGCACAAACTCGACCACACGACGGTCTACCCGGGAATTGCCGAGACGCTTACGGCAATTCAAAATTCGGCCAACGGCATGCCGCGAAAGATGGCGGTGCTCACGAACAAGCCGGTCAAACCTTCGCAGGCGATTGTCGAGGCGCTGGGGCTGGGAAAATTCTTCTCACAGATTTACGGAGGCAACAGCTTCGCAACGAAGAAACCTGATCCCGAGGGCGCGCGCAAATTGCTGGAAGAGAGCGGCGTGCGGGCTGAGCACGCGGTGATCGTCGGAGACTCGCATACCGACGTCGAAACCGGCCGGAATGCTGGCATGTGGACGATTGGCGTGACCTACGGCTTCGCTCCGCACACGCTGGCGGACGCGCCGCCTGACGTACTCGTTGACCACGCCCAAGAACTAGGCACAGTTCTTGCCGGAGCGGCCCAGCTGTGAGCCCGCTAAAAACTTCCATCGCAAGAAAGAATCCCGCACGACCAACCATGACTTCAAACAACTCTGGCCTCACAAACAGCTTCACTCCGAAAGAACTGCGCAAGCTGCGCAGCATGAAGAATCCTTATGGCATTCAGAAATTTCTCGATGACATGCCGTATCACCTGGAAGACACGGCGTGGTCACCGCGCAAGGTGCTGGCCGAGCAATCGTCGCACTGCCTGGAAGGCGCAATTTTTGCCGCTGCAGCGTTGCGGGCCAACGGATATCCGCCGCTGCTGCTGGATTTCGAGGCCGAGCACGATACTGACCATGTGATCGCCATTTATCGGGAAGATGGCTGCTGGGGCGCCATCGCCAAGTCGAACTACACGGGATGCCGCTGGCGCGAGCCGGTCTATCGCACGTTGCGCGAACTCGCGCTGAGCTATTTCAACTCTTATTTCAACTTGCGGCGGGAGCGCACTCTGCGGCGGTACTCCGGCCCGGTGAATCTGAAGCGTTTCGACCGGCAGAACTGGATGACGACCGACCAGCCAGTGTGGTTCATTGTCTATCATCTGTTCGAGATCAAGCATTATTCCCTTCTAACCAAGGCCCAGGAGAAGAAACTGCACCGCATCGACGAGCGGCTATTCCAGGCTGAATGTTTAGGCAAAGCTTACAAGGTCAGAGATTGACCGGTGGAGCAAGCTAAAGTTCCGGCAAGATACCGCCGATGTCTAGTACGGACCTTTGCGCTTGCTTTTCGCTACACCCAGACGCAATCTGGATGGACGCAATCTGGATGAGCAGTCCGGTCGAGCGAGGCCTCTGGTCCGGGAGAGTCTCGACATGGATGCGCGCAGTCACTTCGGAACCGACGAGAGGTTCGAAATGGTGGACGCCCGCCGCCATCCCCGGTTCAAGCTGGAAGTGGACATACGCGTGTATCCGCGCGACTGCCCGGTGGTTCGAGGGCATACCGTAGACGTCAGCGAATCGGGGCTTTCCGCCATGCTGCGCGTGGAGGTTCCCGTGGGCGAGGTAGTTCGCCTGGAGCTCACACTTCCCGAAGGGGACGTAGAGGCTCTGGCTATGGTTCGCCAGCGCAATGCCTTCCGCTATGGCTTCCAATTCGTGGAAGTTGGTTCGTCCCAGGACATTATTGGTCGCACCTGCAGGCAGCTTGCCGTGGAGCAGGCCGGACGGGAAGAACACGGGGCCGGGGCTTAGGGCTTCAAGCGCTATAAATGTTATGTATTTGGCTCGACGCCGAAAGCCCAACACCTCAGACCCAGGACTCTAAGGCAGCTTCCATTCCGAACGAAACTTCTCTTGCTCTCATGCGTTAAGGTAGAAGCATGAGAATTTGGCATCTGGGCTGGTTCATTCTTTGCTGGTTCATTCTTTTCTGCGCTCTCCTAGCGTCCGGTCAGGAACAGCCATCCGCTGCGTCGCCGGACAAGCCGCCCGCCGCAGCGAACCCGGCGGGCACGCCGATCCCCGATCTCACGCCCGGACCCGACGGGAAGCTCTCGCAGGAGCAGATGCGGCAACTACTCCGCGTGGTGGCCGATAAAGACATTGAAAACGACAAGCGGCAGCGCGATTACACCTACATCAATCGCGAGGTCCAGAACACGCTCGACGGCAAAGGCCACACCAAATCCACCGAAATAAAAACCTATGAGGTTCTGGAAATTTACGGCGAGCAGGTGCAGCGGCTGATCGAAAAAGGGGACAAGCCCCTCGACGCCAAGGACGCAGCTAAAGAAGAAGAAAAGATCCAGAAGATAATCGACAAGCGCAAGAACGAATCGGACGAGGATCGCAAGAAGCGGGAAGAGAAAGAAGCCAAAGAGCGCGAGGATGGCCGCAAGTTCGTGAAGGAAGTGGCCGACGCCTACGACTTCAAACTCGTGGGAACGGAACAAGTGAACGGACGCGACGCCTGGATCATTGACGGCGAACCACGGCCGGGTTATGAGCCGCACATGAAGGATGCGAAAGTTCTCTCCAAAGTTCACGGGCGGGTGTGGATCGATAAAGGTGACCTGCAACTGGCGAAGATGGATATCGAAATACTCGACACCGTTTCGTTTGGTTGGGTGCTGGCGCGCATCCATAAAGGCACGCGGGTGATGCTCGAACAGACGCGAGTGAATGACGAAGTCTGGCTGCCGCGGCACGTGACTTTCAAGGTGGACGCGCGCGTGGCATTGCTCAAGGGCTACAACCTTGACGGCGATCAGGAATATCGCGACTACAAGAAGTTCCGCACAACCTCGAAGATTGTGGGCATTCAGGAAATAAAGGAACAGGAACAAAAGCAGAAATAGAGATCGAGCGTCGTCCGGGATTAGTCGTCATTCCTTTGCGGTCGTCATGCCTGAGCGCAGCCGCGGGGCGGCCGCCAGGGCCCGACCACGCGGAGTCGAAGTATCCCTACCTTAGACTGACTCGCGCCGCGCTCTTCGGCCTTATAATGCGAAGTCCCGAGCGAAGACGCTCTCGGGCGCGAGACAGGCTTCCAATCTCGACTTCATCCTTGAGGCGCAGAATGACTGATCTTCCCCGTTCCCTCACCCGTCGCGATCTTCTTCGTTCTGGCCTCGCTTTGTCCGGCACAGCGTTAGTGGCGGGTTCGGTGGAGCGCGCACATGCGCTGCTCGCTGGCGATCCTCCTTTCGCTCTCGACGGCGGCGCGACGTTGGCGGAGGCGCAGTCCGCGGTGGCTCCGCGGGAGCATCTGCTGTTTGACTTTGGCTGGAAGTTTTTTCAGGGACCCGCTAACGATCCCTTGCGCGACTTGGGATTTGGCATGGGCCAGGGTGATTTCGCAAAGTCCGGCGAGTTCTGGTTTGCTACCGCGAAGTTCGACGACTCCAAATGGCGCGACTTGAATTTGCCCCACGACTGGGCGGTTGAGCTGCCGTTTGTTCACGACGAAGAGCAGAACAGCCACGGCTACAAACCGCTGGGCCGCCGCTATCCCGAGACCAGCGTGGGGTGGTACCGGCGGACGTTCGATATTCCGAAAGAAGATAGCGGACGGCGCATCAGCGTTGAATTTGATGGCGCATTTCGCAGTGCGCTCGTGTTTTTGAATGGATACTTCATTGGGCGCAACGACAACGGGTATGCGCCGTTTCGCTTCGACGTGAGCGACTTTCTCAACTATGGCGGGAAGAACTTCTTGATGGTGCGCATGGACGCCAGCTTCGGCGATGGCTGGTTCTACGAAGGCGCGGGGATTTACCGGCATGTGTGGCTGACTAAGACCGATGCGCTGCATCTGCTGCCATGGGAAAGCACCGTACAAGCCGCAGTCAGAGACAAGTCGGCCATCTTGACTCTTGGGGCCATTGTGCGCAGTGACGGTAGTGCCGCCGACACTTGCCGCGTGCGCTGGCAGATTGTCGATGCAAGTGGGAAAGTGGTTGCGACAGCGGACTCGGCAGCGAAACCGATCATGGCCGGTGCAATCGCGATCTTCGTGGCCAGCGCCACCGTACCAAATCCCGCGCTGTGGTCGCCAGAAACTCCCAACCTATATTCCGCCATAGTGTCGGTCGAATCCGACGGCAAAGTTCGTGACGCCGAGCGCATCAGCTTCGGCGTGCGCGACATCAAGTGGGATGCCGACAAGGGATTTTTCCTCAACGGCAAATCCGTCAAGATCAAAGGCACCTGCAATCATCAGGATCACGCCGGCGTGGGCGCTGCGCTTCCTGACCGCATGCAGTCCTACCGGCTGGGCGTGTTGAAAGAGATGGGCGGCAACGCCGTACGCACGTCGCACAACATGCCGACGCCTGAACTGGTGGAAGCCTGCGATCGCATGGGCATGATGATGATGTGCGAGACGCGGCTGATGAGCGCGAATCCCGAGGGCATGGCTCAGCTGGAAACGATGGTGAAGCGGTATCGCAATTCGCCGTCGATTATTTTGTGGTCCATGGGCAACGAAGAATGGACGATGATGTTTCAGCCGCAGGGCCCGCGCGTGATCGACGACATGATCGCCCGCACTCACGAACTGGATCCGACGCGGCGGTGCACGGCCGCGATCAACACTGCGTTTCAAACACCGTTCCCGGAGCAGCTCGACGTGATGGGCTTCAACTACAACCCGAAGGAGATTGACGCGTATCACGCCAAACATCCGAAGCAGCCGAGCGTGGGATCGGAAACGGCCAGCACAGTTTCGACGCGCGGCATTTACTCGACCGACAAGTTGCGCAACTGGGTGAGCGCTTACGATCTGAACCATACTGACTGGTCGCAGTTGGCCGAAGAATGGTGGAAGTTTTATGCGGCGCGGGAATGGCTCTCGGGCGGCTTTGCCTGGACGGGCTTCGATTATCGCGGCGAGCCGACTCCTTACGGCTGGCCGTCGATCAACTCGCAGTTCGGCATCGTTGACATGTGCGGCTTTCCCAAGGACAACTTCTATTACTACAAGGCGTGGTGGGGAACGGAGCCGGTGCTGCATTTGCTTCCGCACTGGAACTGGGCCGGACGCGAGGGCGAACCGATTCCGGTGTGGGTGCATTCGAATCTCGATTCCGTCGAACTTTTTTTGAATGGCAAGAGCCAGGGATCGAAAAAAGTAGAACCGCTGACCCATCTGGAATGGAGTGTGAAATACGAAGCGGGAGTGCTCGAAGCGCGCGGGACCAAGGATGGCAAAGTGGTGCTGACCGAGAAGCGCGAAACGACGGGCGATCCGGTGGCGATCCGGGTCAAGAGCGACCGAACCGAGATCAACGCCGACGGCGAGGACGTGGCCGTGTTGACTGTAGAAGTGCTCGACAATGCAGGCCGCGCGATTCCGACGGCTCATAATATGATCAGTTTCAAAGTGACGGGCGAGGGCGCGCTGATTGGCGTGGGCAATGGCGATCCGAATTGCCAGGAATCCGATAAAGAACCGAAACGCAGCCTATTCAACGGCCTCGCGCAGGTGATTGTGCAGTCAACGCGCACTCCCGGGACGATTACCGTGGAGGCTTATACGGAACCGTATCCGCGTCCGAAGTTGCCGTCGACTCAGGTGACCATCACGACGAAGAAAGTCGAGCTGCGGCCGTCAGTCACGTAATGCAGCTCGGTCGGCGATTCGGCCCCGCCAGTCTGGGTTTCGCGGCAGTTTTTATTCATTTGACTCGCGGCAAATTGCGGTGTATGTGTATGTCGCCGCTATGTCGAAGTGTAATGTTTTAGCATTATTGCTTGTGCTGGCCGCGCCCGCTCTGGCCCGGGACAAGGCTGAGACTTGGACTGAAGTGCGCAGCCCGCACTTCGTGGTCGTCACCAACTCCAACGAAAAACAAGGGCGCCGCGTCGCCGATCAATTCGAGCGCATGCGAGAGGTATTTCACGCGGCGTTTCCGAAGCTGCAAATCGATCCCGGCTCGCCCATCATCGTGTTGGCCATCAAGGACGAAAAAGATTTCAAGGCGCTCGAACCCGAGGCCTATCTGGCGAGGGGATCGCTGCAGCTGGGTGGACTTTTTCTGCGGGCTCCGGACAAGAACTACGTTTTGATGCGGCTCGACGCGGAAGGCGAACATCCCTACTCGATCGTGTATCACGAGTACACCCATCTGCTCGTGGGCAAGGCGGCGGAATGGATGCCGCTGTGGATGAACGAGGGTCTGGCCGAGTTCTACCAGAATACGGAAATCCGCGACAAAGAAGCTCTGCTAGACGAACCGAGCAGAGACGACATTATGCTGCTGCGGCAGACCCGGCTGCTTCCGCTGGCGACCCTGTTCACCGTCGACCAAAAATCGCCGTATTACCACGAGGAGAACAAGGGCTCGATTTTCTACGCGGAGTCGTGGGCCCTGACGCATTACATCGAAGTCAAAGACCATCAAGATAAAGGTTCGCGGCTATTACAATATTCGGACCTTCTGATTCAGAAAGTTGACCCAGTTACCGCCGCCACGCGCGCTTTCGGCGATTTGAAGCAATTGCAGTCGGCTCTGGAAACCTATATCCAGCAAGCCAGTTTTAATTATTTCAAGATGGCTGCAATCACGGCCGTCGATGAGTCGGCTTTCCAGGTGGAAGTGATGACGCCCGGACGAGCCGACGCGGTACGCGCCGACTTTCTGGCCTACAACCAAAGAACCGCTGACGCTCACGCGCTGATCGATCACATCCTGCAGGAAGATCCGAAAAACGTTCAGGTGCAGGAGACTCTGGGCTTCATGGAATTTCAGCAGCACCATTTCGACGAAGCGCGCCAGCGCTATGCGCAGGCCGTGCAACTCGATTCCCAGAGTTATCTGGCTCACTACTATTTTGCCGCCATTTCGATGATGGGTCCGGTGGCTCCATCGGACGAGGCGCAGATCGAAAGCAGCCTGCGAGCTTCCATCAAGTTGAATCCGTCGTTTGCGCCTTCCTACGACCGACTTGCTGCCTTTTTGGGATCGCGTCGCCGCAATCTCGAAGACGCGCGGATGATGGGACTAACAGCCGTGTCTCTCGACCCTGGCAACGCCGGTTATCGCATTAACGTCGCCAACGTTCTGCTCGCCATGGGACAGGGAGAGAATGCCATCAAGGTGCTCGACAACGCTGCCAAACTGGCGAAGTCTCCGGAGGAGACTCAGACGATCGAGATGCTCCGAATGGGCGCGACGGAATATGTCGCGGCGCAACAGCGAAACGCAGCTCGACGCCAGGAGATCAGCGAAAAAGAGGCGGATGATGTAGAAACTGACTTGTCGGCGGACGTACCGCATCTGGCCCCTCGAAAACTGTTTGTCCCCAGCGGGCCGCACCGTTTTCTGGTGGGCGTGCTGAACGGGATTCATTGCAATGTCCCTAACCTGGATCTGACCATCACCTCCGGCGCGAAAAAGCTGGCGCTGCATACCGACAATTACTACAAGATTGAATTCAGTGCCCTCGGCTTCCAGCCGAACAGCAATCTCAACCCGTGTCACGACCTGGAAAACCGACCGGCCAAGGTTGAGTATGTAGAATCCTCCGACAAATCTGACGCGCCGCATTTGCTCGCCGTCGAGCTCCACAAGTAGCGGCGCGTTCTCGCCTGCTCTCCGGGACGTTATAATAGAAAGATTCTCTGTCGGCGAAATTGGCTTCTGTGGCGCTGCCGGCGAAAACCTGGCCCGGCTGCGCCTGGCCGGACGGGCGAAGGCGCCCGTCCCCACACGATCAGAAGCTAAGAGCCAAGAGCTTTTTTATGGATTTCAAACTTGTTTCCAGCTACAAGCCGCAGGGTGATCAGGGCCGCGCCATTGAATCGCTGCTGCGTGGCGTTTATGACCGCGAGCAGCATCAGGTTTTGCTGGGCGTCACCGGGTCGGGCAAGACCTTCACCATGGCTAAGGTGATTGAGGCCGCCAACCGGCCAACGCTGGTGATGGCGCATAACAAGACGTTGGCGGCGCAGCTGTATCACGAGTTCAAGAATTTCTTTCCGCACAATGCGGTCGAATATTTCGTTTCGTACTACGACTACTACCAGCCCGAGGCCTACGTCCCGGCGGCCGACCTTTACATTGAAAAGGAAGCGACCATCAATGATGAGCTTGACAAGCTGCGGCTATCGGCCACGCGGTCGTTATTCGAGCGACGCGATGCGTTGATTGTCGCGTCGGTCAGTTGCATCTACGGCCTGGGTTCGCCGGAAGCTTATTACGGCATGATGATGTTTCTGGAAAAAGGCCAGAAGATCAAGCGCGAGGAGATTACGCATCGGCTGGTCGATATTCTTTACGAGCGCACTAACTCGGACTTCCGGCGCGGGACGTTTCGCGTACGCGGCGATGTGATCGAGGTCTTCCCTACTTACGACGACATGGCCTATCGCATCGAGTTGTGGGGCGATGAGGTTTCGTCGCTCACGCAGATCGATCCGCTGTTTGGCACGGTCAAGCAGAAATACATGCGGCTGCCGATTTATCCGAAAACGCATTATGTGATGAAGGAAGAGACGCGGGCGTCGGCGGTGGCGTCGATCAAGCAAGAGCTGGCGTGGTGGGAAGTCGAGTTGGAAAAGCAGGGACGGCTGGTCGAGGCGCAGCGCATTCACCAGCGGACCATGTTTGATCTGGAAATGATCAAGGCTATGGGATTCTGCCACGGCATCGAGAATTATTCGCGGCATTTTACGGGGCGGCTGCCGGGCGAGCCTCCACCGACGCTGTTGGATTATTTTCCGCGCGACTTTCTTATGTTCATCGACGAGTCGCATGGCACCGTGCCGCAGTTGCGCGGTATGTATGCCGGTGATCGCTCACGAAAAGAAACGCTGGTCGAGTACGGCTTCCGCATGCCGTCAGCGCTGGATAATCGTCCGCTGACTTTTGAGGAGTTTGAACATCGCACCAACCAGCTTATCTATGTCTCGGCGACGCCTGGGCCTTATGAGTTGACCAAGTCGGCGGGTGTGGTGGTGGAACAGATCATCCGGCCGACCGGGCTGATTGATCCGCCGGTGGAGGTGCGTCCGGTCAAGGGGCAGATTGACGACCTGTTGCACGAGATTCGCGCGCGGGTGGAACTTGGGCAGCGTGTTCTGGTGACGACTTTGACCAAACGTATGTCGGAAGATCTTGCCGAGTATTACGCCGAAGTTGGTGTGAAATGCCGCTACATGCATTCGGAAATCGAAACCCTGGAGCGGGTCAAGATTCTGCGCGACCTGCGCAAGGGCGAATTCGATGTATTGATCGGCATCAATCTGCTACGCGAGGGGCTGGACCTGCCGGAAGTTTCGCTGGTCGCGATTCTGGATGCGGACAAAGAAGGCTTTCTCCGGTCCACTGGATCGCTGATCCAGACCATCGGCCGCTGCGCCCGGCATTTGAACGGGCGGGCGATTCTTTATGCCGATCGCCAGACCGATTCGATGAAGCGCGCCATCGATGAAACCCAGCGCCGCCGCGCCATTCAGACCGCCTACAACGAAGAAAATGGAATTACGCCGGAATCGATCGTGCGTCCGCTGGACATGACGCTGGCCGGAATCGTGGCCGCCGACTATGCCGACCTGACTGCCGGCGAAGCCGAGGGCATGCCGGAATTCAAGTCGCAGGAAGAAGTAGATACCTACATCGGCAAACTCGAAAGCGATATGCGCGAAGCCGCTAAGAAATTTGAGTTTGAGAAGGCGGCGAAGCTGCGGGACGCGATCAAGGAGTTGAGGACGAAGGAGTTTTTGTTCGCGTAAAGCTTATGAACCGAGGAAACGCTGCGCGACCTCGCTCGACTCTACGGGGCGGACCTTAGCTTCTGGCTCGACTCCGAGCAGGCGTCGAAACTCGTTTTCTAATGCGACCCTTGCTGCCGGAATCGATCCTTCGAATGCTTCGCTGACCTCTTGAATGACCTTAACCTTCTCTTCAAGAACCCTCGCGTTCAATGATTGATGAATGGGTTCGTAGATGTTCGTGCGAATCACACTCTTTCTAATGGTGTCCACGAATTTCTTCATCACCGCACAAATCGACTCCGGTAGGTAGATTCGGCGCTTTTCGAGGAAGAAATAGAACTCGACAAGCCTCTTCATTGTCTCAGAGTAGGCTTGCTGCCTTTCCTGTGTTTCGTTGAACACATCCACGTAGACAAACCGCTGCCCTTGTTGTTCTACGTCCACCATTTGGAAATAGATCTCTGCGATCACTTCGGCGCGTTTCGCGTGAAGGTTAGAGAATCGCACTTGATGCTCCACGGCAAACATCTCAAGCGAGTGTTTCAAACGCTCAATCTCTGCGTCTGCTCCTGCCTTGAGTTGCGTCTCGAAGACCTTTGCGTCCCGTACCAATTTATCGTTGAGAACAGTCCTGATCAGCCAAGCGGCAGCCAATAAGATTCCACTGCCTCCGCCAACGGTGGTGAGTAGGTCTTGCCAGTTGATGGCCATAGGGTTCATCGCATTGTAGTACTCCCGGAAACACCAATGCGATTTTGAAAATGCTACTGTCGGTGTGGCCCATACGCCCCACCAGGCCAAAACCGCTTGCATTCGCATTGATCAAAGACACTAGTATCGTGTTACACTATATTCGTGTCGTCCAAATCACAGCTCCGGAATGTCACCGTGACTTTGGAAGAGGACGTAGCTCAGTGGGCCCGCATCGAGGCGGCACGGCGGGATACTAGCGTTTCCCGGTTGCTGGGGGAACTGCTGAAACAACGCATGACCGCTCAAGACGGCTACGAGCGGGCGATGCGGCGGGCGCTGGGACGCAAGCCTTTTCTTCGGAGCAACGGCCGCTACCTGACGCGCGAGGAAGCGCATGACCGCTCCCGTCTTCGTTGATTCCAACATCTTCCTTTACGCAGTAGACGGCGCCGACCCGCGCAAGCAGCGGGTTGCCAGGGATTGGCGCGCCGAACTGTGGAAGAGCCGGCTGGGACGAGTCAGCTTTCAGGTGCTCAATGAGTTCTATGTCAATGCAGTGCGGCTGAAGCCTGCCGCCAGCGACGAGGCTCGAGCCGAAGTTCGCGATTTGCTAGCGTGGAATCCTGTAGTCGTGGACGCGGCCGTGATTGAGCGCGGGTGGAAGCTGCAAGACCGGTATCGGCTTTCGTACTGGGATGCTCTCATCGTCGCAGCGGCTAAAGCGGCGGCATGCGGATTTCTTCTCACCGAAGACCTACAGAACGGGCAGAAGTTGGACGGAGTGGAAGTGGTGAATCCGTTTCTGCGTGGGACTGCGTCGGTGCTGTGATTTGCCTTCGTCGTGCAGATCTTCTTGTTTTTAGATGCGCTGCCGCGCCTTGGCTCGGCCGTTTATCGTCCGTAGGCTGCGCTGGCTGCCAGGGGTTTGCGGTGGAAGGTATAGCCGTCGAAGGTTTCGGAGCGGAAGTTCAGGTTGGGGGCTTGGAGCTTTTCGGTCTGGCTTAAGAAGAGATATCCGCCGGGTTCGAGATAGAGATGCAGGCGCTCCATGAGCGCGGTGCGCTGGGCGCGCGAGAGGTGAGGCAGCACGTCCATGCAGAAGATGCAGTCGAAGCGGCCGATGTAGACGGGCTTGGTCAGGTTCATGGTATTGAAAGTGACCAGGCTGCGCAGGCGCGGCTTGACCAGGAGGTGCGCGCCGTTGGTCGAGCCATTGGTCGAACTGTTGGTCGTCGAAGCGGTCGTTGCGATGTTGCTTCCGGCGCCGTTCGCCGCCCCGTTTTGAGACGTTTCCGAAGAACCATTCGCTGATCCATTCGAGCTGCCGTTCGGGCTTCCGATTTTTGAGAAGCAGGCGCGAATGGCCGCCGGCGGCAATCCGGTAAGAGCCGACTGCGGATAGAGTCCCCGTTCGGCAACTTCGATCGCCGAGGGCAGCAGATCGCTGCCCACAATGTGAATCGACCAGTCCCTGGTTCCCTGCCCTGAGCCAAGGGCGCTGCTCTCGGCAATTCCGCCGTTCTTGCCAGACGAATTTTTTTCCCGGGCATCTTTCGAGCCGTTCCCGTTATTCGAGCCACTGTTCGAACCATTGTTGGAACTCGAACCATTACCCGAGCCGTTCCCATTTCCGCCGGGCAGCGCTTCGCACAGCGCCATAGCAATCGAATACGTTTCTTCACCACTGGAGCAACCCGCGCTCCAGATGCGCAACGTGCTGGGGCCGTCGTCCACTTTGCGGGCGTAGAGCTGCGGGATCACCTGCCGGGCCAGCGCATTCATGGCTCCAGGATGGCGGAAGAAACCGGTGTTGACGTTGAGCACGCCGTCAAGAAATGCGGGCAGCACGGAAGGATCCCGATCGGAAGCGCGCAACCGGTCGAGCAATGCGGCGGGAGATTCCAGTTCGTGACGCTCCAGATACTCGGCCACATGCGCGGCCAACGCGCTGTTCGGGCAGTCGAGCAGGATTCCCGTCTGGCGCTCGACCAGAAGGCGCAACTCGGAAAGCTCATGTTCGAGAATGGTGACACCCGCCATCAATCTATGCATAGATCCTTCCCCCGGAGGGTGTGCAGACGTTCATTCGCCGAACGGTTCGCTCTACTGTCATGCGATCGGCGCGGTGCGAGGGGAGGAATTTCATGCTAGTTACCAGATGCTCCGGCCGCGTAGGACTTGCCGGCGTCTTGCTCGGCCTGCTGCGCGACCACGTTCATTTCTTTTTCCAAGGAGGAGAAGCGCTGCATGATTTCGTGAATCCGGAGCGTCATATTGCGAATGGTTTCAATCTGAGCGCGAGTCTGGGCGGAGAGGCTGCCCGGCTCGAGCAGCAGCAGATCAGAATTTCCTAATACCGAGGTGAGGGCGTTGTTGAGGTTGTGCCGCATTTCCAGCATATAGCGGCCCAGCATAGCCTGGCGATCGAGCGTGGCGCAGGCGGCCTCCGCAGTTCGAGCGCGGGCTTCAGCGCGCGAACGGTGCACTGCCTCGCTAGCCGCAAGCACCAGGGTTTCCAGCCAATGTTCGCTGGGCCGAAGCAACGCAACGCGAGGCCAGCGCTCATGCACCAGCTGCCCGGTCGCGGAATCGTGGCAGACGCAGAAAACCGGCCGCCCCGTCGAATGCAAAGGCTCGAGAACCACCGAAAGCAGATCGCGGCGCAACTCCCCGACAATGGCCACGTCGAACACGTCGACGGCAAAGCGCGGCCACAAGTCTCCACTCAACAGCGTGAACGTGGGGACGTTGCGCTCCATCTGCCAGCGCGCCGTGACGCGGCGGGTGAAATCGACTTCATCGGAGATGATCAGTACGGTCGGTGCCTGCACTTCGAAACGTCCTTTGCACTGCAAGTCTGTTTCTGTCCACCCGATTCGCCGGGTCACGCCCGGAACCGGCCTCGATGAATCGTTCATTTGTTCGGCGGTGTTGTATCCGGATCCCAGCCAGCCTCACCGGAGACTTCAAATTCAGCCTCCTCTGCGGCGGGCTTGGCCTTGGGCTTCGCCGCCGGAGCGGGCGCAGCAGTTTTGGCCGGGAGCTTCGAAGCACCTGCTGCTGCCGCAGACGCAGCCGGTTTTGCGGCGGCGGCTGGCGGTTTGACTGCGGCCGCCGGTTTCGGAGCGGGCGTCGAAGCCGCGGGTGTCGGCTTCACGGCAGGTGCAGCCTTTGCGGCTGATGCACCTTTAGCCTCCGTTTCAGGAGCTGTGCCGCGGCCCAGCGCGTACTCGACCGAGGCGCGCAGATCGACCAGCATGCGCAAGGGCGAGCCCGACGAGTATTCGGCCTGAAACATAACCTTCCACGACTGGCAGATCACGCGCAGCCGGACAATCGGTTCTTGCGCGGAAAACTGGGCGCGCCGGCAGTCGATGGTCTTAACGCCTTTTTCCTCAAGCTCAGTCAGACCGTCGAGAATCCCGTTCAGATCACCTAGCATGAGGCGAAAAAAAGATCGCCGCATGAGGTATCCAAAGCGGGTAAAGGCGACCAGGGCGACCGGCAGATAGAACAAGTCTCCAGCCAACCCCTTGGCCTTGCGCCCGTGTTCGAGGATGCCGCCATGCAGAAGCTCGTCGAGAGACTTGCAGCGCCGCGAAGACTCGAGCACGCGGTCGAGCGCGTTCAACCATACCGGAGGCTTTAATTCCACAGCGCCCAAAACCTGCTTCAGCGCCTCGGCCACATAGGCGAGATCCACTTGAGCATCAGTAAGGCCAGAGGGGGCGAGCTGGCTGAAATATTGCACCAGCAGAAAATCAACTTTGTCGCGAATGACGTCGGTCTTGACGGGTTTCGCCAGGAAATGCTCGAGCAGGCTCTCGATGCCTTCTTCGTTGATCAGCGAACTGGTTTGCAGGAATTGGCGGAGCTGATGCACCTGGACGAGGTCGTCCATTTTCTCGAGCCAGTGGTTGGCCTGCTCGACGATTTCTTTCTCGGGTGTGTCGAGTCCGGCTTCGAGTTCGGCGCACGGTTTTATGTCGATGGCAAACTCGCGCGCCAGTTCAAAATAAATTGGGTATAACCGCCGGGCGGTGGCCCATTGGGTAGGTAGATCCTGTACGGGTGTTGTAGGAGTCATGATTTCACGATCCAGTTGGGCACTTCGCCACGAAAACGGGCCGCCACCACGGTTTTGCCGGGGTGACACTGCACTGCGACCACCGCGACGATGACGTCGAGCGAACCGTCGGAGTTGCGCAGGCGCAGCTCGTCGCCAAACTCCAGCGGCGTGGCGCATTCAAAAAGAACTTCGCGGGGAGTGCCGAATTCGAGCACGATACTTTCGGTAAAAGGAGCCGAGGCGGGGTCGCTACCCGGGGTAAGGCGGGCGAGTTGAACGGGCATGCGGACGGGCGACGCTTCAGGGAAAAAACGGGCAAGCCCCGCCACGGTGCTGGCGTTCTGCGCGGCACGCGCCGTTGCTGTGGCTGGATGCGCCAAGCGATCAGACTCCCCTTAACCCAGACTCGTTCGACCCAGACTCGTTTTAACCCAGACTCTTTCGTCCCGAGCTTGTTCTGCCGATTGAAAATGCGGTTGGGCTCCCCTCTTCCCGGTTAGGAAGAGCTGTGGGGAGCCATATTCCGCGGTTCAGAAAAGGAGGAGCAACAGAGCAGCCATCTGTGCGAACGGAAGGACTAGCACCGAGGTGAGTGCATTTTCAGCGGGTTAGCGACGGTTTTGAGAGTAGCAAATGAGCGCAGCGAGCCCCCGCGTCTCAGGATGATACGGCTGTCTCACATTCAAAACCTTTCACTCAGCATCACGCAAGAGCTCGAACCAGGCTGACTCGTCAATACGGATCCGCATTCCCCGAACGGTCTGGATCACTTCCGACTTGCCGACGGCCCCGGAAGTTTTCGATTGGTTGACTCATTTGAAGGCAAGGGGCGCTCGAACCGGCTGTGCTAAGATCGGGCCGCAAGAAATGAGCTCTGAACCGAACGCGTTGGCGAATCAGATGATGACCAAGCGTGCGGGCTTCCGGGGTCAGTACTTTTACTTCTTCATGTCGCTGCTGATCGCCGCGACTGTGGTGTACGGCTTCAGCCACACCATCGACCATAACCTCCTACATGCCTCGCCACTGCCGCCCTTTGTTCTGTACATCCATGCCATTGTGTTCCCCGCATGGGTTGTCTTCTTCATTGTGCAATCCGCGCTGATCCGGTCCCACAACGTCGGCTTGCATCGCAGGCTCGGCTGGTTTGGTGTCGGGCTCGGCGTCGCTATTGTGATCCTTGGCGCTTGGACCTCTGTCAGCATGGTTAAGTTCTCAATCCAGCAAAATGACCCATTCAACTCAACGGCTTTCACCATTGTCCAGGTGCTGGACCTTGCCAGCTTTGCCGTGCCCTTTGGGCTGGCTATCTACTGGCGCAAGAAGCCCGAGTTCCATCGGCGCCTGATGCTGATCGCCTCCTGTGCGCTGCTTGACGCAGCTTTTGGCCGCTTTCCCGCACTGCCACTTGTCTTCTCGCCCGCCGGCGTGGACGCGCTGATTTGTCTCGGCGTTATCCGCGACCTCATCGTCGAGCGCCGGGTTCACAAGGTTTACCTCTACGCGCTCCCCATCCTAGTCGCTTGCCAAATCGCCGCCATGGAGACATTCATTCACGCATCGCCGTGGTGGATGAATGTGGCCAACCGTGTCGTTCGCTAGGCTGCTGAACTTAAGCTGCAAGGGTCATTGCTGTGCAGAGAGGAAACGGATGATCTCGCGCATCACGCGGTCTGCTTGATCGGTCTGGAAAAGAAATTGAGCGTGCGCCGAACCGTCGAGAATGATCAAGTCCTTTGGCTGAGGAGCTTTCTCGTATTGCTGGCGAATGCCGGGGAGGCGGGGGCCATCCTCGCTGGCGTCGTCGCGGGCTACGATGAACAAGGACGGGCACTTGAGCTTGTCTGCCGATCGGCTCGGCGCGGAGCCGAGAAATACCACGCGATCGATCTCTCCAGGCTTTGAGGCGATCGACGCGTCGCCAGCAGCCCATCCTCCCATGCTGGCCCCGACTACCGACACGGTTTTCGCGCCCGACTTTCGCAGGTAGCGGACGGCGGCCAGCACATCCTGGTAGAGCGGCGCGGCCATGGGATCGGAGTCGCCCGGGCCTCGCGATTTACCGTAGCCGCGAAGGTCGAGCGCCAAAACTCGAAACTTTAACTCCGCCAGCGCGTGAGCTTGTTTCTGCCAGCTTTCCTTATTGAACTGGCCGCCGTGGACCAGCACAACTGCTCGGTCGCCTTCGCCATAAGTATCAGCGTAAACAATGCCGCCGTCTTCGGTTGGAAACGACACGGTCGTTTGCGCGGCGGCGTGCCCAGCAAGCAATAATGCCAGGATGATGGGAGCGAGCTTGGACATTCTGAAAAATGTACCACTCTGTGATGTCGAGTCAATGCTTACTGCAGCGTGTGACTGGACGAGCCTGACCCGGAACCGCCGCCGCTGATGTTGTAGCGCTTCAGCTTGCGGTAGAGCGTGGCGCGGCTGATGCCGAGCATGCGGCCGGCAAGGGCCTTGTCGCCGTTTACCTGTTCGAAGACGCGTTGGATGGTGGCGCGTTCGATGTCTTCGAGGTCGGTGGTGGAGATGGGAATCCGCGGCGATTCGGCTGCGGCCTGCGCCGCGGCGAGATCAGGATCGAGCACGGGGAGACGATTCACGGGCAGGGCCGCCGGACTTATTCCTGCCGTGGCTCCGATTCCGGCCGATCCCGCCGCAGCTCCTGAGGCGATCGCCGGAGGTAAGTCGCCGAGGTCGATGATTTGTCCATTGCCCAGCGCGACGGCGCGCTCTACACAGTTTTCCAGCTCGCGGACATTGCCCGGCCACTCGTATTGCATCATGGCCTTCATGGCGGCGCTGGTTACGTGCAACTCCGAGCCAGGGGCGTAGCGTTCCAGGAACCAGTGCACCAGCATGGGCGTGTCGCTGCGGCGCTCGCGCAATGCGGGAACATAAAGCGTGACCACGTTTAGCCGGAAATAAAGATCTTTGCGGAAGGTTCCGTTCTTATACGCGGCTTCGAGATCGCGGTTGGTGGCCGCGATAACGCGCACATCGACCTTCAGGCGCTGGTTACTGCCCACCGGACGCACTTCTTTTTCCTGCAACACGCGCAGCAGTTTGGCCTGCAATTCGAGCGGCAGTTCGCCGACTTCGTCGAGAAAAATTGTTCCGCCGTCGGCCGCCTGAAACAATCCCTGCTTCGATTTCAACGCGCCGGTGAAAGCGCCCTTTTCGTAGCCAAAGAGTTCGCTTTCAATCAGCGTCGGAACGAGCGATCCGCAGTCGACTGCGACGAAAGGCCGGCTGGCGAAAGCGCCGCGGAAGTGCATGGCGCGGGCTACGAGCTCTTTTCCGGTTCCGCTTTCGCCGTAGATAAGGACCGCGGTTCGCGTGTCTTTCAGGCGCGCGACCAAACTCACAACCTCCTTCAGCTTGGGGGACGAGCCGATGATTCCGTGGGTCGCGGGTTCGTTCTCCATCCGCAGAAATTCGTTGTCCCAAACCAGTTTGCTCTTATCTGCCATGCGTCGCAGGAACTGCCGCAGTTCTTCCAGCGGCGAAAACGGCTTGGTGATGTAGTCGTAGGCTCCAAGCTTCATGGCCTGAACAGCTGTCTCAATCGACCCGTGCCCGGTCATCAGGGCAACTTCGGTGCGGGGAAGAAGTTTCTTTACTTTCTCCAAGAACTCCAGCCCCGACATGCGCGGCATGACCATGTCGCTCAGGACCATATCCACGGATTGTTCTTCGAGCAAGGCCAGCGCAGATTCACCGCTTTCAGCTTCCAGGCAGATGTAGCCCAGCGCCTCGCCCACGGTAACACAGAGTTTGCGGATACTCTGCTCGTCGTCGACGACCAGCAGGCGAATACGACGATGTTCGTTACGGCGCTCGTTATTCACTCGGCCTTCCCAAACGTCTTCGAGACGATGTCGATAAACGGCTGCACGCGGAACGGCTTCTCCACGCAGGGAGCTCCAGTTTCTCGCAAGGTGGCGACAGTTTCTTCGTTGGCGATGTCGCCGGTAATAAAAATGATGCGCGAAGTCAGATCAGGCCGGTGCTGCGCAATCCAGGCATGAACCTGGCCGCCGTCGACGCCGCCGGGTGTGCGCATGTCTGACACTATGCCCAGGAAGCTGCCGTTCTCGAGCAGGCGCAAAGCGTCGACGCCCGACTCGCAACAGACGACCGGATATCCGCTGCGCTCGAGAGCGGCTTGAACATAGGCCATGACGGCCGGCTCATCCTCGATGAGCAGCACAGGCAGGGGCTGAGGTTTCAGGGCAGGTAGGCTCATGGTTGTATCACTCCTGCGGCCACACCCTTGGACGCGGAGTGGGGCGCGGCGGGCAGGCGGACAATGAACGTGGCGCCCGGCCGGTCAGTATTATTGTGGCAAAGAATTTCTCCCCCGTGCTCTTTCAGAATGCCGTAGCAGATGCTGAGGCCGAGTCCGGTGCCTTTGCCCACTTCTTTCGTCGTAAAGAACGGGTCAAAAATTTTGTCGGGATGAGAAACGCCGTTGCCGTTGTCGCGGAACGAGACTTCGACGGAGTCGCCGGCCTTAGTCGACATGATCTCGATGCGCGCGGGGCGGTCGACTTCGTGCACGGCATCATAAGCATTGTTCAGAATGTTAAGAAAAACCTGCTGCAACTGGTGGGCATCGCCCATCACCTCGGGCAGTTCCTGATCGAGAAGTTCCACGATGTCGATGCCGTGGTTGGTGAAGTCGTAGGAACGCAGTTGGATGGTCCGTTGCAGGATTGTATTCAACTGCACGGCGCTGCGCTGCGGCGGCATCTGCCGGGCGAAGCTGAGCAGGTTCTGCACGATCTGCTTGGTCCGCTGCGCTTCCTGCAGAATCACGCGGAGATCTTTGCGCGCGGTTTCCGGCAGGTCCTCGCTCTCCATGAGCAAGTCGGCGAAGCCGAGAATCGCGGTGAGCGGGTTATTGACTTCGTGCGCCACGCCCGATACCAGTTGGCCGACCGCGGCCATTTTTTCGGCGTGCACCAGCTTGTCGCGCAGCACGGCAGAGTCGGTAATGTCGGTCAGCACCACCACGATGCTGGTGACGGTGCCCTGCTCGTCGCGCATGGGGCTGAGATTGGCCGAAAACTTTCCCGCGGGGCTGTTGCCGCGCACGATTTCCAATTCCAGATTGTCGACTTGCTGGCTGTCGAGCGTGCTGCGCAGGGCATCCGCCAACGGGCAAACGTAAGCCGATGCGGCCAGTTCCAGCAGCGGACGGCCCAGCAGTTCCCCTTGTTCGAATCCGGCGTCATACCAGCGGTGGTTTGCATAACTGATCAGGCCCGCGGTATCGGCCACCAGAATCAGGTTCTGGGTGTGATTGAGAATCTTGCCGGAGAAATCGCGCTCGCGGTGCAGTTCCGACTGATAGGTACGGAGGCCGGTGACATCGAGCATCAATCCGCGAATCTGCAGGATGCGGCCAAGACCGTCGTACAACGCGAAGGCGTTGATGAGCACGTGAATCGGCGAGCCGTCCTTGCGGCGCAGCGTGGTTTCGTAGTTGCGCAGGTGGCCCTGCTCTTTGATCATTTCCAAGTGACGCTCTTGCTGCCCAGGGGAAAGATAAAGTTGCGTGGGAATATCGATCTGCAGCAATTCTTCACGGCTGTCGTAGCCCAGCATCCGCACCATGGCGTCGTTGACTTCAATGAAGCGGCCGCCCGGTGTGCTGAAGAACAGGCCTTCCTGAATGTTGTCGAAAAGTTCGCGGTAGCGGCGCTCGGCCTCGCGCCGGTCGGAAATATCTTTCAACACGTGGATGGTCTGTGGGCCCTCCCCCGCCCCGCCAGGCACGCGCGAAGTGGAAACCAGATAGGTTCGATCGAATACCGGGTGGGCGAATTCGTCAGAGTCCTCGGCCATGGAACGGCAGAATGGGCATGAGTAGGACGCCGTGTCGCTGGTCAAGGCCATCAGGGCCCGCATGTTCACACCGATCAACTCTGCCGGAGGGACACCGATCATCGCGGCCAGCGAACGATTCACGCGCAGCACTTTGTCGGCCTCATCATGTACCACGATGAAGTCGGTGATGGCGTCGAAGATCTCCATCCAATGCCGGTTGGCCTGCTCGATGCGGGTGAACAGCCGCGCGTTCTCGAGCGCCATCGCGGCATGAGCGGCCATGGTCTCAAGAAAGACTCGATCTTCCTCGCCGAGCGCAGAAGATCGCCCGGAAAGGCAGAGCAATCCGGCCAATTCCCCGTTCGCGCCGGCGAGCCGCACCAGCGTGCATTCAGCCCAGTGCAAACGGGAAGCAGCCTCCTCGCCCAATATCTGCTCCGCGGACGCCGAGACCACGGTCTCGGCGTGGAGCGCCGCGAACTCGGCCAGAGCCGCGCCCAGCGCGCGATCCAGTCCGCGCTCCAGGCCGTGATCTAAGGTCGTGTCGGGATGAAGCTTCCCCGGCGGGGCCTCCGCAGACGCGAAATGATTTTCTTCCGACGGTAAAGTCTTGAATGCAGTATCTGCCCCAGAAGGAAGTGCGACAGAGCTTTCGGCAGGAGCTTCGGGTCCGGTGTGCAGCGCCGCCACCTGCCACCGGCCCTCCTGCAGCAAGGCGAGCAGACCCGCGCGGGCGCCGGTTGATTCCGCAGTCCGGGTCACAAAGCGCCGTGCGAACTCGGGCAAACGCAGGGTGCCATCGATTTCGCGAGCCAGTTCGATCAAGGCTTCGGCGCGGCGCCGGTGCTGCTCCGAAAGATGGAGATTGCGCGCCGATTCCAGCACGACTGCGGCATGATTCGACAGCGCCCGCGCGCGACGAATGTCCTCCTCCGAAATGCCGATGCCGTCCACACGATCGATCACGCCGAACATCCCCAGAACCACCCCGCTCGCGCCCAGCAGCGGTACGGCAAGAAGTTGTTGCACTTTGTACTTCGTGACAATCTCGAGGTTGATTCCAGGAGTGCGGCTGGCCTCGTTGGTCCAGAAAACTTCTTTGGCGCGTAGGGCACGAGTCGCGATCCCCTCAGGGAACAGCGTATCGGCTCGTCGCGGTTCTCCTTTTTCGACGGCGTAGCGGACCCGGAACTCGCCGCCCTCTTCGAGCGCGATGAAGCAACGCCCGAAGCCAAGGAAGTCGGCAGCGCGCACGACGAAAGCCTGGAGAACGTGTTCGAGATTGCTGCTGGAATTCAGTTCCGAGGAAATTTCGAGCAACTGGTGCAGCTCGTGGGCCTGGGCATGAGCGGTCGCGTGGAGTTCCGCATGGGCCACGGCCACGGCTCCGAACCCGGCAATACCCGCCACCAGGGCTTTCTCTTCGGAGGTAAACATGCTGTCCTGGCGCGGGTAGAGCAGGATCGCACCCTGGGTGCGCGAGGTGCGGAAAGGCGCAGCAATCAGCATTCCAGGAGAAACCAGTTGACCGAGCGAATGCACATCGGCGCCGATCGAGAGCGTGATGGGCTCTCCAGCGGCCACCGCTCGCTGCGCCAAATCGGCGGCGAAACGCAGGGTTTGCCGGTCGTGCCGGGCCCGGGCGGCATCGGCCAGTTGCGGAGTCTCGGCCGAGACCGCCTTCAATTCAAACGGCCCCTCGCGGCGCAGCAGGACACAAACCAGCCGGGTACGCAGCAACAGGCGCAGGCGGTCGGCCAATGCTTCGATGACCGCTGAGACATCCGGCGTTCCATGCAAAGTGTGGGCGACGTCAGCCAAAATTTCTGCGCGGCGCTGTTCTTCTCGGGAGGCCTCGCTCAGTCGCGACGCTTCCAGCAGGCTGCCCAGATGCCCAGCCAGAGTCGCGGCCTTCGCGGCGCGATCTTCGGTAAAGAAATCGTCGTCGGAGTCGTGCAGAAATGCGATCGCACCAATCACTTCGTTAAAAACCATCAAGGGCGTCGCTAACACCGAGCGCGCTTCAAATTCCGGTGCGGCCGGGAAGGCCGCGGAATGCAGATGATTGGCATAGATGCTCCGGCGCAGTTGCACGGCCTCACCCGTCACGCCGCTCTGGTCGGGGAGCATTCGGATTCCGGCGAAACGCTCAGCCAGTTTGCCTTCGGCTTGTTCCCCCACCAGTTCGCCCGCGAGGTTTCGCCAGAAATACACGCCGGAGACGTGGAAGAAATTGCGCGTGGTCCGGCAGAACAAATGAATCAAGGAAGGGGCGTCGGAGAAATTGACGGCGTCCGCGGCGAGGCGATGCAGAAGGGACTGGAAGTCCTCATCGGAAGCGCGCGTGAGACTACGCTCCGCAGCCATGATGGGAAGACCACCAGAGACGTTCGGGCCCGCACCAGCAATTGGGGAATAGTGATCGTGATTCACAAGTGCTTGAATCTATTGGGAAAGTACCTGTCATCTCAATTTGAGTCAAGAAAAATGGGAAGGAGGTGCCCGAGTGTGAAATCCCGAGACGGGAGTGAGATTCCGTCTCAGCCTGAGAAAAGCGCCCCTGTTCGTCCGGAATGAGACAGTTCTCATGCGCAGGGGGCTTCCGATGTGCATTTCGAGACAGCCTAACAAGCTCGTTTACTTATAGATACAGCCCATTACTTTCGTTTTTTCAAGAAGGTACAGGTGGCCCAGCCGTTGCACGGCCAAGTTGAACAGCTTCTTGTAAGCGAGGAGGAATTGTGTCTCGAAGAACTGCAATCGTCCTGCTGTCGATATTAACCTTGGCAGCAACTCTGGGCGCGATTCGGGTGGGAGCGCAGCAGGCTCAGAACGATGAGATCGTTCGCCGGGCCAAGAACAGGGTACAGCCCGCTTATCCCGATCTGGCAAGGAAGATGAACATTGCGGGAACGGTGAAGATCGAAGTCGTGGTCGCGCCCAACGGCAGTGTGAAAGACGCCCGCATCGTGGGCGGGCATCCGGTTCTGGCCACCGCGGCGCTGGATGCGGCCAAGAAATGGCGCTTTGAACCCGCCTCTGCAGAGGCCACCGGAATAATCGACTTTAAGTTTGAGCCGCGGTAGTTAAGACCTCCGCGGAGGAGACGGACATGACGATCGGGAAAAAGCTTTACACGAATTTCGGCATCATCCTCGCCATGGTGTTGGTGTTGTTCCTGGTGAACTTCTCGGCGGTGCAGCGTGAGCACGCCGCCAAAGCCGCAGCCGCGGCCTCCAAGGATCTGGCCGACGCCACCAATGCCGTCCGCTCCCAGATGATGCAGAACCGTCTCTACCTGAGCAACTACCTGTTGAGCGGCGACACCCGTGAAGTCGACCGCATGAACGAAGGTCTGCGCGCCCTCAATGACAAGCTGGAACAGGGCAAGACTCTGGCCAACTCCGATCAGGTCAAGAACGCCCTAACCAAAGTCCAGCAACTGGAACAGGCCTGGGGTAAAGAGTTCGCGCAGCCCTTGATCGATAAACGCAAAGATGTCGACTCCGGCAACGCCACCGTGGCCGAACTGCAAATCTACTATCTCCAGAAAGACGCTTCTTCCTGGGTCAAGAATTCGACCGACTCACTCGACGTGGCCAAAAGCGAGAACGACAAACTCGTCGACGATCGCCGCGCCTCCGATGACGTGGCGGCCCGCTGGACGGTCATCATATCGGCGTTCGGAACCCTGGTGGCCCTGTGTCTGGGCGGCGCGATTGCCTACAGGACGGCCAAGTCGATTACCCAGCCGCTCGCCAACCTGATGAGCGTGGCCAATGGCATCGGCAACACCGGCGACCTGGAACACAACATTGAACTGAACCGCGACGACGAGATCGGCGAACTGGCCCGCACGTTCCACAAAATGGTGACCTACTTGAAGGAAATGGCGGGCATATCGGAATCGATCGCAGGGGGCGACCTGGCGGTCGAAGTAAAGCCCCGGTCGTCCCATGACACCCTGGGCAACGCCTTCTCCCGCATGATCGAAGGTTTAGCGGGCCTGGTACGCAGCGTGCGCGACGCCTCTTCGCAGGTCGCGAGCGCCTCGAACCAGGTGGCCAGCGCTTCTGACGACGCAGCCAAGATCGGATTGCAGGCGTCTTCCGCCATCGACGAAGTCACCTCGACGATGCACGAGATGAGCGTCAACGTACAGAATATGGTGAAGTCGACGCAGGTGCAGGCTTCGAGCGTGAGCGAAACCTCTGCTTCCATTGACCAGATGGTGGCCTCGATTCAGCGCGTGGCCGACACCGCCAAGGTGCTGCTCGACATCTCCAACCGCTCGCGCGAGGAAGTCCACAATGGCATCGGCACCATGGAAAAGGCCACTGACGGCCTGAACCGCATCAATACGACCATCAACTCTTCCGGCGAAATCATTGGCGCCCTCGGCCAGCGCGCCGACGATATTGGCAAGATCATTGAAGTCATCGACGATCTGGCCGAGCAGACCAACCTGCTGGCCCTGAACGCGGCCATTGAAGCGGCCCGCGCCGGCGAGCATGGCCTGGGATTCGCCGTTGTAGCCGACGAAGTGCGCAAGCTGGCCGAAAAATCGGCGCAGTCGACCAAGGAAATCTCGGAACTGATTCAGAGCATTCAGAAGGAAGCCCGCAAGGCGGTCGAGAACATGGACCGCTCCACCACTATCGTGAACGAAGGCCTCGAACTGGGCGGCGAGCTGAACGCGGCGCTGCGCAAGATTTCAAACGTGGTCACCGAGGTCTACAAGTTCGCCCAGGAAATCGGCGCGGCCACCAACGAGCAGTCGCACGGCTCGTCGCAGATTGCTCGCGCTACTACGCGGCTGAACGAAATTACGCACGAAATCAACTCGGCGGTCGAAGAACAGGCTTCCGGGGCGCAGGCCGTGGTCAAGGCCATGGAGCGGATGCGCGAACTGGTGCAGCAATCGACCTCGGGGTCGACCGAACTGGCGGCGTCGTCGGAACAGATGTCGAAGATGTCGCGCGGCCTGCAGGAGTTCATCGACCGCTTCTCGCTGGCCGAGGCGTCGCGCGGGCAGGCCGGCAGTGGAGATTTCGGCCGCGGCAACGCGCGCCGGGCCGCCGCGGGAGCGCAGTACTGAGCGACCTGAGCGTCGCCGTTTCGAGGAGCCTGCAGCAGAGGCTGAACATATGAGCCGTGAACTCCATATCGTCGGATTCCAGGTGGGCCGCGAGACTTATGGCGTGCCCATCACTTCCCTGCACGAAATCGTGCGCGTACCGGAAATCACTGCCGTGCCCGACGCGCCCGACTACCTCGAAGGCGTGATCAATCTCCGAGGCAAGATCGTTTCCGTCATGGACCTGCGCAAACGTTTCGGAGAGAAGCAGGCCACACTGCGCAAGCAGAACCGCATTCTGGTGGTCGAGCACGCGGGCCGGCTGGCGGGACTGATTGTGGATTCGGCTTCCGAAGTACTGAAGATTCCAGCCGATGCCGTGGAAGCTCCACCGGCCGTATTTCAGGAAGGTGGACTGAACTGCGTTACCGGGCTCGGCAAGGTGGCAGGGCGGCTGGTGGTGCTGCTCGATATGAGCAAACTGCTGGCCCCTGGCAGCCTGCAGGTGAGCAGTGAGTCCGGGGAAAAGAAGACAGACAAGAAGACGGCAGCCGAGGCGCGGGGCGCGGCGGCAAGGTAAAAGAATCAGGGCCCATCATCGAATTTCGACTTTGAGTTTCAGGCGGGAACGAGAAAACGCATGAGTACATCCGGAGCGGCACCAGCTCCCATATTGACGGAAGCGGAATTGAAGCTATTGCAGGCTCTCGTCTATCAGGAGTGCGGCATGCACTTCGACGAGCGGCGCACGCACTTTCTCCAGGACCGGCTGCTGCGCCGGCTGAAGGAATGCCGCGTCGACTCCTTCTACTCGTATTACCGCCTGCTCATCAGCGCGCAGGGCAAGGACGAACTGGCCAAGCTGCTGGAGAACCTGACGGTCAACGAGACCAGCTTTTTCCGCCACAAGGCGCAGCTGGATTTATTTCAGAAGACTGTTCTGGAAGAGCTGTTCAAGCACAAGAGCTCGCGTCGCGAATATTCGATCCGCATTTGGAGCGCCGGCTGCTCGACCGGGCAGGAAGCTTACACCCTGGCCATGCTGGTCACCGACGCGCTGGCCTACTACTACCTGCGCAATCCCCTGCCCATGGATCTGCCGTTGCCGAAGCCGCTGGTGCCGCCGCCGTGGCGGGTGGAAATTCTGGCTTCCGACATCGCCTATTCCGTGCTGCGGCACGGGCAGGAAGGCACCTACAGCGAGAACCAGATGTCGATGGTCGATTACGGCTATCGCCTGCGCTACTTCGACAAGGTGGGTGAGCGCTATGCCATCAAGAAGCCGCTGAAAGAAATGGTGCACTTCGACTTTCACAATCTAAAGACAGAATATCTGCCGCAGCGCAACGATGTTATTTTCTGCCGCAACGTAATGATGTACTTCGATGAGGCCGAGCAGAAGCGGCTGATCGAAAAGTTCTACCGCTGCTTGAATGCCGGCGGCTATCTGTTTGTGGGACATGCGGAAAGCCTTCTTGGACTGACCAAGAAGTTCCAGATGCTCCACAAAGATAGCGGCACGGCCTACCAGCGGCTTGAGGTGAGAGAGTAAGCGATGACCGATCATCCCCCAGATGAGCGCGGCCTGGAACTCCGAGAGCTTTTTTTCGAAACCTCGCAGGAACTGCTGCAGGCGCTCAATGATGAAGCATTGAAGCTGGAGAAAAAACCGGGCGACGAAGAAATCGTCCGCGTCATCCGGCGGACTGTGCATACCCTGAAAGGCGACTCGGCGGCCTGCGGCATGCGCGAGTTGAGCGAACTGGCGCACCAGTTCGAGGATGCGCTGTCGCTCGAAGGCACGGCCACGCAAGCCGCGGTAGCGGAGATCGCGTTTGCCGCGGCCGACGTTTTTACCGAGATGATTGGCGCTTACCGCAGCGGCGGCAAGCTGCCGTCCACGAAAAACTTGAGCCAGCGCATCAGCCAACTGACGGCTCCGGCCCCGGCTGCGGCAAAGAGCGTGCCCACTGGCTTCGCCAGTCCGAAGTCTACCGACTCCAAGACCACAAGCTCGAAGTCCGCACGCGCGAAGACTGCAGGCGCGAAGTCTGCCAGTTCGAAATCCTCAGGCAGGAAGGCGGCACGTAAGGCTTCCACTGGCAAGAAATCCGCCGTCAAAGCATCGACCGGCAGAAAGTCTGCTGGCAAAACGGCCGCGGCCAAGCGGAGCGCCACGAAGGCGACCAAGGGCAAGAAGGTTGCGACTCGGGCGGCCTCTACTCGGACCGTCTCTGCTCGTACGATTTCAGCTCGGGCGATCTCTGCGGATACGACCGCTGACACGCCGACCGAAGATAAACCTGCCACCGCCAAAAGCACGGGCGCGCGCACTGCCACGGTTGGGGCGCTCTGGACCGAATACGAAAAGCTGGCCATGCACAAAGCCCAGGGCGCTGGCTTGGCGGTCTATCACGTGGTGGTAAAGATCGATCCGCACTGCGCCATGCCCATTGCCGGACGCCAGCTGATTCAGAACGCGCTGGGCGCGGTGGGACAGGTGATCGCGGTGCATCCCGACGCGAAGTCGCCGGCAGCGTCAAAGCAGGTCGAGTTTGTGCTGGCCAGCGCGCAGACGGTTGCGCAGATTTCGGCTAAGGGAAAGATTCCGACCATTGCCGAAGAAGTTACGGTCGAGCAGATTCTGGCTCCCAGCCTCGAGCCGCAGAACGAGGCAGACGATCCATTGCTTGCGCCCGAGGCGGCCTCCGAGGAAACTCTGTCACCATCCGCGGCGGGCACGTCAGATGTTTCCCCTGCCGCCGCCCAATCATCGGCGATTCCCGCAGTGCAAGAGAACCTGCTGCGCGTGGAAGCCAGCCGCATCGACAACGTTCTTAATCTTGTTGGTGAATTGATTATCGGCAAGTCGATGCTGCAGCAGGCGTTAAGCGAGTTCTCCAAGCGCTATCCGAAAGAACTGCTGCGCGGCAAGTTTTCCGACGCTATGGCATTCCAGGCGCGGGTGCTGAACGATCTGCAGCGCTCGGTCATGAAAATTCGCATGGTGCCGGTCGATCAGCTGTTCCGCCGCTTCCCGCGCATGGTACGCGATGTGTCGCGGCAATGCGGACGCGAAGTGGAACTCGATGTCAGCGGACAGGACACCGATCTGGATAAAGGGATCCTCGACGCCATTGCCGAGCCCCTGACCCATCTGGTGCGCAACGCGGTGAGCCACGGCATTGAACCGCCGGAAGAGCGCCGCAAGGCGGGCAAGGCTCCGCGCGGGCGGATCCGGCTGAATGCTTATCACCATGGCAACCAAGTTGTCGTCGAAGTGATCGACGACGGCCGCGGCATCGATGCTCACAAGATTCGCGCCAAGGCTATCGAGTTGGGAATGATGACCGCCGAAGAAGCGCCGCGGCTCAGTGAGGCGGAAACTCTGGAATACATTTTCCGCCCCGGCTTCTCGACGGCCGAGCAGGTCACCGAAGTTTCCGGGCGGGGCGTGGGTATGGACGTGGTGCAGAGTGTGTTGCATCGCCTGAAGGCCACCATAAGTGTAGAGACTCGTCCCGGACAGGGCACAACCTTCCGGCTCAAGTTGCCGTTGACGCTGGCCATCATCAAGGCGCTGCTGTTCTGGGTTGAACAGCGTCTCTATGCCATTCCGCTGAACGCGGTGCTGGAGATTGCGCGGACCTTTGAAACCGAGGTGCATCAGGTCGACAACTACGAGGTGCTGCAGTTGCGCAACCAGGTCTTGCCCCTGCTGCGGCTGGGCCGGCCGGTGGGGGAGGATCGAAGATCCAAGCTCTTCGTGCTCGTGATTACGGTTGGCGAAAGGAAGTACGGCTTGATTGTCGATGCGCTCGAAGGCGAAGAAGAATTAGTGATTAAAGCGCTGGACGACCACACATTCCAGACCGATCTGGTTTCCGGCGCCTCCATTCTGGGCGACGGGCGCGTGGTGCTGATCCTGAACCTGCCGGCTGTGGTCGATCATGTGGCCCGCGCGCGACCTGAAGAACTAGGACAGTGCAATGCGGGATTGTTGTTGTCGCATACTGACCGCGCGCGGCTGGCCATCTCCCAGATTGCGACCCCGGCCGCTGGGGGTCAAGCATGAGGAAAGCTCCGATACGCGTGCTGGTGGTCGACGATTCGGCGCTGATGCGCAAGCTGATTCCGCAGATGCTGGCGGGGGATGAATCCATCGACGTGGTGGGAACCGCGATGGACGGCAACTTCTGCCTGAAAAAGATTGAAGAACTCAAGCCCAACGTAGTCACGCTTGACCTCGAAATGCCGGGCATGAACGGCATCGACACGCTAAAAGAGATCATGCGGCGGCAGCCGGTGCCGGTGATCGTGTTCAGCTCGCACTCGACCGAAGGCGCGTCGGTCACGATGAAGGCGCTGGGGCTGGGAGCGTTCGACTTTGTGACCAAGCCGAAAGACGCCACGGCCCACATGGCCGAGACGGCGCGCGAATTGATTGCCAAGGTGAAGGCGGCGGCCGAGTGCAAGCTGAAACCGCGCATGCTGCCGGGAGTTCCGCCGAAGCCGGAGAAACTGCCGGTTTCAACGGCGTCTCCGAACAAGATCGTCGCCATCGGAGTCTCGACTGGAGGCCCGCAGGCGCTCGAATATGTGCTGTCGCAGTTGCCGGGAGATTTTCCGGGAACGATTGCCGTGGTGCAGCACATGCCGGAAGGTTTCACCGACATGTTTGCGCGGCGGCTGGATGAACTCTGCGTGCTGCGAGTGAAAGAAGCGCAGTCGGGCGACTTGCTGCAGCCCGGGCGGGTGCTGATTTGTCCAGGAAGCCGCCACATGAAAGTGAAGCGGCTGCCTTTGGGAGATATCGTGATCCTCGGCGACGAACCGCGGGTGAACGGGCATCGACCCAGCGCCGATGTGCTGCTTAAAAGCGTAGCGGAGGAATTCAAGGCGCAGGCGGTGGGTGTGCTGATGACCGGCATGGGCGACGACGGTGCCGAAGGGTTGGGTGTGGTGAAGAAAGAGGGCGGCATGACCATTGCGCAGAGCGAAGAGTCCTGCGTGGTGTATGGCATGCCGAAGGCGGCGATCGAACGCGGATACGCCATTCGGGTCGTGGGTTTGGATGTTATGGGGGCGACGCTGCAGGCCATCTGCGGACGCAGTGGTGGGTCCGAAGCAGGGCGGGCAGTGCGCGCCGGAAACTAGGAATTCGGCCGGCCAAGGCCCGTGACCAGAGTGATCTGGTGCGGGACGAGCCGGGCATGATATGCAGTAGAAAGGGGAGGTCTGTATGGAGCAGTTTGCACCTGTGAAACGCAGCAAAGACGGCCAGCCGGTCCGGTATTTGATCGTGGACGACTCCGTGTTTGCCCGCAAGAATCTGGCCCGCATGATCGAAACGTTCGGCGGGCAGGTGGCGGCTGAAGCCGGCGACGGCTTGACTGCCATCAGCGAGTTCGACCGCACGCATCCTGACGTTGTGCTCATGGATATCACCATGCCGCAGATGGAAGGGATCGAGGCAGCCGAACGGATCGTCCAACAGCATCCGGAAGCGCGGATCGTGATGGTTTCCTCGGTGGGATACCAGGAAAACATTGTGGCGGCGCTGCAACGGGGTGCACGCCATTTCGTGCAGAAGCCGGTGAAACCGGAAGTGCTGTACGAAGTAATCAAGTATGTCATGGGTGACGACGGAGCGGTGGCCAGCGCGGCCGGAGCGGGAGTCTAACTCGATGAAGATGGAACTGATCCAGCCGTTCATCAACGCGGCCGACGCCGTATTGTCGCAGGGTCTGCAGGGCAGGACCAAGGTGGGCAACCTCACCATGGAAGAGGATGCCTATCGCCGCAAGGGTGTGGCAGGCATGATCGCTCTGACTGGCGACATTGAAGGCCGGATCGTGCTCGACCTGGAACCGCAGACGGCGGTGAAGGTGGCCAGCCACTACGCCGGCGCCGAACTGCCGGAGTCGGATGAACTGATCAAGGAAACTATCTTCGAGTTGGCCAATCAGGTCGTGGGCAACGCTATTTCCGCGCTCAACGATCAGGGCTTCCATTTCCGCGTGCATCCCCCGCTCCTGCTCACTGCGCAGGAGGGCGACAAGACCAGTGAAGACACCGAAGCGCTCATGATCTCGTTTGAAACCTCCCTGGGCCACGTCTTTATGAACGTCGCATTGCGCTACAACAAGCGCCGGATGGCCGACCATACGGCGGTGGGAGCATAAGAGCAGGCGGTCCGCAGGTGGCATTCTGAAATAAACGCGGGTCGGGCGCGATGGTCTACGCTCGGCAAGATGTTTTAGCGCTATACCTCTCATCGTTAGTTATTAGTTGTTGTCATCAGTTATTGTCATCGTTATTAGTCTTTGTCTTTAATTCATTATTCATTCTTGTCATTCTTGCTTCGCTGAATTCTTTTTCGCTTAATCAGCCAATCCTTGATTCTGCGTGACGGGTTGATTCCTGGTCCCCCTGTCCGTTTCGGCAACCTTTCCGCGGCCCACTTCATCTGAATTCCGCTCGAACGGCTCGCGAGGGATTTATGGAGTGTTGGTGTTTTCGGGGGCTGTCCGTCTTCTTCTGCATTCTGACTTTTAGCTGTCTGGCTTTTACCGACGATCCCGTTGTCCTCGTTACTTCCCCCGCCGATGGATCTTCCCTGACTGGTCCCGTGAACTACGTTGCCTCCGCGGTCAGCCCGACATGCGCGCAAGGCATGCTGGCCATGCGCATCTACTCCGCTCCGCATTTAGAGGCTTTCACCGGCGCCGGCGGAAAACTCGATACCTATATCAATCTTCAGCCAGGCACCTACAATACTGTGGTTCAGGCCTGGGACAATTGCGGCAATGTCGGCAAGGCCTATGTGACGATTAACATCACCGGAGAGGCGCAGCCCGCGGGGTTCGCTTACACGGTCAATTTCGACGAGGATTCCAACAACGCTCCTTTCATCCAGGGATTCACGATTGTTCCGGGAAATGGAGCGCTCGCGCAGACAGGACAAGGGCCCGTTACGGCCAACCAAGATCCGGTGGCGGTGGCCTCCGACAAAGAGGGATACCGCCTCTACGTTGCCGACTACGTTTCCGGAGATGTGTTCGCGTACTTTATTGATCGGAGGAATGGGTATCTTTCGCCCGTGCCCGGCACACCGTTCGCCGCGCATCGTTCAGTCGCGGCAGTGGCGGTCCACCCCAGCGGCAAACTGGTCTTCGCCGCACTTTCGGAATACGCGGCGGGAGATGGGGTTGCCGTTTTCCAACTGCAGGATGACGGCTCTCTGCAACTCGCTCCGGGCTCTCCCTACGCTACCCGGAACGGACCGCAAGCGTTCGCACAGGATCCCGCCGGGAACTATCTCTATGTTGCCGATGGCAACGGCGGCAACGGATATATCGAAGCTTTCGCGGTCGATTCCATTTCCGCTGCACTCACGCCGCTGCCGGGTTCTCCCTTCCAGGTGCCCGCTATTGTTGCAGAATGCGAAGCCTCCTATCCCGTCTCGCTTTTTGACCTCGCCGGAAACTACCTCTACGCCGCAGATGGAGTCGAAGGTGTCGTCGACGGGTATGCCGTTGCCCCCAGTGTCGGAACTCTCACTGATCTCTCCCGCTCGCCTTGGGAGGATACGCACTGCGAAGGCGGTGGCGGAATCGACTATCCCCAGGCTCTGATGAGTCCCAGATCGCTCGCCGTGGATAGAAGCGGAAAATTTCTGTATGCACTGAACAACTGGGAACAAAATATCGCGATCTACTCGATTGCCAGCGACGGTGCGCTTAACTTTCTGCATTTCACTCCACATGGGAGCGCATGTTATGGCGCGGTGCGCGCGGATTCGACAGGAAATCACCTTTACGCTGGTTCGTGTGGGACGGGCGTTCCGGCGGGCTACAATGCTCTGGTGGGATTCTCCATCAACCATTCCACCGGCGATCTGACACCCTTGCCGACGTCGCCCTACACGTACCCGCAAAGCGGCGTCACCCCTGTGGTGCAGGACATCGCTGTTACTCCTTAGGCTCTGCCGCGACGAACCTACGCGTAGTGCGCACTGCGGTAACGCGCAATCCGAGGTGGGTCGCGGCGCAGCGTTTGGCTCCAATCAAGCTGTGGGAGAACCGGGAAGATCCCGGTTTTATCACCCTTTGTTCTCTGATGGCTTACCGAGCCAGGCGTTCACTTTCAAATCTCCTGAGAAGAGGGCCAAAGGCGTGATGCTTCAGCCCGCCTATTGTCCGCATTGAGTGTCGCCGGATGGTAGTCTTGATTGCCGCGTCGCCTCAAAGTCTTCTGATACCCGTCCATGTTTCCTTCGTGCAGGTGGCCATGAATAGTGGGGACAACCAGGGTCCGGATCGTGATGCGCGCGAAAAGATTGTCAACCTGATGCAGTCGATCGGGAACGGACCAAAGAAGCAGATCCCCGCCGAGGAACTGCAGAAACTGAGGGGCGCAGCCAGCCGCCTGGATCAGATGTTGGAAGCTACTGCGAACGCCGATCAGCAAGTACTAAAGAGCGCGGCGGCGAAGCTCGACCAGTTGCTGGGCGACATCCGCGCGGGAAAAGACGTCACCAGCAATCTCAAGCGCAAAGAAAATTCTGGAACCTGAGGTCGATGCAGAAACGATCTCAGTCTCGTTTGTCTCTTATGCATAGCTGGTCGTTCAATTCGTGGACCCGCTGCTCGAACCTCTCGTGATCCTTTTTTCATGAGAACAGATTAAAAACAGCGACGGTCGGTAAGCACAATCTCGCGGCGCGGCCAGCGAGACCCTCGTTACGAAAGTAAATTGACCCTGAGCAATCCCAGGGCCATCATCGTCTCAGCGTGCTGCTTGGCTCATAGTCCCGGTCGCGCGGTCGCCGCCTTGGGAGAGACTTTTCATGCGGGTTTCGCCTCGTTTTCTAGCTAGAGCTTTCTTCATCCTGATCGTCCTGACGCTGGGTGTTGCCCAGGCGCAGAAGAAGGAAATCAAAATCGGATTTTCCATCGAGGCCATCAAGGGCGAGCGTTGGCAGACCGACCTCGATGAATTTCAGCAGCGCGCCCATGAACTCGGAGGTGCCGTCGTCACCCGCGACGCCAATGGCGACGATGACCTGCAGTTTCGCCAGATTAACGAACTGCTCGAGGGCGGCATCGATGTCCTGGTGTTTCTGCCGCACGATACCAGCAAAGCAGGACGCATCGTGGACGCCGCCCACGCAAAACACGTCCCCGTGATCAGCTATGACCGCCTGGCCAGTGCGCCGGTCGATCTCTACGTCGGATTCGATCTCTTCTCAGTCGGACTCGAACAGGCGCAAAGTCTCGTGGATCGCGCGCCTAAAGGCAACTACATTTTGTTGGGAGGTTCAGCGCTCGACGGCAACTCGAAAGTCGTCCGGGCGGGACAAATGAAGGTGCTTCAGCCCTTCATCGATCGCGGCGACATCCATGTGCTTGCCGATGTCTGGGTGCCGGAGTGGAACGCCACCGAAGCTTACATCATGGTCACGAAAGAACTGGACAAGTTCAAGGCTGCTCCCACGGCGATTGTTGCTTCGAATGACTCGATTGCCGGCGGCGCAATCCAGGCGCTCGGAGACAAGGGCTGGTCTAACGGAGTGCTGGTCTCGGGTCAGGACGCAGATCTCGCCGCCATCGAGCGAATCTTTGATGGCTCTCAACTGATGACTGTCTATAAGCCGGTCGGAAATGAGGCGCGGGCCGCGGCGGAAGCCGCAATGAAACTCGCTCGGCACGAAGATGTAGAGAGCCGGGCGGAGGTGCCGAACGGCACGCTGACCACAAAGGCTATCCTGCTGACGCCGATCTGTGTCACTCAGGAAAACGCGAAACAGACCGTTCTCAAGGATGGTTTTCAGAAGCTGGAAGTGGTCAAGCAAGGCCTGCCTAAAGGCAAGCAGGCACAACTGGAAAAACCATAACACCCTCTGGCTGGCCCTGGAATCTTTGTGATCGCGCCTTCTGCATGTGACCTACTGATATTTTCCAAGGACAACCTATTGACTTTCATCGGATGACTTCTCCCGAGTCAGCGGGCTCCAAAGCAAAATTTGTTGTTAACGGGGCGATAGCGCTCATTGACCCTCAATGAGCGTGTCGGGATGTTTCAGCAATTACGTTATTCTGTGGGTCCGTAGACCATATCGATCACGGCACGCAGCCGGTGCTGACCGGAGTCGGGGAGCGCGGCAAAGCGGAAAGGCTGTTCGGTCCAGGAAACCGGGCGCAACATCTCGGCCGTGGCGGTCACTGGGCCCTTGGGCATCACAAATATCAACTTGACCATGGAACCTGGCGGAAGCAGCGGGGCCAGCGCAATCAGGCCGCCGGTCAGGGAAATGCACTGCAACTTTCCGGATATCCGGTTGCCGTCCTGGTGGCGAAGGACGATGGGGACGGAATCCGCCAACTTCAGCCGCTGAGAACGCCTTCCTGTTTTGGCTTGGATGATCTGAGTCACTGGCATCCAGTATGCTCTGGATTCCCTATACTTAGGAGATCACGGAGGGGCTGGTACTGTTTCCACTCACGGCCTCAGCGCCGGGCCGATTTCGCGGACGAGCCGACCCTTGCGCCGCCCCCGAAAGGCCGTTCCTCGACTACTACTCTCAGCTCTTACTGCTCGTCTACGATGGGCTCGCCTTGCCGACGGAAATCGTAGCGTTACTGTCCGAATTCGTCATAGCGGTGTCCTGAAATGGACAGGATGAACTCACTTTTCGCGTATTAAGTCGTTTACAATGTGACGCTTAGTTTTGGCAGGCGTGATGCTTGTAATCGGCAGGGAGAGGTAAGAACATGTCATTCGTTCGCGATCTGCGAGTTGCGGCTCAATCGTTAATTCGGACCCCGGGGCTGGCGTTCGCCGTGGTTCTGACGCTGGCGCTCGGCATTGGGGCGAACGCTGCCATTTTCACGCTGGTGCGCGGCGTGCTGCTCAAGCCTCTGGTCAATCGCGGCGAGGACCGGCTGATCTATATCCGACAGAGCGCTCCCGGCATCGGAGACGAAAACGCTACGTTTTCCGTGCCTGAGATACAGGATTTGCGTGCGAACGTGAAAACCGTGGGCGCGTTTGGCGACTTCTCCACCATGGACTTCACCATGGTCGGCCTGGGTGAGCCTCGATCGATTCAGGGCGGCCTCGTCGGCGGCAACTATTTCGACGTGATGGGGCTTCGTCCCGTGCTCGGTCGCCTGATTGGGCCGCAAGACGACGGACCGAAAGCTGCCGGCGTTGTCGTTCTCACGTACCGTTTCTGGGCGAACGCTTTTCACAAGGATCCTTCGGTCATCGGCAAAATCGTTCGCCTGGGTAGCACTGGTGATCGCTCTGCGACAGTCATTGGCGTCCTGGAGCCTTGCGTGGCATATCCGCAAGATACCGAAATCATCGCCAACATCGTGACCAGCCCGCATCATCTTTCCGCGACGATGGTTACGGGCCGCATCCATCGCATGACTGAGCTTTTCGGCCGTCTGGCTCCCGGAGTCAGTGTCGATCAGGCTAGCGCTGAGTTGCGCGCTGCCTATTCCGCGATGAAGAAGGAACATCCTGAAGCCTATTCGCAGGAAGCAAACTTTCAGATTGGAGTGAAGTTGCTTCGTGACCAGATCACCTCGGGCGCCCGGACCGTGCTGCTGGTGCTGCTGGCGGCGTCAGGGCTGGTCTTCATCATCGCGTGTTCCAATGTCGCCAACCTGATTCTGGCACGGGCGGTTCGCCGCGAAGGTGAGTTGGCGGTGCGCGTGGCACTGGGAGCTAGCAAAGGCGCGTTGCGTCGCATGCTGTTGGCGGAAAGTCTTCTGCTCTGCGGCGCGGGCGCAGCACTCGGAGTAGTGAGCGCGCAGCCGATGGTGGCCGTGCTGGCCCGCTACGCCTCGCGCTTCTCCATCCGCGCGCTCGATTTCAGAGTTGATTCAAGCTTGCTTTGGGCTGGAGCGGCGCTGGCCATCGTCGCCGCAGTGATTCTTGCATTTGTGCCGCGCTTGCCTTCTTCTTCCGGCACGTCTTCCGGCAATCCGAACGGACCGAGCCTATCCAGCGGAGGCGCGCGGATCACTGGCAGAATGAGCCGGCGCCAGCGGATCTTCGCGGTGACACAAATTGCCGCGTCGTTCGTTTTGCTGGCCGGCGCAAGTACGTTGATCACTACTTTGATCGCGCTACAAAAGGCGCAGACGGGTCTGGATACGCAACATGTCCTCGCTGTCGACGTTCCTGCTATGTCGTATGGAAAGACATCTCAGCAGATCGTCGATTTCTATAAGGAAGCGATACGTCGGGTTGATACCCTGCCAGGCGTGAGCAAGACCGCCTTCGGCAACGTCGTTCCCTGGCGCGACGCGGGCGGCCCCACCGCTCCTGGTCTGCAATTCTCCGCCGACGGACATGCCCATGCCGTGGGCCAAGAGGATCCGCGAGCGCGGTGGCGTGTCATCTCTCCCGGATTTTTTGCGTCGCTTGGCGTTCCTATCATTGCCGGCCGCGATTTCAATGCGCTCGATGGCCAGAATAAGAACGAAGAGCCTGTAGTTATCGTCAGCCAGAGTCTCGCACAGCGCATGTTCCCCAACCAGGATGCAGTCAATCGGCATGTCTATTGGACCGATCCGGTGCTGCAATACATGGACGGGACCGAACTCGAAAAGGCGCATTTTCTTGCGCCGCACCGCATCATTGGGGTCGCGGCCGATGTTGACGACGAACACGTCGTTCCGGAACCCACGGTCACGGTTTACAACTCTATCGACGAAGGTCCAATGTTTGGCGGTCGTCTGTTCATTCACACAGGCGTAAATCCGTATGCGCTGGTCCCGTCGGTCACACGCATTATTCGCGACATGTCGGCCGATCAGCCGGTGGAGCGCGCCGCCACTCTCGAAGACATTCGGGCAGAGGTGCTCACGCCGGATCGTTTGAACTCGCTGGTGTTTGGCGTATTCGCGGCGGTCGCGCTGGCGATTGCCGTGGTGGGCGTCGCGGGCGTGCTGGCATTTTCGGTGAGCGCGCGGACGCGGGAATTCGGCATCCGGCTGGCTTTGGGATCGGAGCCGCAGCAACTTCTCAAGGGCGTGATCGCCGAGGGCACGGTGATGGCTGCGGCGGGCGTGCTTGCGGGCGCGGCGTTCGGGTTCGTGCTGGCGCGTTTGGCGGGTAGATACTTTCTAGATGTGAAGATGCCGGGCGCATTGCCGGTGTTTGTCTCGGCGTTCGTGCTAATGGCGGTCGCGGTTATTGCGTCGGTGCTGCCCGCGGCCCGCGCGGCGCGCGTCGATGTGATGGAGGCGCTGCGCTCTGAGTAACTGTTGGACGGGTGGTCAGGGTTAGACGCAACTCCGAACGAGCTTATCGGACGGATTTGCAAGTTTTGCCAGCCTCGGAACTGTGTCAGGGACCGAGAACCAGCAGACTGACAACGACGAAGAGAACCAAAACCGCCTACCCGTTGGCTGGCGTATTCTTGGCCGGATCGACGCGCCAAACGTATAGGAATTTCTCGTCGCTCGACGTCTCCACCGGGATACTTTTTTCACGGGTTACGCGGTTCAAAGCAGATCGAAGATTCTGCATCTTCTCTCCGTTCAGACTGCTTAGCGGGATCTTGACCGCTTGTTGGGCGCCGAGCTTCGAAAGATCGCCCAGAATGTCTGTCACCGCCTTCCGATGTTTTCCTTTACGACCCTGCGGGACATCGGACCGATTCACTGCCGCATAGTGAGTATCGTTTCCATTTCCGTTCCGTGTCATCGCACCCCCCTATGTACGACACCGTACCGTACGCGAGAAATCGTACTGCAAAGAATCGTATCCTGCAACTAAAAATCTAAGCGATACCTGACGAGCGCAGTCAACCCCCCCCCCCCCTAGCGCTAACCTTAATCGTGTCAAGGATATGCTGCGATGCATTAAACCAAGACCTACTAAGACTTCACCCGTATCAACAGAAAGGCGCTACCGTAGTCTTACCCTTTGGTTCAGTACCACGAGAGCGACGCGCCCAAACTTCGCAATCGTCCATGGGACTTCCAACAACAGAGATCACAAACATGGTGCGGATTGCGCTGGATAAGAAAGAGCACGAGTTTGACCCCAACATTTTCCTCGCGACGATCGGCGATGGCAGAAAGTTCGTAGCGGTTTCAAAAAAGCAAAGGATTTACACGCAAGGGGACCGCGCGGATGCTGTCTTCTATGTTCAGAGAGGAAAAGTGAGGCTCACGGTCGTATCGAAGTCGGGCAAGGAAGCGACGATCGGCATGGTGAGCGAGAGAAACTTTTTTGGCGAGGGAGCTTTGGCGGGGCAACTATTGCGCATGGGCTCCGCCGCGGCCATGACAGACTGCGAGCTGCTGCGGGTGGACAAGAAGGTGATGATGGGTGTGCTCCATCGTGAACACACCTTCTCCGACATGTTCGTAGCGTATTTGTTGGCGCGCAACATCCGCTATGAGGAAGATCTGGTCGACCAACTATTCAACTCCAGTGAAAAGAGGCTCGCCCGAATTCTGCTGCTGCTGGCTCATTTCGGCAAGGAGACTATTCCTGACGCCGTTGTCCCCCAGATCAGCCAGGAAACGCTGGCCGGGATGATTGGCAGTACCCGTTCGCGGGTTAGCTTCTTCATGAACCGATTTAGAAAACTAGGCTTTATTGAATACAACGGCGGCCTGAAGGTACACAGCTCTCTACTCAATGTGGTTCTGCACGATTAGCTCACCTTCGCGAGAAAAAGCGGGTGAGCAATTTTGGACAGCCCTGAGGGGCCACTAGGGTTGACGATATGGATATGTTTGGAGACCAACCATGGACCCAACCGTTTATGCAGAACTCTCGGGCGGAATAGTTCTCTGCATCGACGGTAACCACGATGTGCTGGAGTGCGAGAGAGCTTTCCTGGAAACTTTTGGTTATGCCGTTCTGACCGCTTCCAGCGGCGACAAGGGGCTTGAGTTGGCTTCCATCTATTCGATTGACGTTGTCGTTCTTGACTACTTCATGCCGAAGATGAACGGTCAGGAAGTCGCCCTGGAACTGAGGCGGCTCAGGCCGCAAGCTCCTATCATCCTGCTCACCGCGGGAAAAGGTGTTCCGGATCCGGCGCTGAGACTGGCTGATGCCCTGGTCGCTAAGGATCGTCTGGCCAGCCAGTTATTGCCCACAATCGCCTACCTGCAAGGAGGCGGCCGGATTTCGCCGGCCTCTTATGACGCATAACGGATTGAAGCGTGACGGATCGGAGCTTGCGAGAGTCTTTTTGTTTGCAGGCTTGCTCGACATCGCACTTGGAGTGGCATTCCTGGCCGCGCCGCTTCCCCCTGCCGAGATTCAGGAAGTAAAAACCGGAGACGCGAACGTGGAGCAGACCACTCGCAGTGAACATGTGTCACCGGTGACGAGTGTTGTGTTGATCGCATGTGGAATTACCCTGATAGTAACGGCCAATCCTAGACGCCGAAAACCTGAGCGGATGTCTAACACGCCTCCACCGATTACCCCCGAGACCCCTGGGAGCACTGCATCTTAAGGGTGCGGGCCATCCGCGGTGCATGAGTTATTTTCGTTTGATCATCCAGCCCAGGAAATTTTGCGTCGTGTCAGGTGGAGAAAAAAGCCGAACCCAGTGAGAGTCCGGCCTGAAACACGCTTGAACTGAGCCCATCAAACTAGCGCGGCCGTGAGG